>Ga0075429_100000436_pt1 | contig 31037 bp, 31 predicted proteins | sample RhiMetdeltSRZDD3_FD_75295 | JGI IMG/M metagenome (GOLD analysis project Ga0075429, IMG submission 75295) | Populus rhizosphere microbial communities from Tennessee, USA - Rhizosphere MetaG P. deltoides SRZDD3 | ecosystem: Host-associated > Plants > Roots > Rhizosphere > Soil | place: USA...
AACCGTCAGCGACCATTGATCTGTAGCTCGGTTGAGCGGGTTGGCGGTGTCGATCAGGATCTTGTCTTTTAGATTTTCAGCGCCGGCCTGCTCCAGGGCTGCCAAAGATGCGGAACCCAGCGTGCAATTGAAAATAATCTCACTGAATGCAGCCGCGTTCATGAAGGTTCCGTACAAGGCATGCTGCCCTCCCAGATCCCTTGCCCAGGCGACGGAATTCGCGTTGGCTTCTTCGCGCGACCCCAGCATGACTTCGTGACCCAGCTGGATCAACTTGGAACCGATTGTTTGCGCAGTGACTCCCGAACCCAATACGCCAATCTGCATATGAACTCCTTGTTCTGCTTTACTGTGTTGCCGCGAGGAATTTCACATCCATTATAAATCAGCAGGCAGATTCTGCCATTTCGATTTTCAGGGATCTCAAACGGAAGACGATTAAGACAGGCGCGGCGATCGATTGATCATGGCGGTGCTTTTTAGTCACCACCAAAATCGCCCTGGCCCAGCTCGTAGTGGTGCATCTTAATCACCGGTTTTGTTAACTTCGTCTTGAGCCATTTCAAGCGGAAGGTTTCTTCTCGTTCGCGCTCTTCGAGCGAGCTGACGATGAAGGCAATCGTATCCTGATATTGCGGGATAAAAATGTGCTGAAGCGCGTTGACACGGCGCTGGGTTTTACGCAGCTCATTCGCCAGCCGCCAGACCGTGGCGGTGAGCATGGAAAGCTGAGGGATGCGTAAGAGAACATCGCGGAATGCGGTGCTGGCCTCATCCAGAACAGCGGCGGTGTCGCCGGGACTGTATAGCAGTTTCGGCGGCTCGCCACTGGCGGTGATCTGAGGGATTGCCACGCCCATGATGCCGCGCAGCTTGAGATGGACATCCACGGTCTTATTGACAGCGAGAGCTGCCCACTCCACGTGATCACTCCCCATGACCAGGCGTGCCTTTTCCATGGCGTCGTAGGCAGTCTGGAGCAGTGCCCATACTTCCTTTTGAACCTGGTCTGCTTCCTTTGCGACGCGTACAAGCTCACCGGTCAGCGCCTCGCGTTTTCGGTCAAGGATTTCATAACCTTCTTTCGCAAAGCGAAGTTCCTTCTTGAGGCGGATCAGGTTTGTACGAGTAGGAGGGACACTAATTTGTGGCATCTTGGCCCTTATAGTATTTTTCGAGATCTTCCAGGGACACGCGGGTGAGTTCGGCCTTCGGAAGCATGGAGAGCAGTTTCCAACCGATCTCCAGGGTTCGTTCGATCGTCCGGTTCTCTGTAAAGCCCTGGTTGACAAACTCCTGTTCGAACGCGCGTCCAAACTTGAGATACTTCTGGTCTGTATCGCTTAATTCTTCCTCACCGATCACGGAGGCCAGCGCACGCACATCCTGCGTTCGGGCATAGGCAGCATAGAGCTGCGCGCCCCAGCGCGGCTGATCATCGCGTGTGCGTCCCTTGCCGATGCCATCCTTCATCAGACGAGAGAGGCTGGGGAGGACTGTGACTGGTGGATACACACCTGCGAAAGAGAGCTCGCGCCCAAGCACAATCTGTCCTTCGGTGATGTAACCCGTCAGGTCAGGCATCGGGTGGGTGATGTCGTCATTGGGCATCGTCAGAATGGGGATCTGTGTAATGGAGCCCTTGCTCGTACGTACACGACCTGTGCGTTCGTACATGGAGGCCAGGTCGCTATACAGATAGCCTGGGTAACCCTTACGGCTGGGAACCTCACCGCGGATATTCGAGATCTGCCGCAGTGCTTCGCCATAGTTGGTCATGTCGGTGAGCACCACCAGGACGTGCATCTCGCGTTCGTAGGCAAGATACTCAGCCAGGGTCAGCGCGGCGCGAGGCGTCACGATACGTTCCACCGGGGGGTCATCCGCCAGGTTGAGGAACATCGCCACCCGGGTCAGGGCGCCACTTTCCGTGAACGAACGGCGGAAGTAATCGGCCACGTCATTCTTCACACCCATGGCGGCGAAAACAATGGAGAACTGCTCGGCTTCCGTCTCAGCGGCCCCGGCCTGTTTCCCAAGGGTTGCCTGACGCACGATCTGCGCCGCGAGCTGGTCATGTGGCATGCCCGCACCGGAGAAGATGGGGAGTTTCTGGCCGCGCAGGAGCGTGTTCAATCCATCAATGGATGAAATGCCGGTTTGAATGTAATCGCGCGGGTAGATGCGCGCCGTTGGATTGATCGGTTGGCCGTTCACGTCCGCGTAACGATCCGTGAGCGGCTGCGGTCCGCCGTCGATTGGAGTGCCCAGACCATCGAAGACGCGCCCCAGCATTTCCTCGGCGACCGGCATGTGCAGTGTATTCCCGAGAAAACGGATACGGGTGCCATCCACGGACAAACCGGTGGAACCGGCAAACACCTGGACCACGGCAGTCCCCTCCCCCACTTCCAGCACGCGTCCGCGTCGAAGCTGGCCTCTCGAATCCCGGATTTCCACGACCTCGTCGTAACTGACGTTTGTCGCGCCTTCCACGATCAGGATTGGTCCTTCGATGCGACCAACACCGATGACCTCCTGTCCGCCAAGTACGGTAGCTTCGTTCATCTGTACTCCGCATCTAATTGACTCATTTGTTCGTCAATTGTTTTTTGAATATCGTCCAATTTGCTCAAGTCATCATTCGAAACATTGGATTTCATACGGATCAACATATCCACGACCGGCAGATCGTGAATCAAGTTAATCGGAGCACCGCGCTTGATAATGTTCATGCCGCGTTCATGGAAATACAGAACGAGCTCAAGCATACGGATCTGCTTCTCGATCGGTGAATAGGCATCCACAGGGTCCGTGGCGTTCTGCTGCAAGATCCCTTCCCGCAGAAGACGGGATGTTTCAAGCACCATACGCTCTGCATAGGGCAGGGCATCGGGACCCACGAGCTTGACGATCTGCGACAAGCGATTTTCCTCACTCAACAATTCCATGGCACGGTTGCGCATGGCAAGCCAGTCTTTTCCAACCTTCTCGCGCCACCAGTCGGCCACATCTTCAACATATTCGCTGTAGCTATCCAGCCAGTTGATCGCAGGGAAATGACGGGCAGATGCCAGGGACTTATCCAGCGCCCAGAAGCAGCGGATAAAACGCTTCGTGTGTTGGGTAACCGGCTCCGAGAAGTCACCACCGGGAGGAGATACCGCGCCCACAACGGTCACCGATCCCTGGTTTCCGTTCAGAGTCTCTACGGAACCCGCACGTTCGTAAAACTCTGCAAGACGTCCCGCCAAATAAGCCGGGTACCCCTCCTCCGCCGGCATCTCTTCGAGCCGACCGGAAACTTCACGCAATGCCTCTGCCCAACGGGACGTCGAATCCGCCATCAGGGCAACGCTATATCCCATATCCCGGTAATACTCTGCAATGGTAATACCTGTGTAAATACTGGCTTCGCGGGCGGCAACAGGCATATTGGAGGTGTTCGCGATCAGTACCGTGCGCTCCATCAACGGGCGACCCGAACGGGGATCTACGAGGTGCGGGAATTCCTGCAGCACTTCCGTCATCTCATTGCCGCGTTCGCCGCATCCGATGTAAACAATCACCTGTGCGTCTGCCCATTTTGCGATGCTATGCTGGGTGACTGTTTTTCCGGAACCAAACGGACCCGGAATGCCTGCCGCGCCGCCTTTTGAAACGGGGAAGAATGTATCCAAAATGCGTTGACCGGTGATCAATGGGACGCGATGACCAAGGCGCCGGACAAACGGGCGGGGACGGCGAACGGGCCAGCGCTGGAACATCGTCAATTCTTTTTCTTCCTTGCCCATTTTCAATTTTGCAATGGGCTCGGTCACGTTGTACTCGCCAGGCTCCGCTACCCAGGTAATCGTTCCTTTATCGTCAGGGTGGACCATAACGCGATGTTCGAATGTTTCCGTTTCCATGGCAACGCCAAGGGTCATACCACCTTTTACTTCATCGCCGACCTTTACGCTGGATTCATACTTCCAGCGCTTCTCGCGGCTGATGGGGTCGAAGCGTGCGCCTCGACTGATGAAGGAGCCCATTGCTTCTTCAATTAAGGGCAGTGGACGCTGCACGCCATCATAAATACTTTGAATTAAGCCCGGCCCCAGTTCAACGGACAAAGGCAAGCCCGTTCCAAAGATCGGCGCGCCGGTTTGCATCCCCGAAGTCTCTTCATAGACCTGGGCCGTGATAATATCACCATCCAGCCCAATGACCTCACCAACCAGGCGCTCCTCCCCCACTTCGACAAGCTCCAGCATACCTATATGACGCGATCCGCGAGCGCGGACCACCGGACCACTAATCCATGTAATGGTTCCAACTCGTTCACTCATGGTTTTTCTCCAATCAACACTCTATAAACGGCGGCGCGGAGTGTGCCCTCCAACCGGTCTAGCCGGGTTTCCAACGTATTGTCGTAATTTAATTTTCCGTCCGCTGCCTCCAAAACCACTCCCAACCCCTCCTCCAGCGTACCCACAAGAGTGTATTCTCCATTAAGCTCCTTGGAGATTTCCTTCAGCGCTTTTTTCTCCAGGATCGATTGTGTCGTTTTATCTGCTTTGATTTGTGCCTTATTGACTCTCAGCTGCACCAGGGCCTCCCGGAGCAATAGGGCCGCGATCTGATCGTAATCGGGTCGGTTTTGAACCTCCGACAGTTTTTCTCGAACGGTTTTGAAGACGCGATTCAGCAGATCCTCGCGCTTTGCCAGCTCCTGAGACCTTGCCTTGAGCTGTGCTGTTGCAATTGCCTGGCCGCGGAGACGCTCAACATCTTCACGGGCCCGTTCTAGGATGGCATTTCGTTCCTGCTCCGCCTGTTCCTGGGCGCGCTTCCGAATTGCCTCGGCTTTTTCTTGGGCCTGTGCTTTGATTTGCTCTGCTTCATCCCGTGCCTCGGTCAGGATCGCACGCTCCAGCATCTCAATATCTTGGACTTTGGTGTTCATTAATAGACTATCCAATCTACCGCTTGTCTCGCTGAATTCAAACTTCAAGTTTAGACATATACGGCGCTCTATATTTTCCTGCCTCCTTCTGTGGGAGGCAGAAATACTCACAACCTGATTCCGATGGCTCGAAGAACGATTTCACCCAGCGAGGCCTGCCCTTCCGGCACACCACCTCCAGATGGAATCTCAACGATCAGCGGAACCGTGCTGCGAAGCTTGAGATGTTCCATCCTGGCAGGGATCAGTTCAGCAACATCCTGCGTGACAAGGACAATACCAACATCCTTGGATGCCTGAGCTTCATCCAATGCCTGATTTACTTCATCGGCCGTTGTTGCCACCCGCCCACCCACGCCTGCGAGCGAGAATCCCAGTACAGCCTCGGGATGGCCAATCACCAGGACTTTCATCGTTTCCTAGCCGAAAAGAACCAGGAAGGCGATGAGCAGACCGTAGATGGCCACACCTTCTGCCAGACCCACGAAGATCAGCGAACGACCCAGAGCTTCCGGTTTCTCAGCAATAGCGCCGATGGCGGCTGCCCCTGTGCCGCTGACGGCCACACCTGCGCCGAGCGCTGCCAGGCCTGTGGAAATCCCGGCTGCCAGGGAAGCGTAGGGATCCGCCGCCGTTTCCTGTGCGAGGACACTGGCTGCCAGCACTGTCTGCGGTGAAATCAGCCAAACCGCTCCAATGCCTAAGGCCATCAAGATAAGAAACGCATTGTAGCTCTTGAAGGCAAACACTAGATCCTTTGCAGCTTTCAACGGATTACTACTGCGCAGGCTCACAAAGTACATGACAAAGGGAGCTAAGGGGATTAGTGTTGCCAGTGTCACAATAACAATTTTGATCATTTTTCTTCTCCTTTAAGTTTATGGAATAGTGCTCACGTAGTCATTCTCTTACTTGTCTTGCGCGCCTCCCAGGGCAAGGGGCTCATAGGACGAGCCGCCGCCTCGGAAGAACTTGCTGAAAAACTCGTAGTAGTGGAGACGCATGGTTTGTATGGTGACAATGAAGCCCTCGAGTCCAATCACAAAGAGATTCCCGAAGATCACGACCAGCCAGTAGGCGAGCCCTCCATCTTCTCCGCCGCTTAACAAGCGTGCGATGACAAATACGGCTCCCGTGAAACCGGCATGCACGATTGCAAACGCGCCCACCCGCACATACGATAAGGTATTGCTCAGCATACTGATAAATTTTTCCAGCACTTCGGCAGCCGATTGCACTGCGAACATACCCCAGCCACCTTCAATCTCGAAATGACCGGTTTCCATCCAATGCTGCAAGGGGTGCGAAAATATGACTGCCAGGAACAGACCTACAATGAAAAGAATCTTAGCAATGGTGACAACACCATCCATTTTGCCAATTGTCAATAGAAATCCGGGTAGAAAGCTATCACCGGTAAATATTCCTGCCGCCACACTTCCTAATATGACCAAAAAGGAAAGATACAAGATCAAACCAGCAAGACCGTTTGAGTCAAAGAAGAAGCGTCCCCAATCACCGGCACGAACTGCGTTATACAGGTTCACCAGGTGCGCAATTATCAACAGTACAATGCCCGCCCCAATGGCAAGTTTAAGAATATCTAGCACATCATGGATAGGGCTTAGCCAGAAAAATTGCCCAAAAAACGGATGATGCGGCAGGATTTCTTCGAATCCAAAAATGCTGCCATACAGAAATCCAAAGATCATGCCGCTTATACCGCAGGCGACCAGGAGCCCGCCCAGGCTCGACCTTCTGGATAGGAACCAGCCGATGAGAGCTAGCACGAGGCCGTGACCGACATCGCCAAACATGGCTCCGTAGAGCAGCGGAAAGGTCACTGCGATGAGGGCCGTGGGATCAATTTCCTCGTAACGCGGTCGCGCATACGTATTGACCAGCAATTCGAATGGATTAAGGAAACTAGGGTTCTGCAATGCAACCGGCACGTTGGAAGGATGCCCTGCAGGTTCCATAGACCTTGCCTCGATCAGGACCTCCTTCGAGGCCTGCTTCAGGCGCTGGGTTAAGCCAGCCAATTCGGCCGTCGGAACCCATCCTACAACCACATACGTGTGACGCAGCTGGCCGAACCGGGCAATCGCATCCGCAATCAAGCGACTCACATGGACATCCCAGAGCAATTGACGCAATTCCTTCTTGTGGGTATCTGCCAGCTTTGCTAGCGCGTTGTTCAGCTCCGAGATTTTTTGTTTTGACGTCTCAATCGCTTTGCGAAGGGAGGCGGTGATCTGGGCGGGGGTGCCTTCGAATTCTTCCGGCAGTGTCAGCGGATTTAGATACGCACTTTTCACTGCGCGCTCGAGAACGTCCGCATTGCTGCGAGGTCCCAACAACCAGACGACAGGCCTTTTCGGATCTTCACGCAGTGTAAAGAATGAGTGCGGGACTCTCGAAAGGCTTGTCTCCAGCCTGCTCACGTTCTCCGCTGGAATGATCCCCAGTACCGAATATAAATACTTGGATTTACGCAGGGCGCCCACATCAGCGTTCGTCTCAGCGATTGGCTCCAGTTGATGTAACTGGCTTTCAAGCTGCTCGAGCGTTTTCCTTTCCACAGCCAGTTGGTCACTCGTCTGCTTCACTTCCACTTCGATGCGATCTACAGCAGACTGCAGGGGTTCCAATTCGACAATTGAATCTACCTTGGAAGCGCCTGAATACTCCTCTGCCAGATTCAAGTTCTGCAGGATCACTTGAATACGACGCTCCAGCGTGGAATAACTGGCGGCTCTTTCCTGCCAGGTATTCGGTCCCAGGTTTTCCAGGCCCAGATAGGTGCTGTCGATTTGGTGAAAAACTCCCTGGTTCCCTAATACCTTGGTAACAGCCAAAAGGTCCTTGGAGGGGACGATCAATTCAACTTCGCTCATGGGCTTGGGAAAAAACATATTTTCTCCATGGTAATAACAAGATTATCAGTCCAACTCGGAAAATTGGATCGGCTGATGAAATTCAAGCAGGCACAAATACCGATAACAGATTACTGCTCGGTGACAAGCTGGGGTTTCAGCAAATAGGGGCGATATTCATCCTCAGGCAATCCGGAAGATTTCGCTTCGATCAGAACGATCAGATCCTGAACTTCGAAATCATGGAGCACCAGGAAAGCCAGCGGAATACCAATGTGGAAGGGACTCCCGACAAACGCCGCCAGGCATTGTTTCATGATCTCGCGCTTGAGCAAAACTTCGAGTTTTGGCAAGCCGGACTGAGGATTCTCAAGCAGGGCATTTACATCGGGAATTCCAGGGTAGAGTCGCGAAATGACCGAGGCGACATCCGCCCCGGCAGCAATGGCGCGGATATCGGAGTCCTTAACCCGATACCCAAACGGTAACGTGTAGTTAATGACTTCCTCTTCAGACAGCCTGTGATAGACACGGTAGCGGATCGCCCACATCAGGTTATTCATGTCCAGCAGCGAACCGATAATTCGCACGCTGTGCTCACGATCCTGCCCTGTCAGTTTTTGTGCTTCCGCCCATAGGCGCCGCCAGAAGCTTAGATCCAGAGCCACCTCAAGGGGAAAGAGATTCTGCTCGGCGGAGTAGCGTTTCATGGCAAAGGAAAGGACATCCTCATAGGGCGTCCCGCGCAGCAAATCGACTGCCGCCGCCACACTGCCAGATTCAATCATCGCCTGTGCAGGCAACACCGTATTTGACCCCAGAGGAAAAAGCACGTCGCGCACTCGATCCCAGAGACTCGCTTCAGCATTCCAGGTGGAAACGGTCACAATGCCTCGCAGAACCGCCTTGAGGTTGCCAATTTCATAATAGCGATATAGCTGCTTCACCAAAGGACGAGTCTGAACCGGCGCCATTTGAATGACGCTGTAAAATGCATCCGCTAACTTTCGTTTGATCTGGATGATGGTGCGTCTTGGAGTGATATCTTTGTCTTTGAGTCCTTCCAGATACGGTCCGTAGGCAGTGCTTTTAAGGGCGGTAAATAAGGATAGGAAATCCGGCGCCTCACTTAATCGAACGATATCCTGGGGGGTGAGCAACTCGGCATACTTCGCCCTCACACGTGCACTAATGGCCGCGTAGTCTGCGACGCCACCGGCCATATATTAACCCCTACCGATAACGCGTTCAAGCACATAGTCAACGGCACGATCCAGGTTGCTCGTTGCCTGTGCTTCGAACTGCTTATTTTTTTCCTCAATCTCCGCCAAAATACGGGCGCTCTCTTCATCCGCCTTCACTTCGGACGCCATCTGGCGCGCTTTTTCCTGGGCTTCAGCCCGGGCTTTCTCGATCAGTGCCTGGGACTCCTGTTCAGCAATGACCGGCAATTGCTGTGCCTCCTTCATTGCCGCTTCCTGAATCTCCTGCGCTGCTTTTTCTATTTTAAGTACATGCTGAATCTGCTTCTCGTCCACAATCTCTCCTCACCAGATAGTCTCGTTTGCCCGGTACAACTTCGGTCTATTGTAAGATAAAAATAGTTCAGAATCAAGGTCTAAATAGGATTACATAGATTTTATGTAATGTTACACACAGCAGACTGCCATTGCAACGAAAACATCTGCCATTTACTGCCAGTCCTTTGCTCATCATTGAAAGGGAGGGCGCAACGAGGAAGCGCGAAATCACATATTTTCTTCACATTTTCGAGACTTCTTCTCTACAGTCTGGGGCTATACTTGCCGGCAACAGCATTTCAACGCAAATCCGCCCGGCGGCATGGTAAATCAAAGGCTTAGTCAATGTCAAAAACAATTATGGTCGTAGACGATGAAAAGCGGCTGGTCTCTCTGGTCGAGAGTTACCTGGCGCAGGAGGGTTACCGCGTAGTCAGCGCATACAATGGCAAAGAGGCGCTCTCAGTGGCGACCCGCGAAAAACCCGATCTGATCGTCCTGGATGTGATGATGCCGGAAATGGACGGCTACGAATTCATGCGCAAGCACCGTGCCGATTCCAATACCCCGATCATCCTGCTGACCGCGCGCGTGGACGATGAGGAAAAAGTGATCGGGTTGGAGATCGGAGCTGACGACTACATGACGAAACCGTTCCGCCCGCGCGAGCTGGTGGCGCGAGTACGCGCCGTCCTGCGCCGTGCCGGCGATTCACACCCCTCGGGCAAGGTGCTGAAAGCTGCAGATATCGTTCTGGACCGGGATAGCCGCACCGTCCGAGTCGACGAACAATTCGTGGATCTCACCCCCTCCGAGTTCGACATCCTGACCGCTTTGATGACCTCGCCCGGACGGGTTTACTCACGCCTGGACCTGCTGGACATTATTCAGGGCGTCCGTTACGAGGGCTATGAACGCACCATCGATACGCACATCAAGAACCTGCGCGGCAAGATCGAGTCCAATCCACGCGATCCGCAATACGTGGAAACTGTATACGGGGTTGGTTACCGCTTCAAAAGGGCGTGACCCTGATGCGCTCCATCTCCTCAAAACTGATCCTGGCCTTCCTGAGTATTGGCGTGGTCAGCGTTCTGATCATCGCTGCCACAGCCGTCTGGAGCACTAGGGCAGAGTTCATCCGCTTCCTGACGGATCAGTCGCAGCTCGATATCGTCAGCCGGCTCTCCGAGTATCATCGCACATACGGTTCCTGGGAACGGGCTGAATCCGCTTTTGGCTACGGCAACGGGATGCAGCAACCGGGCATGGGACCGGGCTCACACATGCGCCGGGAGCCGTTTGCCCTTGCCAACGCAGACGGACGCATTGTGATCCCCAATGGACCCTTTCGTCGGGGAGACAGGCTTTCCGAAGAAACCCTGGAAGCAAGCATTAAACTCACTGAGGGAGGTGAGGTGATTGGTTTTCTGATTCCTATAGGGGCGCCCTTTGAAGGCACACCTCGCGAACTGCAGTTTATTCAACGCATCAATCGACTCTTGTTTTTCGGCGCGCTGATCGGCGCGGTGATTGCACTCATGCTCGGGGTGATTCTATCTCGCACACTCACGCGTCCCATCCGCGAGCTGACACGGGCCACTCACGCGGTCTCGGAGGGCGATCTTTCGCAGCAGGTCTCTGTCCGCTCCAACGATGAACTTGGGGAGCTGGCACAGGCATTTAACAGGATGAGCAGTGAGCTTTCGCGCTCGGTCAATGCTCGCAAACAGATGACAGCCGATGTCGCCCACGAACTGCGCACGCCGTTGAGTCTCATCCTGGGTCATGCCGAAGCCGTGCATGACGGCGTCCTGCCGCCCACGCCCGAGAACTTTGAGATCATCCGCGAAGAGGCCACCCGACTCGAGCATCTTGTAAACGACCTGCGGGTATTATCACTCGCCGATGCAGGCGAGCTATCGATCAACCTTCAGCTCGTCGAACCACAGCGGCTGCTTCAGGATGTCGTCTCTACGTATCAATATCAGGCCCAACGCAAGAACGTGACGCTCGAACTGGAGCTCGATGCCCCTCTTCCCACCATTGAAGTGGATCCCGGACGAATGACCCAGGTCCTGACGAATATTTTGGACAATGCTCTGCGGCACACGCCCGAAGGAGGAAAGATCGTTCTCTCCGCCCGGGAGGTCGGCCATCAGATCGAACTGGCAATACAGGATAGTGGTCCGGGGTTGAGACCACAAGAGCTTCAGCGCATCTTTGACCGCTTCTATCGAACGGACACCTCCCGCCAGCGCGACGGCAGCGTGCCGGGCGGGTCCGGGCTGGGGCTGGCGATCGCCAAGTCCATTGTCCAGGCGCACGGCGGACAGCTATCCGCGGAGAGCGAAGCCGGTAAAGGTCTGAAAGTTATCATTACCTTGCCCAGGAAATCCTAGCAACCGATCCTGAAATAAACAACAAGGACGCCAAACACCTTCGTGAGAGAAGTGGAAACAATTGGAAACATTTAAAGATGCTTGAGCAAATCTCTATAATTTCCCCACAATTTACACACGGACCCTTTACACATCCATGCTACAGTTGAGGCCTATGAAGAAAGGAATTGAACAATGAAAAGAGTACTGCTCAGTCTCCTGGCCGTCGTCGTGGTCCTCGGCCTTATTGCTGCTGTTGGCTTCACCGGTTATCGCTTTGGTTACGCTCAGGGTGCGCGTGTAGCTGTCAACGGCGATGAAGTGCAACCCCGGATCGGACCGTTCGGTGATTTTGGTCCAAACCGGATGCCGATGCGGGAGTTTGGTTTCGAGCGCGGCTTCCATCGTGAGTTCGGCATGCGTAGTTTTCCAGGCATGGGGTTCGGCTTTTTCTCCATCTTTGGACTCCTCGGACGGATCGCTGTCCTTGCACTGGTCGTCTGGTTCATCTACTGGCTCTTCACGCGCAGCGGTTACCGGCTGACGCGAGCAGTTCAGACAACGGAGCCTGAACCACAACCTGTCGAACCGGAAGCAAAAGGGTAATGCTGCGTCCCGAACTATTAAGATTTTCTTATGTGGGTGCACGTAATAGCCGATAGTTTCCATACATCTGGTCATCAATATCGTACGTATATGTAGGATGTAAGACCCTGGTGAGCCAGGGTCTTATGGAAACTAGACAATACTACAGAGGAGAGAAGATGGAATTCATCAATCGCGTGATCCATGCATTGACCGAACTGCATCCCACGCATCCCATGCTTGTGCATTTTCCCATCGCCCTCAGCGGCGCGGCTTTCCTGTTCATCCTGCTGGCAGTCTGGAGAAGAAGTTCATCGCTCGAGCAGGCAGCGTTCGCAAACATCGTACTCGCCTTTCTGGGTACGATCGCGGCGGCGGTCACCGGCATTATGGACAATGCCAAAAATTACGAGGGAGCGGCGCCAAATGCAGGCACGAAGATCATTCTCGCCACCACTCTTTTCCTTCTCACGGGAGGAATCAGTCTTTTCCGTTTTCGCAACCCAAATTTGTTCCAACAGGGAAACCGGTTCTTATACGTCGCATCCTATGGGCTGAGCTTTGCAATCGCGCTGGTGCTCGCCTTTTTGGGCGGTGTCATTCTGTATGGTTTTTAGCTCAATGGAATCATAACGGGCACAATACATACGCCTGCCCGCGTGGGCAGGCGTATGTTGGTATTGATCAAATTATTTTGAGGAGCAGATAAAAAATGAAGTCAATGTACGCAATGTTCGCGCTGTTTATTTTGATCGCTGGGTTGTTATCCGCTTGCGGGGCGCAAGCGACGAGTGCCCCTGAGTCCGCACCGGCTGAGGCAGTCGCTCCGGCAACCGAAGCACCAACTGAGGTTCCGCCGTCCACCGACACTGCCGCCCCGACAGGACCTCCAACAGCCACGGAAGCTCCAGCAACACAACCCGCAGCGCAGGGCGCGACAGTTAGCTTTGCAACCGATATTTTTCCCATTTTTGAGAGCCGCTGTATCGGCTGCCATGGCGGGGAGCGAACCCAGGAAGGATTGGATTTGAAAACGCATGCCAGTTTGATGGCTGGTTCAAGCAATGGATTTGTCGTAACGCCAGGCGATGCAGCCGACAGCCTTTTGGTCGAAATGGTCGCCACGCAGAAGATGCCCAAGCGCGGACCCAAGCTCACGCCGCCTCAAATCCAGTTGATCACAGACTGGGTCAACCAGGGCGCACTGGATAACTAAATTAAACATCACAATGAGCCTTACGGCGGTTGTTGTCAAACATCTGACCAGCAAGGAACGGCAAATCTGAGCAGGGTTTATGCTCGAGCCATATTATATTTCTGGTATAATTTTGCCGCTTGAAATGGAGAGGTCGCGTAGTCTGGCTTAGCGCGCACGCTTGGAAAGCGTGTAACCCACAAAGGTTCGCGGGTTCAAATCCCGCCCTCTCCGCTCAAAACGCCTCACGATGTGTGAGGCGTTTTTGTTTGGGAAAGGTGTGAGCAAACAGGAACCCGGGAGGGAGAATGTCTATTAAGGCTGTTTCGGTTTGGACGGCGTCAGATACCCCAGTGCATTTTGACCGTCCATTAGGAGTTCCATCTGATAGCCAGGGCGTTCTGTTGGAATATGGATCAACTTGACGCAGCGACTCGCCTTGGTTTGCTCGGGGAAGAATTTTGGCATCTGGTCTGCAGCCCGTTTGAAGAAATCCCAATTTACGTGATCCCCTGATTCTTCCGGGTGGATGGCAAGTGGATAGATCTGCGATTCGACGAGGTCTTGAAAGAAATGAGTCCCGTAAGAGGGTTCGGAACTAAAACCACCCTTGTTACTCGCCACTTCCACAAGGGCGCGCGTATTGAAGATGTCGGCATATGTCACGGGCACTCCCTGCATGGAATCCGAGGATCCCCAGCGACCAGGACCCACCAGAATAAACGTCCGTCCTTCCAAGGCGCTGTTCAGCCGTCCGATACAACGCGCCACCTCGGAATGCTCCTGGAGCGTGTCCAATTGATAATAGGCAACTGCGTCAACGTGGATAATATATTCCACCTGACTTACGCGACCCTGAGGCACCATCCGCGTGCAAAGCAGGAGTTTGTCCTGGGCGTCCAGATCTGTGGGAAGGGACTGCACCTCCCGGCTATCTGCACTCCACTGGTTCTGCGGGCGACATTGCAGCAGATGGAAATTAAGACTGGGTCTGTCGCTGCCAGGAGTAAGTGAAACGGCAAATTCAATGTCGACAGGCTGTTCGTATTGTTCTGCGAGGCGCGTAAGAACTGTTTTCATCAACGGCACAAACTCACCGCGTTGCAGCATACCGTCGAAGGTCAGGAGCAGTTGCGTCGGGTCGATCTTACGACTGATGAATAGCGGCGGCTGAACGGTCTCCCCATCGTCCATTGAAACCAGCCAGCGGAGAGGAGGATAATCGGACCCCAGGACGGATTCAGCCGGCACGGTGGTCATGATATTTTGCTCGAGATCCAGCGCATCTACAAAATGCTGCGAGTAGTATCGGATGGCTCTTGGAGTCGCGTCCGGGCGAAGTTGTGGATGGCTAAGGTTGACCATGCGGGGATAATCACCGGCGATCCGATCCACGGCGCGGGTCCCCAGTCCCATCACCAGCCGCATAAAGCCATCCTCACGCTTAAAGCGCGGATTCCACACAATGGGGCTGTAGCTATAGGCAACACCGGCAAGATCGGGGAAATAGTATTGGCGATGGTGTTTTCCCTGCACCTCTTGCAGCAGGATCGCCATACGCTCATCGTAGTCCAGCAGCCCCACGCGCCGGCGATACATGAGCGCATCTGGCCCGAAGACGCTGGCGTAAATCTGACGGATGGCCAGTGTCAGATCGCGCAGATTTTCTTTGATCGTCCCCTGGTTTGGGCAGAAAACACTCATGTATTTCCCGGCGAACGACATCCCGAAATTGTCCTCCAAAAGGCTGGAAGAACGGACGATCAGAGGGGTCTTGCCCACCTCGCGCAGGATCTCACGCAGTTGATGCGCGATTTCCTCGGGGAAGCGTCCCGCCGCATATTTTTCCTGGATCTTCGGATAATCGTCACGAATCTGTTCGGCGGTTTTATATTTCTGGTTCAGGAATTCCAGCTCATTGGCTGCCAGAAAGTCGTAGAAGACATCCGCACCGATAAAGTAGGAACTCGGCAGAGAAATCTTTGCGAAAACTTCTGGTGCCGTGTTTTGCAGGATCTTATACGCCAGCAGCAGACCGGCGGACTTGCCTCCAATTTTTCCGGTGCCAATGCGGCGATCCAGGATCATATTGAAATCTGCGGCAGTGAACCAGCGCCTGGCGATGTGAATAAAGGATAACTGGTCGCTGACCAGGCTTTTGAGCAGCACGACACACAGCTCCTGCAGGTGGTGATCCACGGCGGCGCGTTCCGCCTCGGGCAGCATCTCATACTTTTCTGCCTGTCTTAGCACCATTTCCAGCGGCGCGAGCTCCGGGTTGAATGGCAGGCTGTGGTCTGGCGAGATGCTCCGGCCATCCGCCTGGGGTGTTTGCAGGTCGTCCAGGATCTGATAGAGGATCTCGATCGGCAGATTGTAAGCAAAGTAAAAATCGGTGAGCGTTCTGCGCACCCGGCTCCAGCGCAGCTCCCAGCGTTGGGCATTCTCTTCCAGGAGGCCGTTGAGTATTCCCTCACGCTGCTGCGAAAGCACAGCTTTTTCTTTCACTTCTGCATCGAATCGCTGCGGGGTGATGATCCCGCGGCGGAAGAGCTCCTCGCGCATCCGGCGGCGGATCTGTGATGCCAGCATAGGATACTGGGCGATCAACAGGTAGATCTCGAGGATCTTTGAGGATTCGGGTGGAGTATGTGTATGCGTCATGCTGGCGATTTCTAATATCTCCCTATGCATGAGCATAGGGAGATACTTCGGTACAAGATGCTGTGATTATAGCCTATGCTCAAGCGCGCCAAGAAGCATTTCTAAAGGGGGACGTAGTGTCAAAACCCGCTGTCCCTGTCACATAACAAAAAACTCCCGGATCTCCGGGAGTCTCTGTTTACGGTGTTGGGGTTACGGTCACTTCCCCTGCCGCCTCGCCAGCAACGACCCGACCTGCGTACAGGATCGGGTTGCGTGGCTCCACGTCCGGCGAGTGTCCCAATCCCGTCAATCCCTGGTTGACCAGCACTTCATGCAGCAGGGAATCTTCCCAATTTCCACCGCCGAAGATATCATTGCCGGGGGAGGTTGAACCCGCGACGCGGCGCGAGCCAAGGGAAATCGCCTCATAGGTGGACAGATCCAATCCCCCGCTGCGGTCGGTCAGGTCCGCGTTATGGCAGGAGGTACAGCCGAGTGAGCCGGGGAACCAGAGACTGTTTTCCCGCAGCAGAGGCTGGATATCTTCGTAAGTCGCTTCGCAATTTTGACCGTTCAAGTCCGTGAACGGAAATGTCTCGCTCTCCGCGTGCCCGGCCGCCACCCAGGCAGCGATCAACTCGGTCGCGCCGACCTGGCATTTGTCGAATTCGACATTTGTATCCGGAGGCTCTGCCTGCGCATGCTTGGGCGGAATCAACGTTGGAATGGGGGTGCGAACGACCAGAGGCGCGCCCTGAATACAGTTCAAGGTAAAGCCGCAAGCCGAAATAAACACAAAGCTCAGCCAGACCACGAGCCCAATCAGGAAGAGGGCAATCGTTCCATAGATCATTCCACGAGTATCGTCATTCATATTGATTCCTCCCCTAGTCTTCAACGGTCAGCGTACGAATGAAGTTCACCAGGTCCCAGCGGTCGGGGACAAGCAGGTTTTCGTTCAGAGGCGGCATTTTCCCCTCTACCCCGTTGGTAATGGTCAGGAAGATCGAACCGTCGCTCTTCGATTGCACAATGGGCGATGTCAAATTCGCGGGCTTATTGGCGAGGAAGGGCGCTATCGGCCCATTCCCTTCGGCAGTCGCGCCGTGACACATCCTGCAGTGGATTTCAAAGAGCTCGGCGCCGCGGGCAATAGAAGCCTCATCGGCCTCGATGGGGTTTTCCGGTGCCCCCATGCCCGGAATGGCAATGGGTCCCTCGATCGGGATCGAGCGTGCAGGAACGGGAAGCGGGTTTTCCATCTGGCGATGGGCAGGCTGGATTTCCATGAAGGAAATCCATTCGAGCTTGATAATGTCATACGTAAAGAGCAGTGTCACTGCGAGGAGAAGTCCCAATACAGTGAATACCCCGACTAACTGTCTGAAAAGTCTCATAGCTGCCGCGCCTCGTGAGGTTCAACGGATTCGGCGCCCACCTGATTGAGCGCATCGGTAAATTTTTCCTGCTCATCCTGCGGGACCTTGAAGAAGACCCCGATCTTGCCGTCGCTAATTTGAGGAACGTACTCGAGCGGACGGTAATTCGGAAAGAAACTGTCGAGAAATACGCCCAGAAACGTGGAGAGCAGTGCGAATAGCATGGTCATCTCGAAAATGAGAATCATACCGGGTGGCACTGGCGTGATGTACTGCCCACCAACCGGAACCTTATACAAGAGCGGTGTTCCATAATTCAGAAACACTCCAAAGCAAAAGCCTGCTACCGCCCCGCCCAGCGCCAGCCGCGAGACGTTCGTCCACGGGTGTGGGCGCCCGAGCATCTTGTGCATGACAGGTACTCCAGAAATGACATTGATCCGATCGTCGGTAACGCCCATCTCGTGCAGCTTTTCAATGGCATCGGCAGCCGGATCAATATCTTCAAATAGAGCTAACAGAGTCGCATCAGCCATGGTTTGCTCCGTCTATTCGAACTCGCTGATAGTTGGGACCTGAGTCTTGCCGACTTTGCGCAGGGAGTGAGTCATTTGCCCTTCCTGCACCTCCCAGACCGGGATCAGCGGTATAAGCCGTGAGGCAGCCATATAAAACAACAGGAACAGCGAGAACGTTCCGATGGTTAAGAAGATTTCGATACGCGGTTGGTAAAGTTTCCATGTAAACGGCATACGGTTGATTGTCAGCATGACAGGGATGATAAGATAACGTTCCCAGTACATACCCACGTTGATCAATAATCCTATCAGGGCAAGCAGCCAGGGGGTCTGGCGTATTTTTTTATTCCACAGAGTGAGGGCAGGTATGGCAAGATTAAAGAGTAACAACTGGTAGAACATCCATGCCATCGGACCTTCCTCCAGCCAGTGCAGGAGAGTATCCGTCGCTCTGTCACCGCCATACCACTGAACAATGTAATCGTTGAAAAAGAAGTAGGTATAGGCAAAAGTAACGATCAGCATCAATTTGCCGAGTGCGTCGAAATGTTCCTTGCGGATGAAATACTCCATGTGCTTCATCGTGTAGCGCATGATGAAGAGCACAATGGCCACCGCGCCCATACCAGAATGCAACGCGCCGAGAACAAAATAAGGACCAAAAACAGTAGACGACCAGCCCGGGCGCATCGCCATAGCAAAATCCCACGATACGATGGTATGCACGGAGAACATGACCGGGATAATCGCGAATGCGAAAATGTTCATAGCCGTGGTCAGATGACGCCACTCACCTTCTGTACCGCGGAATCCCAGCGCCAGAATCCGGTAGAAAGTCTTGCGCCAGCCGGTGGAACGGTCACGCGCCATGGCAAGGTCTGGAATCAACGGCAGGAACAGATACATCGTACTGCCCAACACGTACGTGGTGATCGCCAGCAAATCCCACATCAATGGAGAATGAAAGTTAGGCCACAACTGCCGTTCGTTCGGGACAGGGAATAACCAATATGCCAGCCAAACACGCCCCAGGTGCATGAAAATGCTGGCACCCGCCTGCACCAGGCCAAACGTTGTCATCAGTTCTGCTGCGCGCGTGAACGGACGGCGGAACTCCGCTTTCATGACGCGCAGGATCGCTGAGATAAATGTGCCTGCGTGGCTAATACCGATCCAAAACACGGTATTGACGAGGAAGATACCCCAGTACGATGGACGCATCACGCCTGCCACGCCCAGTCCCTTGGCAATCATGTAGCCCCAGGCATAGAAAAAGCAGGTAGCGACCAGGAAAGCAAGTATGCCAAACACGACCCAGAATTTCCAGGAGGTGACATGCATCGACTCCATCACCATATCGTTCATGACACCGCGGGGCAGCGGATCGAACATCAGTTGTTCGCGCGGGTCGTGCTCCTCTTCGTGATGTTCCTCGTGGGCCTGCTCAGAACCGGAAAAATATTTGGAGGATACAGCCATTTCCTATCCTTCCTTAAGATACGTGATACGCGGCAGAGTGTTGAGTTCATCCAGGTGTTTGACACCGCGATCCAGCTGCGCCAACTGGCTTACCAGGCTCTCATGATGATCCAGGCGTCCAAACGTGATCGCATTGGCAGGACAGGCTTGCGCACAGGCAGTTGCAAATTCTCCATCCTCGACCTCCCGGTCTTCAGACTTCGCTTTGTCCTGTGCCTTGTGAATACGCTGGATGCAGAACGTGCACTTCTCCATGACACCGCGGCGACGAACTGTTACATCCGGGTTGAACTGGTTGTGCAGTGGGAATACAAGCTGCCCATCCACTTCGTTGGCATGGAAGGGATCAATATGGTAGTCTCTCCAGTTAAAGGAGCGAACCTGATAGGGGCAGTTGTTCGCGCAATAGCGAGTGCCCACGCAGCGGTTATACACCTGCAGGTTTAACTGCTCCGCGTTGCTGTGGGGTGTCGCAAAGACCGGACAGACTGGTTCACAGGGTGCATGGCCGCATTGCTGGCACAGCATAGGCTGAAACCCACCATCCACCTTCACTTCAGGATATTCACCCTCCCAAAAACGCTCAATCCGGATCCAGTGCTGGGTGCGCCCGTAACCGGCATCTTCCTCCCCAACAAAGGAAAGATTATTTTCCATGGCACAGGCAGCCACACACGCCTGGCATCCCGTACAGAGATCCCGGTCAATGACCATGCCCCACTTGCCTTCGGCCTCTTCTGCAAGAGCACCCTTCGCGCCCACACGGTTTAGATCTACACTTAAATTCATATAATCACTCCTCTAGGGATGTTCCTCGCCCATGCCTTCCCCGTAAACGCCGATGCGACTTTCAAGCCGTGAAAGAATTTGCTGCCTGCCGGTCTTTTCCACTTTGACCTTCATTCCTGCAAACGCCAGGTCTCCAGCCTCATTAAAATGCGGACCAAGTATATCTACTGGATTCGCGCCGCGCCCCTGGGCATACCGCCCGTAGGCCGTGTGCCCCTGCCCGAATGGCATGGCGATTACGTCTGGACGGATGGCCGGGTACAGGTAGACCGGCGCTTCCACCTCCCCAGCCTCGCTGATGATCTTCACAACGTCATCATTCTCGAGCCCAAGCTCATGCGCCGTCTCCGGGTTGATCTCCACCCAGGTATTCCACATGACACTCGTCATAGGATCCGGCAGTTCCTGCAGCCAGGGCTTGTTCGCGCCCGCCTCCGCCAGCGTGGGCGCGACGAACGGTATGAAGATGAATTCACCCTCGCCCGCGAACTCGGCTTGCGCGGCCGTCGTCGCAGTGCCCGGAGTGCTCGAAGCAGTGGAAGCTGTCTCTTCGGCAGAAGTTCTCCACCAGCCGCCATGCTGCTGGAAGGAGGCGCTGAACGAGTTGATCTCAGGCGCAGCGAAGGATCCATCGGTCTGCCCAACCAGATTCGCCAGCTTGCCCTGGATGTATTCCACTTCATCGTTGAACGGCATAGCCTGCGCGGCCGTCTCACCGGCCAGCTTCGCCGCCGCCAACAAGACATCCGCTGTGGAACGCGTATTATAGAGCGGGGAAACGACAGGCTGGGCTCCCGAGAGCGCAGACTGCGCGGTACCGGTCGCAGGACGCTGGTAGCCCCATGATTCGAGTCCATGATGATCGGGGAAGATATAGTCGGCGGCGACGGCAGTCTCATCAGGGAACGTCGCAAAGGAAATGACCGTGCCTACGTTCGCCAGTGCTTCGGCAAACCCAAGCGACTTCGGCAATTCATAAACGGGGTTCACACCGTGGATGAACAGCTTGGTGATCCCGCCGCTGTTCATGTTATCGATAAAATCAACCAGCTCCTGTGCACTGGCAGCACGATGGTAGGCGTCCTGGTTGGGTCCAAGCGGAGAAAGGAAGACGCCACCCGGTTTCCCGAGGTTTTCGGTGAGGGAATTGAAGCTCAGGATGGCTTGGGCGGTGGCCAGGCCGTTGCTCATGCCAAGCGCCGGACCGCCCGGAACGGCGATCGGCGTAAAAGCCTGCGCCACCAGTTGCGCAACATGTTCAAGCGTTTCCTGCGTCACACCAGAGGCAGATGTCACAGCTTCGAGATCCACATTGGCAAAGGCATCGGGTACAGTTCCACCTTTGGCTTCCGCAACAAGCCTGCCAATCGCCGAGGCGACCATACCTTCCGTTCCCGGGGCGATGGGGATCCATTCATCCGCTTTGGCTGCGGTCTGGGACATGCGCGGCTCGAATTGGACAAAGTAGCCACGAATTTTTGGATTGCCACGGCGCATTTTGGCATAGGCGAGATTGTAAGCAACAGGTGACAACCAGGTCTCGAGGAAGTTAGCTCCAAAGGAAAGGACCAGGTCTGCGTTACCCAGATCGAAGAAGGGCAGGCCCGCCTGACCGAACATAGACTCGGCCGCCTGGCTCAGTGTAGCACGCGTTTCGAACAGACTCCCCACGCGGATTGGTGCAGGCGCGCCAGCGGCAGCCGCCAGCTCTGAGATCATGTCAAAGAGATGGTCTGAGGCGGTGCCCAGGAGAAAGCCTGTTTGCGCGGGACTCACAAGCGCATCCGCGACAACCTGAATGGCTTCATCCCAGGTCAGGTTCGATGGCACCGCTTGAAAACGTTCATCATAGAGGGCTTCGCCGCGCGTATGCTGGATGGGACCCTGCACGCGGTCCGGATTATAGAGTCCCTGCAGGGTGATCTGCCCACGTGGACAGGTCTTGCCGCGGTTGAGGGGGTGCTGCGGATTCCCCTCCACCTTGAGGGCGCGTCCCTGATAAGTGCGGACGATCAGCCCGCAGCCTGCCGCACATTCGCGGCATGTGGTGGCGTAATAGGTGCTCAAGCCATTGTAGTTGTACTCGGGCATCTTCGAATATGGCTCACGCTGGACATAACGCGAGGCAGGACCACAGCCGGTCAGTACGGCCGTTGTTGCCGCCCCCGCACTGGCAAGCCTGAGAAAATTACGCCGGGAGATTTTTTCACTCATAATGCATCGGTTCCTTTTATACCCGGTTTAATAATGGCACGTGCCACAATCCGTGAGCTTCGTCAACTTTGCTTCATCATCCCCTGCCCGCTGACGGTGGCAATTCAAACACCAACCCATGTTCATCACTTGTGGGTTTACGGCAATTTCAACATTCGACATATTGCCGTGACAGCGCTCGCAGTTCAATCCCGCAGCAATATGAGGACGGTGTACAAAATGGACAAAGTCCGGCACCTGTGCAACTGGCACCCAGGCAATTTCCTTATTGTTTAAAACATAATCTTTCAACACTGCCAGCTTTGGACTTGTATTTGTTTTGGCGATCTGTTGATGGCAACCCCAGCATTTCGTGAGAGTAGGCAAACCGGGGGAAGGTCCGCGTAAGGCACCCGGATGACAGTACAGACATTGCACCCCCAGACCTACGTGGATCTGATGCGTAAACTGAATGGGTTGTTCAGGGGCTTGCTGCGTGGCATAGACACCAAACGCCGCAAGGCTAAACAAAGTTAACGCTGCAATAAACACCCCGATCCGCCCCAGTGGCTCGTTAAGCCATCCCAAAAAATTCCTGATCATGCATGCTCCTGTGACAAGATTTGTTCTTGCTATTGCGCCAGAAAATACTGATAAAGTATTCCGGATTAAGGTTCGGCGTCCGCAATAACCACTACATGGTTATTCCACATCCAAATGACATACAACAGGAACGTTCTACTGCCCTTCCGCCGGACAACTGCACTTTGGCTATGCACATAGAGTGCGTAACACAAGACTCGCCCCTATCAACAATATATGATGGGACGAGTGTATCAATAGCGGGTGTCAAAACAGGGATCTGAACTCATTCTCCTCATGAGCTGCCATACCCGGCGGGCAACGCGGGCATTATACTGCAAAAGCAAATCTAAGTACATATAAAAGGTAGAATTCAGCAAAATCAACGCATGATATACTTCATGAAATCTCATGCCAGGACATGAGGGCTTAAACATCTTCAACCACGTATGAAAAAATTGACGCGCCCCATCATCACCATTGGCTTTGGATCCCTCCTCGCACTATTCAGCGCAGCCCTCACCTACTCGGCGCCACCCACCATGGATAGAGCCTTCGGCGCCGCAGCGTATCTTGTTTTGCAGCCCACCGCTACCCCAAAACCTAAAGATCTCTCTGAGATCGGCTCCACCGATGGAATCGTCATCATGGGCGTCCTGATCGCCCTCATCATCATCGTTCCCATTCTCTTGCGCCGGAAATCCTGGATGGAGCCGCGTTAATCGAGAGAGCCTTGCGCAGTACCCGACGGGCAATCTTCGCAAAGCCATGTATCCAATTACTTCCAGCGTTCCGCTTTTGCAATGCGTTCGCCGAGCGGGGGATGAGAATAGAATAGGAACACGACCCATTTTTCAGGATCCACCTCGCCCAGGTTCTGATTTGCGAGCCGAGTAAAGGCGGAGGCAAATGCTTCTGTTTTTCCCGTCGCCTGCAACGCATAATCGTCAGCCATTCGCTCGCGCCAGCGAGAGATCGCGTTATCGATGGGCATGGTAATGAGGCCATAGGCGCCGAAGATGAGTCCCAGGGCAGGGAATGCGGCAATGTCTGCAGGCCCGTTGAACCCGAAGTATCCAATCGCCCAGTTCAGCGCCAGCGACGCGAGATACAGGCTCAGTGTTGTCGAAAGAGTGCCGAATGTAATCAGGAATGGGATATCGCGATGGACGTGATGTCCCAGCTCGTGAGCCAGCACCGTCTCGATCTCATCGGTTGAAAACTCATTGATCAGCGTGTCCCCCAGCACGATCCGGCGCGTATTGCCGATGCCTGTCAGCGCGGCGTTGGCAGCCTTCGTGCGCTTCGACATATCAAACTTGAATACGCCTTTTACCTTTGTGTTAGCGCGCCGCGCCAGGTCAAGCAAACGGTCCGCGAGTTCCCTGTGCTCCTCGCCGAGCGGGACATATTTATTGAACAGGGGCATGATGAGGATCGGTGCGAGGTTGGAGAGCAAGACGGTAAAGATCAACATTCCTATCGCCGCCCAGAGCCACCACAGATCGCCCGTGACACGCAGGGCAAGATAAAGTAGTTCGAGCAGGAGCAAACCAAGGGGTGCGCCAATCGCCAATCCTTTGATCTGATCGATGACCCAGTCCTTCAATGTCTGGTTGGATTGCCCGAACCGGTGTGGGAGGATAAATCCGCTATAGTAGCTGAGCGGGAGATTGATCACAGAATAGATGCCGCCGAATATCGCTACGAACAAGGCGACTAGCAGCCATTGGTTGGCTGTAAATGTCGTGAGCCAGTCTCGAAGTGAAGTCGCCCAGCCCAGGAACAACCATAAAAGCGCATATACAGCGCTGAAGACCGTATCCCCCAGCCACAGGCGGCGGCGGATGCGGGCATATTCTTTTGCCTGCTTTTGTCGTTCGGGGTCAAGAGTTGTCATAGGATTTCCAATTCCTAATTAACACGGCGATCTTGAGGAGATTGCCTCGTCGGGCGGACGCCTCCTCGCAATGACATGATTACTTCACCATCTCTGCAGCCAGGAGCGCGAGGATCTCCTCTGATTTCATTACTCTGCCATACGATTTGAACGCAGCAAGAAATGATTTTTGTACGGAATCAGCCGGGACGGTTGTATCGCCATCGCGGAGGTCGCGCGTCGCGCAGGCATCTGCAGCGATGATCACTTGAAAGCCAAACTCCGCCGCGGCGCGGACGGTGGCATCGACATCAAGATGAGTCATCATACCGCAAATCACGATCCGTTCGACCCCCCAGCCTCTCAAGAGCTCCAGTAGTTCCGTGTTCAGGAAGGCATTCGGTTCGTGTTTATACACAATCGGCTCGCCCTCGAAGTGCGCGACGGAGTCATGAATATCCGTGCCGCGATCGCCTGAGATGAAAAAGGTCGCCTCGGGTTTCCGCGAGATATGCTGGATGTGGACATGATGACCTCCATGTTCGCGAAAACACTGCAGGATCATGTATGCGTTCTTTGCGGCTTCCAGTGCATTCACCAGTGGATGTTTCCCGCCGTGGAAATGATCTTTTTGGAAATCGATGAGGAGGAGGGCGGTTTTCATAGCTTAAAGTATAGCCGAAGTTTAACAAAAGGAGTCCAACGACTCCAGTCGTTGGCTTTCCGCCAACCAAAGTCTGGAGACATTGGACTCTGTATGGTCTCTATTTCTTGAAGATCAAATCACATCGTTGGGAACAGGTTCACTCTTTCTCCTCACCGATGTCCCATCCCTCCTCGCCTTATTGACAAACTCAATCGCTACGGAGGCTGCAATCGATACGCTCTGGTCACCGCCGACGATCATGGCATTGATCCCGACTACTTCGCCTTTCGCATTCACCAACGGACCGCCGGAGTTGCCCGGCGCCAGCGGTACATCAGAACGGACGACAGGCAGTTTTTCGCCGCGTCGATTCTGCGCCGAGACCAGCGCGCTGACGATGCCGCGCGTCACCGTATTACGCTGGCCCCACGGATGACCAAAGGCAAAGACCATTTCGCCCACCCGCGGAGAACCGGGAGCAGGCTTGAGCGGAGTCAGACCTGTCGCGTCGATGGAGAGCAATGCCAGATCCACATCCGGGTCCCGCGCCAGGAGCCGGGATTCGTACTCACGATTGTCCTGCAGAACCACAATGGGGTTATGACGCCCGACCACGTGATTGTTGGTGAGGATCAATCCTTCCGCATCCCAAACGATCCCGGCACCCGCGCCGAAGCGATGGCCGCGCACAACAACCAGAGAGGGCATCACGCGCTGCACCAGCTCATCGATCACTTGTGTAAACGTGCCATTGAAGTTCATTTTATTTCTCACCGATCATAACATTCAAAGTTTGAGGCTGTCCTCCGCGTAGGATATCGATCGGCGTGGACTTGCCAACGACATCCCCGTCAAGCCGCGCAAAGAGCTCGTCGTGGTGAATGACAGGCTCGCCTGCCACACCCACCAGGATATCGCCTACGATCAATCCGCCTTTGGCTGCCGGGCTGTCCTTCTCGATACCCATGATCAAGAGTCCCGCCGCCTGTTCACGCTGGAGTGCCTTCTGTGAAGCCTCCGGCAGCTCCACTGCCTGACTGCGAATACCCAGATACCCGCGCTTGATGCGACCATGCGTGACGAGCGTATCCGCGATTCGCCATGCGATATCGGCTGGAACAGTCACTGCTGCGCCATTCGCGAGACCAGAGGTGTTTAGACCGAGAATTGTTCCATCCGCGGCAACCAGGGGTCCACCAGAGAAGCCGGGATAGGAGATGCTGTCTGTGCGCAGGTATCGTTCCAGCATGCCGCCGCGCCCCGTGCGGATCGGGCCACCGATCGCGCTCACCGTCCCGAGGCTGGCTTCGATCCCGTCGGGTGAAGGACGTCCCAGGGCAAGGGCAATCTGTCCCAATCGGGCAGGGCTTTTCGTCGCCTCGGCAACTGTGCCCGCGGCGCGTTCCAGTTTGAGAACCGCCAGGTCGGAACCCGCGTCCCGCCCGGCAACACGCGCAGAGATTTCGGCCCCATCCGCAAGAATAACCTTAATCCCCTCCTCGCGTTCCACCACATGGTCCGCTGTGAGAATGAGGTCAGATGCGTAGGCGATCCCGCTGGCAGGCATGCGGCGGCGCGCATTGACCAGTACGGTGGCGTTGCCCGCTTTTTCGGCTGCGTCCGCCAGAGCATCAGAAAGTTCCACCAAAACATTTTGACTCATAAAAATACTCCTTTCACATGAGTGATCAGAGTATAGTGCTGACGCTTCCGGAGCGTATCGCCGAAATGACTGGTTTTTATACTGGAAAAAAGGGGGAGGAAGTGGGGAAAGGCAGCCGCCCCCCTACTTCCTGCCGAAGTCCGCGGGGTTCTCGCCCCACAGTTCCGTATCCCATTTCAAGACCGCATCATCCTTCAATTCATTCTCGGCGAGCCAGTTTTCAGCACTGTGGATGATGGCAAAGAGAGGCGCATTGCGCGCGGTATGTTTGAGTTGCGTCTTACATACGCCGGTATACACCCATGAAATTGCATTTCGGGAGTCAGAATAGATATGGAGCTGCCTCTCGTGCTTCGACAGCCACGTCAAAGCATGGACGATTGCCAAAAACTCACCGACGTTATTTGTTCCATCGGGGAAGGGACCCACGTGGAAAATCTCTTCCCGCGAGTCTGTATAGACGCCACGATATTCCAGGATCCCGGGCGAGCCGCTGCAAGCCGCGTCGACACAGACCGAGGGTAAGACTGGCTTGACACTTGCCTCTTTCCACTTCCCCTGGGATGCGGGCTTGCCCTTGAAAACCGCATATTCCGACCTGTAGGCTGCCTCCGCCTCTTTGAGTGAACCAAACGATTTATGCTGCGCCGCGGCAAAGCCTTTCACTTGTTTTTCAGTTTCCGCCCATGAGGTGAAAATTCCAGGTTTGCGCCCTTTCCAGACCACATAATACTTCTGCTTCGGCATGAGTCGCGATGGGGTTCTTGTTTGCTATTCTTGCTCTTCCTGCCAGCCAGCTTCTTCGACAGCTATAAAGATATCCGTCGCAGAGATTAAACCGATCAATGTACCGCTTTCGTCTGCAATAGGGAGATGATGGATGTGATGCTTCTGCATGACCTGTGAACATTCCATCAGAGTCCAATCCGGGTTACCGGTAACGATGGGACCGGACATGATCTCACGCACGGTCGTCTCAGCCGGGTTTCTTCCCGCGGCAGCGATCTTGTCGCGAATATCTGTTGAAGTCACAATTCCGTAGGTGGGATTTTTTTCTGACATGGAGACGATCACGCTATGGATCTTGCGGCGGCGCATGAGTGTCAGCGCATACTTGACACTCGAATCAGGGTCGACTACGACAATAGGCCTGGACATCCAATCACGAACTGTGTTGGGCATACTCTCCTCCGAAATCGCTTTTGCTCTCAGCACCTAAAAACGCGAATATGCTATTATTTTACAACCAATTCCACCGAATCCATTGCCAACAGGGAACCATCCGCGGCACTCAGGTCCTGTACCTCAAGCCGGATAATCGTGCCCGACAAAACATTTCCCAGCGGGATCACTGTCTCGAAGGTTCCGGGTGCGCCGGGATCGGGTGCGGAGACGGGAAGGGCGCCCGCCGAAAGCTCGATGCCGGAGATATCAAAAATACGATAGACCAGATTGTTCTCGAAGGGCGCAATCGCCACCTTCCCCTGGATTGGAACGGACGTGAAGACATCTGACCCCTCTGCCGGGGATTCGATCATGATCGTGCGTGGCTGCCCGCTTGGGGTGAACGTGGTGTAATCGATCAAATCCAATAGGTTATCCACAAAACGATAATGACGGGTGGTCCGCTGGGTCGGGCAGCACATCGGTTCATCGATCGCATGGATGACAGCATCCAGATAAATTTCACGGTTCGCAATCGAAAGCGCATTCAACTGGGGTCTGTCATCCACCATGGTGGAAGTCTGGAACGTCCAGGTTTGATCGACCTGCGAATACACCGCAAGAAAAACAAAGACGCCGGTGCCGCCATAATTCTCTGAGACCAGTGCGGCAGCCTCCTCCGTGCCATCTCCATCCAAATCACCTAGCGCGACAAAATCGGTCATCTTGGCCGAGATAAAATCGTCAGAGCCGGGTGTGCCTTGCTCGAAGGTTCCCTCCGTTAACTGTACGCCCTGCAGCGTATCCGCCGCGCCGAGCTGGTAGGTAGCATTTCGGATCTCCCGCACTTCCTCGGATACGGTTGTTGGAGTCGCGGGACTCGGAGGTAGTTCATCGACAGGCTCGGAGGGTACTGTCGTCTGGTCCACGGCTGCTGGTGGAGGGGTCGCCGGTCTGCATCCCATCAGGACAACAAGCAAAAGGATCAGGGTGTAACGGGAAGCCATGTAACACCTCCATCGAGGGTGCGATACAGTGAACGTTGATCGCCAGCCACGGTAATGATCCAGCCGCTATTCGGATTTACAAACTCCATGGCTGCAAAGGAGTCGCCAAAGACAATATCTGGTGAGACCGTGGTCCAGGTAAGAGCCGCGTCATGCGTGACGTAGAACTGCTCGCCGTTATAGATGATCGCTTCCTGCGCGGACAGAAAATCGGACGCGCCAGCGTTGGGAATCAGTGTGGGTGTCAGCTGCCATGTGTCGCCTCCATCGTTCGTCACATAGACGGCCGTCTGGGTGGCATCGCCCGACATACGAACGACAAGGAATCCGTCGTCCGCGGAAACGAATTGCATCTGGTCTTTATCGACCCCGAGTTCATAGTTCTCCGCACCCTCGGGCAGTTCCAGATTCACCTGAGTCCAGTTCTGACCGCCATCGTCTGTACGGTAGAGATAGATGGTGCCCGGCGAATAGACGACACCACCGACCCAGGCGGTCTGCATGTTCAGTGGCACCAGGTCCGCTTTGAGGCCGCCAAGTGGTAGAGAATCGCCGGCGTCTGGCAAGTTAGGATCGTTGGTGTACGTTTGAGTCCAGGTCGCTCCGCCGTCGGTGGTTTGGAAGACCGCGACTGCGTTCGACCCGGCGCCGACTCCCAGGTCTGCCAGCATCCAGCCATTATCCGCATCGATAAAACTCAAGTCTCCACCACTGAAAGGCGTGGAAGAAATGTTCCAGGTCAGCCCGCCATCGGCTGTGTGATAGAGCAGCCCGTTATTGGGAAAGTTATTGAAGTCCGGTTTTTGGATCCAGGCATGATCCTTGTCCAGGATAAAGGTTTCCACCGCGGAGCCTATTTCCTCCACATCGGGCGGAGTCACGTTGTACCAGGTGATCCCACCATCGTTCGTGCGCACGATCCAGGACTCGCTGACGCCCCAGCCATCGAGCTCGTTAACGAAATGGACCTCAAGCAGCGCTGGTGATGCCACAGGCGAGGCGGCAATGGCAGGAGGCGCGGGTGTATCTGGAAAGGGCGTGGGTGGCATCTCGGTCGCTTCTTTTTCAACTTCAACGGTTGGCACAGGGGAAGGCGGGAAGGAAGTGACAGAAATGTTACACCCGGAAAGCAGCACCCCTAACGCGAACGCGATCAAACGCAATCTCAATTTCATTCAGAACGTCTCCTTTTCACCGATACAAACGACACAGAGGCGTTGAACGTTCCAATCAGATTATCCAATATATTCAAGGATCGTCGCTTCCCCCTGCCCTACACCCACGCACAATGTCGCGAGTCCATACTTCACGTCCCCGCGCAGGCGCATCTCATGGACGAGAGTCGTCACCAGGCGCGCCCCCGAACAACCCAGCGGATGCCCGATGGCGATCGCGCCGCCGTGGACGTTGACGATCTCAGGGTCCACTTCTAAATCTTCGATCACTGCTAGCGATTGCACGGCAAACGCTTCATTGAGCTCGACCAGTCCGATATCCTTCATTTGGAGTCCCGCCCGCTCCAGGACTTTCTTCGTTGCCGGGACAGGACCGTATCCCATCAGGCGCGGCGGGACGCCCGCAGAGGCA
>Ga0075429_100000437_pt1 | contig 31026 bp, 27 predicted proteins | sample RhiMetdeltSRZDD3_FD_75295 | JGI IMG/M metagenome (GOLD analysis project Ga0075429, IMG submission 75295) | Populus rhizosphere microbial communities from Tennessee, USA - Rhizosphere MetaG P. deltoides SRZDD3 | ecosystem: Host-associated > Plants > Roots > Rhizosphere > Soil | place: USA...
TTATTCATTTGCCACTATTAACGATGCCTTAAAAGGTGACAGGGAAAAAAGCGGAAGATATATTTCATTAAATGGAGATTGGGATTTTTCATTTGCACTCAAACCCGGTGATGAACCTGAAGATTTTTATAAAAGCAAAGTAAGTGGTTGGAAAAAAATCCCTGTTCCTTCAAATTGGGAGATGCAGGGCTATGATAAACCAATTTATAAAAGTGCCGTATATCCATTCCGCCCAGTGAATCCTCCTTATGTTCCGAAGGATTATAATGGTGTCGGTTGTTATCAAAGAACCTTTAGCATACCTGCAGACTGGAAAAGTAAAAATATCAGTTTGCATTTTGGTGGAGTTAGTTCTGCTTACAAAGTCTGGCTGAATGGCAAATTTGTTGGTTACGCTGAAGACAGTTTTCTTCCTTCTGAGTTTATGATCACGCCTTATTTACAGGAAGGAGAAAACATTTTATCCGTTTGGGTGATCAGGTGGAGCGATGGAAGTTTTTTAGAAGACCAGGACCAATGGCGTCTAAGCGGCATTCATCGTGAAGTGTATCTGCAAGCCGAGCCTAAATTAAGGATTGCAGATTTCTTTTACCAAACCAAACTGGATAAAGAATATAAAGATGCTCTATTGGGTATTCGTCCACGGATTGAAAATTTAACCGGGCATGAAATGCCGGGGTATGTTTTAAAAGCACAAGTCTATGATGAATCGGATAAACCAATATTGAATCAGCCGTTGGAAAAAAAGGTTGATGATATCATCAATGAAATTCATCCGAGACTGGACAGAGTGAAATTTGGTTTGCTGGAAACAGCTGTTGTCAATCCCAGGAAATGGAGCGCGGAAGAACCTAACTTATATAAGCTGGTGTTGAGTCTGGAAGATAGTGTTGGTAACATAGTCGAGGTAAAAACATGTAAGCTTGGTTTTCGGTCTATTGAATTTAGAAAATCAGACAGCAAACTACTCATCAATGGCAAGCTCACTTATTTATATGGAGTTAATCGTCCGGATCATCATCCCACAAAAGGCAAAGCATTATCAAGAGAAGATATATTGCAGGATATAAAAACAATCAAGCAATTTAATTTTAATTGTGTTCGTCTTTCGCATTATCCAAGTGACCCGTATTTATTAGACCTGTGTGATGAGTTTGGCATTATGGTAATTGATGAAGCAAATTTGGAAACGCATGGATTAGGTGGCAAATTAAGTCATGATGCCAACTGGGCCGGTGCCTATATCGAACGCATTAGCCGGATGGCATTAAGGGATAAGAATCATCCGTCAATTATTATGTGGAGTTTGGGTAATGAAGCAGGCAGTGGTCCCAATCATGCAGCAATGGCAGGATGGATAAAGGATTTTGATATCACAAGACCATTGCACTACGAACCCGCGATGGGCAGTCCGAAAGAAGAAGGATATATTGATCCGAGCCATCCAAACTATTTAAAAAGTAATGACCATTCGCATCGTATTCAAAATCCGCTTGACCAGTATTATGTTGATGTGATAAGCAGGATGTACCCGGCATTATACACTGCACCGCTTTTAGCAAATCAGGCAAATGGTGATCATCGTCCTATATTCTTTTGCGAATATGCACATGCAATGGGGAATAGTGCAGGCAACATCAAAGAATTCTGGGACCAATGGAGAAACACACCCAGAATAATCGGCGGTGCAATCTGGGAATTCAAAGACCAGGGATTATTAAAAAAGGATTCAGCAGGAGTTGAATATTATGCTTACGGTGGTGATTTCGGCGAAAAGTATTTTGACAATTTCACGATCAAGGGACTTGTAAATGCTGATGGCAAACCCAAAGGTGCAATGTATGAATGTAAAAGAGTATTTCAACCAATACAAGTTCAATGGGCTGACTCAAGCAAAGGATTAATAAAGATCATTAACCGAAGTGAAGTAAAGAATGTAAATAAATATAGTGCTGTATTGGAGATCAGAGAAGATGGAAAAGTAATGCTGAATAAACAAATTGGAGGCATTGATATCACGCCTGCCTCTGAAACTACTTTTCCAATCGCACTATGGTTGCCTAAAATGAAACCATCCTCTGAGTACCATGCAACAATTCGATTTGTGTTGATAAAAAATCAACCGTGGGCTTCGAATGGATTTGAGATCGCAAGCAATCAATTGAGAATTGATAATGATTCCAGGGTGCTGATAAAACAAAATTTTGATGCGCCAATAGCTTTCAAAGAAAATAACTCAACTATTCAATTGACTGGAAAAAACTTCACGATAAATTTTAGTAAAACGAATGGTGCATTGACTACTTATTTACAAAACGGAAAAGAGCAGTTGAAAACCCCTTTATTGCCACATTTTACGCGTCCTCAAACAGATAACGATAAACGTGGTTGGAAAACACATAGGGTGTTAAAGCAATGGTATGATGCCGTTCCAAAACTGGTTAACATTAGCGTTGGTAAATTCTCCGGCCATAAAGGAAATGGACCTGTTATTACCAGCGTTTATTCTTTGATTCATGATAGTGTATCTGTTTCAGTCAGCTATTATGTATACGGCAGTGGTATAATACAGGTAGATTATAACCTGGAAGTCAAAAAGGGATTGTCAAATATTCCAAGAGTCGGTATGAAAATGGGAATTGAAAGAAACTATGATAATATTGAATGGTTTGGTAAAGGCCCATTCGAAAATTATATTGACAAAAACTATGGAGCAGATGCGGGGGTTTATGATTTGCCGATCAAAGATTTCATGGAGAACTACGTAGTACCGCAGGAAAATGGCAACCGCACCGATGTAAGATGGATGTATTTAAGCAACCCGAATACTAAGGATGGATTATTGATCGTTGCAGATAGTTTGCTTAGCATGAGTGCGTGGCCCTATACGGAAGAGAATATTCAAAATGCAAAACATACCAACAAGTTAAAAGATGCTGGTTACATAACCTTGAATATTGACCTGATGCAAATGGGTGTCGGTGGTAATGATAGCTGGAGCGATGTCGCAGCTCCGCTGGAACAATATCAAATTAAAGCACAACCATATCATTATAGTTTTTATATTGTTCCTTTTAATTCAAAAATAAAAGGTCCTGAAACAAGAGCTAAAGAGATTAAATTTTAATGAGCAACAAATTTGTAGAGGCTAAAGCCTCAAAACATATTCAATTTTTATTTGCCCCGGTCTTGAGGCCGGGGCAATGGAGATTTTTTTTCTCCTGGACTTTAGCCCATCTTATATACATGGCTGTATCTGCTCAGAAAGAAGTGCCACAGGAAGTGATGCAAAAAATATATGCCGAAATAAGGACTCCATACAAATACGGATTGGTCATCACTCCTGAAAATGATTCAAAGAAAATAGATTGTCCGTCCGTTTTTCGCAAAGGAAGACAGTGGTACATGACTTATATTTTATTCGATGGTCGTGGTTATGAAACCTGGTTGGCAAAAAGCAAAAACTTGTTAGATTGGAAGACAATAGGCCGCATCATGAGCTTCGGCGATACAACAAATAAAGAGAATGTAGTGTGGGATGTTAATCAGCGAGCCGGATATATTGCGTTGCAGGATACAAAATGGGGAGGAACTTATCAATTGCAAAAGTTCGATAATAAATATTGGATGAGCTATATTGGTGGAAGAGATAAGGGTTATGAAACAGGATCCTTGGCAATTGGTATTGCGCACACTGAAAAAGATCCAACAAATCCTCATGAATGGAATAGAATTGGCGATGCTGTTTTATCAGCGTCAGACAGAGATGTCCGCTGGTGGGAGAATAAAAAGTTATATAAGAGTTCAGTTATTTGGGATAGAAACAAAACATTAGGTCATCCCTTTGTGATGTACTATAATGCAAATGGAGATACAAGCAATAACACACCAAAATGGCGCTGGTTTGAAAGAATCGGCATGGCAGTAAGTGATGATATGATCAACTGGCAGCGTTATCAAACTGATCCGGTCGTGCATCATAAAATCGGCATAACAGGTGATGGGGTAATACATAAAATGAACAATGTATGGGTCATGTTTTATTTCGGGGCTTTCTGGGAAGAAAGACCTAGGGAAGCTTTCAATCGCTTCGCCTGCAGTTATGATTTAGTAAATTGGACCGATTGGAACGGCGAAGACCTTATTAAATCAACTGAAGATTATGATGCAAAATATGCGCATAAAAGTTATGTGGTAAAACATAAAAGTGTGGTGTATCATTTTTATTGCGCGGTAGATAATAAAGATAGGAGAGGAATAGCTGTTGCTACTTCTGTTGATAGAGGAAAGAGTAAGTTACAATTTTAGGCAATTTCACGTGCGACGTAACGAATACGCTGCGAATGCCGCGAGATATAAGCTGAATGGGGAAACGAGACTGTCGATAGATAAACCATGTTGATAGAAAAAAATCATTTTCTTGTTGCGATTTGCTTGCTGTTGATCTCACTCACGGGATTTACACAGCAACAAAAGGTCGTTGACTTAATCGAAAAAAATTTCCTCAAGCCGCCTGAATCCGCAAAGCCCTGGGTGTTCTGGTACTGGATGCATGGAGCTGTTTCCAAAGAAGGGATTACAGCAGATCTTGAAGCAATGAAAGAGGCTGGTATTGGTGGTGCATACCTAATGCCGATAAAAGATACATCATCAGCTATACCATTTCAACCAACAGTAAGACAGCTTACACCAGAATGGTGGGACTTGGTAAAATTTTCCATGCAGGAAGCAAAGCGATTGAATATAAAGTTAGCAATGCATGTAAGCGATGGATTTGCTTTGGCAGGTGGCCCATGGATAACTCCTGAATTATCCATGCAAAAACTGGTTTGGACAAGGACATATGTAAAAAATGGATTTAACGGAAAAATAAACTTAGAACAACCTGAATCTTATGAGGGCTATTATAAAGACGTCGCCGTTTTTGCTTATCCTGCCAATTCATCCTATGCATTCAGCGATGAAGTGATGGTTCCATCAGTAACTACCAGCAACGGAGCTAAAGCACAATTTCTTTCATTTCCTGACCCTGATAACAAACAAAGTTTTAGAAGCGATTCGACCTGCTGGATCCAATATAAGTACCCAAATGAATTTACATGTCGTTCCATTCGTATTCATACCGGCACCAATACTTACCAGGCACAGCGATTAATTATTCAGACAAGTGGTGATGGCGTAAACTTTAAAACAGTTACAAGATTAGAGCCACCACGTCATGGCTGGCAGGATACGGAAGAAGATTACACGCACTCAATTCCTGCTACTACAGCAAAATATTTTCGCTTTGTCTACGATAAAGATGGTAGTGAACCAGGTTCAGAAGATCTCGACGCGGCAAAATGGAGACCGTCGTTGCGGGTGATGGGGATATATTTGAGTGATGAACCGGTAATCAATCAATATGAAGCAAAAAACGGAAGTATATGGAGAGTGGCGACAAACACTACAACGGAACAAGTAAGTAGTAAAGATGCTTTACAACTAAAAAGTATAATCAACCTAACTGGTAAATTAAATAGCGATGGTAATTTGACCTGGACGCTGCCAAGTGGTAACTGGGTTATAGTAAGGATCGGTCACACATCAACAGGACAAGCAAACGCAACAGGGGGTGCCGCTAAAGGGTTGGAATGTGATAAGTTTAATACAGCAGCAATAAAACTTCAATTCAATAACTGGTTTGCAAAGGCATTTGAGAAAGCAGACGCCGCTCTGGCAAAAGAAGTCCTGAAGATATTTCATGTTGATAGCTGGGAATGTGGCAGCCAGAACTGGAGCAACAATTTTGCAACTGAATTCAGGAAAAGAAGGGGGTATGATTTGCTGCCTTATTTGTTGGTCATGACTGGTGTGCCGATTGAAAGCGCTGAAAGATCAGAAAAAATCTTGCATGATGTAAGAACAACGATTGCTGAATTGGTGAATGATATTTTTTATGTTACGCTAAAAAAACTTTCAGTAGAAAAGGGATGTAAGTTTAGCGCAGAAAGTATTGCTCCAACTTTTGTAAGTGATGGATTGTTGCATTATAAAAATGTTGACATGCCAATGGGGGAGTTTTGGCTGAACAGTCCAACTCATGATAAACCAAATGATATGCTGGATGCCATCAGTGGTGCACATATTTATGGAAAGAATATTATACAGGCAGAAGCATTTACATCGGTAAGAATGAACTGGGGTGAGCATCCGGGAAATTTAAAAACAATAGGAGATAGAAATTTTGCATTGGGTATTAATAAATTGGTTTTACATGTATGGACTCATAATCCATGGCTGAATAAAAAACCTGGAATGACATTGGATGGTGTCGGTTTATATTTTCAAAGAGATCAAACATGGTTTAAACAAAGCAAGGCATGGATCGGTTACTTGACAAGATGCCAGGCATTATTGCAAATGGGAAAACCAGTCGTTGATATTGGAGTGTTTACTGGTGAAGAAATACCAAGACGTTCTATATTACCTGACAGGTTAGTAAATACATTACCCGGTATTTTTGGAATAGAAAAAGTGGAAGCGGAAAAGAAAAGATTAATGAATGCTGGTCAACCAATACGGCAAATCCCCGACGGCGTTTCTCATTCCGCAAACATGGCCGATCCTGAAGATTGGATCGATCCTTTGAATGGTTATAAATACGATTGTTTTAATCCAGATGTCTTGATGCAAATGAAGGTGATGAATGGACGAGTGGTAACGCCGGGTGGAGCAAGCTATGGGGTATTGGTAATTCCCGGAAGGCATCCAATGAATCCAAATGCTATAATGAGTTCACAGGTTTTGAATAAATTAAAGCAATTAGCAAGTTCTGGTGCGAACATTATAATCGATAAAGAATTTATCAAACCATTTAGTGGTAATAAAAAGGTTGTGGCTGCCCCATATTTAGAAAATTCCTTTGAGAAATTAGGGGTAAAGAAAGATCTGATAATAGAGAATAATAACAATTCGATAGCATGGACACATAGAAAAAAGGATGGGACAGATATTTATTTTATTTCAAACCAGCATAACGAGACACAATTTGTTGTCTTCTATTTTCCCGGAAAGAGTACAAAACCTGGTTTATATGATCCTGTTGGAAATATCAAGTATCGGGACTTTCGTTATTCTAGAGAAGATAATAAAGTGATGGTATCACTGGACATTTATCCTAACGAATCCCTTTTTTTTGTTTTTGATAAGCAGGATACCAAGCAGAGAATACCGGATACCTTAGGACAGTTTACACGACCCAGATCATTTGACAAAAACTGGCAGGTTGAGTTTGAAAGGGAATACGGCGGAGAAAATTTAAATCTTGAGTTGAAAGAATTAAAAAGCTGGTCGTCATATTCCGATTCTCTTATTAAGTATTATTCCGGAACAGCGGTTTATAAAAACACTTTTACCATCAAAGGGATTCCTACAATGCTGAATTTAGTGATTGACTCATTATATAATATTGCAACAGTTAAAGTGAATGATATTGAGTGCGGCACTTTATGGACAAAGCCATATGTCTTGGATATGTCGAAAGCTGTTAAGCAAGGCGAGAACAAGATTGAGATCAGGGTTGCCAACACCTGGCATAATCGATTAATTGGAGATAATCTTTTTCCTTCAGGTAAAAAAATTACATGGACAACGGCGCCGTTTAGATTAAAAGATAAACTCTTATTGCCTGCTGGAATAATTGGAGAAATAAAATATTTTACAAGATGAGATTGGGATTATTGGCCATACTGATCTTATGGAGCGCAAATCTCTTTGCTCAAACCAATGAGCCCAATTATAATATTATATGGACCACGCAAAGTAAAAATGCATCTGAATCAATGCCATGCGGTGGTGGGGATATCGGCATGAATGTATGGGTAGAAAACGGTGAACTGCTTATTTATGCTGCAAGAAGTGGGAGCTTTAATGAAGACAATGCATTGATGAAAGCGGGAAGGGTCAGGATAAAACTATCTCCCAATCCTTTTGATGGGAAAGTATTTAAACAGGAACTGCATTTGAAAGAAGGATATGTAACTGTAGACGGAGAGAATAATGGTGTGAAGGCAAGAGTCAGGATTTGGGTGGACGTATTTAATCCGGTAGCCCATTTCGAAATTAATAGCAATAAGAAAATTGCCGTTGAAGCTGCTTATGAAAGCTGGCGATACCAGGATAGAGTTTTACAACCAAGAGAGAATTTTGCTAATTCGTGGAAATGGGCACCGCCAAAAAACAATAGCTATAAAAAGGATGAAATAAGTAATGCATTTGGTGGTGTGTTGTTCTATCACAATAATCGTGAAAGAACAGTTTTTGATACAACAGTGACCCAACAGGGAATGGATGCTGTGAAGGAGCAATTGTACAATCCTTTAAAGGATCTCGCTTTTGGTGGTTTGTGGTATGGGAATAATTTTATTCCGGCAGGGACTACAGAAGGAGTTTATGTTGATACCGATTTTAAGGGATGGAAATTAAAAAGCAAAACAACTGCAAGACAACATTCGTTAAAACTTGCTTTACACACAAAGCAGGTAAAAAACGATGGGGAGTGGCGCGAAGGCTTAAAGAAAATCCTGTTTTCAGCAAATGATAAAAATGTTTTTGCAAAAACACAACAATGGTGGCGGCAGTTTTGGGACCGAAGTTTTATACAAATAAATAAGTCGGATACTTCATCCAATCGATGGAAAGTTGGGCGCAATTTTCAACTCTTTCGCTACATGCTTGCATGCAATGCGTACGGCGCATCACCAACAAAATTCAATGGGGGATTATTTACGGTTGACCCGGTATTTACAAATCCGGATAACAAGTTGACACCTGATTATCGTAATTGGGGTGGTGGGGTGCATACAGCACAAAATCAACGATTAGTTTATTTTCCCATGATAAAAAACGGTGATTGGGATCTATTAAAACCTCAACTGGATTTTTATTTACGCATTTTAAAGAATGCAGAACTGCGTAGTGAAGTTTACTGGAATCATGGCGGAGCCTGCTTTACTGAGCAAATGGAAAACTATGGTTTACCAAACTATGCTGAGTATGGGACAAAGCGTCCGGAATATTTTGACAAAGGCGTTGAGTACAATGCATGGTTGGAATATGAATGGGATACTGTGTTGGAGTTTTGTTTAATGATGCTCGAAGAAGAGCGATACACAAAGAAAGACATTCGTGAGAACATCTCATTTATCGAAAGTTGTGTGCAATTTTTTTATGAGCATTTTTATTATGAAGCTAAAAGGAGAACGGCAAGACCATTTGATAATGACGGTAAGTTGGTGTTTTACCCTGGTAGCGGCGCCGAAACATTTAAACTTGCTACCAACTCAACGGCTACAATTGCTGCATTACAAACAATTATTAACAGGCTGCTTGCGTTGCCGGAGCAATACATGAATAATGATAAAAGAAGGCATTATGATAGTTTATTAAAAAGAACTCCATCAGTCAGCTATTCAATGTATAACGGTCATACTACTATTGCCCCGGCAAAATCATGGGAAAGAATAAATAATGTGGAGTCGCCACAGTTGTATCCGGTGTTTCCGTGGGGTATGTATGGCACCGGCAAGCCGAACCTGAATATTGCTATTAATACATGGAACCTTGATACCAATGTCATAAAATTCAGAAGTCATGTTGGTTGGAAACAGGATAATATTTGGGCCGCTAGGTTAGGACTAACAGATGAAGCTTGGAGATTGACTTCATTAAAACTTGGAAATTCAGAGAGAAGATTTCCTGCCTTCTGGGGACCGGGTTTTGATTGGGTACCTGATCACAATTGGGGTGGAAGCGGTATGATCGGTTTGCAGGAAATGCTGATGCAGGTTGACGATAAAAAGATTTTTCTGTTTCCCGCCTGGCCAAAAAATATTGATGTGCATTTTAAATTACATGCTCCTTATAAGACAACTGTTGAAGCAGAAGTGAAGGATGGAAAGATGACTTCGTTAAAAGTTTTTCCTGAAGAAAGAACAAAGGATGTTATTATGATGTTGAGGTAAAAATTAAGTTACTGCGTTTATTTTGAATAAAAACTAAGTCGTAAGGCCTCGCCGGCGACCTTGTTGTAATTCTTTCGACGGGAAAAAATGTCCCAAAACCAGAACCGCGTACGAAATGGAAGTTCGAATTCTTGGATGATTTCCTTTCCGTCGCTTATTGCTGCAAATCTAAAGTTTGTACTCGAAGGTATAGAAATGGGGAGCTGTCCTAAAAACATTCCCCAGCCGATTAAAAAGTTCCCACAGATAAACTGGTGTGTAGGAGTTAATAGTTTTATTTTGCGAACGGTTGGATCGACCGAATCTGCAGCGATATGAAATATATTGGACGCTTGCAATATTGAATATTCATCTGACAATTCGGGATTAATTACATAAACCGTTTCCTTTTCAGCACTTGCCTGAGTTGTTACTTTAGCGTTTTTCCATTCTCGTTTGCTGATTCGATAAGAATAGCAGGAACAAAGTAATATCGAAAGTAAAGGGAAAAGAAATAAGTGTTTCATATCATTGTTCGCGTCATACACTCTAAATTATGGCATAAGTAGTAATTGTTGAAAATGCCCCTTATTAAAAAACCAATAAAATATTGTTATAAATCTTGTATCGTTATTGTCTCACTCCAAATTTCGGAACCTTTATTTTAAAGATTTCTACGTTAGGAGAGAGGTATTACCAATCATCCGTTCGAAAGCTACTTACAGGAAGGCCTTCAGTACTGAACAACTCACCAACAACAAAATCTTTAAAAGCATAACGTGCGGCAACAGGCTTTGCCACTACTGGACATGATAATTGAATGGTCCCAGTGCGAATAACCGCCGTTGCCGGATAAAAACGTTTATCATCGCCGGCAACTTCAAACTGAGTTAAAGTTTTGCCATTGCTTGTCAAACCATTCGGTGCATTTTTAAATTTGATCGTAGCGATGTTTCCATTAATAAGGAGGGAATCGTAAGATGGACTCTGATACGCAAAACCTTTGATTTGATAAGTATGGCCGAACGCCAGATATGCAAAACGTTTTCCAACAGTTTCTTTATCGGCTGGATGAATTCCCAATTCATCGCCACTATCCATTAACACAACAATGCCACTGTTTGGGATAGTCATTGCTGCTTTACGTTGGGCATCCCTGAGATAGGCTGAATTCAGTTTTTCAGTTCGTGTTGCAGATGGAAACTGAGCATAATTAAAGGGAGCGATTTGGGCAAAATAAAAAGGAAATTCGCCTTGTTGCCATTCATTCCGCCATTGTGTAATCATTGCAGGAAATAATTTTTCATATTGATCCGGGCGATCATAATTTGCTTCTCCCTGATACCAGAGACACCCTTTGATGGTATATCCAACTATAGGATGTATCATTCCATTATATAAAACGGTTGCATTGCGATTACTAAGCCTGAACGTATCTGTTGCTGTATGAATTTTTATTTCAGGAAATGGTTTTAAAGCATCAATGTTCATAAATGCTTCAACCGGTGAACCACCATAACTTGCGTTGATCAATGCAACCGGCACTTTTAACTGCTGTTGTAAAAGTCTTCCAAAAAAATAAGCAGTGGCGGAGAAGTTGCTGATGTTTTCTGGTGATGCGGATCTCCAAAATGAACTTTTGGTTGTGTCCTTAACATATTTTTCAACTGCACGGGGAACGTTATAAATACGGATCCAATCGTTGGTTGACGTAAGTATGGCATCATTTGATCCTTTGATCGGTTGATCCCTGAATCCTTTCATCGGCATTTCCATATTAGATTGGCCACTGCAAAACCATACTTCACCTATTAAAATATTTTTCAGCGTAACCACTTCACCATCACTGATCGTTATTTCAAAAGGTCCTCCGGCATTAGGTGTCGATATTTTCAATTTCCATTTGCCTGATACATCGGATTGAACTGTATATTTCTTTTTATTCCATGAAGAAATTAATTGTACAGATGTGTTTGCCTTTGCCCATCCCCAAATAGCTGCTTCAGCTTTTTGCTGTAATACCATATTATCACTGAAGAAGGAGGGCAAAAATATCTTAGCACTTAAAACGAATGGAGAGAATATAATGGAATAAGTAAGTAAAAAGGCAATAAAAGCAATTCGTTTCATAATGAAATGTTTAGACTAGATAAAAATAACTAAACTCTCTCGACCGCTGTCTTGTACTGTCTGTTTGTTTTAGTTTAAAACTTTTCTGTAATTTACCAATTCGTATTGTTTGCAAATATGCTAAAGGACAAAGAAAATAAAGAAGGCTCGTATAAAAATATATGGTACGGCGTAGGCCGGCAACGGATCGAGATTCCCAAAACGATCCTGAAATCTCGTGTGCAAAACAATTCATTGCTAAAGCACCTTCATATTTGCTCGATCGGTTATTACCCGAAAGCAAAAGATCATTATACTTATCGTAAAAAAGGACTACAGGAAAATTTTCTTTTTTATTGCGTGGATGGGCATGGTTGGTATAAAATAAAAGATCAACGTTACGAAGTTGGTCCCAACGAATTTTTTATTCTGCCCCAAAATGTAGAACATGCTTATGGCAGTGATGAAAATCATCCCTGGACTATTTACTGGATACATTTCGGGGGCGACTCACTTCCAGAGTTAAATAAAATACAGGTTGTTCAAAATCATTTCAAGCCCCAGCATGTAAAAAATAATGGTGATATCGTTTCGCTTTTTACTAAAATTTATAAAACACTGGAGTTGGGGTATAGTATCGACAACCTATTATTTGCAAATATGTGCTTATCGGAATTTCTTACACTCTTTATTTATAATTCACGACATTATGAGCCGGCAGCAAATGATAAAATAGATTGTGTTGATAGTGCCATTCTTTATATGCAGGAACATATCAATGATAATATTTCATTGGGAGATCTGAGCACCCAGTACAATTACTCTATATCGAGGTTTTCAAATCTATTCAAACAAAAGACCGGTTACGCACCTATTGATTATTTTGTACAAATGAAAATGCAGAAGGCTTGTCAGCAGTTGAACTTTACAACGCGTTCTGTAAAAGACATCGCATTTAGTATGGGGTTTGACGACCCATATTATTTTTCCAAACGATTTAGAACCGTTATAGGCATGTCGCCAAAAAAATACCGGGCATTGAATAACTAAAAGAGAACCGGCTGCAGAGTGCAGCCGGTTGATCGGACTTATTGGTTATCTGAGCGTATATAAGAAAGTTTTTTTCACAGGGATAATCTGTTCACCGGAAATCTGTGGTTTACACATTATCCTCTTTCTTCTTCATTATTTTTCCGTTTTTATCGATTAATACTCTGACACGGGCAGTTCCTTTTTCAAGTTTTATTTCATATGCCGTTCTGTTTTTGTCCATTTCCTCATCAATCGAGGTTATTTTATAACCATCATAATTCTTCTTAAGAGTATTCTTTACAGCATCGGGTAACAGTGTTGAATCTTCAATTGTAGACGTTGAACCTATCCACATGTTATTTCTGTCCCACCATCCCAAATGTGTCCTGTTGTCGACGGTATAATTAACCGCATAAAATGAAGTATCCATTGAAGGCCATCCTGTCCATTCCCAATTTATCCTGTCATAAGCTCTATACGGAGACCATGTAATATTTGTTGCCGTAGGATATTTTGTTTTAAAAGCTACTACTACATTATCCGGCGGGTTATAAACAGTTGTGCCCGGCGGTACGGCAGCTGGATCAGGAGTTACTGTTGTATTCTTTGTTGAAGATGTATCCTTTTCGTTATATGAAGTTTCTGTTTTATTATCGCCACAAGCGGCAAACAGAAAAGCACTCGCTGCAAAAACTATCAAATTCCTTTTCATCGTAGTCGGTTTAGTTAATCAATAGATTGTTGAATGAACACAAATGATATGCCATGAGGTATTACAAAACGAATGCTATTTCTAATGTATATAAAAACTCTTTTCGTCCGGCTATTATAAAAACTATTGGGGAAATGTCTCTACAAAAAATCAATTTCGATATGACAGGATCAATGTATCACCACGAATCTTATCGGATTTTTCAAGGATAAACATTATGGTTTTTGACAATAGTATACCGTTAATCTCATAGTTATGTATGTTTCTGGTGGCAAGATAATTGCGCCGCTTGCATAAATAATAATGACATGATCACAAGAGACGGTAACAGCATTAGTTTATGGCAGGACAGTGTGGAAACTTATCAGCCAGGCAACGAAGTAAATCTATCCACATTGTATGATGTAGTAATTGCCGGAGGGGGAATTACTGGGATAACTACTGCATTATTACTACAAAAAGCCGGAATGAATTGCCTGGTGCTGGAGGCACATAATCTTTGTTATGGAACGACAGGGGGAACAACCGCACATATAAATACTTTGATCGACGTGCCTTTTTCAACAATCGAAAAAAAATTCAGTAAGGAACACGCAAAGTTAGTCGCCAATTCTTTGAAAGAAGCTGTAAATGAAATTCAGGAAAATATCAAAAAATATAAGATCGATTGCGAATTCAAAACAGCAACGGCAACTTTATTTGCGCAGGATGATAAACAAAAGGACGAATTGGAAAAAATAAGTAAGGCAACCGCTGAAGCAGGAATAAAGAATAAGTTCATTGATAAAATAAGCATTCCTATTCCGTTTATAAAGGCAATGGAAGTAAGTGGCCAGGCAAAATTTAATCCCGTTCATTATGTATATCGTCTTGCCGAACAATTTGAAAAAGCCGGTGGAACAATTCTGCAACAATGCAGAGTTCTCAATGCAGACGAAAATGAAAACGTATCCATAGAAACCGCAAAGGGAAAATATACAGCAAGATATTTGGTTTATGCAACGCATATTCCGCCCGGTGTTAATCTTTTACACTTTCGTTGTGTCCCTTATCGCAGCTATGCGATGGCTGTCACTTTGAAAGATAATTCTTACCCAGGTGATCTGGTTTACGATATGTATGATCCTTATCATTACTATCGGAGCCAGGATATGGAAGGCAAGAAATATCTGATAGCGGGAGGATATGATCATAAAACAGCCCATGAAGACAACCAGGAGTACTGTTTTTTGAAACTTGAATCACACATTCGCAAATATTTCGACGTAGATGAGGTGGTTTACAAATGGTCATCACAATATTATGAATCACCTGATGGGTTACCATACATCGGACAACTGCCAGGACATGACAAAATATTTGTTGCGACGGGATATGGGGGTAATGGGATGCCTTATAGCCATGTAGCGGCATTATCATTAAAGCGAACTATTTGCAGAGAAGAGAATCCATACCAAGAACTGTATGATCCAAACCGATTGAAACTTGTAGCCGGTTTTTCAAATTTTGTGAGTCATAATGCTGATGTAGTTAAACAATTTGCAAGCAAATTTTTTTCAGGAGAAGATCTGAAAGAATTAGCTGAACTGGCAACCAATGAAGGAAAAATAGTAAAGTATAAAGATGAGAAATTAGCGATCTATAAGGATGAGCATGGAGTCGTTCATGGGTTAAGTCCGATTTGTACGCATCTTGGTTGCGAGGTAAAATGGAACAATGCCGAACGATCATGGGATTGTCCTTGTCACGGTGCCCGTTATTCATATACAGGAACTGTGATCAACGGCCCCACTACGAAAAATCTTACAAAGATGAATATCCGCGAATTAGTCATTAAGGAGGAAGAATAAAATGAAAACTGCAACAAGAAAAAAAGTTATTCGAAAAAAGAAAACCCCAAGAAAGGTGGTCGGTTCTTATGAAACGATCAAGCATCATAATGGTAAGCAGTATGTAGGAATGCAAATCGGGCGAAGTCACAAATGGTATTATGATAAGGGAGAATGGAAAGACAAAAAGATAACACCTGATCTTTGGGAAATAAGATACGCAGTAACAAAAAGAAGAGCTGGTAAGGCACCGAAGGGTTCAGGTGCCCCTGTTGGTACAGGTTACCATTGGTACATAATGGCCCACCAGGAAGTTCTAAAACTGAATGAAGATGATTATTCAACAGTGCTATCCGGATTAAAATATAAAATAGCACATAAAAGAGCCGCGAAAGGAAACTGGAGTGCTTCAGCGGCCGCTCAAAGAAAGACAGTATTGAAATTCTTGAAAGAAATGGTGACGCAACTTGAAAAGGAACCTGTCCCTTTGAAATTTACTTATAAAGATGTTGAATATAAAGGCGAGGGCATTCCCGTTCCGGGCACATGCACCAATGGTGTATGTTATGATCTTGATATAAATCTCAATGGAAGACATATCGGCATGTTGCATCGGTTAAAAAATAACTGGAAGATCGAAGGAGTTGAAGATGAAAAATTCGCTAATTCAATTGGTGAACTTATAATGTTATGGTATGAATGAGCCTGATATGAATTCAACTTTTTGTATACTAAAATAATAACAGTTTTTCCACATTTTCCCCAAAGTGCGAATCTTTTTACTCAATCAAACACGTTTTTGAGCCTGATGTGATTCTATCACAAAATTTTTCTGCGCTTCACAAAAACATTTACTCCTTACAAGAGTTTATCTAATATTTCAAACTTCAAAAACAAAATTATGTTTTTGCTTTTCATACGGACGGCATATATGTTGTTGTTGTTTTTTTTAAAAACATTCTTAAACTTTTAAAACTTAATCTATGATTACCAGAAGACGGCGCTTTGCCACTATGGAAGACAATGATCGCAGTCGTGGTCGTTTCGGGTATCGCCAACCGCAGGGACGATACGAGCAGGATGACGAAGATTATGATGATGAAGATTATAGTGATGAAGATGAGGATGAAGATGAAAATGACAATGTAAGAAATCAGTACGGCACAGATGAAGACTATGATGATGAAGATTATGATGACGAGGATGATGAAGATTTTGAAGACGAGCGAAATGGAAGAAGTGGATACCGTAGCACAAGAGGCGGCTATGGAGAAATGGAACAAAGTGGGAGAAGCAGGAGCCGGAATTCCAGGAGCGAATACGATGAAGAAGATTATGATGATGAGGAGTATGAAGAAGACGATGATGACGAAAGAGGCAGAAGAAGAGGGTACGGGCAATCTGGCCGTCGTTCCCGCCGTGGATTTGGCTCAATGAGTCCTGAACGAGTAAGACAAATAGCAAGAAAAGGTGGACGGGCATCCGGCAGAAGCAGAGGTGAGGAAGATTCTGACAGACGTGAACGCTCAAATGGCAGATCAGGAAGCAGCAGATATAGTTCAGGAGCTCGCAGATCAGGCTATCGCACCAATTCCGGAAGCAGAAGTGGCAGAAGTGAAAGTGGTTCAAGTCGCGGAAGAAGTCATCGCAGTTCATCTACCGGCAGGAGCGGAAGTAGTTCTTCAAGGGGTTCAAATAGCAGATCAACTTCACGAAGTGCTAATGGCCGTAGTAATAGTGGAGGAAGAAGAAATGTTTCATCATCAAGAAGCCACAATAGTTCTTCCAGCAATGGTAGGCGGGCCGGCCGAAGGAAAGATAGCTCTTCCTCACGCAGCAGGTAAAATTATTATTGATCCTGCCACCAGAAAATAGAGCTGCGGCTCTATTTTCTTATTTTTCAAAAGTTCAAAAACATATTCCACAGCAATAAAAAATTATTTTATGGCAAAGTATTCAAAAAAAGCATCAGAGAAAGTAGAGAAAGTGATGCGAGAAAAGAAAAGAGGCACATTAAAAAGCGGTCGAAGTGGTAAAAAAGTAACAAGTCGCAAACAAGCAATAGCGATCGGCCTTTCTGAAGCGCGTAAAGCCGGTGCAAAAGTTCCAAAGAAAAAAGGAACCGGAAAAAGCAAACCCGGACCAAAGAAAGGAAGTAGAAGTAAATAGCAAGACGACTTCGTATAGTTTTAAATACCGCAGCCTATGCCGGAAGGGCCTTCCATTCTTATATTAAAAGAAATAATTACTCCGCTTTGTAAGAAAAAGAAAATAATAAAGGCTTCGGGCAATGCGAAGATCGACATGGCTCAATTGAGCGGCAAAAAAGTTACCGATATTCGTTGTTGGGGAAAACAGCTGCTGATATATACCGAAAATGCCATTATAAGAGTTCATCTCCTCATGTTTGGCTCGTACAGTATTGATGATAATTACAAGCCAGCCCGTAGTTTACGGCTTGCATTAGAATTCCCTGAACACACGATCTATTTTTTTACATGCTCGGTAAGATTGCTTTCAAGAGATGCCGATAAAACATATGATTGGGAAGCAGATGTATTAAGTCATGTATGGAATTCGGTAAAGGCCAGGAAAAAATTAAGGTTGATTCCCGGAACGATGATTTGTGATGCATTGCTTGATCAGCAGATATTTTCCGGTGTTGGAAATATAATAAAGAACGAAGTGTTGTATCGAATAAAACTTCACCCTGAAAATCTTATAAAAAATGTTCCCTCACAAAAGCTCTCGGCTCTTATAAAGGAAGCTCGTAATTATAGCTTTGATTTTTTAAAATGGAAAAAAGAATTTACGCTTAAAAAGCATTGGCTTGTACATACAAAGAAAACTTGTTTGCGATGTAATTTACCTATCATTAAAAAATATTGTGGTAAAACAAAGAGGCGAACTTTTTTTTGTATAGAATGCCAGGTAAAATATCCAGGTTAAGATCTTACATAGTTCTTTATCCATTCAGCATTTTTAATTGCAGCCGCCGTTGCCGTATTATTGAAGAAAATAAATGTTTCTCTAACTTTTTTGTTTGCAGATATCAGATCAGCCATCTTTTTCAAGTCATTTCTTTTATAAGCGGAATAATATATGCGCGGATTTCCATGAAATCGATAGTATGCGGTCTTGTTTGTGACGACAGGGTCGTTGGGTAAGCCAGGATAGTCAACACCGCAAAAGATCAAATTCTCTTTTCTTAGCTTGTTAAATACTGCCGGTTCCCACCAGGTTGGGTCTCTGAATTCAATCACATTTTTAAATTCCTTGTGCAGGCTTCCTGTGATCACATCAAGGCGCTCTTTTGAATAGCTGAACCGGGGAGGTAGTTGAAAAAGAACTGGTCCCAATTTTTGCTTCAAACCTTTTGTAACTAAATCATAGAAGTCGTCAATAAGGCGGGTACAATCGGAGAATTTTTTGTAATGAGTGATCAGCCGGGGAACTTTTACTGCAAAGCTGAAACCTGAAGGACTTATATTATACCAGTTTTCTAATGATTTTAATACAGGGAAACGATAGAATGTCACATTCAACTCAAGACAATTAAATTTTTCAGTATAGAAAGCAAACCAATCTTTTTGTGGAATTGAATCGGGGTAAAAAATTCCCTTCCATTCTTTATAATGAAATCCTGAGCAACCAATTTTCCATGTTATTCCCGGCATAACTGCATAGTTGATCTCAAAAAAAAGAGCTTCGGTAAAACCGAAACTCTCTTAAGTTTCTTGTTCCCTGCGCCAGCATTACCTGGTTCAGGTTCAATGGGTATTATCTCAGAATAAAAAGTTGTTTCCAACTTTGATTTTAGTCAAACACCCCAAAGAAACTTTCATAAATAATATCGAAAAAACCATGCCAGTAAGTCAAATGTGAAAAAATGATTTGCGCACTCTAAAGGTTGATGGCACGATTTCCGATTATGTTATAAAGGAACGAATTTTTAATTCAAATATGTTTTATGAAAAAGTTTTTTGGATCAATTGCAACAATTTACCTGGGATCAATGATAGTTTTTTATTCGATTCTTTTGTCATGTAATTCAAATGACACCACGGAGACCACCGATGCAACTACAAATACATCAACCGACGCTACATCCAGTACGGCTCCAAGCACAACTAATGTTGTAACAGATGAGAAGAGTGCAGATTTTCTTAAAAAAGTTACGAATTCAGGAATGGCCGAAGTTCAGCTGGCAAGGCTAGCCCAACAAAAAGCCACAATAGATGCGGTAAAAAATTTTGCAGCAATGCTGGAAAGAGATCATACTGCGGTTAATGACCAGGTAAAAAATTTAGCAGGTCAACGAAATGTAACATTACCTGCTTCACCATCGGACGATAAGCAAAAAATGTATACCGATATGGAAAAAATGACAGGAAAAGCTTTTGACAAAGAATATATTTCAATGATGGTGAAAAGCCATAATGATGGGATCAGTCTTTTTGAAGACACAAAATCAAATGCTTCAGATGTAGATGTGAAAAATTTTGCCGATAAAACTTTGCCGGCTTTAAAAATGCATCTTGATTCTGCAAAAGCAATTCAAAAGAGATATTGGTAAAGCATTTTTTTAATTCGTATCCTATTGCCTTACATATTTATAAACAATTAATTAAAAAATTATGACAGATAACGATCAAAAAAAGAAGCCTCAACCAGATAATTCAATATATAATGAAAGGGAACCAGAACAGGAACCCCATATTAATCCATCAACAGGGCAACATCAACCGGATATTCAAGATGAAAGATCAAAAAGTAAACGGAACAATAAACCACAACGGAGAGAAGATATTAATCCGGAGGAAGTGCCAGACAATGGTAATCCCGAAGAATACCATGATGGGGAACCGGTGGAAGAAAAATCACCAAGAGCAAGTCTCTAATAAAAAAATGATTTTATGAAAAAGATATTATTTGGAGCAATCCTGATCAGCACAGCTGCCACAATTTACAGTTGCTCCACGCCGGCACATGTAGAAAAAGATCCGGGCACAAATTTGTCAAACTATAAAACTTACATGTGGGTCGATTTAAAAGCAAGCGAGGATGATGCGTCAAGCAGAGCGACAGCCTTTGCCGATCTGAGTGCTCGTAACGCAGTTAATGAAGAGTTGCAACGCTGGGGTTGGAGAGAAGTAGATGAGAACCCTGATGTAATGGTTAGTTATGATATTCTCGTAGAAAGAAATGTAGAAACTCAAAGCGACCCTGTCTATACGCAACCATATTCTCGGTTATATTATAACAGGTTTACAAGAAGATGGTCTACTATTTATTATCCTTCCCAATTTTTAGGGTACGAGCAGTACCAGGTGCCTGTTAAAGAAGCCACAATAACTATTACAATGATGGATGCGGAGAATGATAAAAAAATATGGCAGGGATGGACAACCGAAAGACTGAATGGCTCCGGAATCACTGAACTTAATGTGAAAAAAAGTGTACGAAATATTTTTAAAGAATCAGGAACTACTGCACCCTGACGAGCAAATAGTTTTTAATAGATAAAACCCGGCAAGTTGCCGGGTTTTCAGTGCTGCAAATATCCCGCTATTACAAAAAGACTACTTTAAGCATCCAATGTTTCTTTTTCCTGCTGCCAGGAATAAGCACCTTCATTTTCAGCTTTTACATTAATTGACGTTTCGGCTATTTGAGTGAGGGTTGTGTCTGTGTCCTCTTCTTCCTGTAAAGTTTTATCAAGAATTTCCGCAGCACGATGAAGATCCATCGTAATAGCCAGCTGCACAAGCCCGCCATAAGTTGCTATTTCGTAGTGCTCTATTTTTTGTGCGGCAATAATAAGTGCGGCGTCACGTGTCATAGTCCCGTCCTTTGTCTCACTGATAATGTTTTTAGCTTCTTTGGTTAAACCTTCAATTGCCTCACATTTTTTTCCTTCTGGTTTTTTGTCAAGAAGCTTAAATACTCTTTCTAATCTTTTTACATGACGTTCTGTTTGCTTCAAATGTTCGTCAAAGGCATCTTCCAATTCTTCACTTGTCGCTGCACTTTTCATTTCAGGTAAAGCTTTTACCAAATGCTGTTCGGCATAATACATGTCTTTCAACTGGTCCACAAAGAATTTTTCTAACAAAGATGGTTTATTAGTCTTACGGCTAGCATCTTTCTCCTTTGTACCATTTGCGCCAGTAGAACCATTCGTACCGGTTTTTTGATTTTTCATACCCTTATTGTTTAATGATTTTTTTGAAAAAATAAATTACCAATTGCTGTTACGTCCGCTGCGCCGACCTGAAGAACCTGAGCTACCACTTCTTCCAAATCTACTATTTCCACTTCTGCTGCTTCTTCCGGAACCTGAACGACTATAATCTTCATCAGTGCGTCTGGATTGACCTCTTCCTAAATATTGATCATCAGAATAGCTACTGCGAGTGCGGCTACGACCTTCATTACTTCCGCTACCCCAGTTACTACCGCTATCATTTCCATATCCTCTTGAAGATTGATAGCGTCCGCTTTCGTTTCCATACCGGGATGAATCATTTCCATATCCTGATGAACCCATCCTGTTACGGCGGCCGCTTCCACTATTTTGATTGCGTCCACCATTTCCATATCCTGAATTAGAGCCATAACCTCTGCCATAACCAGATCCCACTCCGCTTCCACTCATGCTGCCAAATCCTCTTCTTGAATAAGAACTTCTTGAAATACGATCATTGTCAAAATCATTATCATCTTCATAACCATAACCCCTGCTTTGATTTCTTCCTTGTCCTTCCCAAACTCCTGAATCATCATAATCTTCATAATCATCTTTATCTCTAAAATTTCTGTCGCCACTCATTCTTCTGTTTCCACGATTATAATCTGAATCATCATCTTCCCAATCACTGCGGTTACGACCGGAGTTCATGTTACGAGTTCCCTGATCTTCATAATCGTCTTCCTCATCGTAATCTTCGTAGTCGCTTTCATATTCATCATTATTTTGACTTCGACCCATTGATTGACGACCACTACGGCTGCTGCGGCGACGCTCATCGGAATACATTCCGGATCCCTGACCTGAATTTCTATGTGTTGTCATAATCTTTGTTTTAAATTAATGAATGAGGTTATCAGTTACGGCTTTACAAACATTATGCCTTAGGAATTTTACGTTTAAAATGAAATGATCACTTCAGTGAAGTGATCATTACGTTGATTTTTTTCCTCGCTTAAATGTGCAAACTAAAAATCTATTGTTGTTGTGAAGTCTGGAAACTTTTCAGTTTATTATAAAGAGTTTTGCGATCTATCTTTAATAACTCAGCAGCTTTTTTCTTATTGAAATTTACTTGTTGCATCACGGACATGATCGTATAAAATTCAGCTCTGCTTGCTGCTCCTTTCAAAAGATCTTTATTTGGAAATGTTTCCGGATGCGTCAATCCATCAAGGTGATGCATCGGTTGTTCAAAAGGAACATGATGATGAGCAGGAGCATGATGTACGATCTCCTGAGGAAGCGCTGTTACACTGATCTTGGCATCCGAAGGAGTTAATAACACAGCGCGACGAACCACATTGCGAAACTCCCTTAAGTTTCCCGGCCAGGAGTATTCCATGAAAATATTTAGTACATCTTCATTGAAGCCACTTATATTCTTTCTTGTTTCTTCATTTGATTTTTGAAGGAAATATTCTGATAAAGGAAGGATATCTTCCCGTCTTTCACGCAGTGGCGGAAGATGTATTGAGAATTCATTTAAACGATGATACAGATCTTCCCTGAATTTCCCTTTGCGATATGCATCATTCAGGTTTTCATTTGAAGCTACAATGATGCGGACGTCTGTTGGGGTCTCTTTATTACCGCCGACACGTTTAAATTTTCTTTCCTGTATTACACGTAATAATGCAGCCTGCACACCTGCAGACAGGTTACCAACTTCGTCTAAGAATAAAGTGCCGCCTTCTGCTAATTCAAAATGACCTTCTTTATCCTGGATGGCGCCGGTAAAAGATCCTTTTACATGACCAAAGAGCTCACTGCCCGCCAATTCTCTTGAAAGCGTCCCGCAATCAAGGGCCACAAATGGTTTATGACTGCGTTCGCTCAGATCATGGATCATGCTTGCGATAACTTCCTTACCGGTTCCGCTTTCACCATAGAGCAAAACACTGTAATTGGTACCGGCAACAATATTAGCCTGCTCGTGTAAGAAAACCGAAGCAGGAGATTTGCCTTTATAAAATTCAATATTGAATTTCTTTTTTACACCATTAGAAGCGGCTGCTTCCCTTGGCTGCACTACTTCTTCAGCTTTTTCTTCTTTTTTGGCCAGCAGATTATTTAAAATCGACAATACCTCATCCGGGATAAGTGGCTTTGTGATATAATCAAAGGCTCCCAATTTAATTACTTCGACTGCAGTTTTAATATCTGAATACCCAGTTATCACTAAGATAGCTACATGGGGATTTTTTGCTTTTAGCCCTTTGATCAACTTAATGCCATCCATATCGTCAAGGCGGTAGTCGCATATTACTACATCAAAATTTGCCGGGTCATACGCCGCAATTCCCTTAGCTCCAGAGTGAGCAGAAGTGGTTTCAAATCCATTTTTATTTAAGAAGCGACTAAGCAGTAGACACAGATCGATATCGTCATCGATAATTAGAGCTCTTTTTGCCATTGTGAAGGGGGTTTTTTGTTTTGGAATCAATCAATTCATTAATTAAACTGAAATCATGCCAAATCTATTCTATCTAAATTACTAAATCATTTTTATACCTCTATGTTTGGCAGTAAAATTGCGTTTTTTTGGCATAACGAAAAGTGTGTGAGAAGTGGAAAATACTAATGAAATAAATCCTGCCCCGAAAACTAAAAAGCTAATGGATCCCGATAAGAAGAAAGCTTTGATAGTTGACGATGAAACAGATATCTGTTACTTGTTAAGCAGCATTTTAAAGCAGAAAAATATTCAAACCGTTTTTGCTGGCAGTGTAGCCGAAGCAGACCGTATGCTTCAGTCCTCCAGTAGTTTTTACTACGTATTTCTCGATAACCACCTTCCTGATGGATATGGGCTTGACCAGATAAAAAGATGGAAAGAAATGTTTCCTTTAACCCACGTTATAATGATCACAGCTCATGATTCCTTCGAAGAAAGAAAAAAGGCTGCAACTGACGGGGCTGATTCATTTATTTCAAAACCATTCTCAAAAGAGGTGATTTTCAGAACAATTGTTCCAACACTGGCCTGAGGATGTGTGGAAAAAAATCCTCATTTCAGGCGGAGACCAAGCTGATCTTAAAAATGCTGCCCTCCCCCAGCTTGCTTTGAACTGAGATCTTGCCGCGATGACTCATTATTATATTTTGCGTATTCGTAAGGCCAAGACCGTTTCCATTTGATTTATTAGTAAAGTAAGGGTCAAAAAGCTTTTGGATGGTATCCTCATCCATTCCACTTCCATTGTCTCTTATTTCAATAATGCATTTATCACCTTCCTTTCGTGTATTCAATTTAAGTACACCCTTGTTTTTTTCCATTGCTTCAATCCCATTCACGATAATATTCAAAAAAGCGACCTTGATCTTTTGGTCATCTACATCCACATTACACTCACCGGGATAATAATTCTTTTCGACTTTTATTTTGCTTAGATCGAGTCGGTCCGCAGCCAATGCCAATGTTTCGTCAAGTATCATATGTATGTCAGCAGTTTTAATATTCAACTCAATAGTCTTAGTGGCATTTAGCAGGTCTGAAACCAATTGATTTATGCGTATGGCATTCCTGTTAATCATATCAAGCAACATAGAAGACTCATTGTTTTGAATTGCCATTTCCTGCAATTGTTCTGCGGCCAGGGAAATATTTGTCAAAGGATTTCTTACTTCATGTGCAATCGTTCGTGCCACACGTCCAGTCGCGGTAAACTTCTCCATGCTTTTCAACTCCTTTACTTCTGCGTCCATTTTTTTTAATTCGTCAATATGCTTTTCTAATTCCTTTTGGTATTGAATATTTTTTTTGGTCGACTCATCACGGGCCACACTTTCCCGGTTATAAGTAAATAAAGAATATAAAATGGCCAATATAGAGGTGAGTAATGATATTGAAACAATAATACGGGTGCTTTTGAAAAAACTAGTTAGCTTGGTTTTTCGTTCCGCCATTAACTTTTCTTCGCTTGAAATGAAATGCCGGGTAAACACACTGATACTATCAAGTATATTTTGTCCTCTTTGCCGGTTGGACTCCACCTCTGAAGTTATTTGGTCATTAGCAGCCTGGAACAAGGAGATGTTTTTTTGCATTAATGAAATGCACAGATCGATCAATTGTTTTATCGAGTCGAGCAGACTGAGTTGATTTGGATCTTTTGCTTCAAGTAATCTGAGTTCATTATATAATGTGGAAATATGGCTTTGCGTTTCACGGAGCGAGTTTGGAAACGCCTCATTTTTTGTAATATAATAACCCCGTACTCCGGTTTCAGCTTCTGTTATTGAATTCTTTAGTTCTCCGATCCTAGTCTCAGCTTTATAGCTGTTTGTGAGCCAATCATATTCTTTTTGCACATTCCAAACTGATAGGAAAATAAAAAAATAAGAAGTCAATAATAATGCAAGTGCGATTAGATACCCCGATCTTATTTTTCTTCGTAAAGGCATTGCTGTGTGTTTATACAACTATCATCAAATGAAAACAGGCCACTATTATGCTAAGCACTTGTCGTATTTATTTTTTCTTTAGGCAAATTAGGGGTTCACATGAGATTAGGCAACGAATTATTATTCATTCCTTTTTGCAAAGATACTTTGCCGCTTCAGTTAGATCAATATATCAGGCACCAGGTTATTCTGGGGATTGCATTTCATTAAGGTAGTTATTTATTCCGCCAGGCGAGGTTGACTTGTTGCTCTGCCGAGACCCAATGTATTCATGAATAGATCATACACCTGTCCCTTCAACTTGCGAAAGCCAGCTTCCCGTTTACCAGTTTCAGTATATTCAATATAATAAGGTACCATTTTTAGCAACAATTTTCCTCCGTTATCATATGCACCGTGGATTGCATCTTGTTTATTTACTACAACAGCGGTACCGGTAATTTCAACATAGTAATCAACACCTTTCCGGTAAAATATAAGTTTTGCAGGAAAATGAAGTTCATAGGCTTTTACCCAATGACGCGGAATATGGGCACTGAACCACAACAAGCCATCATCATCCACGCTTTCAAATTCAACTATATCGTTCGGTAATCTCGGAGTATTACTATTAGTGGAATACATTACTGCACTTTTTATTTGTTGCAGTTTATTTTTTATAAACATGAGTTTATAATCATTTTCCATTTTGTAAAATTTTATAACCTATAAAATCAAATGTGATACCAATGGCACAACAAATGAATTATTTATTTCAACATGACTGGAAAAGATGGTATGTTTTTTTCTTCATATTAATATATGTTCAGGTTTCATTTGTTATTTATGAAGTGAAACATAATGGTCTGAATAAAAAGATCAGCACCTATGAAAAAAATGGAAATAAAGTAAAAGTACCCGGACAATGAATGAGGAAATATTTCCTCGTTCATTGTTCTTTTTGAAAAAATATTCCTTGACCTAAAATTAAAACACATGGCAAATTCAGAAACATTGCGAGATCTTATAAGGATCAACAACGACAGAGTTACCGGCTATTCAAAAGCTGCCGCACAAGCAAAGGATGATGATCTTCAATCATTATTCAGTCAATTGGCACAGCAAAGCCGTCAATTTGCAAACGAGCTGCGTGGTTACCTTAGTGATGATGAGAAGGATGTTACCGACGAAACAACAACAGCAGGAAAGATATATAGAACATGGATGGATGTAAAAGCAACATTTGGCGGCGACAATCGTAAAGCGATCTTAGCTTCTTGCGAATTTGGCGAAGATGCGGCGCAAAAAGCATATAAAGAGGGTCTGGAGGATAATGACCTGACACCAGATGTTCGTACAGTCCTGGAGAGCCAGAAATCCATTTTACGTCAGGCACACGATCAAATAAAAATGATGAGAGATACAGCAGTGGCTCATCATTAATAATGTTCGCTTATAAGCCAGGCGATCGAGCAATTTTTGTTGGCTTCTTTTATTTGTAGTTTTCAAAATAAAGTCACAGTAATGTGACTTTATTTTTTGCTATCTTGATGAAATAAAAAAACCGGCTGTATCAAACAACCGGTTTAGAACCGCCCTTCGAATTCAAAATATCTTTATGAATCAATACTCCTTGAAGGTGGTGGACTTGAGAGTAATGAGACAAGAAGCATCACCATTGCAATAAAAAAAATCGTTTTTGCGATTACCGCATTACTTCCTGCAATTACTCCAAACCCAAATACCCCCGTGATCAATGCAATGATCAAAAACATAATTGCGCTACGTACCATAATTTGATTTTTTCAGGAATTAAATTGATTGCCAAAAAATCGTGCCGTTTAAAAGCCGCCTGAAAAATCCTTTGGTTAAGCATTAAATAGGGATTTTTTTCATCACTCAAGTGAGGAATGTTGCCCCATGTCTAAACTGTTATGGTATAGAATTTTCATTGCTTTTTTATGCAAAAAGGAAAGCCAAAGAGGCAATTAAGAAAGCCACAACGCCAGCCACGACCGGGGCTTGAAAAAAAACTAAAGCCGGGGCCGGTGTATGATTACCCCGAAAAAAAGGGCACAGATAAATTAAAAGGTAAAATTGCGCTGATCACCGGTGCTGATAGCGGGATTGGAAAAGCAGTGGCAGTTTTATTTGCAAAAGAAGGAGCAGATATTGCCATAGCCTATTTAAATGAGCATAGCGATGCAAAAGATACTGCCGAAATCATTGAAAAAAAATATAATAAAAAATGCCTCTTGATCCCCGGGGATCTCAGCATTGAAAGACATTGTAAGACGGTGATAAAAAAAGTTGTAAGGGAGTATAAACGAATTGATATCCTGGTAAATAATGCAGCCTTGCATTATGAAAACAAGAGTTTGGAAGAGTTGACAACCCGGGAATTATTAAAAACCTTTGGAACAAATATTTTTTCTTTTTTCTGGCTTACCCGTGAAGCACTGCCGCACATGAAAAAAAATTCCTCCATTATAAATACAGCATCAGTTACTGCCTATCGTGGAAGCGGCGGTTTAATTGATTATGCATCAACCAAAGGAGCCATTGTATCATTTACCAGAAGCCTTTCTGCAAATCTTGTAAAAAATGGAATTAGGGTAAATGGGGTAGCGCCGGGACCGATATGGACTCCATTGATCGCTTCAAGCTTCTCGCCAAAGAAAGTGGCACAGTTCGGAAGTGATGTGCCAATGGGAAGAGCTGGGGAGCCGGCAGAAATTGCACCTTCCTATTTATTTCTTGCATCTGATGATGCGAGTTATATAACAGGCCAGTTTATTCATCCCAACGGAGGGGAAATAATTAATGGTTGAGCATTAAAGTTTGTTTGGCATATTTTTTCTAACACAGAAATAAAAAACCATGAGAGCAATTTGGACAGGTTCAATAGGATTTGGACTTGTAAACATTCCGATCAAAATATTCAGTGCTGTACAGGATAGTTCACTTGATCTTGATATGCTTGACAGTAAGGATCATTCTAATATCAAATTCAAAAGGATCAATGAAAAAACAGGAAAGGAGGTTCCCTGGGAAAATATTGTACGGGGTTATTATTTAAATGACAGGTATGTTGTTCTTGATAAAACGGATTTTGAAAAAGCAAGCCCTGAAAAAACAAAACATATCGAGATCAAACATTTCGTTGATGAAGCTGAAATAGACAGCATGTATTTTGAACAACCTTATTATCTACAGCCAGAAAAAACAGGGGTAAGGGCATTTGCGCTGTTGAGAGATGCCTTGAAAAAAACGGGAAAAGCAGGAGTAGCATTATTTGTTATGCGTGATCGTGAACACCTTTGCATAATTAAATCGAAGGACAATGCACTTGTTTTAAACCGTATCAGGTTTGAGGAAGAGATCCGTTCAACCGATGAATTAGACCTGCCAGCGGCGAAAAGCAAACCTGAAGAATTAAAAATGGCGGTTTCACTTATTAACCAGTTATCAGGACCTTTCGATATAAAAAAATACAGAGATGATTACAGCGACAGATTATTGAAGATCATCAAAGCAAAATCAAAAGGCAAAACTGTTCCGTTTACACCAATGAAAGTGGTACACTCAAAAACTAAAGACCTGATGGAACAATTGAAAGCCAGTCTTTCTGAAAAAAGAAAAGCTTCATAGGATATGAATTAATTTAAAAGATGGTGGCTACTGCAAAAAATAGATCAGAAGTTAAGATTGGTAAACATGTTGTCACCATTAGCAACCGTCAAAAGACATATTGGCCCGACGAAGGTTATACGAAAGGTGATGTAATTAACTATTATGATAAGATGGCTGATTATATTCTTCCGCATTTAAAGGGAAGGCCATTATCTTTAAAAAGAAATCCCAATGGAATAAAGGATAGAGGTTTTTACCATAAAGATGCCGGGGAAAATGCTCCCGGTTATGTTGATGTGTTCAAAGTAAAAAGTGAAAGCAATAATAAAATAATTGATTATATAGTTTGTAATAACAAAGCAACACTGCTTTATGTTGCTAATCTTGGTTGTATAGAGATCAATCCATGGAATAGTACAATGAAAAAGCCGGATCATCCCACATGGATGGTGATCGATATCGATCCTTCTGATAAAAATACTTTTACTGAAGTCGTTGATACTGTGCTTGCCGTTAAAATGGTTTTGGATAAAGCTGGTATTAAATCATTTTGCAAAACTTCCGGCGCATCAGGGTTGCATGTATATATTCCTTTTAAAAATAAGTATGAATATGCTACAGTAAGAGATTTTGCACATATCATTGCTTCGCTTGCCCAGGAACAAATGCCGGATATAACTTCGCTGGAAAGGTCGTTGAGTAAACGTGGCCCCAAAATATATATCGATTGGTTACAAAACAGTAAAGGCCAAACATTGGCATCAGTTTATAGCTTACGACCGGTACCCGGAGCATCAGTGTCTACACCTTTGGAATGGAAAGAAGTAAATCACGAGTTACATCCCAAGCAGTTCACGATTCAAAATATATTTCAGCGAATAAAAAAGAAAGGAGATATTTTTTTACCTGTATTAACTGAAGTGAATTCAATTGAAAAAGCACTGAAGGCTTTGAATATGTAAAGGTATCTCTATCCCCAACTAGAATGTCAAAATTAACTAATGAGACCTTATTAGCTTATTCAAATAAACTAATAAGGTCGTACAAAAAATTATTAATGATGTTACAAAGGTAATTAGCTTAATGTTGGGC
>Ga0075429_100000438_pt1 | contig 30989 bp, 20 predicted proteins | sample RhiMetdeltSRZDD3_FD_75295 | JGI IMG/M metagenome (GOLD analysis project Ga0075429, IMG submission 75295) | Populus rhizosphere microbial communities from Tennessee, USA - Rhizosphere MetaG P. deltoides SRZDD3 | ecosystem: Host-associated > Plants > Roots > Rhizosphere > Soil | place: USA...
ATCGCCGTGCAGATACGTCGAATACTCCAGCGCTGTCAGGTCAGGATTCAAGCGAACGACGAATGCGTCAGTGTCAGCATGTTCATGGTGGTGAGGTTGGGGCTGCGAAGGGTGCATCGTGGGAAAGTCCAAGGATGATGTGTTGCCCACCACGTAGGTCGCACCGGTGGGACTCACAGCGATATCGGACGAGTTCTCCCATGCCGAGCCGCCGAGGAGCGCGGCGTTCAGCAGCGTCCCGTACTTGTCGAGGGACGCCACAAGCACGCCGTGAGTCCCAACGGTCGACCGGTAGCCGGAGACCTCAGGAAAACCCGCAACCTGCGCCTGCCCGGTGACTTTCAGACGATCCCGGCTATCGATGGCGATCCGCCAGACCCGTGAGGGAGTGTCGTTGGTCAACACGCGCGCGTTGAATAGCAGCAGCCCGTCGTACCGCAGCTTGATGAGATGCGCGCGCTCCGCCCCCGTAGCCCAGCCGCCCGTGTAACAAGGCGATGGAGTTGCACACACAGTCACCGGCAGGTATGCGTTACCGCGAGAGTCGACGGCGACGCCCCGGGCCACCGCCGGCAAGTATCTGGAGTAGCGCAGCGACGCGCCATCCGCGTTGAGTCGCAAGGCGAAGTTTCCTGTCGGCGTTCCCCCCATCGTGATGGGAAAGGAGCCGGTCCCGGTGTGTCCAGTGAGAAAGATCCTCTGACCAGCATCGACGGCGAGGCCGTAGACGCCCGCGTAGCTGAAGCTTCCGCCTTGTCCTAGATACGTGGTAAAGAGCAACTCCGTCCCGTTGGCGTTGAACTTGGAGACAAACAGCGCCCCAGCGGGGCCCTCCGTACCGATGTGCCGCTGCGGACCTTCCGGGATCGTCGTCCCGTACGCGGTTCCGGCGACGTAGGCCTGCCCCCGCCGATCGGCGGCCACGGCCGAAACCCCGATCGGGTAATCGCCGTAGTCTCGCTCGTAGTCGATCGTGGGATCGATGGTCAGCGCTTCCCGCCGCGACCAGCCCTCGACAGCGAACCCGATCCGATTTCGGCCGCGCGACACGAAGCGGCTGCGCGCGGGGACTCGCCGTTCGCCCGCGCCGGCAAAGCTCACGGGGGACGCGTGGCGGAACCGGCCGCGCCGCGTTGCGACCTCGAGACGGCCGTCCTGTGTCACGGCGGCCTCCGACGGCCCCTCGATCTCCACGTCGATGACGGACGGATCCGCTTGGGGCGCCACGACGAAGTCGTAGGCGAACTTGCCTTCTCGGCGGGCCAGCACGAGATCGACGCCTGGATAGACATCGCCGATTCGCACGCCTGCGAAGTGCCGAACGTTTGTCCGCCACTTGGAAGGATCGTCACCGGTCAGGTAGTGGGAAACGCTGGAAAGCGTCCCCTGCCCAACGACACTCGCGCGGCGATTCGCTCCACGGAGCTTCATCCGCATGACGGCCAGCGACATGCGCTCGTCCTGGCGACGCTCGCCCGAACGCGCTCGCCGCAGGTCTTCAGCACGGTTGACCGGCTCGGGCTCCGGTGCCGTAATGATCAGCTCGTCCGAGTACACGAATACGGAGATGTCGCCGGCTCGCGCGATGAACCGCACGTCGCGGCCGGCCTGACCGTCGTTGGCTTCGAAGATGACGCCTCCGCGAAGAGCCGGAGGTGGCGTGGGCGTGGCCGAGTCTGCGGCATGGACCGCAGCCAACGGGCTCACGACGACGGCCAGCACGGCAGCAATGCATTTCATGGACATCAGGGGCCTCATGGAACTAGAGCTCGATCGCATTGGTGGGCTCCAGCAGCGTAATGTTCGGGGCCGTCGTGTCGTTGGGATTGGACGGCAGCTCGGACCGCGTGGGATCCAGCGGGAACGCGTCCGTGCCGTCGATCACGGTGTCGTTGTCGGTGTCGCTGTCGAACGGATCCGTCCCGGCGATCAGCTCCTGCGCGTTGGTCAGGCCGTCGCCGTCGTTGTTCGTACTGGCCGGGTGGACGCCCATCGCCACCGACGCGCCGTCGCTCACGCCGTCGTCGTTGGTGTCGAAGTCGTCCGGATCGCTGCCCAGCGCCATCTCGTAGGCGGTGGTCAGGCCGTCCCCGTCCGGATCGGCGGCGGACGAGCCGTTCGGGGCGAGGACGAAGTCGGGCACCGGCTGCGGCGTCACTTCGTCGTTGCCGATGACGGCCAGCGACCCATCCTCCAGCACCACGACCGTCTGGCTCAGGCCGCCGTCCGCCATCACCACCGACGCCACTCCCGTAATGGCCTGAGGCTCGTTCACCGGTGACGGGCCCGTGCCCAGTTGGGCGTCGATGTTACGGCCCCAGCCGAACAGCCCGCCGAGCGACGTGAATGCGAGAGCGTGGGCCTCACCCGCGGCGATGTCTTCGATGTTCGAAAAGCCGGGCGGCGCGCCGACCTCGATCGGTACGGTCTGGGCTGCGGTTGAGGTCGTGCCGTTGCCGAGCTGGCCGACGTCGTTTGCCCCCCAGGTCCAGACATGGTTGCCGACGAGGGCCATCGAGAAGTTGGTGCCGGCAGCAAGGCTGCGAGTGGACGTGGACAGGCCCACCACCGGGGCCGGCACGTTCCGCGATGTCGTCGTGCCGTCGCTGAGCTGGCCTTCGATGTTGCGGCCCCACGCCAGGACCTGGCCGGCCGACGTCAAAGCGAGAGCATGCGCGCCTCCCGCAACGACCAGCGTCGCGTTCGTGACGCCCGCGCTGTCGCAGTCACGCGGGACGGCGGGGGCATTGCCGCACACACGGGCGGGCGTGTGGCTTGCGTCGTTGGTGCTGCCACCGAGCTGGCCCTCGTCGTTGCGGCCCCAGGCCCACAGCTTGCCGCTCGACGTGCGCGCGATCGAGAACCCGTTGCCCGCGGCAACCGCCACGATGTCCGTCATTCCCGTTGTCGTCACCACCGCCACGGGACTCAGGCGAGGCGTCGTCGTGCCGTCGCCCAGCTCTCCGTTGGTGTTGCTTCCCCACGCCCACACCGAGCCGTCGGCCAGCAGCGCCAGTGAGTGCGTTGTTCCGGCAGCCACTGCGCGCACGTTCGTCATGCCCGCAATCGCCACCGGCGTCGGCCGCGCCGTGGTGGTGCCGTCCCCGATCTGGCCCTGCGCGTTTTCGCCGAGCGCCCAGAGGGTGCCGTCCGCCTTCAACGCCAGCGTGTGAGCACCGCCCACGGTGATCGCGCCCGTGATCTGGAAGTCGGCGCGCACGACCGGGCTCGGCTCCACGCCCGCCTCGAAGCAGCGGGCCTTCAGGCTCGACGTCGCGCCGATGGTCACCGGCAGCGGCGACGGGGAGCTTTCCTCCGGCTCCGGCCCGTCGATCGTGTAGCGCGCGTTGGCACCCGCCGCGCAGGTGATGGTCACCTGTTGGCGCGTGACGTAGCGGCCACCCGCGGGAGTGATAGTCGGCGGTGCAGCGGTCGTCGGGAAGCTGTAGATGGTGTAGACGGCGGTGGCGACGTCGCTGGGCGACCAGTCGGGATGGTACGCCTTCACCTTGAAGGTGGTGGTCTCCGTGAACGTCACGGGTGCTGTGTACAGCGTCGACGTTTCGTCCGGCACGCTCCCATCCGTCGTATAACGGAGCGCCACCTCCGGCACGGCCGACAACGCCGTGACCGTCACGGAGGCCTCATACGCACCCGCCGCTGGATTCACGGTCGGCGCGTCGAGCGGCCCGAAGTCCATCGTGTACGTGGCGCTGGCACTGTCGCTCGCCGCGCCGGCAGCGGTGAACGTCTTGGCCTTCAGCGTCGTGCCCGTCGAGATCGAGATCCAGTCCACGTACAACGCCGAGGAGGAAGTCGGCTCGCTGCCGTCGGTGGTGTACCGGATCGACGCGCCCGAAACGCCGGTGGTGATGTCGGCCTGCTGTGGAGAAGTGTAGGTGCCGCCCGGCGGCGCGATGCTCGGAGGCGGAACGGTGATCGTGTACGACGCGCTCGCGAGGTTGCTGGAGGCCGTCGTCGCCGAGAACGCCCGCGCCTTGAGTGTCGCCGTTGCCAGCAGGGTGACTGGTCCGGTGTACGGCGTCGAAGACGCCGTCGGATCCGAGCCGTCGATCGTGTACCTGATCGTGGCACCGGCGGTCGCGGTGGTGATCGTCACGGTTGCGGCGTCGGTGTAGCTGCCGCCAGCGGGACTGAGAATCGGGGTTCCGGCCTTCCACAGGAACACCGGCTCGGCGATCTTCACCGGCACGAGGCGGTTGACCGTGGTGCCGTCGCCAAGCTGGCTGGCCGAGTTGGAGCCCCAGGCCCACACGCTCTGGTCGGACGTCACGACGACGCTGTGGGCGCTCGCAGAGCCCGAGCCGACCACGGTCACCTCCTCCATGCCGGAGACTGGTACCGGCGTGAGACGCATCGTCGTCGTTCCGTCGCCAACCTGACCGCTGATGTTGTTGGCCCAGGCCCACACCGTCTCATCGCTCCTGAGGGCCGACGAAAAATTCACCCGCGCGGAGACGGCTGCCACTCCGTCGATCCCGCTCAGCAGCACAGGAGTGAGGCGATTCGTCTGCGTGCCGTCTCCCAGCCGTCCGTTGCCGTTGTTGCCCCACGCGTAGAACGTGCCCGCCGACGTCAGCGCGAAGCTATGCACATAACCAGCCGAGACCGAAACAACGCCGCTGACTGCCGCTACCTGTATCGGCGACACCCGCTGCGTGGTCGTCCCGTCGCCCAACTGGCCGTAGGTGTTCGAACCCCAACTGTAGACGGCACCGCCTGAGGCCACCGCCAGACTGTGGAGCCAGCCGGCCGACACCGCCGTCGCGCCACTGAGACTGCTCAGCGCCACCGGCGTCGTGCGCAGGGTCGTCGTCCCGTCACCGAGTTGGCCGTCGGCGTTGCGCCCCCACGCGTACACGGTGCCATCCGCCCCTAGCGCCAGGTTGTGGTGGTGACCCGCAGATATCGCGACGATGCCACTCAAGGTGGCGACCGGCACGGGCACCAGCCGCCGCGTGGTCGTCCCGTCGCCGAGCTGTCCATAGACGTTGTACCCCCAAGCCCATACCGTCCCGTCTTCCTTCAGAGCGAGCGAGTGATAGAACCCGGCCGAAACAGCCTTCACTCCGGTCAGGCCGCGTACGGGAACCGGGACGGCCCGTCGGATCGTGTTCCCAATCCCAAGTTGCCCCTGGGAGTTGTCGCCCCACGCCCACACCAGACCGTCAGAACGTGCAACCAGGGAGTGATAGGCACCCACCGCAGCCGCACCCGCGCTGTAACCGCCGGTGATGTCGTAGGCCGCCGCAGTGACCGCGCTCGGAGAACATCCCGTTTTCCACGCCCTGGCCTTCAGTGTGAAGTTGCCGAGCGCGAGGCTTTCGCCCGACGTGATCGGCACGTCGGGCGAGGTGGGATCGGCTCCATTCAGCGTGTAGGTGATCGTCGCGCCCGGTGTCGATCCCGTGATCGTCACGTGCTGTCCGGCCGGATAGCTGCCCGCCGACGGATCGAACGCCGGCGCCGCCACCTGAATGGTGTAGGCCACTGCCGTCGAAGGGCTCGCCGTCCAATCCGGATGGAACGCCTTCAACTTCAAGGTCGGCGTCGTGACCTGCACCGTGAACGGCACCGGCAGAATCGGGGACGTCGACTGCGGCTCAGCACCGTTGGTCGTGTATCGAATGGCCGCGCCCGGAATCGACGATGCCGTCACGCTGACGGAATTGATGTACGTCCCCGACGCCGGACTCACGCTGGGCGCGGCCAGCTTGCCGAAATTCAGGATGTACGGCGAGACGGCCGTCATGCTGTCCGGCATACCGACCTTGAATGCCTTGGCTCGTACTGTCGTCGTGGTGGCGATCGACAGGGAACCCGAATACGGTGTCGAACCGGTCGTCGGCTCCGTGCCGTCTGTCGTGTAAAAGATGAAAGCGCCCGTCGTGGCGCAGGTGATGGTGACCGTCTGCGCGGCGGTGTAATTCCCGGGCGCCGGGCTGAACACCGGCGTACCCACTCGCCACGCGAGACCGGCCTCCGCGATCTTCACGGGGATCGCACGATTCGTGATCGTGCCGTCTCCGACCTGCCCGGTGAAGTTGGTGCCCCACGCCCACACCGTCTGGTCCTCGGTGATCGCAAGGCCGTGGCCCGCCGGTGTGTCGGTGGACATCGCCACGATCATCTGCGGCCCGACCACGGGAACCGGTGTCAGACGGCTGAAGGTGAAGGTCCCCTCTCCCAATTGTCCGTAGACGTTGAGTCCCCAGCCGAGGAGCGTGCCGCCGCCGAGTCTGGCGAGGGAATGGAGCGCTCCGGCCGATACCGCGACGACCCCACTGGCGCCGGAGACGGGACCCGGCGAGAGGCGCGGCGTCGTGGTTCCATCGCCGAGCTGACCGCGCGTGTTCGCGCCCCACGACTGCACGGTACCCGCAGAGGTCATCGCCAGGCTGTGGCTCTGGCCGGCAGACACGCTCACGGCGGTCAGGCCGCTCACTGGCACCGGCGACAGCCGCCGTGTCGTCGTGCCGTCGCCGAGCTGGCCGTCGGTGTTCTTGCCCCACGCGTAGACGGCACCCGCCGAGGTCACGGCCAGACTGTGCGTGCTTCCGGCCGAGATTCCCACGACGCTGCTGAGCGCCGCGATCGCCACCGGCGAGAGCCGCTTCGTCGTCGTCCCGTCGCCGAGCTGCCCGTCGCTGTTGTAGCCCCACGCCCAGACGGTGCCGTCGCTCGCCAGGGCCAGGTTGTGTTGATCGCCCGCATCGATGGCAATGATTCCGCTCAGGCCGAGCACTTGCACCGGACTGGTCCGTCGCGTCTGGGTGCCGTCACCCACCTGGCCGAGGCCGTTCTGCCCCCACGCCCAGACCGTCCCGTCGCTGCGCAAGGCCAGGGAGTGGGAATACCCGCCGGACACCTTCGTCACACCACTCACGCCCGGAACGGGGAGGGGCAGCGCGGTCGGAGTCTGGTTGCCGTGGCCGAGCTGACCCTCGGGGTTGGTTCCCCACGACCAGACGTCGCCGTTGTTGTCGGCGAGAAGGCTGTGGGCAAACCCCGTAGAGACGGAGGCGGCCGTCGCAACGCTTGGTGCGAGAACAACCGCCATGACGCCCAGAACGCGCAATCCGGCGACGATGCGTCTTCCCTTCATCGAGCCCCCCAGCGCAGCCAAAATCGAATCGAGACACTACCACGACCTGATGCCAATGAATCACGTGTTTCGTGCATTCCATTTTCAAAAGGTCAAAAAACGACCCTTGCCGCCAATCTCGACTATCTATTTATAGTGATTCGAGGTTACAGAGTACTCGGCGCCGGGGACGCGACGCGCCTGAGGGGTCGGACGCTCGAGGCCTGAGGCCTACAGGATCTTCGGCACGATCACACGACACTCGAGCGCGCCCAGCTTCTGCCGGAGCGCCTCGAGCATCGCATCATCTCTGTACGTCCCGATGATCGTCCCGCCCGAGCCGGCGAACTGCGCGCTGGCGCCGCACGCTCGGGCCACGTCGATCATCTCCACCTGCCAGGGCGGCAGGTTGTAGATGCCGCGGCGCATCTCGAAGTTCTCGTCCATCAATTCACCGAGGCGCTTCGCATCGCGGTCGAGGATCGCCTGCCGCGCCAGCGCCGCCAGCTCGCCGCAGCGCTTCATGGCGGCGACGACCTTCTCCTCCCCGCGGTTGAAGCGCCCGCGGATGTCGTTGTGGAACACTTCCGTCGGCTCCGCGAGGTGCGTCGAATACGCGATGTAGATCGGCGGCAGCAGCGCGAGATCCAGCGGCTCGTAGTGGTAGCAGCGGAAGCCCTCGACCTCGCGCTCCCTAGCCTTGTCGAAGTCCATGAAGACGAGGCCCTCGTACACCTGGATCACGCGGTCCTGCAGGCCGCCGGCGATGCCCAGCTCCTCGTTCTCCACCGACAGCACGAAGCTCGGCTGCGCCGGCTGCGGGATATGGATGTCGTAGAACTCCATCAGCGCCCGCATGGTGGCGGCGATGATCGCGCTCGATCCGGCCAGGCCCACCTGCCGCGGGATGTTCGTCTCGTAGCGGATCGAGAAGTTGCGGTCGTGCAGGCGCACGCCCCGGCGCTGGCAGTACTCGACGAAACGCTTCACCGTCGCCTTCACCAGCCGCTCGCCGCCGTAGTAGCCGTGCAGCTTCACGTCGCGCGCCAGCTCCTGGATCGAGCGGTAACGCGCGCGCTCCTCCTGGGCGGGGACGATCTCCAGGGTGTCCCACTCGTACAGGACGATCTCCGCGCGGAAATCCTTGACGATGATGGAAATCGTCTTCCCGTTGTAGCCGTCGGACGGGTTGCCGATGAGGCCCGCGCGGGCGTGGGCGCGGCTGCGGATGATCTGCATCGCGGCGCTCCGGGCCTCGCTACGACGACGTCTCGCGGAGGATCCGCTCGAGATGCGTGCGCAGGCCCGCGCCGTGCTTCTCGTCGGCCAGCGCGAACTCCACGAACGCGCGGAAGTAGCTGTCGAAGTTTCCGATGTCGAACCGCCGCTCGCCCTTCGCGAGGCGGATGCCGTAGCAGCGGCCGCCGTCCTGGAGGATGAGGCGGATGGCGTCGGTCAACTGGATCTCACCGCCCTTGCCGGGCTTGGTGCGGCCGAGGGCGTCGAAGATGGCAGGGGCGAAGACGTAGCGCGCGGCGATCGCGAGAGTGGACGGTGCCTCCTGCGGGCTCGGCTTCTCGATGACGTCGGCGATCTCGAAGACGTCGCCCTGCGTCTTGGGCTGCGCGATGCCGTAGTGGCGGACGTCCTCGCGCGGTACCTCCTCGAAGGCGACGACGGCGGCCGCGCCCTTGCTCTCGAAGCATTCCGTCATGCGGCGCATGATGTCGCTGCCCGCGCCCAGGCCGATGATGGAATCGCCGAGGGCCACCACGAACGGCTGGTCGCCGACGAACTCCTTCGCGCAGAGGATGGCGTGGCCGAGGCCGAGGATCTCTCGTTGGCGCGTGTAGAAGTACTGGATGGGCGCGCGCTCGAACTCGAGCTCCCCCAGCAGGTCTTCCTTCCCCGTCTCGCGCAGGGCCTGGATCAGCTCGCCGTCGACGTCGAAGTGGTTCTCGATCGAGCTCTTGCCCCGCCCGGTGACGAACAGCAGGCGCTGCATGCCCGCGCGGGTGAGCTCCTCGACGACGTACTGCACGACGGGGCGCCGCCCGACGGGCAGCATCTCCTTCGGCTGCGACTTGGTGGCCGGCAACAGCCGGGTGCCGAGCCCCGCGACGGGGACCACGGCGATATTGACCTTGGACATTTCACGTAATCTACCGCAGTTCATGGGGCCGATGAAGGACAGGAGCCTCCTCTACGCCACGGCGTTCCTGCGGGCGGTGGCCACCGCCCAGATGGGTGTGCTGCTCGGCCTGTACCTCGCGCGGCGCGCGCTCGACCTGTCGACGATCGGCCTCATCGTCGCCGCCGGCCTCGGCGGCGCGGCGGTGGCGAGCCTGCTGGCGACGATCGGCGGCGATCGCTTCGGCCGGCGGCGGTTCCTGGCCGCGCTCACGGTCCTGGGCATCGCCGGAGCGCTGGCGGCGGCATTCGTCGCCCATCCGGTGGCCCTCGCCCTGGCCGCCTTCGTCGGGATGTTGAACGGAATGGGCCGCGACCGCGGGGCCGCCCTGGTGCTGGAACAGGCCGCGCTCCCCGCCACCACCACCGACGCCGAACGCACGCGGGTCTTCGCCCGCTACAACGTCCTCCAGGACGTGGGCCACGCCCTCGGCAGCCTGCTGGCCGGTTTGCCCTCGCTGCTGCGCGGCACGAGCGGCGTGGCGCCGCTGGGCGCGCTGCAGGTCTCGTTTGCGGTCTACGCCGGGCTGATGCTGGCCACGCTGCCGCTCTATCGCCTGCTTTCCCCGCAGGTCGAGCCCGCGCGCACCGACACGCCCGCCCCTCCGCTCTCGCCGGGATCGCGGCGGCTGCTCTGGCGCATCAGCGCGCTGTTTTCCCTCGACAGCCTCGGGGGCGGATTCCTCACGACCTCGCTGCTGTCGCTGTTCTTCGCCTCGCGCTTCGGCGCCGGTGAAGCGGCGCTCGGCACGCTGTTCTTCGGCGCCCGCGTGGCCAACGCGGGCTCGCACGTCGCCGCCGCCTGGCTGGCCTCGCGCATCGGCCTCGTGAACACGATGGTGTTCACCCACATCCCCTCGAGCCTGCTCCTGCTCACGGTGCCCTTCGCGCCGGACTTCACCACCGCCGCGCTGCTGTTCCTGCTCCGAGAGGGCCTGGTCGAGATGGACGTGCCGACGCGCCAGTCCTACGTCATGGCCGTGGTGCAGCCACACGAGCGGACGACGGCTTCCGGAGTCACGCACCTCGTGCGGATGGCCGCCTGGGCCGTGGCGCCGTCGTTCGCCGGCCTGTTCATGGAAGAAGGCGCGGTCTACGCCCCGCTGATCGTGGGGGCCGCCCTCAAGATCGGCTACGACATCCTCTTGTATGTGGCGTTCCGCCGACTGCGACCGCCCGAGGAGGAGCCTGTGACGTCAAAAGCAGCCACAGGCTCCTAATCAAACTGAATCACGTTGCCTTGTTCGATCTATTAGGAACGTGTCACGTTACTGAGATGGACACGTTCCTACGGGAACGAGAAGTTGCTCTTCCCCAGCAGCGTGCAGCCGGCGCCGTTCTTGACGCCTTCGAACGGGCGCTGCGCCACCATCTGCAGCACGTTGTCGCGGCACACACCCCCGCGCACGGCCATCGCCTGGTCGTCGACCCCACGGATGCGGTTTCCGATGGCGATCGTGTTCAGGCACTCGAGCATCATGCCGTCCGGGCTCTGCTCGTCGATCACACCGAAGATGTGATCGACCACGTTGTTGATGGCCTGCACCGAGCCCGAATTCCCGTTCTCGCAGATGACGACGCCGTTGGGGTGATGACCGGTAGGCCCGCCGATGTCGCGGATCGTGCTGTCCCGCAGGATGAGGTTCGAGCCCTCCAGCTGGATGCCGGTGTAGGTGCAGTTGCGCACGAGCATCTTCTCGACGACGTGGTCGCGGCTGACCGTGACGTCGTTGGTGTCGAGCAGGATCCCGAGGAAGAAGCCGGCGATCGTACCGTTGCGGACGGTGATGCCGCGGCGGTTCCAGGACTTGACGCCGTAGGCCAGCGTCGAGACCCCGGCGGTGTTCTCGAGGGTGAAGCCGGCGAGGTTGATCGTGACGTTGTCCGCCTCGACGGCGATGGCGGCGCCGGTGCCGATGGGCGTCTGGATATTGCCGGTCAGGCAGTAGCTGCCAGACGTCGTGATGGTGAACGGCGCGGCGGCGATCGGCGTACAGGACTGCGCGTCGGCTCGGCCGACCGCAAGGAGCGGAAGGCCGCAGGCCAGGATGAGGCCGCGAGAGACTTTCATGAAGGTGCCCCCTTACAGGCGGTCGTACGGACGGCGACGCCGGTGACCGGAGCAACGGCCGTGCCAGCCACATCTCGCGGGACAGCAGGCCCGGGGCACCGCCACGTGGAACGGCGATACCGAATCGTGAGCGCGAAGTTCCGCCGCTACCGCCCGATCACCGACTACGAAGCCGAAGGAGCAACGGATGTGCCACCGGCGGTGTGCTGGAGCGCCAGCTCCTTGATGCGCCGCAGGTCGAGCTTGCCCGTGCCCAGGTGCGGGATGGCCTCGATGCGGACGAACTGGTTGGCCCGCGGGACCCACAGGTTCGGCAGGTCGGCGGAGGCGAGCTTCTCGATCGCGGCCTTCAACTGATCGTCCGGCAGCGTATGCAGGACGATCAGGCGCTCGCCCTTCTTCTCGTCGGGCACGCCGGTCACGGCAAAGACGCGCTCCGTCTGTCCGGACAGGTCCTGCAGCACGTCTTCCACCTTCACGTGCGGCACCATCTCGCCGCCGATCTTGCTGAAGCGGCTGAGCCGATCGGTGATCTGCAGGAAGCCGTCTCCGTCGAGGGCCGCCATGTCGCCGGTCGTGTACCAGCCGTCCTTCAGCACCGCCGCCGTCTTCTCCGGCTGGCCGAGGTAACCCTTCATCACGTTGGGACCGCGCACGAGGAGCAGGCCGGGCTCGCCGAGACCTTTCGGCGCACCCGTCTCGGGATCGACGATGCGCACGCTCATGCCCGGCACCGGATGGCCGATCTTGCCGCGCTTGGCCCCGACCTGCCGGAAGCCGGCGGCGCGGTAGTCGCGGGTGTTGACGGTCACGACCGGTGCGCACTCGCTGCAGCCGTAGCCTTCGAGGGGCCGGACGCCGAAGCGCTCCTCGAACGCCACCGCCACGCGGTCGGGCAGCTTCTCCGCACCCGCCATCACGAACCTGAGGCTGCCGAAGTCGCCGGGGTCCACGCGGCGGATGTAGGCCTGGAGGAACGTCGGCGTGGCGAGGAGGAACGTCGCCTTGAACTGGCGGGAAAGCGCGCCGATGGCCCGGGCATCGAGCGGGCTCACGTGATAGACGACGCCCGCGCCCAGCATCGCCGGCATGGCCAGGGTGGCAGTGAAGCCGAAGGAGTGGAAGAACGGCAGGATGCCCAGGATGCGGTCGGACGAGCCGAGCGCGAACGTCTGGCCGATCTGGTCGACGTTCGAGCCGATGTTGTAGTGCGTGAGCATCACGCCTTTGGGATCGCCGGTGCTGCCGCTCGAGAAGATGAGGGTGGCCACGTCGTCGAGGCCCGGCTCCTTCCCGTCGCCGAGCCGGCGCGTCAGCCAACCGACCGGTGCGAGCCACGACAGCAGCAGGGCGACGAGCTTCTCACCCGCGCCCGGCTTCGCCGCCACTTCCTCGATCCAGATCGTCTCGCCGGGCACCGTCAGCTTCACCTTCTCGAGGAAGGCCCGCGCGGTGACGACGGTCTGGATGCCGCACTGCTTCGCGCAGGAGGCGATCACCTCGTCGGACGCGGTGTAGTTCAGATTCACCGGCACCCGGCCGGAGAGAAAGGCCGCCATGTTCACGAGCGCGCCCGGCACCGACGGCGGCAGCAGGATGCCGACGTTCTCCTGGCCCTTCCAGTGCTTCTTCAAGCGACGCGCGAGGAATATCGCGCGGGCCAGCGCGGCCCCGAACCGGACGGCACCGGTGAGCCCGTCCGCCATCGCGAAGCGGAACGGATGCCGCCGCGCCGTCCGCACGAAGGCGCGCCCCACCGTGTGCATCCGTTCCTTGCGATGCGCCCAGGCGTCGCTCTGCATCTCCATGACGGCCTGGCGCACCTGGACCGGCGTGGCGTCGTGCGGCATCGGCGCGCCGAAAGACACGGTCACCGGATACGGGATCCGCTCCGGCATCTTCCAGAAGAAGCGGCCGCCCTCGAAGCTGAAGAGGCTTCCCCACACACCTTCGAGGCTGACGGGGATGATGGGAGCGTCGACGTCCTTCATGATCCGCTCGAAGCCGCGGGCGAACGGCAGGAGCTGGCCGGTGCGGGTGATCTGGCCCTCCGCGAAGATGCAGACCACCTCGCCGTCCTTGATGGCGTCACCCGCGGCGCGCAGCGACGTGATCAGCTCCCGCGGGCGCATGGCCGACGAGATCGGGATCGCCCGCATGAGCTTCGCGATCGGCTTCACCCACGGCCGCTCGTAGATGTCGCGGAACATGATGAAGCGGATGTGCCGGTCGGTGGAGGCGATCAGGAACAGCACGTCCACGTACGAGGCGTGGTTCGCCACGAACAGGGCGCCGCCCTTCTCGGGGACGTTATCGCGGCCCACGATGCGGATCCGGTAGACGGTGTGCGTGAGCAGCCAGAGGACGAAGCGGAGCAGGGAGTCCGGCATCAGCGCAATGCAGTGCACGGTGGCCGCCACCGTGACGGCGGCGGCGAAGAGGAAGACCTCGCCCGGGCGGAGCCCGAGCTGCGTGGAAATGACCACGTAGAGGCCCGAGGCCAGGCCGACGCCGACGAACGACAGCAGGTTCATCGCCGCGAGCACTCCGCCCTTGTGCTCGGGGGCGGGGCGATGCTGCATGAGCGCGTAGATCGGCACGAGGAAGAACCCCGAGGCGGCGCCGAGGGCGCCGAGGCCGGCGGCCACGTGGACGAAGGTGAGCCCCGGCGTGCCCAGAGCGAGGACGGCCGCGGTGATGCCGATCGCCCCCAGCGGGATGAGGCCGTACTCGATCTTGTTCCCCGACAACACGCCGGCGAGATAGCTGCCCACGCCGATGCCGATGGCCATGGCCGCGAGGAGGTAGCCGACCTGCGCGTCGCCCAGGCTCAGCACGTCCTTGCCGTAGGCCAGCACGTTCAGCGTCACGAACTGGCCCAGGGTCCAGAAGTACGTGCTGCCCACGATGGCCAGGGTCAGCACCCTGTCTTGACGGATGCGCCGGAGCTCGCGCACGAGATCACTGACGAAATTCCATCGGGGGGCCCGGGTGGGATCGACGGCCGGCACGGGATCGATGCCGAGGCTCGTGACCCAGCCGACGAGTGAGAGGGCGACGAGGAGGGCACCGGCCATCCACTCGCGGCCGGCCAGGTGCTCCGACATGAAGCCGGCGGCGACGATGCCGCTGATGATGGCGATCATCGTGCCCAGCTCGAGGACGCCGTTGCCCCACGAGAGCCGCTTCTCCGGCAGCAGCTCCGGAAGGATCCCGTACTTCGCCGGGCCGAAGAAGGCGCTGTGCACGCCCATGAGGAAGACGCAGCCGAGCTGCAAGGGCAGGCTGTGCCGCGCGAGGGCGAACACGGCCAGCAGCATCACCGCGATCTCGAACGTCTTCACGGCGATGGCCACCTGCCGCTTGCTGTGCTGCACGGCGAGCTGGCCCGCGGCCATCGAGAACAAGATGAACGGCATCGCGAACAGAAAGGTCGCCAGCGACTCCAGCGTGTGCCTCCGACCCGAGTCGTGGACGTAGGTCGCCCCGATGAGGAACAGCACGAGCTGCTTGAGCGCGTTGTCGCTGAACGCGACCTGGAACTGCGTGACGATCAGGCTCCAGAACCCGCGTTCGCTGCGCGGCACGGCGGCGGCGGTAGGCTCCATGGACGGGAATGTAACACGCCGTTTTCGGCCGTCTCGGGGCCCTGTGGCAGAACCGCAAGTGTCCTTACTCGAGATCCCTCGATCAAGCTGTGGTTTACTGTGGCTGAGGCATGACGCGATGAGGTCGACGGATCTCCGGGGCATCCTGCGCTACGTGCCACAGTTCCGCGAGAAGACGTTCGTCGTCGCGGTGGACGGCGCCGTCGTGGCCGACGACAACTTCGGCAACCTCCTCATGGACGTGGCCGTGCTCTGGTCGCTGAACATCCGCACCGTCCTCGTCCACGGCGCGGGCGCCCAGATCCGCGCGCTGGCCGAGCAGCAGGCGGCGGAGCCCTCCGATCTCGAAGGCTCCGGCGTCACCGACGCCGACACGCTGCAGCTCGCCTTGACCGCCGCCAATCGCTTGACGCACGAGGTCCTCGAAGGCCTGAGCGCGGCCGACCTGCGCGGGGCCAGCCCCAACGCCGTGATCGCCCATCCCCTCGGCATCCTCCGCGGCGTCGATCACCTGTTCACCGGCCGCATCGAGCGCATCGACGTCGAGCTGCTGCAGACACTGCTGGCCAGCGGCATCGTGCCCGTCATCCCGCCGCTCGGCATGGACGGCGACGGGCGCACCTACCGCGTGAACTCCGACGGAGTCGCCTACGAGATCGCGAAGACGCTGCGGGCGGTGAAGCTCGTGTACGTGACGGATGCCGACGGCCTGGTCGTGGGCGGCTCGTTCGTACGCCAGACGTCCGTCGACGAGCTCGCGGAAAACGTCCAGCGCAACCTGGTGGCGCCGGCCCACGCGTCCAAAGCGCGCCATGCGGTGGCGGCCTGCCGCGCGGGGGTGCCGCGCGTGCACGTCATCAACGGCCGCGTCGACGAGGGGCTGCTCGCCGAGGTCTTCTCGAACGAGGGCATCGGCACGCTGGTGTACGCCAACGAATACCGTCAGATCCGCCGCGCCCGCAAGCGAGACGTACGGAGCATCCAACAGCTCATGCAGTCATCCGTGGAGAACGAGGAGCTGCTGCCCCGCTCGCGGGCCGCCATCGAGAAGCAGCTCGACGACTACTACATCTTCGAGGTCGATCGGAACCCGGTGGCCTGCGTCGCGCTCCACGTCTACCCGGGCGGCAAGGGCGAGCTGGCCGCGCTGTGCGTGCGGCCGTCGCACGAGAACCAGGGGATCGGCCGGCGCATGGTGCAATTCGTCGAGGACAAGGCGCGCGAGGCCGGCGTCCGCACCCTGCTCGCGTTGTCGACGCAGGCCTTCAACTTCTTCCAGTCGAAGGCCGGCTACAGCGAGGGCACACCGGAAGACCTGCCGAGCGAGCGGCGCGAGAAATACGAACAGAGCGGACGGCGCTCGAAGGTCCTGCTGAAGGCGCTCAAACCCGACCCCTCGGCGGCGCAGCCTGCGTAACCGGAGGCTGCCGGGGGTTCTGGCCACAGGATTGGTGTTGATGGCCGCCTGCGACAAGCCGACGGGAGACGCGAGCGCCAACAACACCGCGGCGCCGGCCGCGGCGACGGCGGCGCCCAGCGCCACTCGCACGCCGACCGATCCCCCCAAGCCGGCGGAAAAGCTGCGCGTCCGCGTCCTGCGCAAATACCCCCACGATCCCGGCGCGTTCACCCAGGGGCTCGTCTTCCACGACGGCACCCTCTACGAAAGCACCGGCCTGCCCGGCCGCTCGTCGCTGCGGCGCGTGGACCTCGAGACCGGCCGCGTCGAGGCGCGCATCGACCTCGAGTACCCATTGTTCGGCGAGGGGCTCGCCCTCGTCGGCACCGAGCTGCATCAGCTCACGTGGCAGGATGGGCGCGACCTCGTGTGGGACATGGCCACCCTGAAGAAGGTGCGCGAGCACCGCTACCACGGCGAAGGCTGGGGCCTCTGTTACGACGGCCGGCGGCTCGTGATGAGCGACGGCAGCGACCAGCTCGTCTTCCGCGATCCGGTCACGTTCGCGGAGACCGGCCGCGTGGCCGTGCGCCACCAGGGCCAGCCGCTGCGGCAGTTGAACGAGCTCGAGTGCGCCTCGGACGCCATCTATGCCAACGTGTGGCAAGACACCGTGATCGTGCGGATCGATGCCACGACCGGCTCCACCACCGGCTGGGCCGACGCCAGCGGGCTGCTCACCCTCGACGAAGTCCGCAACGCCGACGTCCTGAACGGCATCGCCTACGTACCGGCCACCGGACACTTCCTGATCACCGGCAAGCTGTGGCCGCGGCTGTTCGAGGTGGAGCTCGTGCCCGCCGCCGCCAAGGACTGACGCGTCCATGCGCCTCCCGCTCGTGCTCCTGATGGCGGCCGGGGCCGCCGCCCCCGCCGTCGCCGTGCCGCAGCTCCGCGCGGTGCGTGCGGTCGAAGCCATCCGCCTCGACGGCCGCCTCGACGATGCCGCCTGGTCCCAGCCGGCGGCCTTCGATTCGTTCCGGCAGTCGGATCCCAGGGAAGGAGAGCCGGCCACCGAACGGACGGAGGTCCGCGTGGCCTACGACGACGACGCGCTCTACGTCGGCCTGCGCCTGCACGATTCCGAGCCGCATCGCATCGTGCGCCGACTGGCGCGCCGCGACGAGGGCGCGGACGCCGACCGCGTGAACGTCTATCTCGATCCACACCACGACCGGCAGACCGGCGCGCAGTTCGAGGTCAGCGCGGCCAACGTGCAGTTCGACGCCGTCATCTTCAACGACTCGTGGACGGACAGCAGCTGGGACGCGGTGTGGGAATCGGCGGTCTCCGTCGACGCCACCGGTTGGAGCGTCGAGATGCGGCTTCCGTTCTCGCAGCTGCGGTTTCCGAAGGCGGAGAGCCACACCTTCGGCATCAACGTCTCGCGCACCATCCCGCGCAAGAACGAGACGGACTGGCTGGAGCTCGTCCCCAAGAAGGAGAGCGGCCTGGCCTCGCGCATGGCGGACCTGGTCGGTCTCGAAGGCCTGCAGCCGCGCCGCGCGCTGTCGCTGCTCCCCTATGCGGTCGCGCGCGCGGAGGCCATCGCGCCCGACGGCGCGGGCGATCCGTGGAACGACGGCTCACGGGCATTCTCAGGCATCGGCATCGACGCCAAATGCGGGCTCAGCTCGAACCTGACCCTCGACGTCACCGTGAACCCCGACTTCGGCCAGGTCGAAGTCGATCCTGCCGTCGTGAACCTGAGCGAGTTCGAGACCTTCTTCGACGAGAAGCGGCCGTTCTTCCTCGAGGGCGCGCCGATCTTCAACAACTTCGGACACACGGGCTCGAACAACTTCTGGGGCTTCAATCGTTCGGAGCCGAACCTCTTCTACTCCCGCCGCATCGGCCGCGCGCCGCAAGGCGAGGCCGAGGGAGACTTCGTGGACCGCCCGCAGGCGAGCTCGATCCTGGGCGCGCTGAAGCTCAGCGGCAAGACGAGGTCGGGGTGGAGCGTAGCCGGGCTGCAAGCCCTCACGGGAGGCGAAACCGCACGCGTGGCGACGGCAGATGAGCGCACGCGGGTCCGTGTCGAGCCCATGACCAGCTACTCCGCGCTGCGCCTGCAACGCGACTTCGGGCGCGCCGCTGTCGGCATGCTCGGCACCGCCGTGGTGCGCGACCAGGACGATGCCGCCCTCGGCGACCGTCTCGTGTCGCACGGGTACGTGTTGGGTCTCGACGGCCATCTCTTCCTCGACAAGAAGAAGGACTGGGTCATCGTCGGCCGCGCGGCGGTGAGCCGCATCGAGGGTACGCCCGCCGCGATCCAGCGCGCACAGGAGTCTCCGCTGCGCTACTTCCAACGGCCGGACGCGACGCACGTCAGCCTCGATCCCACGCGCACGTCGCTGTCCGGCTACACCGGCAGCGTGAACCTCAACCGCAACTCCGGCGCCTGGCAGGCCAACGCCGCGCTGTGGGGCACGAGCCCGGGCTTCGACTCCGACGACCTCGGCTTCACCGGCCGCGCGGACCGCTGGGGCGCCCACGCGGTGGTGATGTGGCGCGGCACCACTCCCGACAAGCGCACGCGCGAGCGGCGCTTCTGGATCGCGAAATGGTGGGCCCTCAACTTCGCCGGCCACCGGCAAGGCGACGGCGTGCACGCGAACGTCGGCGCCCAGCTCCGCAACTTCTGGTGGGTGTACGCCACCGGATACAAACAGTGGCGCGCGGACAGCGACGGCCTCACCCGCGGCGGGCCGCGCTCGATCAGACCGGCCCTCACCGGCGGCGGCGGCGGTATCGAGACGAATCGGCGCTACGCCCTCGGCGCCGGCGTCGACGTCTTCTACAACCACGACGAGCACGGAAGCTCCTCTCTCGACGGCAGCGCCAATCTGTGGGCACGCCCTCTCGCGTCGGTGTCCGTCTCGCTCGGCCCGCGCTGGCTGCACTCGCACGACGCCGCTCAGTACGTCGACACCTTCGACGATGCCCGCGCCGCCGCCACCTTCGGCCATCGGTACGTCTTCGGCCACCTGGAGCGCAGCCAGGTCGCGCTGGTCGGACGCCTCAACTGGCTGCTGAGCCCCCGGATGTCGTTCCAGGTGTATTTTCAGCCGCTGCTCGCCGCCGGCGACTACGACGACTTCAAGGAGCTCGCGCGGCCAGGCACGTTCACGTTCGTGCCGTTCGATCCGGCCTCCGGGTTCACGTTCGACGATCCCGACTTCAACGTGAAGTCGCTGCGCTTGAATGCCGTGTATCGATGGGAATGGCGGCCGGGCTCGACGCTGTACGTCGCCTGGACGGACGCGCGCGACGACGATGACGGCGCGGGCCGCCTCGATTTCGCCCGCGACACGCCCCGCCTGTGGCGTGCCCCGGCCGACGACGTGTTCATGGTGAAGGTGGCGTACCGCTTCGGGCGCTAGGCGTCAGCGCCCGCGCAGGGCCAGGACCGTCATGTCGTCGTCCTGCCGGCCGCCCGCAAACGCCTTCGCCTCGCTCACGATGACGTCCGGAACCTGGGGCAGTGGAAGCGCGTCGCAACCGCGCAGGAGGTCCATGAGACGGCCCTCGCCGAGCTCCACGCCAGCCGCACCCCCGGCCTCCGTGATGCCGTCGGAATACAGCAGCAGCGTGTCACCGGCGGCGATGCTCGTCTCTGCCGCCATGCCGTCCCAATCGGGCAGCAGGCCCACGACGGGCGCCGTGGCCGGCAGGCGATCGCATCCGCCCCCACGGCGGACGAGCAACGGCGGATTGTGGCCGCAGTTGATGTAACGCAGCCTCCGCGTGTCGTCGTCGTAGATGCCGATGAAGATCGTCGCGTACCGCTCCGGCGCCGAACAGTCGAGGAAGGCGCGGTTGGCCGAGCGCGCGAGGCCGACGAGGTCGCTCTCACCGCGGGGGGCCTGGCTGCGCAGCGTGGCCTGAAGGCTCGCCCAGAGCAGGGCCGCCGCCACGCCCTTCCCGGCGACGTCGGCGAGGACGATGGCGGTGCGCCCGCCGCCGAGATCGATGAAGTCGTACCCGTCGCCGCCCACCACCGCCGCCTCGACGCAGCGCGCCGCGACCTCGACCGTTCGCATCGAGGGCGTCTGCTGAGGCAGCAGACGCGCCTGCACGTCGCGCGCGCCCGCCAGGTCCCGCGTGCCGGCGGCGCGCTCATCCCGCACCGTTCGCCGCCGGGCCACTTCCGCGCCCAGGGCCCGGATGAGCGCCTCGTTGTTCCACGGCTTCAGGACGAAATCGGCGGCGCCGGAGCGCATCACCTCCACGGCCAGGCCGATGGTGCCCCAGGCGGTCATCACGAACACCGGCACGTCACCGTCGATCGCCGTGATCTGCGGCAGGATTTCGAGGCCTTCGGCCCCCGACGTCGTGTCGCGGGTGTAGTTGAGGTCCATGAGCACCGCGTCGTACCGGCGGCGGCGCAAGGCCGCCAGCAACGCTCCGGGCGAGGCGGCCGTCTCGACCTCGAAGCCCCGGCCCTTGAGGGCGAGGTTCAGGGCGATCCGGATGTCCTCTTGATCGTCGGCGACGAGGACGCTGAGCGGGGCGGCGATGGTCGCTGTCGTCATAGTGTCAGGCTCCACGACTACGGCCCTTCATCTCGATATACAGGCGCGGACCTGCAATCGTTGACGGGGATGAACCAACTTTCGTGCCACGACGGGCGCCGAGGTCGAACACGTTGTCCCACCACGCGGTTCGCGCCGATCCCACGCCAGGCAGACGTGCACGGGGTGTCCGCTGGCGGTCAGGGCGCTTGCGAAAGCGGACGTAAACCCGCGGCGGTGCGCGTCCCTGGGACGCCGCCGTCCCACAGGCGGACAGCCGTTCGCCAGGCGGTCCAAAACCGCGTGATATGCTGCCTCCCCGAATCGGAGGGACCCCCATGAAGAAAGCCCTGTCGTCCTTGCTCCTGGCCGTCGTGATCGCAACCCCGGCCATCGCCGCCGCGCCCGCCCCCGCGACCGCGACCGCGGACCGTGACGTGGTGAAGGGCATCAAGCAGGTCGAAGACGGCGAGTACGACTCGGCCATCGTCACCCTCGACACCGCTGCGCGCCGGCTGCAGGCCGCCGGCAACTCGAAGGACCTCGCGCAGGCCTACCTCTATCTCGGCATCGCCTTCGTGGGGAAGGGCCAGGAGACCGCCGCCCGCGCGCGGTTTCGCGACGCCATCTCCCAGGCGCGGGACATGGACTTGAGCGCGGCGAAGTTCCCGCCGAAGGTGATCGAGCTGTTCGAAAAGGCGAAGGAAGAGAGCCGCGGCGGCAAGAGCGGCGGCGATGGCGGCGGCGGGGGCAGCAAGACATTGCTCATCGGCGGCGGTGTCGTGGCCGCGGGCGGTGTGGCGGCGCTCGTGTTGGCAGGAGGCGGCGGCGACGACGGAGGGGCCGGCGGAACGCAGACGGTGACCGGCACCGTCGGCGGTGCGGGCACCGAGCAGTCGTTCCTCGTGGTCACCGCCACGAAGCCCGGCGTCCTGGAAGCCAACCTCTCGTGGACGACGCCGGGCGCCGACCTCAGCGTCGGCTGCCACGAGCAGGACCCGCCCTACACGGGCTGCGATGGCCAGCTCACGCGACCCAACACCACCTCGGCCACCCTCCGCGCCAACGTGCAGGCGAAGTCGTACCTGATGTTCGTGTCGAACTTCCGGACCAGCTCCGAGGGGTTCACGTTGACGGTTCGCCTGCCCTGACGACCAACCCCGTTTTTCGCGCTTGTGGGCTTGACCCGTATCTGCTACGCTGGGGATGCTTTAGTCGGCTGTTGCTCTGGCGTTTCGGAAAAGAGCCGCCCTCGAATGGGCGGCTTTTGCATATGGGCGCGCAGGTGACCGTAGCGGCTAAGCAAGGCTTAGGAGGCCTGCACGTTCATGATCGAAGGTACCGTCAAGTGGTTCAACGAGTCGAAGGGTTTCGGTTTTCTGTCGCGCGAGGGTGGTCCGGACGTTTTCGTCCATCACTCGGAAATCCGCGCTGAGGGTTTCCGGACCCTCAACGAAGGCGACAAGGTTCAGTTCGAGGTCGTGGACAGCCCCAAGGGGCCCCGCGCCGCGAACGTGACCCTCAGCCGCTAACACTCCGCGAATCCGTCAAAAAAAAGCCCGGGACACCCGTCCCGGGCTTTTTTTGTGTCTGCGGCAGCAGACTCGGCCGTCTTAGTGTCGATCGAGGGTGCCGCAACGGCGCGTCACCCTCGAATCGACAGGGCCTGCGGGGCCGCGGACGCCAAACTATGGCACGGCTCCTCGGCCCTACTGTGGCTGCTTGACGATCCGCAGGTACGGCTTGGGAGCCTTCCAGCCCTCGGGGTACTTCTGCTTCGCCTCGTCGTCGGAGACGCTGCCCGCGATGATGACGTCCTCTCCCTGCTTCCAGTTCACCGGCGTGGCCACCTTGTGTTTCGCGGTGAGCTGCATCGAGTCGAGGACGCGCAGCACCTCATCGAAGTTCCGTCCGGTGGTCATCGGATAGGTCAGGACGAGCTTGATCTTCTTGTCGGGCCCGACCACGAACACCGAGCGGATCGTGAAGTTGTCGGCCGCCGTGCGCTTCCCGCCGCTGGCGTTGGGATGGATCATGTCGTACAGCTTCGCGACGTTCAGATCGGCGTCGCCGATCATCGGATAGTTCGGCGCCGTCCCCTGCGTCTCCTCGATGTCCTTCGACCAACGCTTGTGGTCGTCCACGGGATCGATGCTGAGGCCCATGATCTTCGTGTTGCGCTTGGCGAACTCCGGCTGGAGCTTGGCCATGTACCCGAGCTCGGTGGTGCAGACGGGCGTGAAATCCTTGGGATGGGAGAAGAGAATGGCCCAGCCGTCGCCGATCCACTCGTGGAAGTCGATGGTGCCCTGGGTGGTCTCGGCCTTGAAGTTGGGGGCTTCGTCTCCGATGCGTAGTGACATGCCGCTCCTCCTGAAAAAACCTGAGTCGGCATTCTAGTGCCCTCGAAGTCCATCTTCCTAACGGGCGCCGCTTCGGGAATCGGGCGCGAGACGGCGCGGCTGTTCGCCCGGCGCGGGTGGGACGTGGGCCTCCACGACGTCGACGAGCGCGGTCTTCAGGCCATCGCCGATGAGATCGGAGCCGGCGCTCACGCGCGCGTCCTCGACGTCTCGGACTACGACGCGTGCCGCGCCGCCGTCGCCGCCTTCGAGCAGCGCTTCGGGCGGATGGACGTCCTCTTCAACTGCGCCGGCGTGATGTCGATGGGGCCGTTCGACGCCGTGGCCTGGCGCGATCACCGCCGCACCGTCGACGTCAACATCATGGGCGTCCTGAACGGGATCCACGCGTCGCTCGACCTCTTGAAGAAGACGCCGGGTGCACACATCGTCTCCATGAGCTCGGCCTCCGCGCTCTATGGCGTGCCCGACCTCGCGACGTACTCGGCGAGCAAGTTTTTCGTGCGCGGCCTGACGGAAGCGCTCGATCTGGAGCTCGAGAAGGACGGGATCGTGGTCACGGACCTCATGCCGTTGTGGGTGAACACGCCGCTGCTCGCGTCTCAGCAGCATCATGCCGGGAGCCTCGACACCGTCGACCGCATCCGCGCCCGGCTCGAGCCGGCGGAGGTCGCCGAGCTCGTGTTCCGCGCCGCCCATCGCCGCCGCACGCATTGGGTGCCGGGTGGGCTGCTGAAGTCGCTGCGGCTCGTGAGCAGCCTGTTCCCGTTCCTGAACCGGCCGGTGATGCGCTGGCTGAGCCGCCGCTGACCGGCAGCGCGCTGGCTACGGCAGAAGATCGGCGACGGCCAGGGAACGGCCGGGCGCACCCACGGGGACAACCGAGCTCACGCGGTCGAGAGAGAAAACAGTGCGATACCGCCGGCCATCGGGCTCGCGGTGCACTTCGAGCGTTCCTTCCACCACGTTGCTGATCCAGTACTCCGGAATGGCGGCCGCCGCATACATCGCCGCCTTGCGGGTCCTGTCGTAGTCGAGCGATGTGTCGGCGACCTCGACGATGAGCACCGCCGTCGCGGGATGGGCATCCACGTAGTCGCGCGCCGAACCGCGAACGACGGCGATGTCGGGCTCCGGCTCCGAGTCGTCGGCAAGCGCAACGGGATGCTGCACGCGGATGGTAAATCCTGCGCCAAACGCCGAGCGCAGCGCCTCCGCAGCAAGATCCACTCCCGACGCGTGACGGCTCCTCTCCGGGCTCAACGCGACGATCTCTCCCTCCACCAGCTCTACCCGGTCGTTTGGACCCAGGATGCCGGCCGCGACCATGCGCTCGTATTCCGAGCGGGCCCAGCGGCGTTGCGGAGGAAGGGAGAGAGTGACCACGGATCGATGATACCCCCACGCGTTCGAGCCTGAGCTGGAAGGCGACGATAGTCATGGTCCGCGTCAGGATGGGTCCACGGATACACTGAAGCGCATGAAGGGACAGCTCGACGTCAAGACCCCGAAGGAGTACATCGCCAAGCTCGACGAGCCGCGGCAGACGGAGATCAAGCGGGTCGACAAGCTGATCCGCCAGACCCTCCCGGAGCTGAAGCCCTTCGTGATGGCCGGCATGCTCGCGTACGGTCCCTTCCACTTCAAGTATCCGAGCGGCCGCGACGGCGACTGGTTTCGGATCGGACTGGCCAGCAACAAGGCGTACATCTCGCTCCATGCGTGCGCCGCCGACAAGCGTGGCTACGTGGCGGAACGCTACAAGAAGAAGCTGCCGAAGGCCAGCATCGGCAAGAGCTGCGTGCGCTTCAAGACGCTCGACGATCTCGACCTCGTGGCCTTGAAGGCGCTGCTGCGCGAGACCGCCAAGACCGGATTCAGCCTGTGAGCCTCGATCGCAAAAACGACAGTGGGCTCCCATGATCTGGTCATCGGAGCCACCGCCCTTGCCGCCGGCTACCGCGTGGCCACGCGCGACACCCGCAGCTTCGGAAAGATCCCGGGGCTGGACGTCGTCCTGCTCTGATCGCTACTCGTACCGCAGGGCCGTCATCGGCGGCACGCGGGTGGCGCGCAACGCCGGAAAATAACACGCGGCCAGGCCGACGACGGCCACGATGACGACCACGAAGACCAGCGTCGGGGGATCGTAGGGCGACACCTGCCAGAGGAGGTTGCCCAGGACGCGGGTGGCGAGGCGAGTCACGATGAGGGTGGCGGCGAGGCCGATGAGGAGGCCGAGGCCGACCAGCCTGGCCCCCATCCGCAGGACCATGCGCAGGATGTCCGCGCGGTCCGCTCCCATCGCCATGCGGATGCCGATCTCGCGGGTCTGACGCGAGACGGTATAGGCGATGACGCTGAAGACGCCGAGCGCCACCAGCACGAGACCGACGCCGGCGAAGACGCCGAGGACGACGAGGACGAAGCGCGGCCCCGCGTAGGAGAACTGCTTGAGGAAGCCTTCGAGGCTGCCCGTCAGGGTGAGGGCCACGTTGCGGTCGATGGCCCAGATCTCCCGCCGCACGCTGTTGACCAGCCGCTCGGGCTCGCCCGCCGTGCGCACGAGGATGCCGCGCTGGAACGCCCCCGTCACCGAGTACGGAATGAAGGCCTCGGGGATCGCCGGGTCCTGGATCCCCTGGTTCTTCATGTCGGCCACGACGCCCACGATCTCGAACGTCGGATCCTCGACCGGAGATTCCGGCACCGTGGCCAGGTTCTTGAGCACCACCATCCGCCCGATGGGATCCTCGGCCCCCAGGTACTTGTCGACGAAGACCTGGTTCACCACCGCCACCTTGCGGGCGCCGTTCACGTCCACGTCGGTGAGCGCGCGCCCACGCCGCACCTTCAGGCCGAGGGTCGGGAACCAGCCTTCGCTCACGAGCTGGTAGATGGCGTCCCACCGGTCGGTGTGGACCTTGCCGACGATCTCGATGTCGGTGCGGATCCCGCCGTAAGGCGGCAGCGAGCTGGCGGCGGTGGCGGCCTCGACCCCGGGCAGCGCTTCTATGCGGGTCAGGAGCTGGCCGAAGAGCTGCTGCTTCTCCGCCGCCGTCTTGTACTGGTCGCGCGGCAGCGGCAGGCGCGCCACCAGGATGTTCCCGGTCTCGAAGCCCAGGTCGACGGTCTGCAGCTTCACGAACGTCCGCATCAGCAGGCCCGCGCCCGCCAGCAGCACCAGGGACAGCGCGACCTCGATCACGACGAGCGCGCTGCTCAGCCAGCGGCGGCGGAACCCGGCGCCCAGCCCCTTGCCGGCGTCGCGGAGCGGCTCGACGAGGTCGGGGCGCGCGGCCTGGAACGCCGGCACCAGGCCGAAGACCACCGAGGTCAGCACCGCCACCCCGAGGCTGAACAGGAGCACGGGCACGTTCAACCGGATGTCGGATTCGCGCGGGATCGTTCCTTCCGGGATCACGGTGACGAGGGCCTTGATACCGAAGTAGGCGAAGACGCAGCCGACCACGGCGGAGATGAGAGCGAGCAGCAGGCTCTCGACGAGGAGCTGGCGCACGAGGCGGCCGCGGCCGGCGCCCAGCGACGAACGGATCGCCATCTCCTTCTCGCGCACGGGGGCGCGGGCCAGGAGCATGTTGGCCACGTTCACGCAGGCGATGAGCAGCAGGAGCGCCACCGCTGCCCCGAGCATGTAGAGCGTCAGCCGAAACTGGCCGACGAGGCTATCGACCCAGCTCACCGCGCGGACGGTGAACTGCTTCGGATAGTTGTCGGGGTACTCCTTGGAGAGGCGCTGCGCCACCACCGTGAACTCCGCCTGCGCCTGCGCGAGCGTGCAACTCCGCTTGAGCTTCGCCTGGAACATGTAGAACTTCCGCCGCCCCTCGGGGTCGGCGCGGTCGAGGCGTATCGGCTTGTACAGGTCCGCCGCCAGCTTCGTGAAGCGCACGGGCATGATCCCGACCAGGCGCGTCGGCACGTCGTTCAGCGCGAAATCGCGGCCGACGATGCTCGGGTCGCGGTTGAAGTTCTTCGACCACATCTTGTAGCTCATGACGAAGACGGGGGGTGCATCCGCCTTCGTGTCCTCGGGCGTGATGATGCGGCCCACCAGCGCGGGCACGCCCAGGAACTGGAACATGTTTCCGGAGACGAGGCCCCCATTGAACTGCTCGGCACCTTCGCCGCTGCGGTACAGGACGTCCTCGCCACCGCCCGCGATGACGTCGTCGAGACAGCTGACCTGCTCCTTGTAGTCGAGGAACTCGGGCACATTGAAGGCCGTGCGCCCGCCCGCGCCGGGCCGCGTGTTGGCGGGATCGCGGATCTGGAAGGCGATCACGCGCTCGGCATCGGTGTACGGGAAGGGGTCGAGCAGCACGTTCTGGATCACGCTGAAGATCGTGGTGGCCGAGCCGATGCCCAGCGCCAGCGCGATGATGGCCAGGGCGGCGAACGCCGGCTGGCGGCGCAGGCCTCGCAGCGCGTACCTCAGGTCCTGCCCGAAGGATTGCATGTGGGTCACCCCCGTTCCCCGGCGCGCATTATGTCATCGGGTGGCGACAGGGCCGGGGACGAGGAGAACGGCCAGGGCATCGGCCTCACGATGGTGCGCGAGATCCTGTCGCAGCATCAGTTCGAATACGCCCTCGACTCCCCGGCCGGCGGGCCCACGCGCTTCACCATCGTGTTCTAGCCGACAGCGTCGGCGCCAGAGGGAACCCTCTGACGATCTACGGAAAGACGCCGAGCGTGAAGTCGAACCGCGCGGCCGCCGCGTGAGGGACGGTGACGTTGGGCGCCCCCGGCGCGATGAGGCCGGTGGCGAAATATCCGAGATGATCGCCCCGATTCGGCCCCCCCGTGAGCTCGCAGCTCGCCGGGGGATTGCTCACGGACCTGTCCACGTCGACGTAGCCCCACAGGAAGTAAGTGCCCGCCGGCACGCGGTCGAGGGAGAAGGCTGCGCTCGCGCCGGTGACCATCTGATAGCTCAGCGCCTCGCCGCCGTCCGTGCGGCGCGCGACGCCGTTGCTGCCCGTCGTGTCGTCGTCCAGGGCGACCATCAGGCAGCGCCCGGTGGCGTCGGCGGGCAACGTGATGGTTCCCGCGACTGTCGTTTCGCCGGCGGAAGCTGTGGTGGGGACGGGCGTGGGGCTGGGCGTCACGCGCGCCGGACTCCCTCCTGCGTCGGAGGGGCCGCTCGGGTCACCGCAGCTCAACGCGAAAAGAATGGAGAGGGCGCCCAGAGGGCGCAGGCGCCCCCACCTGAGGCTCCTCCACCGATTCTCCATGCCGTACCCTACAACACCCACCATCCCGTGCGCGAGGGACGGCCGTCGGGCCGAGGCGCTTCACCATCGTGCTCTAGCCGGCGCCTCGTGCGATGAGGTACGATCGCGGAAAGTCCTCGTCGCCATGGCCAAGACACTCGAGTTGCGCATCAACGGCCAGACCCACGCGGTCCCCGCGGAGCCGGAGCGTCCGCTGCTCACCGTGCTGCGCGACGAGCTCGGCCTCACCGGCAGCAAGTACGGCTGCGGCGAAGGCACCTGCGGCGCGTGCACTGTGCTCGTCGACGGCGAAGCCACGCGCTCGTGCGTCACGCCTCTCGACGAGGTGGTGAACACCCGCATCACCACCATCGAAGGACTGGAGCAAAAGGGACAGCTCCATCCCGTGCAGCAGGCGTTCCTCGACGCGGGCGCGATGCAGTGCGGCTACTGCATCCCGGGGATGATCCTGGGGGCGGTGGACCTGCTCGCGCGAAAGCCGTCGCCTTCGGACGCCGAGATCGTGCAGGGCATGGACGGGCACGTCTGCCGCTGCGGGACGCATCCGCGGATCCTCGACGCCATCAAGCGAGCGGCGCGCAGATGAGCGAGCCGTTCATCCTCGAGCCGGAGCGCTATGAGCTCCACGCCGGTCCCGTCTATGTGTTCGAGTGCGACCGGCGCGACTTCCTGAAGGGCCTGGGCGGCCTCGTCGTCCTGATCGCGGCGGCCGACGCCCTCGCGCAAGAGTCTGGCCGCGGCGGTGGCGGACGCCGGGAGATGCCGCGCGAGCTGTCCGCCTGGCTGCACGTCGGCGAAGACGGCCGCGTCACCGTCTACACCGGCAAGGTCGAGATCGGCCAGGATATCCGCACGTCTCTCACGCAGCAGGTGGCCGAAGAGCTGCCGGTGCCCGTGGCGTCCATCCAGCTCGTCATGGGCGACACCGCGCGCACGCCGTTCGATGCCGGCACGTTCGGCAGCCGCAGCACGCCCCAGATGGGCCCGCAGCTCCGGCGCGCCGCCGCCGCCGCCCGCGAGCTTCTGCTACAGGCCGCGGCCGAGCACTGGAAGGTCGACCGCGCCGCGCTGCGGCTCGAGCAGGGGCGCGTCGTGCACACGGACGGGCGTGCGCCGCTGGCGATCGGTACGCTCGCGAAAGACCGTCCGCTGACGGCGGCGGTCGAGGCCGAGACGCCGTTGATCCCCGCGGAGAAATGGACGATCGCCGGCCAGCCGCTGGCGAAAGTCGACGGCCGCGAGGTCGTCACCGGCCGGCGGCAGTACACGTCCGATCTCTCGCTCCCCGGGATGCTGCACGGCAAGGTGCTGCGGCCGCCCACGTTCGGCGCGACGCTGGCGTCTCTCGACGCCAAGGCCGCCTCCGCCATGTCGGGCGTGACTGTCGTTCGCGATGGCGAGTTCGCCGGCGTGGCGGCTCCCGATCGCAGCAGTGCGGACAAGGCGCTGTCGCACCTGCGGGCGGAATGGACCGAGACGCCACAACCGGCCCGGGCCGAGATCTTCGAGCTCCTACGCAAGGGAACCGGCGACACTCCCCGGCCCGCGTACGAAAACGGCAACGTCACGGAGGCGATGGCCGCCGCGCGCCACAGGGAGAGCGCGACATACACCGTCGCCTATATCGCCCACACGCCGCTGGAGCCGCGGGCGGCGGTGGCGGAGTGGAAGGACGGCAAGCTCACGGTGTGGACGGGGACGCAGCGACCGTTCGGCGTGCGCGGCGAGCTCGCCGAGGCCTTCCGCCTGCCGGAAGACGCCGTGCGCGTGATCGCGGCCGACACCGGATCGGGTTACGGCGGCAAACACAGCGGCGAGACGGCCATCGAGGCCGCGCGCCTCGCCAAGGCCGCCGGCCGGCCGGTGAAGGTCGCCTGGACGCGCGAAGAAGAGATGACCTGGGCCTACTTCCGGCCTGCGGGCGTAATCGACGTCGCCGGCGGCGTGAGCGAGGACGGAACGCTCGTCGCCTGGGAGATGCACAACTACAACTCGGGCGCCTCCGGCATCCGTCCGCCGTACGAGATCGCGAGCCAGCGGATCGTGTTCCACGCGTCGAAGTCGCCGGCGCGCCAGGGCTCCTACCGCGGCCTGGCCGCCACCGCGAACCACTTCGCCCGCGAGTGCCACATGGACGACCTCGCGCGGGCGGCGGGCGCGGATCCCGTCGCGTTCCGCAAGCGCCACCTGAAGGACGCGCGGCTCACCGCCGTCCTCGACGCCGCCGCCGAACGGTTCGGGTGGACCGCCGCGCGCTCATCGTCCGAGCGCGGCTTCGGCATCGCCATCGGCGTCGAGAAGGGCGGCTACGTCGCGAGCGCGGCCGAGATCGCCATCGACGCCGGCACGCGCCAGTTGAAGATCGTCCGCGTGGTGACCGCCTTCGAGTGCGGCGCCGCCGTCAACCCCGATCACCTG
>Ga0075429_100000440_pt1 | contig 30868 bp, 25 predicted proteins | sample RhiMetdeltSRZDD3_FD_75295 | JGI IMG/M metagenome (GOLD analysis project Ga0075429, IMG submission 75295) | Populus rhizosphere microbial communities from Tennessee, USA - Rhizosphere MetaG P. deltoides SRZDD3 | ecosystem: Host-associated > Plants > Roots > Rhizosphere > Soil | place: USA...
TCGAAGCGCGCCAGGCGTGCCTTCGACTTCGACTGGCGGCCCTTCGGGTTCTGCCGCACCCACTCGAGCTCCGCCTTCATCGACTTCATGCGCGCCACTTCCTGGCTGGCTTCGACTTGCAAGCGCTTTTCCTTCTGCTCCAGCCACGACGAATAGTTTCCCTCCCACGGAATTCCGTAGCCGCGGTCGAGCTCGAGGATCCATCCGGCCGCGTTGTCGAGAAAGTAGCGATCGTGGGTCACGGCAACGACGGTTCCCGGGAACCGCTGCAGGTATTGCTCGAGCCACTCGACGCTTTCGGCATCGAGGTGGTTCGTCGGCTCGTCGAGCAGCAGCAGGTCGGGCTTGGAGAGCAGCAGCCGGCACAGCGCGACGCGGCGCTTCTCGCCGCCCGAGAGCACTTCGATTTTCTGTTCCCACGGCGGCAGCCGCAGCGCGTCCGCGGCCACTTCGAGCTGCTGCCCCGAATCGGACGCATTGACCAGCGCCTCGAGCCGCGCCTGCTCCTCGGCGAGCTTCTCGAAGTCGGCCTCGGGCTCCGAATACGCCGCGTAGACCTCGTCGAGCCGCTTCTTCGCTGCCGCGACCTCGCCGAGGCTTTCCTCGACCGACTCGCGCACCGTCTGCTGCGGCTCGAGCCGCGGCTCCTGCGCCAGGTGGCCGACGCGGATCCCGGGCATGCGGATCACTTCGCCTTCGTAATTGTCGTCTTCGCCCGCCATGATGTTCAGCAGCGTCGACTTGCCCGAGCCGTTCAGCCCGAGCACCCCGATCTTCGCGCCGGGGAAGAAATTCAGAGAAATATTCTTGATGATCGTGCGCTGGGGCGGGACGGTCTTGCTGACCCTGCGCATCGTGTAGACGTATTTGGCCATGGCGCGGAATTGTACGGGAGGGGCGCGTAGCGCCCAGCGCCGATGAGCGGCTGCATCCGGGCGGTATGATGCGCAGCGTGCGCATCCTGATCGTCGAAGACGACGCGTCGCTCGCAGCGGGCCTTGCCCAGATCCTGCAGGGCGACGGCCACGCGGTCGACGCGATGAAATCGGGCGAGCAAGCCTTGCTCGCGACCGGCCTCGAGCATTTCGGCCTGGTGATTCTGGATATCGGGCTGCCGAGCATCGACGGCTTCGAGGTGCTGCGGCGGCTTCGCTCGACGGACCACCGCGTGCCGGTGCTCGTGCTCACCGCACGCGACCAGCTCGAGGATCGGGTGCACGGCCTCGACCTCGGTGCCGACGACTACATGGTGAAGCCGTTCGCCACTCCCGAGCTGGTAGCGCGCGTGCGCGCGCTGCTGCGCCGCGCGCAGGCCCGCACCGGGCCGAAGATTACGCACGGGCCGCTCACGCTCGACACCGTGGCGCGACGCGCCTATCTCGGCGGCCAGCCGCTCGATCTCGCCGGCCGCGAGTGGGCGGTGCTCGAAGTGCTGCTGGCACGCGTCGAGCGGATCGCGTCGAAGGAATCGATCATCCAGTCGGTCGCGAGCTGGGGCGAGGAGCTCTCGCCGAACGCGATCGAGGTCTACGTCTCGCGGCTGCGCGCCAAACTCGAACCCGCCGGAATCCGGATCCGGACCGTGCGCGGCTTCGGCTACATGCTCGAGGAATTCAAAGGGCCGGAACCGTCGCTCACCTTGCAGGGGTCCTGAGTTGGCTGCCAGCAGCCTGCGCGCGCATCTGCTCACGCTGCTGCTGCCGCCCGTCGCGTTGCTGCTCGCGGTCGGCACGGTCGCCGCGTATATCCTTTCGCTCGAGCCCGCGAGCGACGCCTACGACCAGGCGCTCGTCGACATCGGGCTCGCGCTCGGCGAGCGGGTTCGCGTCTCGGCAGGGTCGTACAGCCTCGACCTGCCGGGCGCGGCCGAGCGCGCGCTGCGTACCGACCAGTACGACACGATCTACTATTCCGTGCGAGCGCCCGACGGTGCCGCGCTCGCCGGCGATCCCGAGCTGCCGTCGCTCCCTGCGGGTCGCTCGGTGGAGGACGGGGTCGTCGCGTACGACAGCCTCTATCGCGGGCAGAAGGTCCGCGTCGTCGCGATGCTGCGGCCCTGCGAGGGCCAGATCTGCACGGTCTACGTCGCAGAAACGACGCGCAAGCGCGCCGCGCTTGCCCGCACGATCGTGCTATCGAGCGTCGTCCCGGCGTTGCTGACCGCGCTGCTCGCGCTGTCGATCGTCTGGTTCGGGGTGAAGCGCGGCCTCGCGCCGCTGGAGGCGCTCTCCGCTGAAATCCGCGCGCGCTCCGCGCGGGATCTGCGGCCGATCGACCTTGCGCATTCCCCGGACGAAGCGAAGCCGCTGGTGCAGGGACTGAACCAGCTCCTCGGGCAGCTCACCGAGGCGAGCCGGAACCAGCAGCGCTTCCTCAGCAACGCAGCGCACCAGCTGCGCACGCCGCTCGCCGGGCTGCAGGCGCACACGGAGCTTGCGCTTGCCCAACCCGCGCCGGATGCGGTGCGCGCGCAGCTCGAGCAGGTGCACGGTGCCGCCGTGCGCACCGCCCGCCTCGCGAGCCAGCTGCTGGCGCTTGCGCGCGTCGAGCCCGGCGGCAGGCCGGATCCGTCGGCGCGCGTCAACCTGCGGCGCGTCGCGGAAGAGTCCGCCGACGAATGGGTGCGGCGGGCGCTCGCGAAAGACATCGACTTCGGCTTCGAGCTCGGCGACGCGGAAATCACCGGAGAAGAATTCCTCCTGCGCGAAGCCTACGGAAATCTGGCGCACAACGCGCTCGAATACACGCCGCGCGGCGGGCACGTCACGGCGCGCACCGGGATCCGCAACGCCCGCCCGATCCTCGAGATCGAGGATGACGGCCCGGGGATTCCAGGGCCCGAGCGCGAGCGGGTGCTGGAGCGTTTCTATCGCGTTCCCGGCTCGCCCGGCTCGGGGAGCGGTCTTGGGCTCGCGATCGTCCGCGAGATCGCGCTTGCCCACGGCGCGGAGTTGCTGTTCGACGCGGGAGCGGGCGGCCGCGGCTGCCGCGCTACGCTGCTGTTCCCTGCCCTTTCGCAACCGTCGCCGTAAAGCAGTTGCCGGAGCACGCGGCGTCACCGCCATGCCGGCGCGCGATCTGCCGCACCAGAGAGAGCCCGAGACCTGCGCCCGCGGTCGCACCCATGCGCCGGTGGAACGGCTCGAACACCTTCTCGCGCTCCGTCTCCGGAACGCCAGCCCCCTGGTCGCAGACGCGGATCTCGGCGTGCCCGTCGACGCTGCGCACGCGCATTTCGATCGGCGGCGCGCCGTGCTGGCGCGCATTCTCCAGAAGGTTGCGGATCATGCGCCGCAGCAGCCGCGGATCGCCGTGCACGCTGAGCCGCTCGCCGTCGAGCTCGGCTTCCTCGTAGCGCGCGCATTCCTCCGCCGCGAGCCCGAGCAGATCCACCGGCTCGACATTCAGGCTCTCGCGCATCGCATCGAGCCGGCTGGCGAGCAGGATTTCCTCGATCAGCGCGTCGAGCTCGGCAATGTCGCGCTCGAGCTCGATGCGGCGCGCGGGATCGGCGCTCTCCTTCATCAGCTCCACGGCCATGCGGATGCGCGCAAGCGGGGTGCGCAGCTCGTGCGAGGCGTTCGCCAGCAGCGCCTTGTGCGCGCCGACCAGCCCTTCGATCTGCGCCGCCGCGCGATTGAAGCTCGCCGCGAGCTGCGCGACCTCGTCCCGCCCTTCGACCGTGACGCGCGCCGAGAACTCGCCCCCGCCGAACGCATCGACGCTCGCCTTGAGCTTCTCGAGACGGCGGGTCACCCGGCGCACGACGGGGTACGCGCCCACCCCGACCGCGAGCGCCACCAGCGCCAGCCCGAGCAGCGGCCCCGGGCGCCGCGCGCGGAAGTACTCGCGCGACACCCGCGCGACGAGCCAGCGCCCGTCCGCGAGCGGCACTGTCCATGCGCGCGGGCCCCGGCCCGCTTCGGGCGGCGGCAGCGGCCGCCCGGCCTGCGCGATCAGCGTCCGGTCGCGCGCGTACAGCGCGGCATCGCCGCGCAACCGCAACGCGAGCCGGTTCACGCCTTCCTGCTGCTGCCCGAGCGGTGCGTCCGCGGGCGGAAGCGCCTGCGCGGCTTCCGCGATGATCTCCATCGGATGGCGGGGCGCGAGCTGATCCACGTAGATCCACCACAGCGCGCCCGCCGCGGTCGCGAACGCGATCAGGCTCGCAATGACAGTGAGGTAGATCTGGAGGTAGAGGTGCTTCACGAATCCTGCGCTTTGGCGAAGACATACCCGGCGCCGCGCACGGTGAGGATGCGACGCGGCCTTTTCGGGTCGTCTTCGATCGCTGCGCGAATGCGCGACACGTGCACGTCGATCGAGCGGTCGTAGGCTTCGAGCGGCTCGCCCTTGACGAGGTCCATCAGCTGGTCCCGCGTCAGCACGCGCCCCGCGTTCTCGGCGAGCGCGGCGAGCAGCGCGAACTGGTAGCCGGTGAGCGCCTTCTCGCGGCCGTCGACGCGCACGACCCGCGCGTCGCGATCGATCTCGAGTCGGCCGAAGCGCTTCTGCGCCGTAGCGGCCGGCGCCCGGCCGCGCCTGAGCACCGCCTTCAGCCGGGCGAGCAGCTCGCGCGGCTCGAAAGGCTTGGGAAGGTAGTCGTCGGCGCCGATTTCCAGCCCGACGATGCGATCGGCGGCATCGCCGCGCGCGGTCAGCATCAGGATCGGTACGTCGCTTGCCGAGCGCACGCGCCGGCAGACCTCCAGGCCGTCGATGTCGGGAAGCATCAGGTCGAGCACGAGCGCGTCGAACGGCTCGCGTGCGAGCCGCTCGATTCCCGCTTCTCCCCGCCCGGCCACCGTGACGCGGAAGCCGGCGCCCGCCAGATACTCACTGACCATTCCAGCCAGGCGGGCGTCGTCCTCGACGAGCAGGATGCGCTGGGTCATCCCCCAGTTTAGCCGCGCTGGCGCTCGGGCCGCTGGTGGCGCTCGTGGCGTTTCTGCATCCGCTCGGCGATCTTCTTCCTCTGCTCGGGCGTCAGCACTTCGGCAGCGTCGGCGAACGCCTGCGTCATCCGCCGCGATACCGCGTCTGCCGCCTGGATCTGCTCGGCGCGCAGACGCTCGAGCGCCGTACGATCGATCGTCGGTGCCGCGAGCAGCGCCATCCCGCGCCTGCGCGCGTCCCGCGCTTTCTCGCGCAGCGGCCGCAGCTCTCTGGACGCCGCCTTGGCGATCTCGGTCAGCCTGCTGCGCTGCTCCGGCGTCGCGTCGACTTCGACCGCGAAGTGCTTCACCATGCGCTCGATCCGCTCATCGGCTTTCGCCGGGTCCTGCGAACCGCCCATGAAGCCGCGATGCATTCCGCCGTGCCCACCGTGACTCCACGCGTGCGCGCCGAAACCGGCTCCCAGCGCCACTGCGAGCGTCGCAATCGCTGCGCGACGGAAAAACCGGCGCTTCAGATTCGTTTCTTCCATGACCGTTCCTTTCAGGATTAGGGGATGACTCCCCATACGCCGGCGAGTGTGTGCGCCAACTGTAAGCGGCGTTTCTCGGCAGCGTAAAGTTATGTAAATGCCCGAGCTGCCCGACCTGACCGTCTACCTGGAGCGGCTGCAGACGCACGTCCAGGGGCAGATCCTGCGCCGGGTCGTGCTTCTGAACCCGTTCCTGCTGCGGACCGCGACGCCGCCGATCACGTCGGTCGAGGGCCGCACCGTGGTGGGATTGCGGCGGCTGGGAAAGCGCATCGTGATCGCGCTGGAAGGCGACCTCTTTCTCGTGCTGCACCTGATGATCGCCGGGCGGCTGCGCTGGCTCGCCGAGGGCGCGAAGCCGCCGGGCCGGATCAGCCTGGCGCTATTCGAGTTCGAGTCCGGACGATTACTCGTCACGGAGGCCGGCAGCAAGCGCAGAGCGTCGCTGCACGTGGTGGAGGGCGAAAGCGCGCTCGCCGCGATGGATCCGGGCGGGCTGGACGTGCTCGGTGCGAGCCTCGCCGATTTCACCCGGCGCCTGCAGGCCGAGAACCATACGCTCAAGCGCGCACTCACCGATCCGCACCTCTTTTCCGGGATCGGCAACGCGTACTCCGACGAGATCCTGCACCGTGCGCGCCTTTCGCCGCTGGCGCTGAGCGCGCAACTGGGAGCGCCGGAAATTGCCCGGCTCCATGAGGCGGTCCGGGCCGTGCTGGTCGAATGGACCGAGCGCCTGAGCGCCGCGGCCGGGCCGGGATTTCCTGCGAAGGTCACCGCATTCCACGAGGCGATGGCGGTCCATGGCCGGCACGGCAAGCCCTGTCCCGTATGCGGCGCGCCGGTGCAGCGGATCGTCTACGCGGAGAACGAGACGAACTACTGCGCGCGCTGCCAGACCGGGGGCCGGATCCTCGCCGACCGGGCGCTTTCCCGGCTGCTGAAGAAGACGTTTCCGCGCTCGATCGACGAGCTGGAGTAACGCTTCGCGCGTGGCGTCAGGGAACGAACATCGCCACGACCGTGGCGTTGTCCTGGTGCGGCGCCATCGCGGCTTCAATGCCGCGCAGCAATCCGTCGACTGCTGCCTGCGAATTTTCAGCCGTCGCGAGTTGCTGCTGGATCGCCGCACCCGCCAGCGTAGTGATGCCGTCGGTCGCGAGCAGGAACCGGTCGCCGGACTGGATCTCCAGCGAATCGAGCACCCAGATCTGCCGCAGCTGCGCACCCACGCAGCTCGTCAGCGCCGAGCCCTCCCCGCGGTGCAGCTCGTTGAGGACATAGAGCGTGTCGCCCCGCAGCAGCATCAGGTAGCTGTCACCGACGCTCAGCGCGCAAGCCTTGCCGTCGCGTGCATACAGGGCAACGACCGTGGTCGACATCCCGGCGAGGTCCGGCTCCGCAGCCTGGCGGCGGTGCAGATGGCCGTCCGCCTCGTTCAGCGCGTGGCGCATCCAATCGTGCGGCAAGCCTTTTTGCGCGCGCGCCTGGTCACGGAAAACGCGCACGAATTCGGCGGACGCTTCGCGGCTTGCGACGTCGCCCGCCGGCAGTCCCCCGAGCCCGTCCGCGACGAGGACCAGGCGAACGCCGTCTTCGAACGTCTCGATCGCGAACGCGTCCTCCTGACGGCGTCGCGCTCCCTGGATCTGTGCCCCGGCGATATCCATGGCTGAAGTCTAGACGAGCAGCAAGAAGCGCGCCGGGTCAGCCCTTGAGCTTCTTCGCAGCCTCCAGGATCGGGCCGATGACGTCCATCGGAACCGGAAACACGATGGTCGAGCTCTTGTCTCCCGCGATCTGCGTGAGCGTCTGCAGGTAGCGCAGCTGCATCGCCTCGGCGCGCGAGGAGAGCGTCTCGGCCGCCTGCAGCAGCTTCTCCGCGGCCTCCTGCTCGCCCTGGGCGTGGATCACCTTGGCACGCCGCGCGCGCTCGGCCTCGGCCTGCTGCGCGATCGCCCGGACCATCGACTCGTTCAGGTCGACGTGCTTGATCTCCACGATCGAGACCTTGATGCCCCAGGCGTCGGTCTGCGCGTCGAGCACGGTCTGGATATCGAGATTGAGCTGTTCGCGCTCCGACAGCAGCTCGTCGAGCTCGTGCTTGCCGAGCACCGAGCGCAGCGTGGTCTGCGCGAGCTGGCTCGTCGCCTCGAGGAAATTCGCGACCTGGATGATCGCGCGCTGCGGATCGACGACGCGGAAGTACACCACCGCATTGACCTTGACCGAGACGTTGTCGCGCGTGATCACGTCCTGCGTCGGCACGTCGAGCACGACCGTGCGCAGGTCGACGCGCACCATCTGCTGGATTCCCGGCACGACGACGATCAGCCCGGGGCCCTTGACGGCCTGGAAGCGCCCGAGCAGGAAGACGACCGCACGCTGGTATTCGCGCAGGATCTTGAGCGACGCGACGACGAGCAGCAGGACGATCACGACCACGCCGATGCCGAAGCTGAAATCGAGAAACATCTTCATCCTCCGTTGCCGCTTTCCGGATCGGCGTCCAGGATCAGCCCGTCGATCGCTCTCACCCGCAGCCGCTGCCCGCGGCGCACCGGGGCAGGCGTGCGCGCGCGCCACATTTCACCCTGCACGCGCATCCATCCCTCGGCTTCGAAATCGTCGAGCGCTTCGCCGATCGCGCCGACCATCTGCTCGCGGCCGCTGACGACCGGCCGGCGCCGTCCGCGAACGATCATGCCGATCACGAACACCAGGAACAGGCCGCTCGCTGCCGCCACGCCGCCGATCAGGCCGTACGGGATCTCGAACCCCGGCAGGTCGCTGTCGATCAGGATCACCGAGCCGAGCACGAACGCGATCAGCCCGCCGATGCCGAGCGAGCCGTACGCAGGGAGGAACGCTTCGGCGACCATGAACGCGATGCCGAGCACGATCAGCGCAAGGCCCGCATAGTTGACCGGCAGCAGGTGGAACGCATAGAGCGCAACCAGCACGCAGATCGCGCCCACGACGCCGGGCAGCACCACGCCGGGGTTCATGAACTCGAACACCAGCGCGTAGATTCCGACCAGGATCATCAGGTACGCGACGCTCGGATTGGTGATCACGCTCAGCACCCGCGTGCGCCAGTCGACCTCCACGGTGACGAGGGTCGCGTCTGCGGTCTGCAGCTTGCGCTTCTCACCGCCGGCGTCCGCGGTCCGCCCATCGAGCTTCTTCACCAGCGCTGCGGAATCCTCGGCGATCAGGTCGATCACCTTGAGCTCGAGCGCGTCGGTCGCGGAAAGACTCACCGCTTCGCGCACCGCACGTTCCCCCCAGTCGGCGTTGCGGCCTCGCAGTTGCGCGAGGCTGCGAATATACGCAGCCGCATCATGCGTCACCTTGCGCGTCATCGTGTCACCGGATTCCGCGCCTTCCTCCTTGCCGTCCTTCGCTTTCTTGTCGTCCTTGCCCGGCGCGCCGCCGATCGATACCGGTGACGCGGCGCCGAGATTCGTCCCGGGCGCCATTGCGGCAAAATGGCTCGCATAGAGGATGAACGTGCCGGCGCTCGCCGCGCGCGCGCCGCCCGGCGCCACATACGTCGCGACCGGCACCGGCGACGCCAGAATGTCCTTGATGATCTCGCGCATCGACGTGTCCAGTCCGCCCGGCGTGTCGGTGCGCAGCACGACGAGCTGCGCCTTCTCGCGTGCCGCCCGCTCGAGCGCGCGGTGCACGAAATCCGACGTTGCCGGGCCGATCGGCCCGTGCAGCGGAACGACCAGCACCGGCGGCGAGGCGGCGAGCGCCGGCGTGATGAACGCGATGACCGACAGCAGAGCAAACCCCATTCGCACCCGGGAAATATAGTCCCTTTTTTGCGCCGAGGACGGATAGAATCGCGGGTCGTTACAGCGGCTCATTCGTGAAGCAGGAATCCCCCTACGCCGACGCCATCGTCATTCGCGGCGCGCGGCAGAACAACCTCAAGAACCTCTCGCTCTCGATACCGACCGGGGAACTGACGGTCGTCACCGGCGTATCGGGATCGGGCAAGTCGTCGCTCGTCTTCGACACGCTGTACGCGGAAGGCCAGCGCCGCTACGTCGAGACGTTCAGCCCGTACGCGCGCCAGTTCCTCGACCGGATGGACAAGCCGCAGGTCGACGCGATCGAGGGGATTCCGCCCGCGATCGCGATCGACCAGACCAACCCGGTCCGCACCTCGCGCTCGACGGTCGGCACGATGACCGAGCTGAACGACCACCTTAAGCTGCTGTACGCGCGGGCCGCGCGCCTGTTCTGCCGGGGCTGCGGCAAGCCCGTGGTGCGCGATACGCCCGAATCGATCTTCGCCCAGCTGCAGGCGCGCGCGGCCGACGCGGGAGATCCCCGGCTGCTCGTCACGTTTCCGGTCCCGATCCCGAAGAATTTCAGCGAGAAGGAAGTGCTCGAGCTGCTCGAGCGGCAGGGCTACACGCGCATTCATTCGCGCTCCGCGGCGCGCCTCGAAGTGCTGCAGGACCGGCTGCGCATGGGTAGCGCCGAGCGCTCGCGCGTCATCGAGGCGCTGGAGGCGGCGCTTCGCGTTGGACAGGGGAAGGTGAACCTCTACGTCGAGGAGAAAGAGGAAAAAAAGGGGTCCGTCCCTATTTTTCGCTTTTCCTCCGACCTGCACTGCGCGGACTGCGACCTGCATTATTCGGAGCCGACGCCGGCGGCGTTTTCGTTCAACTCGCCGATCGGCGCGTGCGAGACGTGCCGCGGCTTCGGGCGCGTGATCGGGGTGGACTTCGGCCTGGTGATCCCGGACGAAGCGAAGTCGCTTCGCGAAGGCGCGGTCCGGCCGTGGCAGACGCAGAGCTTCAAGGAGTGCCAGGACGACCTCGTCAAGTACGCGAAGAAGCGCGGCATGGCGCTCGATACGCCGTGGCGCGAAATGACCGCGGCGCAGCACGCCTGGGTGCTGGAGGGCGAGCCCGAGTGGGTGAGCTGGTCCAAGTCATGGCCCGGCGTCTGGTACGGCGTGCGACGGTTCTTCAAGTGGCTCGAGAGCAAGGCGTACAAGATGCATATCCGCGTGCTGCTCTCGAAGTACCGCGCCTATACCGAGTGCACCGCATGCAGCGGAACGCGGCTCAAGCCGGATGCCACGCTGTGGAAGCTCGGCCCCGAGCAGCTCTCGATCCATGAGCTGACGCTGCTGCCGATCGAGCGCACGCGCGCCTACATCGATCGGCTCGAGCTCCCTGCGCCGCTCGACCAGGCGACCGAGCTGCTGCTCGACGAGGTGCGCTCGCGCCTGCGGTTTCTCTGCGAGGTCGGGCTCGGCTATCTGACCCTCGACCGGCAATCCCGCACGCTCTCCGGCGGCGAAGTGCAGCGCATCAACCTGACCACCGCGCTCGGCACATCGCTCGTCAACACGCTGTTCGTCCTCGACGAGCCGTCGATCGGCCTGCATCCGCGCGACATGGGACGCGTGATCGAGGTGATGCATCGCCTGCGCGACGCCGGCAACTCGCTCGTCGTCGTCGAGCACGATCCGCAGATCATGCACGCCGCCGACCGCGTGCTCGACATGGGCCCGGGACCCGGCGAGCGCGGCGGCACGATCGTGTTCTCGGGTACGCCCAGTGAATTGCGCGAGGCGAACACGCTGACGGCCGAGTACCTCGCCGGGCGCAAGCGGATCGATCCGCCACGCAGCGCGCCGCCGGCAAAAAAGCACCTGCGGGTCATCGGCGCAGAGGCGAACAACCTGAAGAGCATCGATGTCGCGATCCCGCTCGAGCGCCTGGTATGCGTGACCGGCGTCTCGGGCTCCGGCAAGTCCACGCTCGTCCAGGACGTGCTGTACGCGGCGCTGCGCAAGGCGAAGGGCAAGCCCACCGAGACACCCGGCGCGCACCGCAAGCTCACCGGAGTGGAGCGGGTCGGCGACGTCGTGATGGTCGATCAATCGCAGATCGGCAAGACGACGCGCTCGAATCCGGCGAGCTACGTCGGCGCATTCGAGCCGATCCGCGACCTGTATGCGCGCGCAGAGCTTTCCCGCGAACGCAAGTACACGCGCGGCACGTTCAGCTTCAACTCCGGCAACGGCCGCTGCCCGGCGTGCGGCGGGAACGGCTTCGAGCATGTCGAAATGCAGTTCCTGTCCGACGTCTACCTGCGCTGCCCGGACTGCGACGGCAGGCGCTACCGCGCCGAAGTGCTGGAAGTGCAGATCGCCGGCAAGAGCATCGCCGACGTGCTCGATCTGACCGTCGCCGAGGCCGTCGGCTTCTTCGCCGGCGAATACGCGGTGCTCGCCCGCCTGCGCCCGCTGGTCGACGTCGGGCTCGAATACCTGCGTCTCGGGCAGCCGGTACCCACCCTTTCCGGTGGCGAAGCGCAGCGCCTCAAGCTGGCCGGACATCTGGCAGAGGCAAGACTGGGAACCGATCGCGATTCGCCGAACAAGCTGTTTCTGTTCGACGAGCCGACCACCGGCCTGCATTTCGACGATATCGCGAAGCTGCTGCGTTCGTTCGGCCAGTTGCTTAGGGCCGGGCATTCGCTCGTCGTGATCGAGCATAACCTCGACGTGATGCGCGCCGCGGATTGGATCATCGATCTCGGGCCCGAGGGCGGCGCGGCAGGGGGCGAGATCGTCTGCTGCGGCACGCCGGCCGAGGTCATGGCGCACCCGACGTCGCATACCGGCCGTGCCCTCCGCGAGTACGACACCTCCTTTGCTCTTCCCCCGAGATCGGATTCTGCGGAACACACCGCAGAACCCGATCCCCGCGCGCCGCAGGCGCGCGGAACGCCTGTCGCAGCGGAGCCCCTGCGTAAATACCTCCCGCAAACCATCCGCATCCACAACGCCCGCGAGCACAACCTGCAGAACATCGATGTCACCGTGCCGCGCAACCGCTTCAACGTCATTACCGGAGTTTCCGGCTCGGGTAAATCGACGCTCGCCTTCGACATCCTTTTCGCCGAAGGCCAGCGGCGCTACCTGGAATCGCTGAACGCCTACGCACGCCAGTTCGTCCAGGCCGCATCGCGGCCGGACGTGGATGCGATCTACGGGATCCCCCCGACGGTCGCGATCGAGCAGCGCACGAGCCGCGGCGGCAGCAAGTCCACCGTCGGGACGCTGACCGAAGTGCATCATTTCCTGCGCCTGCTGTTCGTCAAGCTCGGTACGCAGCACTGCCCCGACTGCAACGTGCCGATCGAGCCGCAAAGCGAAGAAGCGATCGCGGCGCGCCTCATGCGCGAGTACAAGGGCCAGCGGATCGGGCTGCTCGCTCCGCTGATCGTCAACCGCAAGGGCGTCTACACCGATCTTGCAAAATGGGCCAAGGGCAAGGGCTTCACGCACCTGCGCATCGACGGCGCCTTTCTTCCGGTCGAGCCTTTCCCGCGCATCGACCGCTTCAAGGAGCACACGATCGAGCTGCCGGTTGCGGACCTGCGGATTGCCGCGAACGCCGAAAGCGACCTGCGCACCGGCCTTTCGAAGGCGCTCGAATTCGGCAAGGGCACGGTGATCGTGCTGTCGGACCTCGACGACCTCGTCCGCTCGGCCTCGAAGGGAACGCAGCTCGCCATGCGCCAGCAGTCGTTCTCCACGCAGCGCGCATGCCCGTCGTGCGGCCGCAGCTTCGCCGAGCTGGATCCACGGCTGTTCTCCTACAACTCGAAGCACGGCTGGTGCGCGTCGTGCTTCGGGACGGGACTGCAGCTGAAAGACGTCGAATGGGACGAAGACCGCGCGCGCACGGGGGCGGAAGACAACGTGCTCGACTCCTGGATCGAATGGCTCGAAGTCGACGAGCCCTGCCCTGCCTGCAATGGACAACGCCTCAACCCTGAAGCGCTGGCCGTGCGCTGGCGCGCGAAATCGATCGCCGACTACGGCGCGCAGCCGGTCGAGGCGCTCGCCGCGTTCTTCGGGTCGGTCGACCTGCAAGGCCGCGAGCGTGAGATTGCGCGGGACCTCGTCGCCGAACTGCGCAGCCGGCTGAGCTTCCTCAGCGAGGTCGGACTCTCCTACCTGTCGCTCGATCGCTCCGCGCCGACGCTCTCGGGCGGCGAAGCGCAGCGCATCCGGCTCGCCGCCCAGCTCGGCTCCAACCTGCGCGGCGTCTGCTACATCCTCGACGAGCCGACGATCGGCCTGCATCATCGCGACAACCAGGCGCTGCTCAACGTGCTCGAGCGGCTCGAAGCGAAAGGCAACACGCTGGTCGTGGTCGAGCACGACGAGGATACGATCCGCCGCGCGCATCACGTGATCGATCTCGGCCCCGGCGCCGGGCGGCTCGGCGGCAGGGTGATCGCGCAGGGCTCGGCCGAGGAGTTGATGCTGGCGCCCGATTCGGTCACCGGACGCTTCCTCGCGCAGCCGCTGCGCCATCCGCTGCAGCCCAGGCGCCCGGTCGACCGCAAGACCGATACGCTCGTCGTCGAGGGCGCTTCGCTGCACAACCTGAAGCAGGCCAGCATTCGCGTCCCGCTCGGCCGGCTGGTCGTGATCACCGGCGTGTCGGGCTCAGGCAAGTCGACGCTCGCGCGCGACGTGCTGTATGCGAGCCTGAAGTCCGGCGCCAGCATCGGCTGCAGCGCGATCAAGGGGCGCGAGACCGTCGAGCGCGTGCTCGAAGTCGACCAGGCGCCGATCGGCAAGACCCCGCGCTCGTGCCCCGCGACCTACGTCGGTTTCTGGGACTCGATCCGCAAGCTGTTCGCCGACACGACCGAAGCGAGGATGCGCGGCTGGACCTCCAGCCGCTTCTCGTTCAATACGGCCGGCGGCCGCTGCGACTCGTGCGACGGACAGGGAATGAAGAAAATCGAGATGAGCTTCCTGCCGGACGTGCGTGTGATCTGCGAAGCCTGCAACGGCCTGCGCTTCAACGCCGAGACGCTCGCGGTGCGCTGGCGCGACAAGACGATCGGCGACGTGCTCGCGATGAGCGTCGACGAAGCCGTCGAATTTTTCGCCGCGCATCCTAAGATCCACCATTGTCTGCGCCTGCTGCAGGACGTCGGCCTGGGCTATCTGACGCTCGGCCAGCAGAGCCCGACACTCTCCGGCGGCGAGGCGCAGCGGATCAAGCTCGTCACCGAGCTGGCGAAAATCAGGACCGACCTGCTGCCGCTGCCGGGCATTCAGCGCGGGCGTCGCGGCGAACCGAATCACACGCTGTACATTCTCGACGAGCCAACGGTCGGGTTGCACATGGCCGACGTGGAAAAGCTGCTGCGCGTGCTGCACCGGCTGGTCGACGCAGGGAACACGGCGGTGGTCGTAGAGCACAACCTCGACGTAATCGCCGAGGCCGACTGGGTCATCGACCTTGGGCCGGAAGGCGGAAATGCGGGCGGACGCGTGGTGATGCAAGGCCCGCCCGAGGCCGCCGCGGACCACGACACGCATACGGCAAAAGCGCTGGCGGAATTTCTCGCCGCCCGCGGTCACCAATTGCTGAGCGGATCACCCGAGTCGAAAAGGATTCTGCCCCAGTAGTGCAGCTGTGCGGGCGTCACCGGCCGCGGCACCTGAGTGCCGGTTGGGATATGGCGGCGATAAACCGCGACTGCCAGCTCCGAGCAGTAGTAGCGATCCGGTATGTTCAGTCCGGCCAAGCCAAGAAAGTTGTATCCCTTACCGACCCACTTGCGTGCATTGACCACGGCTTCGTGGGAAGACCTTTCCGTTGCCCAGTTTGACCTCACCAACAGCAGCCGATGGGACTTCGAGACGAACTCGGCAAGCGGCGTGGTGTGCACGCCCCGCCCTTCCGCCTCGATCACCTGATCGCCGTCCTTGTCGAGCACTGCGGCATGACTCCACGGCGTATTCGTAGCCACTGACACGAGATGGTCGCTCGGGTGGTAGCCACGGATTACCAGCCAGTCGCCGTTGCGGCCCAGGCGCCGCACCTCACCCAGCACCTGCGCGTCGTGAATTGCCTTCAGATCCTGCGCGGGCGACCTCACCACTGCAGGCGTCGCGCAAGCCGAAACCAGCAGCACAACGACGAGCATTCGCAAGCCGTGTGCTACATCTCGCTGATCTTCCATGCGCAACCTTACTGCGGCTGCAGGTTGATGCTCTTCGCGAGCGCGGTCCAGCGCTCGAGATCGGCGCGGATCAGCGCCTCGAACTCTTTCGGCGTGCTGCCGACCGGCAGCAGCGATGCCTGCGCGAGGCGCTGCTTCACGTCCTCGAGCGCGAGTGCCTTCTTCGTTTCGACGTAGAGCCGGTTGACGACCTCGGCGCTCGTGCCGCGCGGGGCGAGCAGCCCGAGCCACTGCCCGGTGTCGAACCCTGGGAACCCGGACTCGTGCAGCGTTGGGATCTCCGGCATCGTCGCCAGACGCTCCTTGCTGGTGAACGCAAGGATCTTGATCCGGCCCGACTTGTGGTGCGGCGTAACGGGCGTGGAGCCAAGCAGGGCGACCGGTACTTGCCCCGCGACGAGATCCTGCACCGCGGGCGCGCCGCCCTTGTAGGGGACGTGCTGCATCTCGATCCCTGCCATCTTCTTCAGCAGCTCGCCCGACAGGTGCTGTCCCGAGCCGATGCCCGAATGCGCGAACGAATACTTGCCGGGGTTCGCGCGCGCCAGCGCCACGAATTCCTGCACTGTGCTCGCCGGCACGGACGTATGCACCGCCAGCGCGAGCGGCTGCGTAGTCACCTGGGTGATCGCAACGAAGTCCCGCTGCATGTCGAACTGCACGTTCTTCATCGCGAGGTGCAGCGTGACGACCGGGTCCGCGGCGAACAGGATGGTGTGACCGTCGGGATCCGCGCGCGCCACCTCGGCCGAGCCGATCGCGCCCGACGCGCCGGCGCGATTGTCGACCACGACCTGCTGATTCAACGCCTTGCTGAGCTTGTCGGCGACCGAGCGCGCCGCCACATCGGTTGCACCGCCGGGCGGGAACGGTACGATGAAGCGCACCGGCTTGCTGGGCCAGCCTTGCGCGTACGTGTTGAGCGCGATCGCGGCAAGGACTGCGAAAAGTACGTTTCTCATGGCCCCCTCCTCTACTGAAAATCCGCCGGATGGCCGGGCGCCGGCGTGAAACCCAGGTCGCCGCGCCGGATCACCGCTTCGCGCCCGCCGTTCAGCGCGAGCAGCTCGGCCTGCCTCCGCTTGGCGCGCCGGTCGGTCTCATCGGGGTCGCAGATCGCTTGCAGCTTCTGCCGCAACTCCCCGACGGTGCGGGCGAACTCCGGCCGCGCTGCGAGATCCTCGAGTTCCTCGGGATCGGATTCGAGATCGAAAAGCTGCGGCGGGTACTTCACGTAGTGCACGTACTTGTAGCGTCCCGAACGCAATGCAAACGCTCCGGTCGTCGAACCCATGCCGTGATACTCGGAGAACAACGCGCGCGCCGGCGCGGCACCGCCGGCGATCTCGAACAGCGACACGCCCGGGTGATCGTCGCGTACCTGCGCGAACGCGACGCCCACGGCTTCGACGATCGCCGGGTAGCAATCGACGTGGCTTACCGGCGTCGCGACGGTCTTTGCGGCGGGGACATCGGGTCCGGCGAGGATCAGCGGCACGCCTACGACCTCCTCGTACATCGTCGACTTGCCCCACAGCCCGCGCGCGCCGAGATTGTCGCCGTGATCGCTCGTGTACATCACCCGGGTATTCGCGGCCAGCCCGGTCTCCTCCAGCACGCCGCAGATCTTGCCGATCATTTCATCGAGGTAGGACACGAGCCCGTAGTAGCCGGCGATCGCGCGGCGCACGTCGGCCTCGGATTCGAAATAGTCGTCGTAGCAGAAGCTCGCGCGGTAGTCGTCGAGATACGGATGGTGCGGCCGCGACTCGCGCGCGTAGAGCTTCGGCAGCGGCAGCTGCATGTTCCAGTAGCGGTAGAAGTGCTCCGGCGGCGCGGTCAGCGGGAAGTGCGGCGCGACGAACGAGACGAACAGCACCCACGGCTTGTCCTGTGCGCGCGATCCCTGCTCGCGCAGCCAGACCTGCGCACGCGAGCAGATGTCGCGGTCATAGTGCGTGTACGGAGTCTCGCCCGGCCCCGCCATCGCCGCCATCTTCTTCGCGCCGCCGCGCCGCGGCGGATCCGCGCGCACCAGGCCGAGCAGGTCGCCCTTGGCGTCGAGAATATGCATCGGGATCTGTTCTTCGCTGAAGCCGTGGTCCTCGCCGGCGACGCGGAAGTGCAGCTTGCCGATCGATACCACCCGGTGGCCGCGCTCGCGCAACACGTGGTGCCAGGACGCTACGCTGCCGTCATAGGCGTCGGCGTTGTCCCAGAAGCCGATCTGGTGGATGTACTTGCCGCAGGCGAAGCCGGCGCGCGCCGGAATGCACACGGGACTCGTCGTCCAGGCGTTGCGAAACGCGGTGCCGCGCGCGGCGAGCGCATCGAGATGCGGCGTGCGCACGATCGGATGGCCCGCGTAGCCTGCGATCTTCGGGTTGTGCTCGTCGGACATGATGACGAGCAGGTTCGCGGGGCGCATCGCAGTACTATAGACGAAAGCGTTTACCATCATTCCGATGATCGAGCTCAAGGACCTGCGCTACGTGCGGCTGGGCAGCCGCGACCTCGCGGCGGCGGCGGAATATGCGCGCACGATCCTCGGCCTCGAGCTCGTGCGGCGCGAGAGCGATGCGATCTACTTCCGCGGCGACGACCGCGACCACACGCTCGTCTACTTCGAGGGCGATGCCGCCGACCACGCGACCGGCTGGGAAGTTGCGGGTGCCGCCGCGCTGGACGCCGCCGGCGCCGAGCTCGAGGCGAAGAGGATCCAGGTCCACCGAGGCTCGCGCGCGGAGTGCGAGAAGCGCTATGTCGCGGATTTCATCGCCTTCGCAGACCCTTCGGGCAATCGCCACGAGCTCGTCGCGAGCCCCCGCACGAGCGGCACGCGCTTTTCCCCCTCGCGCGACTGCGGCGTGTGGAGCTTTTCCCACATCGGCCTGCGCACGACGAACGCAGCGCGCGACGAGACGTTCTGGACCACGGTGATGAATGCGCGCGTCTCGGACCGCATCGGCGCCGCGCCGCTGCTGCGGATCGACGAAGTGCACCACCGGATCGCGCTATTTCCGTCGCAGCACGCCGGCGTGCAGCACGTGAACCACCAGGTGCACGGTGTCGATGACGTGATGCGCTCGTACTACTTCCTGCGCGAGCGCGGCGTGAAGATCGTCTTCGGTCCCGGCCGGCACCCGACCTCGGGCGCCGTGTTCCTGTACTTCGAAGGTCCGGACGGGATGGTGTACGAGTACTCGACCGGCGTTCGCCTGATCAAGCCCGAGGAAGAGCCGGGCTATCGGCCGCGGCTGTTTGCGTTCGCGCCCGAGTCGTTCTGCATGTGGGGCTCGAGGCCGGACATCCCCGAGTTCCGGACGTAGCGGCGCGCTACCTCGCCGCCCGCTCCTCTTTCCGCGTCCGCCAGACGTCGAGCAGCGCGTCGAGCTTCGCCCGCGCGCTCAGGCGCTCGTCCGACAGCGCTTCGAGAAAATCGGACAGGCGCTTCGACTTGACCATCGTGTAGAAGGTGAGCCAGAGGACCGGTACGGCTACGATCGCAAAGTACACCAGCTTCAACCAGACCGGATTGTCCGCCTCGGAAATCAGGTTCATGCCGAGGAACCCGGTGGTCACGGTGCCGATCAGGCCGAACACCGTCACCACGGTCAGGCGCACCACTGTGTTCGCCTGCCGCCGCAGCGCATCGCTGTCCAGATACTCGCTCATGTCCTGGATCTCTTCGCGCACCTCGTTGTACAGGCCGTCGGTGCCGAGGTACTCGCGGCACATCCGGTACATCGCCTTGGCCTGCGGCTGGTCGGACAGCTCGTGGAACCAGTAGCGATGCGTGAAGCGCAGGAAGATCTCCTTCATGCTCCGAATGCTGCGCTTGAAGCGCCGCACGGACTCGACGTCCTCGATATCGAGCCGGTTGAGCGCCTCCACCAGGCGATCCGAGAGCATCAGCAGCGCAGCCTTGTGGAAATGCGCGATCAGGAAGATCAGGAAGTACTGGTGACGGAACTGCTCCAGCAGGCCGATCGAGCGATCGGCGAAGAAACGATCGGACGCGTCCCCCATCAGGATGAACGCGTGTCCGCAGCACAGGTAGCGCGAGCCGCGCGGGCCTTCGCGCCCCTCGTCCCAGTAGCGGTCGTAGCAGAACCGGTACTCGAAGTCGCGCAGGTGCCGCTCGGAAAATGGCAGCGTCGCGGGATCGCCAGCGCCCGCCACCAGCCCGATCCGCACGAAATCGCCGCGCGTGACCTGCCGCTCGTCCTCCATCGCGAGGTAGCCGAGGATCGGCATGCGGTGGTATTCCACCAGCCGGAAGCGGATCGTCCCTACATCGTCCGAGTGATGATGCACGAACGGCCGCATCACGAAGTCCCAGTGCGAAGCGATCTCGGCGGCGCGGTACTGGCACACGTGGGCAAGATATTTCTCGCGCCGCTCGTAGTCGGACACCGAGAGCACCTTGCCGTCGGCCGAGAGCCATTCGACCCGCTTGAAGCAATGGCCGCCCGTGCCGTCGGCCTCCCAATGCGTCGGATAGGCACGCCCCAGCCGGTAGAGCGTTTCCTGCGCGCGCGCCAGATCGATGTCGGACGCGGCGATTTCGACCGCGAGGATGACGATATCGATGTCGTAGAAGAAGTACAGATCGACGTGCGCCACCTCGCACACCAGCGGGTTCGCGTCCTCTCCAGGAAAGGTAACCCGCACCTGGGCGATGTCCGAGCGCCGGAACACGCGGATCGGCGACTCGGTGCCTGCCCGGCCGCGCGCCGCGCCTTCGCCGTACAGGAACCGCTGCACGTGCGGCAGGAAAGTGACGAACTCGCTGTAATGGCGCACCTGAAACTGGGCTGAATCGCCGGTGAACTCGTCCTTCACCTCGCGCCAGGGACCATCGGCGCCCAGCACGTCCCAGTGCTGCTGGATCTGCGCGCTCTCGCGAAGCGGCATCAGCTGCACCGGCCAGAGCACGATCTGGCGAAAATGCCGGACCGTGCGCTTCGCTTCCTGCACCGTCATCACCCCTCCCCGCGCTTTTTGACCGTCGACGCCGGCCAAGTCTACCCGTTCACCTCGCGGTCCATCCGCCATCGATCGGCAGCATGGCGCCCGTAATCGAGGCCGCTGCGTCCGTGCACAGGAACGCAGTCAGCGCCGCCACCTGCTCGACCGTGACGAACTGCTTGGTCGGCTGGACCGCAAGCAGCACGTCGTGAATGGCCTGCTGCTCCGAAATGCCGCGCGCCTTCGCCTGGTCGACAATCTGCTTTTCAACGAGCGGCGTGCGGACGTAGCCGGGACACACCGCGTTCACCGTGATGCCGTGCTCTGCCACCTCGAGCGCGGTGGCCTTGGTGAATCCGGCGACCCCGTGCTTTGCCGCGACGTACGCGGACTTGAACGGGCTCGCGACCAGCGCGTGTGCCGAAGCGATGTTGACGATCCGGCCCCAGCGCTTCTTCTTCATCGCACCGAGCGCGGCGCGCGTCGTATGAAACGCAGCTGAAAGGTTGATGGCGATGATCGCGTTCCACTGCTCGACCGGGAACTCGTCGACCGGCGCGACATGCTGGATGCCTGCGTTGTTGACGAGCAGGTCCACCGATCCGAAGCGCGCAATCGCCTTTTGCATCATCGCTTCGATCGCCTCCGCCTGGGTCATGTCGGCGCCGTCATAGGCGACGCTGACCCCATGCTCGCGGGCGAGATCCGCGCGCAGCCTTTCGATCTCGCCCGGGTCGCCGAAACCGTTGAGGACGAGGTTCGCGCCGCCCGCGGCCAGCCTGCGCGCGATTCCCAGCCCGATGCCTGACGTGGACCCCGTTACGACCGCTGTTTTGCCGTTGAACATGGTGCTTTCCCGTACTGGTGGGTCGGGCGATGGTATGCGAAAAGGGGTGGCAGTCGCCCGCAAGCGACGAATCCACCCCCGGCGGAACTTATTCCCCGGATCGCGGCCGAAGCCTAGGAGTCAACGGTTCCGGGGCGGAGCCGTTACTAAGCCACCCCCAAGGAGGTCATATGAAGCTCGCACGCTTGAGTCTCGCACGCCTGTCAGGATTCCTCCTCGCCCTTGCGTTCTCCGCGGCATTCGCGCAGGAAATGAAGCCCGAGGACATGGTGCGCCGAGTCACCGAGGACGTGCTTGCCGCGATCAAGAGCGACAGCGCGCTGCAGGCCGGCGATCGGCAGAAGGCGCTCGCGCTCGCCGAGCAGAAAGTCATGCCGCACATCGATTTCGCCGAGGCGACGAAGCTCGCCGTCGGCAAGGCGTGGTCGGCCGCGACACCCGAGCAGCAGCAAAAGCTGGTCAGTGAATTCCGCGCGATGCTGGTGCGGATCTACTCGAACGCGATCGACGTCTATCGCGGCCAGACGATGAAGGTGCAGCCGGTCAGCACGCCGGCCGGAGCCACCGACGTCACCGTGCGCAACCAGTATCTGCGTCCAGGACAGCCTCCGGTGCACGTCGACTACGCGATGCGCAAGACCCCCGAAGGCTGGAAGATCTACGACATCAACGTCGAGGGAATGAGCCTCGTGCTGACGTACCGCTCCGAGTTCGAGCAGGTCACGCGGCAGTCGGGCGTCGAGGGGCTGCTGAAGCGCCTCGCCGAGAAGAATACGCCGCCGTCCACGCGCAAAGGATAGTCGAAGCGCGCAGTTTCGGCGGCGGCCAAGCCGCCGCCCCCCGGATTACGCTACGATGCGCGACCAGGGAGGTCGCAGCCTCGTGAGCACACCACCGGTCAGCGCATCATCGGTCGACCCCGCGCAAGGCAGGGATGCCGCGTGGGTTGCGTATGTCCTGCACGGAATCGGGTACCTCACGGTGATGTTCTGGCCGGCGGTGATCGGCCTGGTCATCAACTACGTCAAGCGCGGCGATGCGCGCGGCGGCTTCGTCGACAGCCATCACGATTGGCTGATCCGCACGTTCTGGTACGGATTGCTGTGGAACCTGCTGAGCATTTGCGTGCTGCTCTGGAGCGCCTGGCCCGTGATCCACGCGATCATTCGCAATCCCACCGCGTCGGGCGAATGGATGCTCGCGTGGAGCACGATCTTCTCGATGATCGGCCTGGCGTCGCTCGGGGCGATCGGGATGCTGCTGACCTGGTTGTGGCTGCTCTATCGCGTGATCCGCGGCAGCATCCAGCTCGTGAACCTGCAGTCCGTCCCCTAGGGCCATTCGGCGCGGTGATGGCCTGCCGGTACCGGCGGCCGAGCCCAGCCGGGCGGGGTCTCGGACATCTCGAGCACCGGCTTCAGATGGCGCACGCGTCCTGACGGAGCATCGATCTCGGTGGTGAGGCCGTCGATCTCCGGTTGCGGAAGCTCTGCAGGCAAAGCGGCGATCGCCGCTGCGCCCGAATCGCCGAAATCGACGATCCAGCGACCGGTGCGCGCGAGCGAGACGCGCACCAGCCAGCTTCCGCCCTCGCGGGCGCGGCGCCCAAGCGCAACCATCGCGCCGAACGCCATCAGGTACCCGCTCACATAATCGATTGCTGACACCGGCATGTAGCGCGGCTTCTCGCCGCTTTCCAGCGCCATGCCGCTCACGGTCTGCACGATGCTGTCGAATCCGCGCCGGTTGCGCCATGGGCCCGTGTCGCCCCAGGCGCTGAGCGAAACATAGACGATTCCAGGGCGGACGCTCGCAGCCTGCTGCGGCGAGAAACCGCGCGCGGCGAGCGTGCCCGGCCGGTACGACTGCGAGAACACGTCGGCTTCGCGCAGCAACGCGCGCAACGTTCCGCTTCCGTCGTCGGTCCTGAGGTCGAGCTGCGCGGAGAGCTTGCCGATCCCGGTGTCGAGCTCGGTCGTCTTCATGTCCGGAATGTGGGCCGCGCCGATCTTCAGCACATCGGCGCCGTGCTCTGCGAGCGTGCGCCCGCACGTCGGGCCGGCGAGCACGCGCGTCAGGTCGAGCACGCGCACACCCGCCAGCGGCCGCGCGCCGGGCGGCAGCGGCTGCGGCGGCGCATCGCCGATCCGCACGATCTCGAGCAGCGGTTGTGCCGCGATCGCTGCGTATTGGGGATGCTGCGCCCACTCCGCCGCGTCGCGCGCGAGTCCTGCACAGCCTCCTGCCGCATGGATCTGGGCCTCGAGCGCATTTCCGTCCCAGCTGCGGCTCGCCTCCTCGGCCGCGGCGCGATCGGCCGCGGTGCCGAGCACGCGCAACGCCGCATCGCGATGCGCCGCAAAATTGCTGTGGATGCTGACCCAGCGACCGCCGGCAACCGGGTAGAAACCGCTCAGCGGATCCCAGACATCCGGCGGCGGCGCGCCATTGACGCGCAGGTAGCGGTTGCTGCGAAGCGACGCCGCAGCGGCGCGAACATTCACCCGGATCCGCTGTCGCGGGCGGCCGGTGCGCAGGCTCCACAGATCGGACGCCGCCATCCCGACCGCAGCGAGCGCCGCCGCGCCCGCGGTGCCGACACGATAGCGCGTCGGAAATACCGGGTCCGCGCCGACGAAATCGACGTCCCCTGCAGGCGGCTCTGCGAGCCGGGCCATGCGCAGCAGTTCATGGAAAGCGGATCTCGGCATGTCAGGGAAACTACCACGGACTCCATTAGACTAGCGCGCTCGCAACATTCGACTCAGCCCATGCGCGAAGCCCAGCCCCGCACGCTCTATCTGAAGGACTATCAACCGCCGGCGTTCCTGATCGATCGCGTGATGCTCGACGTCGACATTCGCGCCGAGGATACGATCGTGCGCGCCACGCTGACCGTGCGGCGCAATCCCGCCGCCGCGGATCGCAGGGCGCCGCTCGAGCTCGACGGCGACGAGCTCGAATTCGTCTCCGTCGCGCTCGATGGCGCGCTCTTGCGCGCGAACCAGTACACCGTGGCTCCCGAGCGGCTGACCGTTGCGGACGCGCCCGAGCGCTTCACGCTGGAGACGGTGTGCCGCATCGTGCCGCAGAAGAACAGCCGCCTCGAGGGGCTCTACGCGACGCGCAGCGGGTTTGCGACGCAGTGCGAAGCCGAGGGGTTCCGGCGCATCACCTGGTTCATCGACCGGCCCGACGTGATGGCGCTCTACCGCACGACGGTGCGCGCCGACAAGACCCGCTACCCGGTGCTGCTGTCCAACGGCAACCTGCTCGCGTCGGGCGAAGAGCCGGGCGGACGGCACTACGCTACGTTCGACGATCCGTTTCCGAAGCCGAGCTACCTGTTCGCGCTCGTCGCCGCGCGCCTCGAGGTCCTCGAGGACGAATTCATTTCCCGCTCGGGCGCGCCGAAGAAGCTCGCGGTCTATGTCGAGCCCGGCAAGCTCGACCAGGCCGCATGGGCGATGGATTGCCTGAAGCGCGCGATGCGCTGGGACGAGCAGCGCTTCGGCCTGGAGCTCGACCTGGAGCAGTACAAGATCGTCGCAGTCGGCGACTTCAACTCCGGCGCGATGGAGAACAAGGGACTGAACATCTTCAACGCGAAGTACGTGCTGGCCCGGTCCGATGTGGCGACCGACCAGGATTTCCTCAACATCGACCGCGTCGTCGCGCACGAGTATTTCCACAACTGGACCGGCAACCGCGTCACCTGCCGCGACTGGTTCCAGCTCTCGCTGAAGGAAGGTCTGACGGTATTCCGCGACCAGGAGTACAGCGCGGACACGTACTCGCGCGCGGTGATGCGGATCCGCGAGGTGCGCATGCTGCGCGCCGGGCAGTTCCCCGAGGACGCGGGGCCGATGGCCCACCCCGTGCGGCCGCAGTCATACATGGAGATTCAGAACTTCTACACGATGACCGTGTACGAAAAGGGCGCGGAAGTGGTGCGCATGCAGCATGCGCTGCTCGGCGAGGAAAAATTCCAGGCAGCGATGCGCCTGTATTTCGAGCGGCACGACGGCCAGGCCGTCACCTGCGACGACTTCGTGGCGGCGATGCAGGACGCATCGGGCGTCGATCTCTCGCAATTCAAGCGCTGGTACGACGTCGCCGGGACTCCGGTGCTCGATTGCACCGGCCGGTACGACGCCGGGCGACGTACGTTCACGCTTACCGTGCGCCAGTCGATGGATCCGCCGTTCCACATTCCGTTCGCGGTGAAAGTGGGCCGGCACGAGCGCGTGCTTTCGGTCACGAAGCCGGAGGAATCCTTCGTCTTCGACGGGCTCGATGCCAAGCCCGTGCCCTCGCTGTTGCGCGGGTTCTCCGCCCCGCTCAATGTCCACTACCCCTACAGCGACTCCGAGCTGCTGCACCTGCTGGCGCACGACGATGACGCGTTCAACCGCTGGGAGGCCGGACAGCGGCTTGCGTGCGACCTCATCCTGAAAGCGGCAGGACATCCTTCGGACGCGTTCATCGATGCGGTCCGCACGCTGCTGCGGGATCGCGATCCTGCGTTCATCGCCGAGGTGCTCGCCCTTCCGTCCGAGGCGTATCTGGCGGAGCAGCTCGAGGTAGTCGATCCCGATGCGCTGCACGACGCGCGCAACACGCTGCGCCGCAGCCTCGCCCAGGCGCTGAAACCGGAGCTGCTCGCTGCGTACAAGGCAGGCACGGTGCCCGGTCCCTATTCGCCCGACGCCGTGTCGGCCGGCAAGCGCGCGCTGCGCAACGCCGCGCTCGGGTTGCTGATGGAGCTCGAAACCGGGGACGTGATCGCTCTTTGCGACGAGCAGTACACGCGAGCCGACAACATGACCGACGCGTTTGCTGCGCTCGTCTGCCTCGCCAACAGCGGCGCCGCGCAGCGCGAAGGCGCGCTCGAATCGTTCTATGACCGATGGAGAAACGAGGCGCTGGTCGTGGACAAGTGGTTCGCGGTGCAATCGGCTTCGCGCCGGCCGGACACGCTCGAGCGCGTGCGTGCCCTGATGGATCACCCTGCGTTCGACATCAAGGTGCCGAACAAGGTGTACGCGCTGCTGTTTGCCTTTTCCGGTAATCAGGTGCGATTCCACGCCGCCGACGGCGCAGGCTACGCGTTCCTCGCCGACCAGGTGCTCGCGCTCGACCGGCTCAATCCGCAGATTGGAGCGCGCCTGGCGCGGGGCTTCGATCGCTGGAAGAAATTCGACGCCGGCCGGCAGGCGCACGCCCGGGCACAACTCGAGCGGATCCGCGACGCAGAGGGCCTGTCGCGCGACCTGGCCGAGATCGTCACGAAGGCGCTCGCCTGACATGGACCCGATGGTCCAGCTCGTGGTGGCGACCGGCGTCTTCCTCGTCACGCATTTCGTTCCGAGCACGCCGCTGCGAGCCGCGATCGTCCGCTCGACCGGCGAGCGCGGTTACCTCGGGCTTTACGTGCTGGTCGCGTTGGCGACGCTCGGCTGGATGATCGTTGCGTACAACCGGGCGCCGCTCGAGCCCCTGTGGCCGGGATTGCGGCTGTTGCCGGCGATCGTGATGCCGTTCGCGTTCATCCTGGTCGTGTGCGGAGTGCTTTCGCGCAATCCGACCGCGGTCGCGCAGGAAAAGGTGCTCAAGGCCGGGGAACCGGCGCGCGGCATCCTGCGCGTCACGCGCCATCCGATCCAGTGGGGAATCCTGCTGTGGGCGGCCGCGCACCTGCTCGCGCGCGGCGATCTGAAGTCGGCGATCTTCTTCGGCGGCATCTTTGCGCTGTCCGCGCTGGGAATGGTGCTGATCGATGCGCGCAAGGCGAGGACGCTCGGCGACGACTGGAAACGCTTCGCCGACGTTACGTCGAATCTGCCGTTCGTCGCGATCGCGCAAGGCCGCAATCGCTTCGACGCCGCGGAGCTCGGAATCGCCAAGCCGCTAATCGGCGTCGCGCTGTACGTCGCCTTCCTGCTGCTGCACTCCTGGCTGTTCGGCGCGCGACCTTACTGAGACAGCTTTCGCTGGATCCGCTGGTCGAACTTCGCGACGTTCACGACGACGCGCTCGTGCGTGCCGTCGCCGATCAGCTCCTTTTCGTCGCGCGCCTCGACGCGGAAGCGGATCGTGCGACCGTCGATCTCGATCACCTCCGCGGTTGCCTCTACGCGCATCCCGACCGGCGTCGCGGCGATGTGGCGCACGTTGAGCACGGTGCCGAGCGATTGGTGACCGGCGGCAAGCAGATGCTCGATCGCGGCGAGCGCGGCAGCCTCGATCAGGTTGATCATCACCGGCGTCGCAAGCACATGCACCCTGCCGCTGCCCACGCGCGGCGCCGTGTGATCCTCCGCGACCACCAGCGCCGCCCGCCCCACCAGCCCCTGCTTGAGTTGCGGCGACATTGCCGCCATTATCCTCGCGCGATGAGCGCAAACCCGCACGTGGTCATTCTGGGCGCCGGCTTCGGGGGGCTGTGGGCGGCGCAGGCGCTGCGGCGCGCGCCGGTACGCGTCACGGTCCTCGACCGGACGAACCACCATGTCTTCCAGCCGCTGCTCTACCAGGTGGCGACGGCCGGGCTCGCCGCGCCCGCGATCGCCGCACCGATCCGGCACGTTCTCGCAGGGCAGAAGAACGCGACCGTGCTGCTCGGCGACGCGAAGCGGATCGAGACGGCGCGGCGCAGCGTCGTGCTCGAAGACGGCGCGGAAATCGCGTACGACCACCTGATCGTGGCCACCGGGGCTACGCACAGTTATTTCGGCAACGACGCCTGGGCGCCGTTCGCGCCCGGCCTGAAGACGCTCGAGGATGCGTTCGAGATCCGCAGACGAATCCTCTATGCGTACGAGCATGCCGAGCGCGAGGCCGACCCGGTCCGCCGCGCGGCCTGGCTCACCTTCGTCGTGATCGGCGGCGGTGCGACGGGCGTAGAGCTCGCCGGCACGCTCGCCGAGATTGCGCGGCATACGCTGCATGGCGAGTTCCGCAATTTCGATCCGCGCAACGCACGCGTCGTCCTCGTAGAGGGAACCGATCGCGTGCTGCCGCCCTACCCTCCCGACCTCTCGCAAAAGGCACGCCTGCAGCTCGAGCGGCTCGGCGTCACGGTCTGGCTCGGCCGGCGCGTCACCGGAGTCGACGCCGATGGCGTCTCGCTCGGGGCCGAGCGGCTGGCTGCGAAGACGGTGCTCTGGGCCGCAGGCGTCGCCGCCTCGCCGCTCGGCGCATCGCTCGGCGTACCGCTCGATCGCGCCGGGCGCGTGACCGTGGAGCCGGATCTCTCGATTTCAGGACATCCCGAGGTCTACGTGATCGGCGATCTCGCGGCCGCGCAGAGCGACGGGAAGCCGGTGCCGGGCATCGCACCCGCGGCGAAACAGATGGGAATGCAGACGGCAAGGAACATCGTGCGGCGGATCCGCGGCGAGCCGACGGTTCCATTCCGCTACAGGGACTACGGCCAGCTCGCAACGATCGGCCGCAACGCCGCGGTCGCGTACTTTGGCCGGTTCAACCTGTCGGGATATCCGGCGTGGCTGATGTGGCTCCTCGCGCACATCTACTTCCTGATCAATTTCCGCAACCGGCTCGTGGTGATGATCGACTGGGCATTTGCGTACTGGACGATGGATCGCAGCGCGCGCATCGTGGTCGGCAAGACCGGGCGCAGCGGCTAGCTCAGGAGCTCCACAACCACGCGGCGCCCCGCACGCCACTCGAATCGCCGTGCACGTGCCGCGCAAGCCGCGTCGACACCAGATCGGAAAATACGTACGGAAGCCACGAGCGCGGCACGTTGGCGTACAGGCGGTCCACGTTCGAGAGCCCGCCGCCCAGCACGATCACATCGGGATCGAGAACGTTGACGACGCTCGCAAGCGCGCGGGCGAGGCGCTCCTCGTAGCGCGCGAGGGCCGCTTCGCAACCCGGATCGCCCTGTGCTGCGCGAGCGACGATCTGCGGCGCGTCGATGCCCGCGCCTGCATCGCGCGCAAGCGCAGGGCCGGACAGGTACGCTTCGACACAGCCCTGCCGGCCGCAGTAGCACTGCGGCAAAGGCAGATCGTCACCGCGAGGCAACGGCAACGGGTTGTGGCCCCATTCGCCGGCGATCGCGTTCGGCCCGGTGAGCACGCGGCCGTTCACTACGACCCCGCCGCCGACTCCGGTGCCGAGAATCACGCCGAAGACGACGTTCGCGCCTTTGCCCGCTCCATCGGTCGCCTCGGAAAGCGCGAAGCAGTTGGCATCGTTCGCCATGCGCACCTCGCGACCCAGAGCCTGCTCGAGATCCTGCTTGAACGGCCTGCCGATCAGGCAAGTCGAATTGGAGTTCTTGACGCGACCGGTGGCAAGCGACAGCGCTCCGGGAATGCCGACGCCGACCGTGGCCTTCGCGCCCAGCATTTCCTCGCACTCGCCGACGAGCGCCGTCACGGTCTTGAGCGTCGCCCCGTAGTCTTCTCTCGGGGTCGGCACGCGTTTGCGATACCGCTCCTCGCCTTGCGGATCGAGCGCGAGCAGCTCGATCTTGCTGCCGCCGAGGTCGACGCCGATTCTGAACGTCATTCTTGATCCTACTCCGGGCGCGCCAGCGCGCTTCGCACGCGTTGCCAGACTGCCCGCGCCTCTGCCTTGGCCCGCGCGATCGCTCTCCACGCAGCCGATGCCCGCACACGCGCGATCAGCGCGTCCTTCCAGGCGGTCCATCGTCCATAGAGGCGAGCGAACCACGGCAGTCGCATGAGCGCGGGCTGGGTCAGCATAAACAGGCGCGCAACCACTGCAGTCCCGGCGATCTTCGCGACCACGATGATGCCAACGCCGAGAAAGCCGCTGCCCTCACCGATCAGCCAGAGCCCGAAGACCTTGACCGGGAACAGCGCGATCATCGGCGCGAAGAACACGAGCAGCGCAGCGTACGGCGGCAGCGACTGGATGCGAGCCTCCAGCCAGCGGAAGAACGGCAAGCGGCCGAGCCGCGCCAGCGCGTTCGCGAGCGGCACCCATCCCCATTCCTCGAACAGGATGAGGAGCGCGACCGTCCAGGTGAACAGGGCTCTCAGCGCGCGTCGCAGCATAGTATCGATCGCTTGGCCGAGCAGGCCCAGGCCTCGCTACGATAACTCGAAAACGGATGCGGAGAATGCGTGTGAGGACGAAGCTTGCGGTCAGCTGCCACGCGGGCGGGCGTCAGAGATCGGCAGACTTCGCTGGCAACGAGCTGCTTCGTGACCAACGCACCGCGCGCGCAGAAGCCAGAAGACACGTGGTGGATCCGCATACCGCCCGGTGTTGCATGCTCGACAGCGTTGGATCCGGGACGATGCCTTCTTGGTGATCAGGGTAGCCATCGCATCGGCACTCGGCTATCGGTTGCGCGCCGATTTCAGGTAGGAGCGCTGCGAACCTGAAGTAGTCGAATATCGACTAGAGTCAGGGAAACTCGATTGCGCCCGAGAGGAGGCAGCGAATGAACTTCGAAAAACCGATCGCGTGAGCTCTTCGCCAGACTCGTACGATTACGTGATCGTCGGCGCGGGCAGCGCCGGCTGCCTGCTCGCGAACCGGCTCTCGGCGAACGCCGAGACGCGCGTGCTGCTCATCGA
>Ga0075429_100000443_pt1 | contig 30792 bp, 32 predicted proteins | sample RhiMetdeltSRZDD3_FD_75295 | JGI IMG/M metagenome (GOLD analysis project Ga0075429, IMG submission 75295) | Populus rhizosphere microbial communities from Tennessee, USA - Rhizosphere MetaG P. deltoides SRZDD3 | ecosystem: Host-associated > Plants > Roots > Rhizosphere > Soil | place: USA...
GCGCCCATCCCCATCCATATCGGGATTGCGCGGGTCGGTCAGATGGGTCTGGACCTCGTCCCCATCCGGAGCACGGTCGGCGTCGGTATCGGGGACGAGCGGATTGGTCTGGTAGGTCTCCACTTCCTCCCGATCCAGCAACCGGTCCCCATCGGTATCTGGCAAAAGAGGATTCGTGCCCAGGCTCGCCTCGCGCTCATTGGTCAGCCCATCGCCATCCGAGTCTCCCGTGCCCGAAAGAGCAGCCTGCGTCTGGCTGAACGCAGCTGTCTGTGTAGCACTGGCGGCGGTAGGAATGCCTCTTAATGGGATACTCAAAAGCAGACAAAAGAGCAAGGCGCCCACCACACCCACAGGCAGCACCCAAAAGGGCAGATAGGCTCTTTCGAGCACTTGCCCTGAGAGTTCAGTCGGCGTATTCTCGGTAGACCGGACTGTGACCCCAAACGGATAGGAGTCCTCATTTCCGATGAGCGGGCGTGAGCGCAGCCTGGCGCGGAAGGAATAGGCTCCCCGCTCCCCGGCTGGCACCTGGAATCTTTCCCCCTGCGGGATTTCCACAAACGCGATTCCCATTTGCTGGGTGCCGTGCGGACCCGGCGTAGGAACCTGCACGGCTTTTTCGAAGATGACTTCATCGGTCCGGCTCTGGAAATGCAGGCTGTAAGCATCGATCGTATTCCCCTCGTTGTAGACCGTCACCTGACCGATCTGGCCAGCCTGCAGCGAGCCAGGCTCCAGGGCGGCCGAAAATTGCGAAAACGATGCGATGGCTACTACACATTCCACGGCCGTAGTCTGCGTGGGAAACAACAGGCTGAAAAACTGGATCGTAAAGGGCATCTCTCCGGCGGTTGCCTGAGGCGAGCGCGGGACTTGCAGAGTCAGCTCGATCTCGGCGCTGGTATTTGGCTCCAAGCGGACCAGGGTTGTGTTCAGAGAAACCCAGTTGGCCGGGAGACCGCCAACCTCTAGTCGAAAGCTGTCTGTCTCGTCCCCCCGGTTTTGCAGAAGGATCGGAATCTCGATGCTATTCCCCGGCGTCACTGCAAATTGCAGCGCGCCCAGCATGACGCCGATCAAACCCGTGGATTGGTAGGCAGCAACGGTGAGCGTGCTGCGCCCGACCCCCGTCCGTTTCGGGTCATTGCGGCTGATGACATGGATATCCAAAGGGTATTGGCCGACACGACTCTCAGAAGTGGCCGGCGGCTGGATGGTAAGGCTGATGAGTTTTGCCTCCCCGGCGGCCAGGTGGACGACCGGTGTGGGAGTGGTCACCCACTCCAGCGGCACACCTCTGACCAGGATATCCAAATAATCTTCGCTGGGGCCCTCATTCAGGATGCCCACCTGGATGGTTGCTCTGCCTTCTGGTGGGACCGTGATCTGGGCGTCCTTGATGGCCACTCGGATGTGGTCGTTCTCATTCTTCGGGGAAGCGCTATTGTTCATGGTCAAGATTCGGACTCCTATCCATACAAACCTTAACGAAAAGTACATTGACTGACGCTATATCCTGGCGGGAAAGAAGGGTACAAAAAGGATATATTTGAGTTTTGGGGCTGGATGTGACAGCGATGGAAAACGTTTTCCCGCACAAAATCGATTTCCTTTTAAGCGCCCAAAAGCTGGAACTCCAGATCAGCTTCCACAAAAGTAGCAAAAGACGAAGACAGCTGTCCTCGTCTTTCAACATCCCTAGAATTAGATTTAGTTTACTTTTGGCCTTTCAACCGGCTCATGATACGGACTTCTTAATTCAGATACCTTCCCCGTTTCCCACAACTGCCGCAGGGCAGCCAATACAATGGGCCAGTTCGTTCTATACTCGTTCATACGTATTGCGCCAAAAAGGCTCTTCACCAAATAACTATTCCACGTATCGCCGAGGGACAAACCGGTAAACATTTCTCTATTATAGTACAAAGAGATGTCTGGTCAATCTGATAGGCCAGGTATTTACACAAATTCGTGCCGGGTTGATCAAAAGAACCAAAGGCATCGGGAAATCCCTAATTGTTTCTCAGGTAGATCTTTCTTATCATTGTTGATCAAGCCCCTTGCTGGAAGTTTTCTGCAGCGTGGAGCTTCACGAAAATTAGAGTTAGAGGAGACGATATGGGCAGCTCAGATTTTTATATTGACTATAACATCCAGGTGCCTGATGCAGGTGAAGTGTTCAAGCGTGAAACAGAGCAGCGGTTAAGAGACCTTGCCTCCGCGCACACAGATATGATCGGCGCACCCGTTGCTCTTGAAAAAGTCGCTGACACACAGAGTCATGACGTGTACCGCGTCCGAATCTTGGTCTACAAGCGTCCGCGGGATATTATGGTGACCAAACAAGATTCCGATCCTATGGTGACCCTGCGGGATGCGCTCGATGCTCTCGAGGAACAGGTTCGCGCTTCACGTGAAAAACTTGCACAAACCTATACCCATCGTGACAGTCAGATTCAGGCCGTTTACTATGGGTTAAGCGCGGATGAAATTTACGCGACCTATGCCAAAGGCTGGCAGCCGGAAGATGTCGTGGAGATGGATCACACGGAGATCGCCAGCCGCCTGATGGTGGAGCAAGGGCTGACGCAGGACGCGGCAGACTTTGCCGCCGATCAGATCCTTCTTGTGGCGGAGAAAATTATCAGCGACCAGGAGTGACCATCATCTGGGAGCTGCTTTTCCCTCGCAGCTAGAAAACTACCCCCGAGACCAGGATCACATTGGCATAGGGAGCGAACTCGCCTGTGCGCACCACTGCCCGGGCAGACGCGGTCCTCCTTTTGAATTCGGCATGGGACACATATTCGACAGGCACGCCGGGCAGCAATTCCTGCACATCGGCCAAGAACCTGGGGTTGCGCTCTTTCGCTTCCTCTGCGAGAAGAACCTTTTCCACTTGCATTTCCTCCAGCACAACCTTTAAGGTCTGTATCGCGCCGGGAACGCCTTGCGTCAATGCCAGGTCAATTCTCACCGTTTCCATCGGGATGGGTAATCCGGCATCCGCGATCACCAGTGTATCCAGATGACCGAGGGTGGCAATGATGTAAGACAGGTCGGATTGGAGTAAGGTCGTTTTCTTCATCGTTATCCTCGGTAAGAGATTTCATACCCGCTGCTATTGCAGCGCGGACGTCAGGCGTGCCACATTATCGAAAAGCTTCATCAGGAGCGGGCGTGCCTGCCAATCGCCGAGGAGCAATGCCCGCGAGTGCTCCAGATACTCCGCCGTGACCTCCTCGAGGTCGCTGGCTACCTGCGTGTTATAGCAGACCAGTGTGACTTCCAGATTAAGCTCAAAGGAGCGGATGTCCAGATTGCTGGAACCGATCACTGCGATGTCATCATCGATAATGATGAACTTCGAATGCAGAAGAACTGGCGACCGGTACAGGTAGATCTTCACACCGGCTTTCAGCAATTCCTCGTAGTAGGAACGCTGGGCATGAAACACAAGGAATTGATCGCCGATCTCGGATACGATCAGGGTCACAGCGACGCCGCGCTGTGCTGCCGCGGTCAGCGCCAGCAGGAGCGCTTCATCCGGGACGACGTACGGGTTCGCGATCGTGATTCGCTTCCGGGCGGCGTGAAAGAGCGCCACGAACAACATCAGATTGTTGTCGTTTTGGAAGCCAGGTCCGCTAGGCAGCACCTGGCAGAGCGCATCACCTGTCACCGGCGCGAGCCCCCGGATCTCGGGCGCCGTCCTGGCATCAAGTAATACATTGGTCTCCGAGTACCAGTCAGTGATAAAGACCGCGTCGAGCTCCAGGACGATGGGCCCGGTCACACGTGTAACCAGCTCAATATAGTGCATGCCTTTGCGGATATTACTGCGTTTATGGTAGGTGTCCTCGATCAGGTTATGAGAGCCGGTAAAGCCAACCCTGCCATCGATGACAACGATCTTGCGATGGTTGCGCAAATCGAACCGGTTCCATTGGTTGTTGATTGGGCTCAGGGGGAGCATCTTATGCACACTGATCCCGGCAGCGCGCAAGCGCTTAAGCACGGGTCCATTGAGAAGCAGATTCCCCAGGTGGTCGACCAGGACCCGGCATTCTACGCCGCGGTTCTGTGCGCGAACGAGCGCATTGATGACAGGAGCGCCCATCGAATCGTTGGCAAACATGAAGTACTCAAGGTGTACGTACCGTTGTGCGCCATCGATATCTTTCACAATTTGCATGATCGCGCCTGCATAATCCGTGATCAATTCGACCGTATTCCCCGCAAGCGCGGGCAAACCGCTTAGAGACGCGTTCAGCCGGACCAGGGGCTCATAACGCTCCGAAATTGGCGGGTCGAAAATCGGGTGAATGGCTGGCGCCTGCTGGAAGTTCTCTGCAAGTTGCTTGATGCGCTGGTTCATCGTCCGCTGCTGCTCACGGCGCCATTTGGAGAGATCCGGGCTTCCCAGGAGTAAGAAGAGAATTAGACCCAGCAGGGGCGCCAGAAAAATGAGGAGGAGCCACGCCGTTGCCTCTCCCGGTTTGCGGTTGGAGGGGATGAAAAAAAACGCCAGGATGCCAAAGATATAGGATAGCGCTCCGATAATGGTGATCCAGTTCCATTCCATATAGAGGTTCCTTACACGCTCAATAGGTTTCCAATACGGCAATGACTGATCAATGAAGATTGGAGGAAATTGCAGAATTCCTCCTTTATTTTAATCGGAATAGGGAACAGAATTGTAGTTCGTGTGCAGCTCAGATAAAGTTCTATGAGACACACTGAATTGCTGCCGGTCCGCTTCCACAGAAGCTAAAACAGCAGACAAGCCCTCGATACCGAGGGCTCGTGGACCCACTGGGAAATGTGCGGCGGCCGTCAAATGGGAAGTACGGCAGAATGAAACGCAATACCTACTCGTTGTTGAGTAAGCCATTGACCAGATTCACCGCCCGGCTTGCATCCGGAGAAAATCCATCCGCTTCGATCTGTTGAGCATAGGTCTCGGTGACAGGCGCGCCTCCAATAATGACCTTGCTATGATTGCGCAGTCCAGCAGCCGTCAACGCATCGATGGTCGTCTTCATAGAAGGCATGGTCGTCGTCAACAGGGCCGACATCCCCACGATATCCGGTTTCAGCTCCGTCACCTTTTTGACAAACTCTTCAGCAGGGACATCCACACCCAGATCGATAATCTCATACCCGGCTCCCTCCAGCATCAGGCTGACCAGATTTTTCCCGATATCGTGCAGGTCGCCCTTGACCGTACCGATTACGACTCTGCCGCTCGATTTCTGGTCTGCCTGCTGCAGGTGCGGTTTCAGGAGTGCCATCCCTGTTTGCATGGCGCGCGCCGCGATCAACATCTCCGGCACATAATATTCACCCGCTTCGAAGCGGCAACCGACCTCGCGCATCGCCGCGATCATACCCTCGTTGAGGATCAATGCCGGGTCCAGCTTTGCATCCAACGAGGCCTGGACCTGTGTTTTGACGCCTTCAAAGTCACCCTCCAGCACGGCATCGAATAGGTTCTTTAATACTTCTTCCATGTCATCTCCTTATTATTTCCATCGAATTCCAGCGCCTTCTGCGCCAAACTGCTCAAGCGTCTCCGTCGAAAGTGGATGATTCCAAAGACTCATCAGCACCCCAAACGGAGCCGTGATATGCTGCGCGCCTGCGTTACACGCCTCCACGGCTTCCTTCGCCGATTTCAGGCTCGCGGCCAGGATCTCGGTTTTGCTGCCACGCAGGACCTTTGCCAGACACTCCACGAGCGCCGGACCATCACCCAGGTTCTTTGTGGCGCGGTGGACGTACACGGCGATATAGCGCGCGCCAGCCTCACGCGCCACGAGCGCCTGGGCAGGGTCGAAGATAGCAGTCACGCAACAGGGAAAGTTACATGCATGTTGTGCAATAAATCGAAATCCATTCTCTGTGGGGGGAATCTTCAAGACCAGCCCATACCTGACGAGCCGGATGGCCTCACTTGCTTCAACCAGCATTTCATCTATTTCCTGCGAAACAAGCTGGTAATACACTTCACGGAAATTAAGCTGGGCCAGTGCCTTCAGAGTCACTTCAGGGGGCATGCGCGTCTTTGCCATGAGAAATGGGTTGGTGGTCACCCCGTAAATCCAGCCGAGCTCCTTTGCCCGACGCGCTTCTTCCAGGTTTGCCGAATCCAGATAGATCGCCATACTAGAGTGATTCCAGACTGCGCTTCATAAAGTTTTCGATCTCGAGGGCGGTGCCAAAGGCCATAGCCTGATGTGCGATCTCTCGAGCCCGATCGTCTGTCAATTTGCCGATCAACGCCTTGGCCTCCGGGATAGCCCTCGGGTTCATGCTGAACTCGTCCAGTCCAAGCCCGAGCAGGATCGGGATGGCTTTCGTCATGCCAGCCAGCTCGCCGCACATGCCCACCCACTTCCCCTTCGAGTGGCCTGCCTCGATCGTCTGCTTGATGAGGCGCAGCACAGCGGGATGCAACGGCTGGAAAAGGCCCGACACTTTCGCGTTGCCACGGTCTACTGCCATCGTGTATTGAGTCAGATCGTTGGTACCGAGGCTGAAGAAATCGGAGGCTTCCGCCAGCACATCCACCAGCAGCGCTGCGGCAGGAGTCTCGACCATGATTCCCACAGGTACGTTCGCGGCGAATTGTATACACTCTCGTTCGAGATCCCTTTGAACCGTTTCAACGATCTCGCGGGCGCGCCGCAATTCGTCGAGATCCGAAACCATAGGGAACATAATACGTACCTGGTGTCCCGTCGCCGCGCGCAGGATGGCGCGCAGCTGCGTTTTGAAGAGAGCCGGTTCCTCCAGGCTGATGCGGATCGCGCGCCAGCCCAGGAACGGATTCATTTCAGCAGGGAAGGGCAGATAGGAGGGCGGCTTATCCCCACCGATATCGAGCGTGCGGACGATCACGGGATGACCACACATGACCTCAAAGATCTCGCGATAAATCCGAAATTGCTTCTCTTCACTGGGAGCCTGAACGTCTTCGAGATAGAGGAATTCCGTGCGCAGCAAGCCGATCCCTTCTGCGCCATATTCCAGCGCGTCACGCGCCGAGGCAGCCTCGCCCACATTGGCAGCCACCTCCACCCGGCGTCCATTGGCGGTGCAGGCTTCCACGCCAGCCGCAGCTTTCAGGATCTGCAAATGCGATTCGCGCTGTAACTTAAGCTCTTGATAACCCGCCACTGTTTCCGGACCAGGCTCGACAATCATTTCGCCCGAGCGCCCGTCCATCACGACCATCGTGACGTTCGAAATATTCCCAAGCAACCCCTCGCCCATACCCACGATCGCGGGCAGGCCCAGCGTGCGCGCCAGGATCGCGCTGTGCGAGGTTAGCCCACCCTGTGCTGTGATAAACCCCAGCGTCAACGCCGGATCGAGACTGGCAGTATCAGAGGGCGTCAGGTCTTCCGCGACGATAACGGACGGTTCCGTGACGGCGCTCAAAGCCGTATCCGGAAGTCCCAGCAGAATGCGCAGCACGCGGCGACCCACATCCTTTACATCCAGGGCGCGTGCCGCGAAAAGTTCATCACCCATACCGGAGAGCAAGCCGGCCAGCTCTTCCGTGCTTTTGACCAGCGCCCCCTCTGCCGTTTGCCCGATCTCCACCAGCTCCTGGACCTTGGCTGCAAGCGCCGGGTCATAGAGCATTTCCTGATGAGCCTCAAAAATGGATGCTTCCTCCCTGCCTGCCCGAGTTTCGATGGCTTTGTATAAACCCTGCAATTCGAGACGAGCCTGCTCTCGAGCCGCCGAGAAGCGCATCATCTCTTCCTCCACAGTGCCTGCGGCGCAGACAGGTATCGTCAGCTGTGCCGGGATGTAGCAGAACACAGGTCCAATCGCGATCCCATCGCTGGCGGGGATACCCTGGAATTTCTTTTCTGTCATAAGCTAATTTATCTTTTTAGACTCATCTAGCCTTCACCGAAGTTTGCATCGATGAGTGAGCGCAACGCACGTAGGGCGGACTCTTCGTCGGCACCTTCGGCCTGGATGACGACTTCCTGGTCCTTCATCACACCTAATGTCAACACCATAATGATGCTCTTTGCATCCACGAAATTTCCGTTCGCCGTCAGATTCTTCACCCTTATTTTTGAAGAATACTTTGCAGCTGTTTGAACAAACAATGCAGCCGGACGTGCATGCAGACCTACTTTATGCCTGACTTGAATAGTTGCTTCAGCCATGAGGATCTATGAACTCCTTGAAGATGTATGTCGAACAACGGTTTCCACCAATACGTCAATAGGAAAGATCTGCTGAAGGGTCCTGTCACTTTTCAAGCGCAAGAGAATTCCTTGCGGAGAGGAGATGAATGGAAACCAGCCAGCCTGTTTGCCGTGCCGCCATGGAATTTCCGACTTCAACAGCAGGCCACGGATCTCCTTTGGACTCTTTTTCGCCAGTTGATTGCCGTGTTCCTGAAAAAAATCGGCAAGAATAAATCGGGCAACCTGGGCATAATTTCGGCGTGCAAAAACGACAAGCATGGCGTAAAGCAACAGGCATGCATTGATCCAGAGCGCATGCTCTGCATAGAAATCAAGCAGACCACTCCCTGCCGTCCCGAGAAATCTTCGAACCAGTGCATCGACCATGATCACATCCATACGCATGTGGTGACCGGGATTTCGATCACCACATGCGCTACTCATAGGAGATTGTTACTCTTCTGGTGCACCGGCAGCAGCTTCCCATGCCTGGGTGTTCTTCAGATAGAAGTACATCGCAGCGCCGAGAAGGCCGGCCACGATTACCAGTCCAAACACGCCCAGGAAATTAACCAGCTGGGCAAAGAGCGCCGGCGGCCACAGGAAGCCGTCTCCAATGCTTGTGATGGAGAGGGCATTTTCAGGCATCGCAAATCCGGCATCCTTTGCGGCGGTCGTGAACAATGGTGACATCCACGTGGCAAGATAGAAACCAACCAGCAGTTCCAGCGTGCCGGCAATGACCATACGGACAATATTGCCGCGCATCAGAGGAGCAAACATTGCCACAACGAAGGGGATAATCGCCAGATCTGCAAACAGGATCACCCGGCTTCCAGGCAGGATGATCGAGAGCAGGATGGCGATCGGCACGAGCAGGAGGGACGTCGAGATCGCAGCAGGATGTCCGATCAGGATGGCGGAATCCAGACCAATATAGATCTCGCGGTCTGCGGCGCGCTTCTGCATGAACTCACGCGCCGCTTCCGACACCGGCATCAAGCCTTCCATGAGGATGGAGACCATGCGTGGCAGTAGCAGCATGACGGCGGCAAGATTCATGCCCAGCCCCAGAACCTTGACCAGAACAGTCTGGAAATCACCAGCGTTGTAGAAGCCAAGGATGCCCAGTATCAAACCGATGATCAAGCCCAGAATTACAGGCTCGCCCATCACGCCGAAGCGCTTGCGAATGGTTTCCGGATCGGCATCTACTTTATTCAGGCCGGGGATTTTGTCGACCAGCCAGTTCGTAAAGATGGCGAAAGGCACACCGGGAGCGGTGGTAAGATGCGGGATCGAAATGCCGGGCAGTCCATAGAACGACTGCACAGCTTTGGCAGTCCAATCACCCAGGAACAATGCCAGCGCCGCGGCGAGGGCGGCCGCGATCAATCCATAGGCGAGGCTGCCACTGACCGCAGCGACCATCGAGCCGATGAAGGCAAAGTGCCAGAAGTTCCAGATGTCCACGTTGAGGGTCTTCGTCCAGCGCAGGAAGAGGAACACCACGTTGACCAGGATTGCGATCGGGATGACCCATAAGCCGACCTTGGTGCCGAATGCAATTGCCGCGGCAGAGGGCCAACCAACATCCACAACATCGCGGGTGATACCGAGGTTCTTCACGAGCGCCTGGCCCACCTCAGACAGGGCCCCCCACATCAGACCAACAACCAGGTTGATACCAATAAAGGCAATGCCGATCACCACACCAGCGCGGAACGCTTTACCGGGTTTTGCGCCCAAAGCCAGCGCGACAACAAAGATGATGATGGGCAGCGCGATCGTGGCACCCAGGCCATCGATCACCGCTTTGAGAGTCGTAAGAAAGACATCCATGTTCATTCTCCTTCAATAGTTTGTGAAACGATTTCCTTCCCCTCCATCAGAACTTCAGCGCCTGGATTATCTGTTCGATAACAGCCTCCTTTCCGATCCCGGTCAGGAATGCCAGGGTTTGAATCACAGGCACCCCGAGATTTCCCGGGAGCGGCGTAGTCGTGACGACGAGATCCACACCAGACGTCATGCTGGCCACCTCTGAAGCCTTGCATTGGCGGGTGATGACATCCAGGCCACGGTCGCGCAAGATTTCCTCAATGGATTTGGCGACGACGGTGGAGGTGGCAACAGCAGTGCCACAGGCAACCAGAATAGTTTTTCGCATTGGCATCGAACCTCCTTGTGTTGCGGGTCAGTAGCCCGCCCTATGAATGACCATTTGAAAATGCAGCGCGAATTTCCTCAAAATCACCGGCAGACATCAGGCGTTGGATGATCGCTGGGTTCTGCAGAACCATGGCTATCTCCTGCAGCATCTCAATTTGCGCTTTGGGCTGGTCCAGTGCCATCACAAACACAAGCTGGCAGGGAACCGCTTCCTCTGGCGAAACCATATTTTGGAAAGTGACCGGTGCCGATAGCGTCGCCATCGCCAGCCCGGGCTTAAGGACATGCTCCACTTCGGTATGCGGGATGGCGGCATTGACATCTCCGCTCAGAGGCAGCCCGGTGGGCAGACGGCTTTCGCGGTCGAGCGCTGCCTCCACAAATGTCTCGCGGACGTAACCCGCCTCGAAAAGCAGCTTCCCCAGGTGTGCGATCACGTCCTTTGAATCCGCCGCGGCATAATGCAGAGCCACCGAATCGGGAATCAGGAAATCCAGAATGTTCATGGCAAACTCTCTCTAATAAAGGAGCAAGCTCGGGGACTCCAAGCCGGTCACGAGATCGGATAGGAATCGAGCAGCGACAATCCCATCGATCACGCGATGGTCGGCGGAGAGGGTCAGCGACAGCACGGGGCGCACCCCCACATGATCCTCCCCATCGACGACGACCGGCTTTCTGACAACGCTGCCTACTGCCAGGATCGCGCTCTCCGGCGGGTTGATCACGGCGCGGAACTGGCGGATGCCAAACATCCCGAGGTTGGAGACCGTGAACGTGCCACCCTGCACATCCTCAAGTCTCAATTTATTTTCCCGTGCCCGCCCTGCCAGCTCCGTGACCTGCATATTGATTTCGCTAACACCTAAACGGTCGGCATTCCTGAGCACGGGGACCACCAACCCATGGGGAGCCGCCGCGGCGACCCCGATGTTCACATCCTTCCACAGCGAGATGGAGTCACCGTGGAAGGAAGCATTGAGGTAAGGGTGCCGGAGCAGCGCCCAGGCTACGACTTTGATTATCAATGCCGTGACGGTGATGCGCGGCTGCCCCTGCTTCTCGGTCTGCATATTGAAGAGCCTGCGAATGCTTTCCGCTTCCGACATATCCACTTCGGCGGTGAGAGCGATGTGCGGAGATTCCCGGAAGCTTTGCTGCATGCGCTCGGCGATCGTCCGGCGCATGCTGGTTAACGGGACGAGTTCTGCTTCGCGACCGTTCGTTGAAGCCGAGGCCGTTTTGACAGAAGCAAGTACATCTGCTGCCTGAACGCGCCCGCGTGGCCCGGAACCCGCTATTGTTTCCAGCGCGACTCGGCTCTCCTGCGCGACTCGCCTCGCTGCCGGGGTCGCCGGTATGGCTACACGGCCCAGAGTTTTTTGATGGGCAATGAACCGTTCCACGTCCCCACGCGTGACCCTATCCCCCGCAGCCGGTACTTGCGCCAGATCCACGCCCTCCTCTTTCGCCATGCGGACCGCGACGGGTGTTGCATGCAGAGTGACAGCCGCAGGAGCAATCGCAGGCTGCGAAACGGGAGCCACCTCCGGCTTGGAAGGAGTCCCCTGGCTTTCCTGCGCCTTGGGCAAATCCGCGAGTGTCTCGCCTTCCTTGAGGACGTAAGCGATAACTTTGGTCACAGGGACCACATCGCCATCTTTGAACAGGATCCTCGCCAGGGTCCCGGTCGCGGGGGCAGGCACATCGATCGCCACCTTTTCTGTTTCGACGGTCAGGACGGTTTCATCGAATTTGATAAAATCGCCCTCTTTTTTGGACCACGAAATGATCGTGGCCTTTTCCTGGTCCATATCGAACTTGGGCATGATGAAGGGAACCGGCATGTTAGATCCTTCCTTCCACCATGGCACGGATTTCCTGCTCGATATCGTCCTCCTGCGGGATGGCGATTTTTTCGAGACCCCGGTTATAAGGAATGGGGATGTCTTTCCCTCCAAGGCGCCGCACCGGTGTATCGATGTAATCGAAAGCAGGACTCCCCACCACAGAAGCGATCACTTCTCCGGCCCAGCCGCCCGTCTGGCAGGCTTCATGCACCACCAGCAGGCGCCCCGTGCGCAGCACGGAGTCGATGATTGTCTGGGTGTCGAGCGGCAGCAATGTACGCGGGTCGATGACTTCCACTTCGATCCCGGCTTCTGAAAGTTTTTCGGCCACATGCAGAGTCTTCATCACCATGATGTTATTGGCAACCACCGTAATATCGCGCCCGGCGCGCTTGATCTCCCCAACACCGAGCGGAATTGTGTAGTCGCCTTCGGGCACCTCGCCTTTGGTTTTGTACAGCACCTTGTGCTCCACAAAACAGACCGGGTTCGGGTCGCGGATCGCGGCGAGCATCAGCCCCTTGGCATCATACGGTGTGGAGGGATTCACCACCTTCAGCCCCGGGAAGTGCATGAGCACACTCTCCAGGGACTGCGAATGCTGGGAGGCCGCACCTGTCCCGGAGCCGGCAGGCATGCGAACGACCATCGGCACGGTCGTCCGGCCGCCAAACATGAAACGCATCTTGGCAGCCTGGTTGGCAAGCTGATCCAGGGTGAGCAGGATAAAATCCATGAACATGATCTCCGCCACGGGACGCATCCCCAGCAGCGAGGCGCCAATGGCAGTTGCTACAATCGTAGCTTCCGAAATGGGCGTCTCCCGGATGCGCTCAGGACCGAACTCGTCGAGCATCCCATGAGTCAAGCCGAACGCGCCGCCATAACACCCGATATCCTCACCCAGCAAGAAGACACGTTCATCACGTTTCATTTCCTGCCACAGGGCTTGTCGGATGGCTTCCAGGTAGGAGATCTCAGGCATAGACATACTCCGTCAGCGTGGATGGTTCCGGTTCCGGGGAGGCTTCTGCAAACTCCACGGCGCGCACGATGACCTGTTCTGCCTCTGCGTCGATCTCATGCGCCTGGCTTTCGCCCAGGATCTCGGCCCGCAGCAGGTGTTTCGTAAAGCGCATGATCGGGTCCCGGTTCTGCTTCCAGTCTTCGATCTCCTCCTTGGAGCGATACAGGTTTCGATCGCTCTTGGAATGACCGAAGTAGCGGTACGTGACTGTTTCCACAAAATAGGGCCCAATCCCTGCGCGGACGTGGTCGGCAGCAATCTTCATCGCGTCGTACACAGCGACCACATCATTCCCATCTACACACGCCCAGGGGATTCCGTAGGCCTCAGCACGCTGGGCAATCGGCAGCTTGGCTGTGGCGCGCGCAACATCCATGGACATGCCATATTTGTTGTTCTCACAAATATAGAGGACCGGTAGTTTCCATAAAGCGACCATATTCAGCGCTTCGTGGAAGACGCCCTCATTGGAGGCGCCATCGCCGAAGATACAAATGCAGATCTCCTTTCGCCTCTGCATTTGTAGCGCCAGACCTACGCCCACCGCCTGAGGGATACCGCCGCCCACGATCCCGTTGGCGCCCAGATTGTTGGACTGAAAATCGGCGATGTGCATCGAGCCCCCGCGGCCGTGGTTGTAGCCGGTATCCTTACCGAGGAATTCCGCCATCATGAGGTTGATATCCGCGCCCTTGGCGATGAAGTGTCCGTGCCCGCGATGATGGTTGATGAAATAATCATCAGAGCGCACCGCCAGGCTGATGCCCACCGCCACGGCCTCCTGCCCCGCCGAAAGATGCATCGTTCCGTGGACCTTCCCGGCCGCGTACAGTTTGTCCGCCATATATTCGAAATGACGGATCGTACACATGGTCCGGTCCAAGTCAATCAATGTCTCATCGGACAAGCCCAGCCGTTTCACCTGCTCCTCAAACGCCTCGTGCGAGCCTGCCTCCTGCTCAATCACCTTTCTACTATCATCAGTCATGAAGAACCTCGTTCATTTTGAATTCGTCATCTCCAATACCTTCCTGGCCGTCAGGTTATCGATCACCAGAATGTTTATGTATTTGCTTCGCAACGCACCCAGGATGGCGGCGGCTTTCCCCTCCCCTCCAGCCACACCCAGTCGCACCGGGATAGACAATAGGTCCTGCCTGCGGATCGAGACCAGACGTTCGCAGAAATCTTCGCACGCGGGGAGACCGTTGATATCGAAATGCAACCCACACACATCCCCGACTCCCCCGGATCGGCGCAGGTCCTCGAGCTCACGCCTTGTCACATAGCCCGCCAGATAAAAGCTGGAATGTTCCAGGGAAGTGGTTCCGACTCCCAGGAGCGCCACATCTGCTTTCTTTCCTATACTGATCGTCTCGCGCACGCTCTTTGTTTCGAGAAGGGATTTCGCCATCTCGGCACTCTGACACAAGTAAGGTGCGTTGATGTAATAGGCCTCGCCACCAACTTTGTCGGTGAACCGCGCCACCAGGTCATGTCCATCGTATTTCAGGTTGCGGGCGCCCATGGCGCCGACCAGTTGGACGACATTAATCGGCAGAGGCTCGGGACTCTCATATGCATCGACCGTGGCGCTGATCGAAGTACCCCACGCCAGCCCCAGGGTTTTCTGAGGCGCAAGATAACGCGCCAGTATCATCGCGCCGGCAATCCCAAGGGTGTGAGTCAATCTCTCGCCATTTCGGTGCCTCGTGATCACGACACCAGCATCCTTGAGCCCAAATTGCTCTTTCAATGCCATTTCCAGATCAGGATCGGATTGCAGGGGTCTCTGGATCCGGATATCGACGATGCCGCTCTCACGCGCTTCCTTCAACATGCGCGAGATCATCGAACGTGTCACGCCAACGGCTTTGGCGATCTCCGCCTGGTTCTTTTCTTCGAGGTAATACATTTCCGCTAAATCAGCCAGTAAACTTGCCCGGTCTTGGAAGGCTCTTTTCTCCATGATTATCTCCAACATTAAGGTTATTGCATGACCGCACGCGGCAGAGCGCGGGCCATTGCGTCCAGTAATGAATTGATTTCATCCACGGTCGTCGGCATGCCAAGCGAAATCCTCAACGTGGATTCGATCTGCTCCCGGGGCATCCGCATGGCCGTTAGCACATGCGAAGGCTCGATGGATTTTGAATTACAGGCAGATCCTATGGAAACCGCAACACCTTCATTATTCAGCCGGATTTGCAGCATCTCGGCATCCATACCGGTCAACCGAATTGACAGAATATGGGGAGCGACGGCATCCTCCCATCCATGTACGGCTATCCCCGGATCGATGGACTGCAAGCCGACGATCAGGTTTTTCCTCAGCTCCGAAAGACGAGCACGCTCCTCCTGGCGGTATTCCTGGACGAGGTGTAATGCCGCGCCGAGACCTACAATCCCAGGGACGTTTTCGGTGCCGGCACGCCGGGAGTGTTCCTGCGGTCCTCCCAGGATCATCGGTTCCAATTCAATCCCGGAACGAACATACAACGCGCCGATACCTTTCGGTCCGTAGACCTTGTGGCCAGAGAGTGAAAGCATATCCACATTGAGTTTATCCACGTCCACATCGAACAGACTCATAGCCTGTACCGCATCGGTATGGAAGCGGATGCCATGGCCTTGTGCCAGCCTGCCAATTTCTCCGATCGGCTGGACAGAGCCGACTTCGTTGTTCACGTACATGATCGAAATCAATTTTGTCTCAGTGCGGATCGCCCGCCTCACATCCTCTGGATCCACCAGGCCATATTGATCGACCGGTAGATACGTGACGGCGTAACCTTCCTCTTCCAGGTGCTGCGCGGCATGCAGGATCGCATGATGTTCAATCGCGGAGGTAATCAGGTGACACTCGTCAGGTGTATAGCGCCGCAATGTACCGAAGAGAGCCAGGTTATCTGCCTCGGTCGCGCCGCTTGTGAAGAGGATCTCGCTTGCCCGGCAACCAAGCCCATGAGCAATGTCCATGCGGGCCTGATCGATGAGTCCCCTCGAAGCGGTCCCTGCCCAGTGCATGCTGGAAGGATTGCCAAACTCCTCATCCAGGGCACGCAGCATTGCATTCCGCACACGGGGATGAACAGGGGTGGTCGCGCAGTAATCGAGGTAGATTCGTGAATTCATAAGGCCCTCGGCAAAGTTACAGAGGTAGGTAGCGAACGATTACATGATGTAATCAGCCTGTACCTGCTTCAGTATTTTTTCAATCGTGGCGGGGTGCATAGGATCGCCGATCAGCGGCTTGATATTGATGACCGGGCAACCGGCTTCTGCTTCTGTGAAGGCAGGAAGCAGTTGCAGGATGAGGTTCGAGCGCGGCGGAAAGCCGTATTCACTCGCGGCCAGATGGGTAGAGATCTGGCAATCGATGCCCTGCCTCTCAAAGAACTCTGTCAGTTGTTCAGCAACAATCATGACCCGGTTGCTGCAGTGCCCACCGACCACACAAACCTTATACTTCGACATACCTGCCTCGCTATGCTTTGAATGTGGGTGGCTCCCACCCGATCTCAAACCATGGGAGCCACCACTCTATTCAGTTGTAGGTCTAGCCAAACAATCCAAAGAATTTTTGGATGAAGAAGCCGAGGATGTCACCGCCCATATCCCAGCTTGCAAGCTTCAGGCCCTGGGCGATCTGTTCACCGTACTGGCCCATCATCTTGAATGTTTCCGTATGAGCATCCACGGTCAGGGTGGAGAAGTACATGAACGGGATCGCATAGACCAGGAGTACGATCACGGTCTTGATAACGTTGCCCTTGGTGTAGGGAACCACCGCGCCTGCCCAGAAGGGGACGACTGCCAGGCTGGCGATGGGCAGCATTTGTACACCAGGCAGCACAGCAGCCAGTAGAACAAGGAGCGGGAATAGGATGACGGAGGAAGCCATCACAGCCGGATGTCCGAGCAGGACGGCGCAATCGACTGCGACGTAGATCTCGCGGTCCTTGAAACGCTCGCGCATGTACTGGACAATGGACATCGTGATCGGCACGATGCCTTCGGCGATGATCGATACCATGCGAGGCAGGACAACCATCATAGTGGCGACCTGCATGCCCAGCCCGAGCCATTGCTGGACGGAGTAGCCTGCCGCGATGCCGATGATGAAGCCCAGCACGAGCCCTAGAATAGCTGGTTCGCCGATCAAGCCGAAGCGCTTCTTAATGCCGTCGGGGGAGGCATCCCAGTCCTTGAGTCCAGGGATCCGGTCCAGCAGCCAGACGACGGGCATGGCGACGAGGCTGGCTTGCACCGTCGTTCCGCAGGGCACCCCGATGCCCGGCATATCGTTGAATTCCTGATATTTCTTGGCAGTCATATCACTCATGAGACTACCAAGCACCAGATACAGCACGCCAGCGATGATGCCCAACACAACATTGCCGCCCGTCAAAGCCCAGACGAACCCTGCCAGGGCGGAACCGTGCCAGTAGGACCAGACATCGGTCCACAGGGTCTTGGTGAGTTTGAACACGACCATCAGGATGTTAACGATGAGCAGGGTCACAATCAGACCGGCAACGCCCGGCCAACCCCAGGCAATACCCGCGTCCGCCCAGTTGACATCCACGTACGATTTGGTGATGCCCATGTTGGTTGCAAGCGCCTGCACCGCGGGCTGGAGAGCCGAGATGATCAGGTTGACAACCAGGAACAGACCTGCGAGTCCAACCCCTGTGACGACGCCGCCGCGGACGGCTTTCGCAAAGCCCACACGGAAGATCAAACCCAGAATGATCAGAACGATCGGCACAATGACCGTGGAACCGAGTCCCAGGAACCAGCCAACAGCAGTTTGTAGTACTTCCATTTTGCGTTCTCCTTCAATGAATTTCAGTGTATGACCGGAGCAGCTCCGGCTATTTGCTTTTGACAACGTTGACGATCTTATCCAGCAGTACGTCCTTCTCGGCCTGCGTGCCAATCAGGAAGGGCATCCCCTGAATGACCGGCACATCGAAAGTGCGGAAAATCTTCATCATCGAAACGATCATGACCAGGTCAGTGCGCGACAGAAAGCGTTCAATGTCTGCCATCAGGATGCGCTTGACCTCCACATCCCCGAAACCCTCTTTCGCCATGCGCTCACGGATCGAATCTTCCGCAATGGTCGATGTATTAATTCCTGCGCCACAGGCAACCACAATCAATTTACCCATGTATCAATCCTTTCTCTTTCCACACAAGATAGTCGACTATCGGGGTGAACAGGTGATAGCATCTCCGGCAGACAGCCTCCTTCTCGAAACAGCCCAGCCTCTGTTTCCTCAACTCAGGCGGAGCTCACGCCTCAGCCAGGATTCCACTTCCGGCAGAGTAGTCTGGTTTCGCAACTCGTCCAGTTTTTCAGGCTGCCCAAATAACACAGCCAGGTTTCTAAGGGTTTGAATCTGCTCCTCGGGATCGCGGTTCGCCAGCATGAAGACCAGCCTCACGTCCAGACCTTCGTCCGGGTCTGCCATGTTCTGAAAGGTCACAGGCTCGTGGAGCACCGCCACACCCAGCGCAGACTGCTGGACTCCATCGGCATCTGCATGCGGGAAGGCAATGCAAAATGGCTTGGTCGGCAATCCCGTGGGGTGATCCAGCTCACGGCGCCAGGTCTGCTCGCCATAGGTTGCCGCGACGAGTCCCTGTGCATGCATCCTTTCCGCCAGAACGTCAATGACATCGTGGGCATCTTTTGCCCGCAGGTCAAACGCGATCAGGGAATCGTTAAATGCCAGCACCATGTTCTCCTAAACTTGCTTTTGTCCATAACGGTTATGGTAATAATCGAACGAGGCGCGTGCCTGCTCCTCCGTCAAGACAGCCGCTGCGCCAATGGACTTTGCAATGAAAAATGTACGTGCGGCTTCCTCCAGGGTCACCGCCCGCTCGAGGGCATGCTCCAGTGTCTTGCCAACAGTGATCGGTCCGTGATTGCCTAGCAGTACCGCGTAGCCATCGTCCATCACCTGCGGCGGGAGGGTCGGGAATTCAGGATCTTCCACGCTCAAGTAACGCGTTACGGGCACAGGCTGGCCGAACCAGTCCGCCATCGTCTCGGTAATGACCGGGATGGGTTCATACACAACGGAAAACGCGGTCGCATACGGGGAATGCGTATGAACGACCGCGTTCAATTCGGGGCGGAAGCGCATGAAATTAGTCCAGAGGTTTAGCGCTACGGAGGGGCGATAGTTTCCCTCGACCAGATTTGAGTCCATATCTGTGACGATCATGTCGGGGGGGGCAAGGCGCTCGTAATCCAAGCCGCTGGGGGTGACCACTACATAGCCTGTCTCAGGGTCACGCGCGCAGACCGTGCCTCCCGCCATCCAAACCAGGTTGTATTTTGGCAGAAGAAGAGCCGTTTCCAGGACACGAGCCCGTAGTTCTTCGAGGATCATGGTTTCAACGGGTACTTTCCAAGCTCATGCCCGGCTTCAAAAAAGGCAAGCATGTTCTCGAGGGGAATGTCGTTGCTGAAATTGTGCGACGGCGCCAGGATATAGCCGCCGCCTTCACCCATCTGCTCCACGCGCAGGCGGACCTCGCAGCGCACATCCTCGATCGTCCCGTGGTTGAGAACGTTCTTGACATCCACACCACCCTGGAAGGTGAGATCTTTGCCAAAGTCGCGCTTCAGCTCGACCGGGTCCATCCCACGTAAATGGCCCTCGATCGGATTGAGAATATCGAACCCGGTCTCGATCAGGTCCGGGATAAATTTGCGGATCGCGCCGTCATTGTGAAGAAGCACCTTGGCCTTCGGCGCCTGCTTCTTGATCATTTCAATGGTTTTCCTATAGCGGGGCTTGAAGAACTTGGTGTAGACGGTCGGGTTGAACATGGGTCCCGCGTTTGTGCCATAGTCATCCGCCATCTCCACCACCTGCACATACGGACCCACGACGCGGAGGAAGGCATCATAGAAACCATCCAGCACTTCCGCGAGTTTGCCTAACAGGTAATCGAAGATGTGCGTGTCCATGACGGTCAACATCAGGGCATTCTCCATCCCCACAAGCGCGCGCGTCATTTCCCACAGGTTGCCATAGACAGGCCGGTGCGCCACGATCGCATAATTTGTGTTGTAATACAGGTCTTCAATTTCTTCTTTCACCCCCTCTAAACGGACCGGGTCATATGGGTCTGGCCACGGATATTTCTCGATTTTCTCTATGGAGAGATCTTTCCCGAGCGGTGCGCCGTGCAAGTCGTAGTAGCCTGAGACCAGCCTGTGCGTGATCCCCCACTCGTCTATAAATTCCTGAAACTCCCCAATCATGGAATTGGCAATGAAATTTGCTGGCGGGCGGATGTGAATGAAACGGAAGTCGGTCCCCAGCTTGGTGAGTACTGGATTGTAATCGGGTGTGGTGTAAAAACCGACCAGCGTTCTGCGCGGCACGTCCTGCACTCCGAAGTGGTCCCGCAGCAAAACGTATCTCTGCTCCGTCAGATGGTTGGCAGATCCCCCCAGGGCGATCGGGACACGATCCGGTTCCTTGTGATTCAGCGTTAGAGTTACACGTTCCCGAGGCGTCATGGTTTCTGGCATCGATGTACTCCCGGCAAGGCGATATTCACTTTTGTGAATTAATTATCACATATGTGAATTATAGGGATTTGAATGCGGGTTGTCAACAGATTTGTGAAAAAGGTGACAAATGTCATGTGCAATATTAGTATAGGGGGGATAGATCAGGGTTAATGACGAACTTGACCGCTTCACCGCCGATCATCTTCTTTAGCGCTGTCTCCACCTGCTCCAGTGGCAGTTCCCCATTGAGAATGGGCGCCGGGTTGATCACACCCGAAGAGATCAGGTCTAACGCCTCGCAGGCGTCCTGTGCTGTCCCGCCATGCATATTGAGCAAATCGATCTCTCCGTAATGTACCCGTGCCGCATCGAGCTCAACTCTGGTTCCGCCGGGCAACCCACCGAACCACAGGACCCGCCCACCGCGGCGCACGATCTCTACAGATGTTTCCCAGGTGGCTTTGGCGCCCGCGCATTCGATCACCACGTCCGGGCCGAATCCATGCGTCAGCTCTTTCACCGTCGCGATCGTATCTCGTTCATGCGCATTGAGAAGATGGGTCGCGCCCAGGGCTCGCGCGACCTCCAGTCGCCGCGGGCTGTGACCGATAGCAATCACATCGCCGGCTCCTGCCCGCCGGAGCAATTGGATGAACATCAGACTGATGGCGCCCCCCGCACCGAGAATCGCCACGGTTTCCCCAGCCTGGACTGCCAGCTTGTGCCATCCGTGCACTACAGTGACCAGAGGCTCGAGCAGGGCAGCATGTGCGTAAGGGATAGGAGCGGGGATCTCAAATGTGGTGCGGCGCACGATCGAGGCGGGGAGTATCATATACTCCGCAAAAGCGCCGAAGTTGTAGACAAGATTGACACAGAGATTTCCCTGCCCGCGTTGGCAGTAGAAGCATTCCCCACACTCGGCAAAGACGTTGGCTGTCACTCGCATCCCCTCGTGGAAAGTTTCCACCCCACCTCCCACATGGATCACATCTCCTGCGAACTCATGCCCAAAGGTGAATGGCGGAGGGAACTTGGGATGCCCGCGCCGGTATGTCTTCACATCCGTGCCGCAGGTCGTGGCGGCGCGGACTTTGACCAGTAGCTCTCCTGTTGCTGGATCAGGAATTGGAACTCGACGCAACTCGATTTGTTCCGGGCCAAGATAGACCACCGCGCGCATTGTGTCTGCCATGTTTACTCCGTTGACAACGAGGCCGCCATTCGTTACAATTTTCACATATGTGACATTATACTCACAAATGTGAGTGGGAGCAGCACATGGTCAAACTACAATTGGCAATGGATACACTTGACGAGCAGGAAGCACTGCAGCTCGCCGAATGCACGGCACCTTTCGTGGATATCCTCGAAGCCGGTACCCCTCTCATTAAGTCGGTGGGGATAGGAATTGTTAGTAAACTGAAAACAATCCACTCCAACAAAATCATCCTGGCGGATCTGAAGTCAAGCGACGTAGGTGCCTACGAAGCCGATATGGCGTTTCGGGCGGGCGCGGACATCGTCACGACCCAGGGCATCACAACCACGGCGACCATTTGCGAAGTCCAGCGTGAAGCAGACAAATGGCAGCGCCGCGCGGAGGTGGATATGACCGGCGTGAAAGATCCCGTAGTGCGTGCCAGAGAAGTAAAAGAGAGGGGTGTCAGTCTCGTGCTCTACCATCGCAGCATCGATGAAGAGCTGACGCAAGGCGCAGGCTGGGACGAAAGGGCGATGACCACGGTCCGGGAAATGTGCGATCTCGGCCTCGATGTCGCTATTGCCGGCGGCGTGGACATGGATATCCTCCCCCTCCTGAGAGGCGTGCCGATCTATAGCGTTGTGGTCGGTCGTGGCATTACCGCGCAGGCGGACCCCGCGCGAGCCGCCGAACGAATCGCGCGTTGCATCCTGGAGATCTGGCCCGCATAAGATGCACATCAGCGCCTCCCTGCTTGCCGCGGACTACGCCCGCCTGGGCGAGGAAATGCAGCGCGCCGAACGGGCGGGCGTGGATTCCTTCCACTTCGACATGATGGATGGCCACTATGTCCCAAACCTCGCTCTGACCCCCGATCATATAAAGGCGCTGCGACCTTATTCGAAGCTGCCTTTTCACGTTCATCTGGAGCTTGAAGATCCCGACTATGCGCTTTCCAGTTTTCTCCCTTTTCAGGCGGACCTGGTGATTGTTCAGTGGAACACGCTCAGGGACCCGGCCCATACATTTGAAAATTTACGGGCGAAGAATACAAGGATCGGGTTGGGACTGAATCCTGATGATACACTGGATGAAGTCTCCCCCATCCTGCCTGAACTGGACTCTCTTCTCCTACTGGGGGTTTTCCCTGGCTTCGGAGGGCAACCGATTCAGCCGGGCATGAGCGATCGGATCGCCGCCGCGCGCGGTCTGGCGGACCGGCATAATCCGCGGATTGCGATCGCAGTCGATGGCGGTGTGAAACCGGAGAATGCCATGCAGCTCTGCAACGCTGGGGCAGACATTCTGATCATGGGGACAGCACTGTTTCAGTCCACCGACATGGCAGAGACTGTCAGATCGGTCAGGGAGTCGTTTGCAGGGTCACGGCGCCGCTGACAGTACGGATCGAGAGACGACCATTTCCGGAAGCGATCTGCCCCTCACACGTTCGCGTAGAAGAGGCGAGACCCTGTAGCAGACAGGCGACCTCGCCGCTTGTAGAGCCCACCTGCAACGTCACGTCTGAGTCCGCGCTCAAATTGACGGACACAGATCCATGGTCAGTTTCGAGCCTGACGGTGTCATCCCCAGCGATCGAGCCACTAAAAACGATATTCCCCATGATCGTTGAAATTCCCACGTCACCCCGCACATCCTGTGCAGAGAGTGCGCCATAATTCCCCACAATACTGACTATCCCGGCGCTTTCCCGAACCGTGATGTTTCCGCGATTGGAGTGCAGCGTCAGCTGACCGGTCATCTGCTCGAGCGTGATATTGCCGGAGGTAGAAGTAATCTCCAGAGCTCCCTGAAAACCCTGTGCCTGAATCGAAGCGGCCTCGGTTTCAACTCTCACCTTAAGTTTGGGCGGCAACAGAATGTTGACGAGCAGAGGAGCCCGGGGCGAACGAGCGTGATGCGAATAGATTCGGATCAGGGTCAATTCCTGCGTGGAATTGACGCCATACTCCATTCCATCGGCAAACAAGGTCTGCCCCTGGACATGGATTTGCGGATCGGGCGACTGCAAGAGCTGCACCTCGCCGTAGTCAACCTGGATGAGTACGGCCTGCGCTTCTGCCGGGTCGATTTTGCGCGTCTCCAGGTCGGTATATTCTCCAGCGACAGAGGCACAGGCTGTGGCGGCGTACGCCAGCAAGATCAGCAACAGGGCAGATAACAATCTCAGTGGCGGGGACATGTATTGTTCATCATTTTAGCATCGATGCAGAAACGAAAATTCTAATCTGCCTCTCTAACTCCTATCGTACAATTTTCCCTGAAATCGGGCAACTGAACCTGCAAACCTGTATGCGGGGAACTCTACAAAACATACGACGCCGCAGTTCGTTTATACAGACAAACATATTTGACGGTAGGTGCAAAATGGACAGCAGTTTGTTTTCGTTTATCAATATTCTTTTCGTTATCTTTGTGCTGGTAACCACAGTGTTAGTGCTCAGGTCACTCTCTCAGAACTGGTCGCTCATCCCGCCGCCCAAGGAACGCGATTTCGGTTCGGCACTGGCGGAGTGGGCGCGGCAGAGGGGGCTGCAATATGCGCCTCAGCACGTACACGTGATCAGCGGCGTCTACAACAATCGCTGGTTTGCGATTGGGACCGCCAACGAAGAAAACGCGCTGCGCATACGGATGAGGGTTCACAACCCCCGGCGCACCAGCCTGCAAATCTTTGGCGATTGGCTGGAGGACAGCGGGGTGATCGCGTTCGTGAATCGATTCCGCATCTATAGCAGCCCCTCCGGATTGAGCGAAACGCTCTTCGATACAGATACCAGGCTGCGCGACACCCTGCTACGCTTCCCGGGATTACGCGCCCGGCTCGATCTATTCTCAGACCCCAGGGATCCTCATCACCTGCATTATTCCCTACTGACCGACCTGCCCGGGGCGGAGACGCTCGAAACGATCATGGCATCCCTGTGTCGATTTTGCGATGACCTCGAGCAGCAAATTGCCGGGGAAGGCGATAGCAGCACCTAAGCGTTAGAGCGCCTTAGCCAAATCTTCAATCCCGGAGAATACCCACGTTGGCTGGATCGGGCTGGACTCTGACTCAGCGGCCGTGCAGACTCCACTGAGGACCAGGATCGTTTTCAGTCCGAGTCGCTGACCCCCGGCGATATCCGTTGCCAGTCGATCGCCCAGCGAGGCCGTCTCGTCGGGTCCCAGCTGCATCCGCTGCAGTGCGATGCGAAACATCCAGCTTTCTGGCTTCCCAATGATGAGAGGTTGGCAGTCTGTAGCAGCAGCAATAGCAGCTACGATCGCCCCACCGCCAGGTACGAGCCCATCCGCGGTGGGGTAAGAAGTATCAGGATTGGGTCCGATGAAATCTGCCCCTGCACGAATGAGCAGGGTCGCCCGCTTGAGCATCTCATACGTGAGCTGACGATCCATGGTCGCGACCACAGCCTGGACGTTCGAGTCTGCCAGGGTAAACCCTGCCCCAGAGATCATACCCTTGAGCGCTGCCTCCCCGACCACATAGATGCGGCTTCCGGCGGGATAATTCGACTGCAAATAATTGACAGTAGCAACCGCCGCCGTCACCACCTGCTCCGGCAACACCTCAACCCCCAATTTCCCAGCTTTCTGAACAAACCCTTCTGGGGTCTGTGTATTATTGTTCGTTGCCAGTACAAACTTGATCTGCCTCCGCCTGAGAGTATCAAAGAACTCGTGAAGACCCGGCAGGGGAGTATCGCCCTGCCAGAGCACACCGTCCATGTCGATGACCAGCCCCTTTAGTTGACAAAGTTCCGCAAGATTATTAGAGCGCATAATTGAGCCACCTCCTGCTTTGATGATTTTTGTGATCGTGATTCAAACAGGCAGGAGATTATTCTACACAGAAATTATCAAACGCAAAGCGATTCTGCGAAACTTTCACACATTTGAATGACGAAAGGCTGATTCATAGATTCCCTGGCCGACCGTTCTGACTTAAGCGGTATCATCTATGCCAGCAATTCCTGTAAACACCGGACCAAGGATGCAAACATGACAACATCAAAGACTCAAGCGCTCCAACCCCTGCCGTTTCTGCAAAACGGGATTGCCCAGGTGGCAATCCTTGTGGAGGAGCTGGATAAAACAGTGGAAAATTACTCGACCCTGTTTGGGATTGGCCCCTGGCACTTCTATACTTACGGCAGACCTCTGGTCAAGGAGATGACCTATCACGGGCGGCCAGCAGATCATAAGATGCGTATCGCGCTCTCATACATCGGTCCGTTACGAATTGAGTTGATCGAGGCAAAAGAAGGGGATTCGATCTACGCGGATTTCATTAAAGAGCATGGCTATGGTGTCCATCACTTCGGCATCCTGGTGGAAGAGATGAACGACGAACTGACAAAAGCCCATGCTGCCGGCCTGGAAATGATCCAGGATGGATCGGGATTTGGACTCGATGGAGATGGGCATTATGCCTACCTGGATACCGAAAAACTCCTGGGAGTCACGCTCGAGTTGATCCAGCGGCCAAGAGCCAGAGTAGCACCAGAAAAGATTTATCCCGCTTAACGTCCTACCATCCACACATACAGGCTTCGAGGTCCGTGCACACCCAGGGTGACGGTCAATTCGATATCGGCGGTCCGGCTTGGGCCGGTGATAAAGACCAGGTAATGATCGTCTTTCACTTCGGCAAAGATCTGGTGTAAATCGGCGCGCAGCATTTGGGGGCGGACGATGGCAAGATGGACACGCGGCAGCAGGGATACGGCACGCGGCTTTCCTGCGGAGGACCTCAAGACCAGAGTGCCCGTCTCAGGCAGGAGATACTCAGCCTCCGTGACGCCCAGGTCACAGGTGGCCATTTCGTGCTTATCAGCATTGGGGGAGATGAGCTCCACACCAAGAGAATGGAGGATTTCCGTAATACCCAGCTGCCGGAGATGAGCGGTTTCCCAGACCGTTGCCCTGCGGATGTTTTGTTCCTGGATGAGAGCCTTGAGTTCCGAATCAATGTCGGATGGCACGAGGCTTCGTCCCACGCCTGAGAGTTTTTTGATCTCACTCAAAAAGCTCTCAATTTCGACGTCAATCGATTCGGCTTGGCGAGCATGATGAATCGCAGGGCGCGGACCCGTTGGAGTCTGCGAGGCACGCCCGAGAGAACGGCGAACATTTTCGATTACCGGATTGGTCATCGGGTGGAATCCTGATCTTCCCGGGAGTGCGCCTTCCTCCACCAGGATCGAAAGCCCGCCGTGAATGCCGGCAATGGGCGGCCCCTCGTCCAGCGGCTGAGGGGATACGGCGCGTTAGCGATCCAGTTGCCGCGCCGGAAGATAGACATAATTGTCGGAAGAAAAAGTGTTCCCAGGCGGTATATCCAGTTTTTGGCAAGGGCGATCGAAGCAAATCCCGCGCTCAGACGAGGTAGCGTTGGCAGAGTCGCGGTAGCAAATTCGTCACCCTCAGCCACACGGCGGCGGAGGTGACGAAGGATCGTCGGGATCGGGATTTTGACGGGGCAAACGTCCGCGCAGGCGCCGCAGAGGGTGGAGGCATACGGGAGCTCGCGCGCGGTCCTGGTGCCCAGCATCTGGGGCGAGAGGATCGCGCCGATCGGCCCGGAGATAAACCAGCCATAGGCAAATCCACCCACGTTCTTATAGACCGGACAGACATTCGCGCAGGCGCCGCAGCGGATGCATTTGAACACCTCACGCCCGACAGGATCTTTAAGCACCTTCGAGCGACCGTTGTCGAGAAGGACAAGGTGAAATTCTTTTGGACCGAACTCACCCTCTTCCCGGCGCGGACCCGTGATGAATTGTGTATAGGTGGAAAGTTTTTGTCCAGTGGCAGAGCGGGCAAGCAACTTCAGGAAAACGGTCAGCGACTCCCAATCGGGAATGACCTTGTCGATGCCGACGACCGCTACGTGCACATCCGGCATGGTTGAGACCATGCGTCCATTGCCTTCATTGGTAACCAGGACCAGCGTGCCCGTTTCCGCGATCAGGAAGTTGCCGCCGGAGATGCCCATTTCTGCATTGAGGAATTTCTCGCGCAAGACCTCACGGGCAATGCGCGCGAGCTCCACAGGGTCCGAGGGCGCATCGAGATCCAATTTCTCACTAAAGATTTCGGCAACATCTTCCTTTTTCAGATGCACAGCCGGGACAATGATGTGAGAGGGTCCTGTGCCTGCTAGCTGGATGATGTATTCGCCGAGATCCGTCTCAATCGCCTGGATGCCCTCCTGCTCCAGCGCGTGATTTAGGCCAGTCTCCTCCGTCGCCATCGACTTGGATTTGACGGCTGTCTTGACGTGATGTTCCCGGGCGATCTGCAGCACGATCTGATTCGCAGCCTCGGCAGTCTCCGCCCAGTGGACATTCCCGCCTGCCGCCACTACTTTTTCTTCCAGGCGCGACAGGTATACATCCATGTTTTCGATGGTATGCAAACGGATGTCCGAGCCGATGTGGCGCAGCTCCTCCCATTGCGGGAGCTCGGCTACCCGGGCCGCGCGCCCACTGATAAAGCGATTCGTCGCCTGCTGCACTGCCGGCGGTATACCGGCGGGCACATGTTCGCTATATTCTTCAAACCCTATGTAGGTGGGAGTTTCAGTCATAAGAATGGGTGGAGTCGAAAATCTCCAGATTTTCGGGAAACAGCTAAGCTCCAACGTCTGGAGACGTTGAGTCCATGTTTGCAAGTAAATCAATAATGTGAAGTGCGCGAATCTTCGAGCCTGCTTTATGCAAGCCGCCGGCAATGTTCATCAGGCATCCCGGCTCGCACATCACCACTGTATCTGCGCCGCTGGCGAGGATATCCCTGACTTTGTTTTCCATCATGGAGCGGCTGACTTCCGGAAAGGTCACGGTAAATGCACCGCCAAAGCCGCAGCAGGTTTCCTCTTCCTGAAGAGGGATCAGCTCCAACTCCTTCACGCGGTTGAGCAAACTCCTGGCCTCAGTTTTGAGTCCCATCTCACGCAGATAATGACAGGAGGCGTGATAGGTTACTTTATGCGGGTACACCGCCCCGACATCCGTCACTTTGAGGATGTTCACCAGATACTCTGTGAACTCAAATGTGCGTGATGCAATATCCACCGCCAGGTTATGCTCGGCTGTGCCGGGCTTGAATAAAGAGGGATAGTGATGCTTGACCATGCTGACACACGAGCCGGATGGACCAACGATGGATGCCTCGCTTTGGCCGAATGCCTGCAGGAAGTTCCAGGCGACCGGGCGCGTCTTCTCTTCAAACCCGTTATTAAAGAGCGGTTGTCCGCAGCAGGTTTGTCCGGGAGGAAAGGCCAGGTCCACCCCGAGGCGCTCCAGGATGCGGGTCATGTTTTGAAGCGTCGAGGTATAGAATTGATCGCCGAGACAGGTGATAAAAAGTTGGGCTTTTGGCATTTTTGATTAGCGCAAGAAGGCCTCGTGCAGACCACCATCCACACTAATGATCTGACCGGTGGTCTTGCTGAATTTGCTGCTGCTGAGGAGGAGGGCGACCTCCGCCTGGTCTGCCAGCGTAATCGGCGATTTGGTCAATGTGCGCTGGGCATAATAGAGTGCCAGTTTATCGCGCAGAGCTTCGGTCGATTCGCTTTCATCAAACTGGATGTTGTACTTTGTCAAGGAACTGATCACACGCTCACGCGGGAACATACTGCTGCCCTCCACCACTGTGGCAGGCGCCAGTCCATTGACGCGCACCAGCGGGGATAACTCAATCGCCAGCTCCCGCACCAGATGATTGGCCGCGGCTTTGCTCGTGTCATAAGCAAATGAGCCTTGCTTGGCAACTGCCGCGTTGGCGCTGGTCGTAATTACCAGGCTGGATTTGAATCCCTGTGCCTGCCAGATCTTCTTGGCTACATCGGCCACCAGGAACGGACCAGTGACATTGATCGCATACGTCAATGCCCACTTGTCGTCTGGAATCGCACCCTGTTTATCCGGCGAGACAAAGATGCCTGCTGTGACGATGATATTATCGATCCCACCATACGCGAGGACAATATTTTCGAACATCGCCTGGATGCTTTCACGTTTTGTGATATCCACACCCAGGCCGATCGCCGGACCACAATTCGAAATGCCAGTGCCTGCCACACCAATGCCAACACCGTAAATATCGATGAGCTCCTGTGCCGTCGCACGCGCAGCTTCCTCGGAGAGGTCAGCACATACCACATGGGCGCCTTCCTTCGCAATGCGATGCGCCACGGCTTTCCCAATCCCGCTCCCGGCGCCGATCACGACCACTACATTTCGGGCAAACTCCTTTTCAGGAGGCATACGCTTGAGTTTTGCTTCTTCCAGCAGCCAGTACTCGATATCAAAGGCTTCCTGCCGCGGCAGCCCCTGATATTCGCTGATGGCCTCGGAAGACCGCATCACTTCGATGGCCAGCGAATAGAACTCGGCCGTCACACGACTTTCACTCTTGTTCTTGCCCCAAGCGATGATTCCCAGTCCGGGAATTAGGATCACGGTGGGGTTCGGGTCGCGCATTGCAGGAGAATCAGGGTGCTTACAAGATTCGTAGTAGGCAGTATAGTCGGCGCGATAATCAACCAGACCCTTTTCCAGTTTCTCGAGCAGGGTGTCATACAATTCGTTTTGTGGATTCCAATCTACATAAAGCGGCTTGATCTTGGTCCGCAGAAAGTGATCCGGGCAGGATGTGCCGATTTCTGCGAGACGCGGCGCATCCACGCTGTTTACAAATTGAAGGACCTTTTCCGTCACATGCACGGTGCCGAT
>Ga0075429_100000448_pt1 | contig 30654 bp, 35 predicted proteins | sample RhiMetdeltSRZDD3_FD_75295 | JGI IMG/M metagenome (GOLD analysis project Ga0075429, IMG submission 75295) | Populus rhizosphere microbial communities from Tennessee, USA - Rhizosphere MetaG P. deltoides SRZDD3 | ecosystem: Host-associated > Plants > Roots > Rhizosphere > Soil | place: USA...
GCGCCGCGCCTTCTCGATGGCGATCTGCGGATCGGGTTCGGCCGGGGCGCGCTCGGCCGGCCGGGGCGGGGGAGGCGGCGCAGGCGCGGGCTGCGGCGCCGGGGCGGGCTCGGGCGCGGGCGGCGCGGCCACCTGCGGCACGCTCGCCCACAGCTCGGCCTCGATGCCTTCCGGCTCGCTCGCGCGCCAGCGCACGCTGAACGCGATCGCCACCACGAGCAGCGCGTGCACCATCAGCGCGAGCGCCAGCCCGCGCCCCATGCCGCCCGGCGCGCGGGGCATGAGGGTGTCGCGGCGCATCACGGCGGTGGTCATGTGCGGTCCCGGCGCGGCGCGCTCATGTCATTGCCCCGACTTGTTGAGCAGCAGTCCCACGCGCTGCACGCCCGCGCGCTGCAGCGTGTCCATCACCTTCACGACCGCCTCGTACTTCACCGCCTTGTCGGCCGAGATGACGACCGGCGTGTCGGCGCTGCCGGCCTGCACGTCGCCCACGCGCTGCGCGAGGTTGCGCAACGCGACGACCTGCGCGTCCTTGCCGTCCACGCGCACGCGCACCGACTCGTCGCTGGCGACCACGACCTCGATCACGTGCTCCGGCTTCTGGCGGCTCTTGCCGATGGAGGGCAGGTCCACCAGGCCCGTCGTGATGAGGGGCGCGGTGACCATGAAGATGATGAGCAGCACCAGCATGACGTCGATGAACGGGACCATGTTGATCTCGTTGATCGTGCGGCGGCGGCTGCTGCCGCGATGGCTGACCGCGGGCATCGGGCGCTTGCCTCAGCGCGCGCCGCCGGCCACCGCCGCCGGGGTCGTGGTCGACGGCGACTGCGTCGCGTGGCGATGCAGGATGTTGGAGAACTCCTCGATGAAGGTCTCCGACTGGATGGCGATGCGGTCGATGTCGCGCGCGAAGCGGTTGTACGCGATGACCGCGGGGATGGCGGCGAACAGGCCGATCGCGGTGGCCACCAGCGCCTCGGCGATGCCCGGCGCCACGGTGGCGAGCGTCACCTGCTGCATGTTGGACAGGCCGATGAAGGCGTGCATGATCCCCCACACCGTGCCGAACAGGCCCACGTAGGGCGACACCGAGCCCACCGAGGCGAGGAACGAGAGGTTCGACTCGATCGCGTCCATCTCGCGCTGGAAGCTCGCCCGCATGGCGCGGCGCGCGCCGTCCAGCAGGTCGCCGGCGTCGCCCAGGCGCCGCTCGCGCAGCTTCATGAATTCCCGCATGCCCGAGGCGAAGATGCGCTCCATGGGCGCGGCGGTCGCGGCGCGGCGCGCCGCGCTGTCGTAGAGGTCGTTGAGCGCCTTGCCCGACCAGAACTCGCGCTCGAAGTCGTCGTTCTCGTTGCGCACGCGGCGCAGGCCGAAGAGCTTGCCGAAGATGACGGTCCAGCTCGCGAGCGAGGTGAGCAGCAGGCCGACCATGACGATCTGCACGACCAGGCTGGCGTGCAGGACGAGGGTGACGATCGACAGGTCCTGGTTCATCGGATCCGGGCAATGAGTTCGTTCGGAATGCGGCGCGGCCTGAAGGTTCCCGCGTCGACGCAGCCGATGCGGATCGAGCCGTCGGCCAGCAGGGCGTCGCCGCGACGCGCCTGCTGCGCGAGCGTGAGCGAGGCGCGGCCGGCCTCCACCAGCCGCACGCTCACGTGGAGCAGGTCGTCCAGGCGCGCCGGCTCGAGAAAGCGCATCGAAGTATCGACGACGACGAAGAGCGCCCCGGTTTCGTTTCGCAACCGCTCCTGGCCGAAGCCGAGCGAGCGCAGCCATTCGGTGCGCGCGCGTTCGAAGAACTTCAGGTAGTTGGCGAAGAACACCACGCCGCCGGCGTCGGTGTCCTCCCAGTACACCCGCAGCGTGTGGCGGAAGTCGGGCTCGGTCATGTGGGCGGCATTATGGTTGCCCCCGGGCCGGCACCGCGCCGGGCGCGGCCTTGACCTGCGCCGATCAGGGCAGCGCGCGCCTGTAGACCGGGCCCCAGAGGGGGTGCCCCGCCTCGCCGCGGTTGAGCGCGAACTGCGCGTCCGCGCGGCGCGCGGCCTTGAAGGCCGTCTCGCATTCCGCGACGCGGTGGCTGGTGCAGTAGATGAAGGCGAGGTGCTTGTTCGCGGCCGCGCGGTCCTTCGGCGAGGCGAGGCCCGCCCGCAAGGACGCCTGGAGCTGCTTCTCGGCCTCGGCATACTGCGCGTCCTCGTAGGCGCGCAGGCCGGCGAGCAGCGCCTTCTCGGCCGGACGCTCGGCGAGGTCCAGCAGGCCGGGCGGCGGCGCGGGTCGTTGCGCGCAGCCGGCCAGCGCGGCGATGCAGGCGGCGAGCGCGATGCGCGAAGCGGGGGTCATGATCCGAACTTGTGTTTGAGCGTGACCGGCGTGCCGGCCGTGACCTGGACGCTGGTGCTGAACGGCGGGAAATCGGCATTGCGCACGACGATCCGGTGGCGTCCTTCGGGCAGCGCGAGCTCGGTGAGCGGCGGCGCGGTGCCGACCGGCCTGCCGTCCACCTCGACCTGGCCCCAGGGGCTCACCGCCAGGCGCACCATGCCCGATGCCGCGGCCGTGCCCGCGGCGCGCGCATCGCGCTCGCGCGCACGGCGCGCGGCGCTGTCCGGCGCCGCGTCCTTCGCCGCGGCCGGGCGCGGCGCGTCCTTCGGCGAGGGGGCGGCCGCGGGGAGCGGCGTGCCTTCGCGCAGGCTCGCCACGCGCTGCGCGGGCCGCGCGTCGGCGGCCGGCGCGGCGGTGGCCGCGGCGGGGTCGCGCGTGGGGTCGGGCGTGGGGTCGCGCGCGGATGCGGGTGCGGGGTCGGGGTCGTGCGCCGGCGCGGCTGCGGCGGCCGCCAAGGCCGCCGGCGCTTCGGCCACGGCCGCCTGCGCCTCGGCGGTCGTCCGGTCGGACGCCAGTGCCCAGAAGGCCAGCGCGCCGATCACCAGGGCGGTGCCGCCCGCGATGGCGCCCACGCGCCGCGAACGCTGCTCGGCGGCCGCCTCGACCGCCTCCTGCTGCGCGCCGTGCTCCTGCTCCAGCCACTGGCGCAGTTCGCGCGACAGCGCGCGCGCCGAGCGCAGGCGATGCTCCGGGTCCTTGCACATCGCGCGCTCCGCGATGTCCGACAGCGTGCGCGGCACCGCCGGCTCCGCCACGTGCGCGGGCGGCGGCTCGTGCTCGAGCACCGCGGTCGTGATCTCGCCGAGCGACCCGCCCTCGAAGGGCTTGCACCCCGTGAGCAGTTCGTAGAGCACGACGCCGAGCGAGAACACGTCGGCGCGGCGGTCCACCGGCTGCCGGCGCACCTGCTCGGGCGCCATGTAGTACGGCGATCCCGCCACCACGTCGTCGCCCGTCGCGGCCTCCTGCTGGTGCGTCACGCGGGCGATGCCGAAGTCGAGCACGCGCGGCTGCGTGCGCCCGACCATGAAGATGTTGGCCGGCTTGATGTCGCGGTGCACGACGCCCTTGCTGTGCGCGAACGCGAGCGCGTCGGCGACGCGCCGCACGATGAGCGCGGCCTGCTGCGGCGTGGGCTTCCAGCCGTCCTCGCGCAGCTGGCGCAGGTCGCGGCCCTTCAGCATCTCCATCGCGATGTACGCGTGGTCGCCGCTCACCCCGGCGTCGAACACCGTGACGATGTGCGGATGCGACAGCCGCGCCGCGGCGCGCGCCTCGTTGAGGAACAGCGCATGGAAGGACGCACGCTGCTCGGCCGAGAGGTCGAGGTTGATCGTCTTGATCGCGATGAGCCGCGACAGCAGCGGGTCGTGCGCCGCATACACGGTGCCGAGCCCGCCCTTGCCGATCAGCGACTTCAGCGCATAGCGCCCGATGTGGCCGATCGTGCCGGCCGCGTCGCCGGGCTGGTGGGCGAAGGGCGCGGGTCCGGGCGCGGGCGGGGGATCGCACACGACGGTGATTTCGCCCACCTCGGAATCGGCCCAGAGCCCGACGTCCGGCAGGCTCGGAGCAGGCGCAGGCTCGCTGTCCGGCGGCAGGCGCGGACCGGGCGTGAAAGGCAACGACGTCGACACCCCGGCAGCTTAGACGACCCCCCGACCCCCGATCCGTGAATAAGCCCGGTGATGGAGCGCGGACTCACACCTTTTCACGCAGAAGCGTCACGCTTTCGCGCGGCGACGCGAGCGCGTCGCGCAGGCGCTCGACCGCGAGCTGGAGATGCGGCATCGAGCTCGCATACGACAGCCGCACGTAGCGCTCGGCGCCGTGACGCCCGAAGTCGCGGCCCGGCGTCATCGCCACGTGGGCGCGGCGCATCAGGTCGAAGCAGAAGTCCCAGCTCGACGCGGCATGGCGCGAGCAGTCGGCCCAGGCGTAGAAGGCGCCGTCGGGCACGACGGGCACCGCGAGCCCGAGCGACTCGAGCGCGGGCACGAGGAAGTCGCGGCGCGCGCGGAACTCGGCGCGGCGCCGCTCGTACTCGGCCAGCGATTCGGGCTCGAAGCAGGCGAGCGCGGCGTGCTGCGCGACGGTGGATGGGCAGATGTAGAGGTTCTGCGCCAGCCGCTCGATCGGGCCGACCAGCGCCTCGGGCACCACCAGCCAGCCGAGGCGCCAGCCCGTCATGCTGAAGTACTTCGAGAAGCTGTTGATCGACACCACGTCCTCGCCGTGCATCAGCGCGCTGTGGCCGAAGCGCTCCTCGTAGCTGAGGCCCAGGTAGATCTCGTCGACGAGCGTGAAGCCGCCGCGTGCGCGCACCGCCTCGACGATGCGGCGCATCTCGCCGGGGTCGATCGAGGTGCCGGTGGGATTCGAGGGCGAGGCGAGCAGCACGCCGCGCGTCTTCGCCGACCAGGCCGCGTCGACGCCGTGCGCGCTCAGCTGGAAGCGCTCCTCGGGCGAGGCCGGCAGCAGCACCGCGCGGCCGTCGGCGGCGGCGACGAAATGGCGGTTGCACGGGTAGCTCGGGTCGGGCAGCAGCACCTCGTCGTCGCGCTCGACCAGCGCGAGGCAGGCGAGCTGCAGCGCGGCCGATGCGCCCGCGGTGACCACGATGCGCCGCGGCGCGATGTCGAGCCCGAAGCGCTCGCCGTACCAGCGCGCGATGCGCTCGCGCAGCGCGGCGAGGCCGGTGGCGTCGGTGTACTGCGTGCGCCCGGCGCGCAGCGCGCGCTCGGCGGCGTCCTGCACGCGCTCGGGGGCGGTGAAGTCGGGCTCGCCGATGTTGAGGAACACCATCGGCGAGCCGGCGCACGCCGGGCTGCGCGCGAGCTCCGCCGCGGCCTTGGCGCACTCCATGACGTAGAAGGGCTCGATGTGGTCGAGGCGAGAGGCGAGCTTCATGGCGAGGGCGTTCTCTTTCCCTCCCCCTCAGCGCCGCGCCGCGCGCGCCGCCTGCACCTCGACCGCGCGCAGCTCCGCCGCCGCCTTGTCGAGCACGCCGTTCACGTACTTGTGCCCGTCGGTGCCGCCGAAGCTCTTCGCCAGCTCCACCGCTTCGTTGATCGCCACCTTGTACGGCACGTCGACGCAGTGCTTCAGCTCGTACGCGCCGATCATCAGCACGCCGTGCTCGATGGGCGACAGCTCGGTCGTCTTGCGGTCGACGTGGCGCGCCAGCACGGCGTCCAGGTCCGCCGCCTCGGCGATGCAGCCGTGCAGCAGCGCGTCGAAGTGGGCGGTGTCGATCTTGTCGAAGTCGTCCTGCTCGCGCATGTGCGCCTCGATCGCACCGGCGTCGGCCCCCGAGATCAGCCATTCGTAGAGTCCCTGCAGCGCGATCTCGCGCGAGCGGCGGCGCGTGGACTTCGGCGCGGCGCGCTTGGGAGCGGCGCGGCCGCCGGCGGGCTTCGCCGGCTTGCGGTGTTCCTTGTCGGTCACGAGAGGTCTTCCATCAGGTTCGCCATCTCGACCGCGACACGCGCGGCGTCGCGCCCCTTCTCCGCGGCGCGCTCCCAGGCCTGGCCTTCGTTCTCGACGGTCAGGATGGCGTTGGCGATCGGGATCTGGTGGTCGAGCGACACGCGCATCACGCCCGCGCCGCTCTCGTTGGCCACCAGCTCGAAGTGGTAGGTCGCGCCGCGGATCACGCAGCCGAGCGCGATGAGGGCGTCGTAGTCCTCGCTGTCGGCCATCGCCATCAGCACCACCGGCACCTCGAGCGCGCCCGGCACCTTCACGTGGCGGATGTGCCTGGCGGCGACGCCCAGCGCCTGCAGCTCGTCCAGGCAGCTCCTCGCGAGCTCGTCGGTGATCGCCGCGTTCCAGCGCGTCTGCACGATGCCGATGCGCAGGTCGCGGCCGTCGATCGTGGCCTCGGGGCCCTTGTCGGCGTCTTGCATGGCGTCTCCTCAGAGCCTGTGAACGATTCGCTGGTGGACGGTTGGCGAGGCTGCGAGCGAGCCGACGACGCTGCACGATTTCATGGGTGCTTCGCTCCGTCGGCTCAGGCGCCCGTCGGGGCCACGAAGCCGGTGACCTCGAGGCCGTAGCCCACCATGCTCGGCATGCGCCGCGGGCTGCCGAGCAGCTTCATGCGGGTGATGCCGAGCTCGCGCAGGATCTGCGCGCCGACGCCGTACGTGCGCAGGTCCATCTGCGGGCGCGGGCGGTCGGCGCTGGGGTCGTGCGGGCGCACGCGCTCGAGCAGCGTGGGCAGGTCGTCGCCGCAGTTGAGCAGCACGGCGGCGCCGCTCCCGGCGGCCTGGATGGCGGCGAGCGCCTTCGGCAGCGGCCACGAGTGCGCGCTCGGGCCGGCGTCGAGCAGGTCCATGAGCGACAGCGGCTCGTGCACGCGCACCAGCACCTCGTCGTGCGGGGCCCACTTGCCGTGCGTGAGCGCGAGGTGCAGGCCGCCGGTGCGGTCGCGGAAGGCGCTGCAGTCGAACACGCCCTGCGCCGTCTCCAGCTTGCGCCGGCTGGTGCGCTCGATGAGCGTCTCGTTGCGGCTGCGGTACTCGATCAGGTCGGCGATGGTGCCGATCTTCAGGCCGTGCTCCTCGGCGAACACCTCGAGGTCGGGCAGGCGCGCCATGGTGCCGTCGTCCTTCATGATCTCGCAGATCACGGCGGCGGGCGTGAGGCCGGCCATCGCGGACAGGTCGCAGCCGGCCTCGGTGTGGCCGGCGCGCATGAGCACGCCGCCGTCCTGCGCCTGCAGGGGGAAGATGTGCCCGGGCTGCACCAGGTCGGCGGCGGTGGCGTCGCGCGCCACCGCGGCCTGCACGGTGCGCGCGCGGTCGGCCGCCGAGATGCCGGTGGTGACGCCGGTGGCGGCCTCGATGGACACGGTGAACGCCGTGCCGTGGCGCGTGCCGTTGCGCGTGGCCATCGGCGGCAGCTGCAGGCGCTCGCAGCGCTCGCGCGTGAGCGTGAGGCAGATGAGGCCGCGGCCGTGCTTGGCCATGAAGTTGATGGCCGCCGGGCTGACGTGCTCGGCGGCGAGCACGAGGTCGCCCTCGTTCTCGCGGTCCTCCTCGTCGACGAGGATCACCATGCGACCGGCGGCAAGCTCGGCGACGAGCTCGGGAATGGGGGAAATCGCCATCGCGGGATTGTAGGTGCCCCGGGCCGCGCGCCCGGGCACCGGCAACCCGCGATGCGGCGGGAAGGACCGCTGCCCCGGTGCTCTCCCGGGGTCGTCGAAGGCCCCGGCGGCAGGCGGCTCCCGCACGAAGGACGAAACACCCCTCGGGGTGTCGTGCCGGGGGGTGGCTTGTATCGTGCGCGGATGGGGATCGACCTTCGCGATCAGAAGTGGCCGCAGACCCTGTGGATCGTGCGCCACGGCCAGAGCGCGGGCAACCTCGCACGCGATCAGGCCGAGGCGGCGGGGCTGCACCTCATCGACATCGCCACGCGCGACATGGACGTGCCGCTGTCGCCGCTCGGCGAGCGCCAGGCGGAAGCGGTGGGCCACTGGTTCGGCCAGAGGCCGCCCGAGGGGCGGCCCAACGTGGTGCTGTGCTCGCCGTACGTGCGCGCGCGGCAGACCGCCGACCGGCTGCTGGCGGCGGCCGGCATCGACGAGGACGACATCACGCGCGTGTGCGACGAGCGGCTGCGCGAGAAGGAGTTCGGCATCGTCGACCGCCTCACCGTGCGCGGCATCCGCGAGAAGTTTCCCGAGCTCGCGGCGCAGCGCCGGCACGTGGGCAAGTTCTATTTCCGCCCGCCCGGCGGCGAGAGCTGGTGCGACGTGATCCTGCGCCTGCGCAGCGCGATCGAGATGATCACGCGCGAGTACCGCCGCGAGCGCGTGCTGGTCGTCGGGCACCAGGTGACGGTCAACTGCATGCGCTACCTGCTGGAGCGGCTGACCGAGGCGGAGATCCTCGCGATCGACCGCCAGGCCGACGTGCCCAACTGCGGCATCACCTCGTACGTGTTCGATCCGTCGCGCGGCACGCACGGCAAGCTCGTGCCCGACCTCGTCAACTTCGTCGCTCCGCTGCTCGAGGAAGGCGCGCCGGTCACGGTGGCGCCCGACGTGCCGGTCGCGCCGAAGGCCTGACGATGGGCGCCGCGGTCGACGTCGACGACGCGCTGCTGACCCGCTGGCCGCTGCCCCGGCCGGACAGCGACGGGGACAAGGAACAGCGCGGCCGCGTGCTCGTCGTCGCGGGCAGCCCCGAGGTGCCGGGCGCGGCGTGGCTGGCCGGCACGGCGGCGCTGCGCAGCGGGTGCGGCAAGCTGCTGCTGGCGTGCGGGGCGTCCATCGCGGGGGCGCTGGCGGTGGCGGTGCCCGAGTCGCGCGTGGTGGCGCTGCCCGAGGACGATGCCGGCGCGCTGGCCGACGCGGCGGCCGAGCGGCTGCAGCCGTGGGCGGACCGGCTCGCCGCGGTGCTGGTCGGCCCCGGGCTGGCGGAGGGCGACCGCACGGTGTCGCTGGTGCGCCGCCTGCTGGAGGTCTTCGGCGCCGTGCCGGTGGTGCTCGATGCGGCGGCGATGGAGGCCGTGCGCGCCTTGCCGCAGCGCGACGCGCCGGTGCTCGTGACGCCGCACGCGGGCGAGATGGCGCAGCTCACCGGCCTGGCGAAGGAGCAGGTGCGGCGCGACCCGGCCGCGGCGGCGCTGGGCGCCGCGCGCCGCTGGGGCGCGGGGGTGGCGCTGAAGGGGCCGCAGACCGTGGTCGCCACGCCGGCCGGCGCGCTCTGGCGCCACGACGGCCGCGGGCTCGTGGGCCTGGCCACGTCGGGTTCGGGCGACGTGCTGGCCGGACTGGTCGCCGGCCTGGCGGCCCGGGGGGCGCCGCTGGAGCAGGCCGCGGTGTGGGGCGTCGCGCTGCACGCGCTCGCCGGCGCGGCGCTGGCGCAGCGCATGGGTTCGCTGGGCTACCTGGCGCGCGAGCTGGCGGCCGAGGTGCCGAGGCTCATGGACCGGTCGTAGGGCCGGCGCAGGCGCCAAACGCCGGCCGCGGCCCGTCGGGCCGTCAGCGCGCCTCGAGCATCCGCGCGACATAGCGCGCGATCAGGTCGATCTCCAGGTTCACCTTCGCACCGGCGCTCAGGCCGCCGAGCGTCGTGTGCTCGAGCGTGTGCGGGATCAGGTTGATCGTCACCTCGCAGCGCCCGTCGCCGTCGCGCGCCTCGTTCACGGTGAGGCTCACGCCGTTGACCGTGATCGAGCCCTTGTACGCGAGATAGCGCGCCAGCTCGGCGGGCGCGGCGATCTGCAGCGCCCAGGATTCGCCGACCGGCTCGAAGCGCGTCACCTCGCCGATGCCGTCGACGTGGCCGCTCACGATGTGCCCGCCGAGGCGGTCGTTCGCGCGCAGCGCCTTCTCGAGGTTCACCGGGCCGGGCGTGTCGAGCCCCGCGGTCTTGTCCAGGCTTTCGGCCGAGATGTCGATGGTGAAGCGGCGGGCAGCCGGGTCGAACGACGTGACGGTCATGCAGGCGCCGTTGAGCGCGATGCTGTCGCCAAGCTGCACGTCGTCGAGGTAGCCCGGGGGCGCGTCGACGGTGAGGCGCTTGCCGTGTGCCGCGTCCGCGCCGAGCGCTTCGGCGGACGCGATGCGGCCGATGCCGGTGATGATGCCTGTGAACATGGGCGCCGATTGTCCATCACGAGAGCGGGCGCGCCAGCAGCCGCAGATCGGCATCGAAGCGCTCGATGCCGGTCCAGCGCAGCTCGACGGCGTCTTCGAGCGCGTCCAGCGGCCCGAAGGCCGCGAGCTCGCGACCCACGCCCAGCAGCTTCGGCGCCATGTACACGAGAAACTCGTCCACCAGGCGCTCGCGCACGAACGAGCCGTTCAGCTTGTGGCCCGCCTCGACGTGCAGCTCGTTGATGCCGCGCGCCGCCAGGTCGCTCAGCATCGCGGGCAGGTCGACCTTGCCGTTGGGCCCCGGCGCCATCGCGATCTCGGCGCCGCGGGCGGCGAGCGCTTCGCCGCGTTCGTCGTGCGGCTGGGCGGCATAGAGCAGCACCCGGCCCGGCGCCTCGAGGATCCGGGCGGTGGGCGGGGTCTCCAGGCGCGAATCCACGATCACGCGCAGCGGCTGGTGCGCGGTGGGCACCAGGCGCACGTCGAGCCGGGGGTCGTCGTCGAGCACCGTGCCCACGCCGGTCAGCACCGCGCCGGCGCGGCGTCGCCACGCGTGTCCGTCGGCGCGCGCCGCTGAGCCGGTGATCCATTGGCTCTTGCCGTTGGCGAGCGCGGTGCACCCGTCCAGCGACACGGCGGCCTTCAGCCGCAGCCACGGACGGCCGCGCTCCATGCGCGAGAAGAAGCCGATGTTCAGCTCGCGCGCGGCGGCGGCGCCCGGCCCCTCGATCACGTCGATGCCCGCCGCGCGCAGCCGCGCGGTCCCTTGCCCGGCGACGAGTGGATTCGGATCCTGCAGCGCCATCACGACCCGGCCCACGCCCGCGGCCACCAGCGCGTCGCAGCACGGCGGCGTGCGGCCGTGGTGCGCGCACGGCTCCAGCGACACCACGACCGTCGCGCCACGCACGCTCTCGCCATGCTGCGCGGCGTCGCGCAGCGCGACCACTTCCGCGTGCGGGCCGCCGGCCTGCTGCGTGTGGCCCCGTCCGATGACGCGGCCGTCCGGCGCGACGATCACGCAGCCGACGCGCGGGTTCGGCTCGCACAAGCCGATCGACTGCTCCGCCAGGCGCAGCGCGTCGTGCATCAGGGCGTCGGCATTCATGGCTGGTGCGCCGCCGTGACGATCGCGTGCGGCCGATCGGCCGCGGGCGGCGCCGCGGGACAGGGCTGGCCCCCGCGCACGATGAGGAAGTTCTGCTCGATCAAGGGCTGGTCGACGTGTTCGTAGCGGGCCGGGTGGGCGGCATTGCCGCCGGTGTCGGCGACGTAGCGGCACACCCGGTACTGGTCCGGCGCGTCGCCCACGGTCCAGCCGGCGGGCGTGATCTCGCTGCGGCCGGACCAGGCGCCGTCGTCGGGCGCGATTGCGCAATGGTAGGCGAGGGCGCCGCTGCTCTGCTCGACGTGGCAACCGGGCTCCAGCAACGTGCCGCGCGTGAGCGCGAGGGCCACCCCCGCCGGCAGCGGCGCATCGCCGGCCCCCGCCGGGTCGGGCGGCGCCGCGAGCGACACGCGGATCCAGCCGCCGAGCGACAGGGCGTCGACCGGCGTGCAGGTGCGGGCATCCGCCTCGTCGGTGCAGCGCGCGACGATGCGGCCGCTGGCGTGGTCGAACACGAAGACGTGCGGGGCGGTGGGCGAGGGGCGCCAGGCGCTGCGCCCCGGGCCGATCTCGCGCGCCGCGAGCGGGAGCGTGGCGGTGCGGCCGGTGATGCCGGCGCGCGCGTCGCCCCGGACGAGCAGCAGCGCGGCCGACAACGCCGCGGCGTCGCGGACCTGGGCCGAGTGCAGCACCGCGCCGGGCGGGGCCTCGCCGCCGCGCGCGGGAGCGGCCGTGACGCGCACCCACACCAGGGCACGCGCGGCGTCGTCGCCCGCGAGCGTGCGCTCGACCGTGAGCGCCGCGGCGCCCGGCTCGGCGGGCAGGGCGGTGGCCGCCGAGCGCGTTTCGCCCGGCGCGACGCTCCCGGCGCCCGTTGCGCGCAGGCGCTCCATCGCGGCCTGCGCGGCCTGCAGCGACTGCGCCTGGTCGCGCTCGACGCGCAAGGCCGCCTGCACCGCGCCATGCACGCCGGCGAGCGCCACCAGGCCCGCGGCCAGCACGGCGGCCGCGACGAGCGCCTCCAGCAGTGTGGCGCCGCGCTGGCGCGCAGGCCGGGTCACGGGAAGTCCCTCCAGCGGCCGGGCAGCGCGGCGAACGTGCCGAGTGTCCTGAGGGCGGCGAGCACCCCGGGGTCGTACACGATGTCCGGGGTGCCGCTCGCGACGAAGTCGCCCTCGGACACGATGGCGCCGCGCAGCCGGGCGCCCGGCCCGCCGTCATGCCAGGCGACCTGGGCGGCATGCAGCAGGCCATGCATCGCCACCGCGCCGCGCAGCTCGACCGCGCCGTCGCCCACCACGATGACCGGCCGCTCCGGCGTGCCCAGGGCGAGCGGCCCGTCGAGCCGCGCGTCGCCCTGCACATGGACGATGCGGTGGTGCGCCAGCGCCTCGACCACGCGTGCGCTGCACGGGCCGTCGCAGCGCACGCTGGCCACCGCGGCGCGCCGCGACCACAACGGCCGGTCCAGCCCGAAGAGCGCCGCGAAGAGGCGCTGCGGGTCCAGCGACCGCAGGCGCGCGTCGTCCTCCCGGAGGGTGGCGCCCGGGGCGCCGGGCGGGCCGCTCCAGCGAGCGTCGGACCCGTGCACCGTGCCCCCCGCGTGCACGACCCAGCCGCCCGACGACGGATCCGCGTTGTGCAGGCCCAGTCCGTCGGGGCCGGCGAGGACTTCCCCGCGGGCGGTGAGCGGCGCCGCCGGAACGGCGTCGATGCCCGGCAGCAGGCCGAGCGCGACGTCGAGCCGCACGGATGCCTGCGCGCTGTCGGCGGGGGCGGGCGCGCAGGGCCATTGCGCGCAGCCGAGCGCTTCGAGCGCCACCAGGCCCGGGTGCGATGCCGGCCCGAACTGGACGACGAACGCGGCCGATGCGCCGGCCGGGGCGTCGGGCCGCGGATCGTCGTCGCCGGCGCAGGCGCAGCGCCACGCCTGCGGCGCGCGCACGCAGGCGGCGCGACGCGGCACGGTCATGCCGTCGCGCTCGCCGGCGAGCGGGGTCACCACGCCGGTGCCGGGAGCGATGGACATGTGACGGTCGCGAAACGAAGCGCCGGCCGCGGCCACGGGGCGGCACGCGGCGTCGACCGCTCGCGGCTCGTCCAGCATCGCGGTGGCCCATGCGAGCCCCGCCTCCGCCGCCTCGAACGCCCGCGCGGCGCGCGCCTGCGCCGCGCCGGCGCGCAGTTCCACGCCGTGCCGCGCCTGCGCGTACAGGGCGGCGATCGTGACGCCGGCGAGCAGCGCCAGCGTCACGAGCAGCGTGGCGGTGCCGCGCTCGCGGGCGACCGGGACGGGCCGCGCGGCGCCGCCGCGCCGGCGGGCGACGCAGGCGCGGTTCATGACGCCTGCGGGCAGGCGCCCGCGACCACGTCGTTGCGCAGCCGCACGACGCTGCGCAGCAGGCGCTCCACGGGCGGGTGCGCGACCGAGCGCCCGCCGAGGACGATGGCGACGCTGCGCACCGACTGCACCGGCCCGCACTCGGGCGCGCTCGCGGGGCACGCGGTGGGGCACAGCGAGCGCAGCGGGATCCGTTCGACCGTCGGCGTGATGGTGAACTCGGTGACCACGACGCTGCCCGCGTCCGTGAGCGCCTGCCATCGGCCCGCGCCGAGCATCATCTCGACGACGCCGCCGCGCAGGCGGAAGCCGAGGCGCTCGTCGTCCGCGACCGGCCGGGGCACGGCGGACGAGGCGTACGAGAACTGGACGGCGTCGGACGCGGCAGCGTCGGGCGCCAGCGCGGCGTACGGGTTGGCGGGCGGCGCACCGCTGGCCGCCGGCCGCCATGCCGCCGGCGCGGCACCGGCCCAGTGGCCCGCGCGGCGCAGGTCGTGCGCGACGACGTCGCTCGCCATGCGCAGTTCGCGCAGCAGGCGGCTGCGCGCCCACGCCGCCTGGTCGTCGCGCAGGTGGCCGAGCGCGAACGCCGTGGCCGCCGTGACGACGATCAGGCCGATCGCCAGCCCCGCCAATGCCTCCAGCAGCGTGAAGCCGCGCCCGGCGTGGCCGCGCATCACCGCCTCCAGCAGCGCCGGTTGGCCGCTTCGCCGTTCCAGGTGTCGTCGTCGCGCGCGGACGACTGCTCCACGCGCGCACCCTCCACCGCCAGGGCGAGCCGGCGGCACGGGGTGTCCTGCGCCTGCGCGCCGTCGGCCAGGGCATGCGCCTCGAAGCGCGTGGCGTCGGCCACCGGCTGGGCGAGCCGGTAGTGGCCCGCGGGAGAGCGCCCGGGCAGGCCGAGCGCGTCGAGCGAGCCGTAGCGCCCGTGCTGCGCGTGGTGCCGCTCCTGCGCGAGATGCAGCGCCAGGAGCGCGGCCACGCCGTCGCTGCGCCGGCTGTTGAGCACCGCCTGGCGGTAGCTCGGCACGGCCAGGCTGCAGAGCACGGCGGCGACCGCCACCCCGCAGAGCACGTCGATGAAGGTGAAGCCGCGGTCGCCGCGGCGCGGTGCGAGAGGGTGCATGGCGCGCTCAGCAGAGGCGGTAGCCCGGGACGGGCGGTGCGTCGACCGTGGACGTGCAGCTGCGCACGCGGCCCGCGATGTTGACCACCTGGTGCACCGCCCGGCCGCTCGCGGCGACGACCTTCAGCGTGCCGGCGGGGGTGGCGACGCCGTGCAGCGGGTCGAACCGGATGGACGCGTTGGCGCGCACGGCGATGCGCCCCTCGGCCGGCAGGTGCACGGCCTTGAGCACCACGGCCTCGCCCGCGCATGCGGCCGCGCCGGCAGCGTCGCAGGGACACTGCCCCGCCGCGCCCGTGTGCACCACCCAGCAACTGCCCCAGTCGCCCGCGTGCACGCTCACGCGCACGCCGCTGCGGCGGCGCAAGGCCTCGTCGCGCGCGACGCGCAGGTCGAGCGCGAGCTGCCGCGCGACACCCTCGATGCGCCGCGTTTCGATGAACGCCGCGAAGGACGGCGCGGCCGCCGACACCACGAGCGCGAGGATCGCGATGATGATGGCGCATTCGATGAGGGTGAGGCCGCGCGGGGCCCGTGGCGTTCGCATGTGGCCGCTCCCGGGGTGGGCATGCGTCCACTCTACGAAGCGGTCGGGCGGGCCGATTCCCCACGAGGAGGGAAGCGGCGGGGGCCCACCGGCGGGCGGTCCCCGCGGCTCGGGGCCGGCTCAGATGTCCCGGATCAGCTGCCGGAACTCGTCGACGTCCTCGAAGCTGCGGTACACCGAGGCGAAGCGCACGTAGGCCACCTTGTCGATGCGCTTCAGCTCGCGCATCACCAGCTCGCCCAGCCGCGCGGACGTCACCTCGCGCGCGCCGCTGTTGAGCAGCTTCTCCTGGATGCGGTCCACCGCGGCGTCCACCTGCTCGATGCTCACCGGCCGCTTGCGCAGCGCGAGCATCATCGAGCCGCGGATCTTGCCCAGGTCGAACTCGGCGCGCGTGCCGTCCTTCTTCACCACCGAGGGCAGCGCGATCTCGGCGCGCTCGTACGTGGTGAAGCGCTTGTCGCAGTTCTGGCAGCGGCGGCGGCGGCGCACCACGTCGCCTTCGTCGGACTCGCGCGTCTCGACGACCTGGGTGTCGCCGCGGCTGCAGAACGGACAGCGCATGAGGAGGACCTCCTGGGACGACGGCGGGGCCGCCGGAGGCCCCATACGGGATGCGCCTGGGAGCCTGCGCGGCTCGTGCCGCGCAGGGCCCCTAGCGGTACACGGGGAAGTCGCGCGTCAGCGCCGCCACCTTCGCCCGCACCGCCGCGAGGTTCGCCTCGTCGCGCGGGTTGTCGAGCACGTCGGCGATGAGGTGCGCGGTGGTGCGCGCCTGCTCCTCCTTGAAGCCGCGCGTGGTGAAGGCCGGCGAGCCGAGCCGGATGCCGCTGGTGACCATCGGCTTCTGCGGGTCGTTCGGGATGCCGTTCTTGTTGCACGTCATGTGCGCCTGCTGCAGCAGCGCCTCGGCTTCCTTGCCGGTGAGGCCCTTGGGGCGCAGGTCGACGAGCATGACGTGCGACTCGGTGCGCCCGCTCACGATGCGCAGCCCGCGCTGGGCGAGCGTCTCGGCCAGCGCGGCGGCGTTGCGCACCACCTGCTGCTGGTACGCCTTGAACTCGGGTTGCAGCGCTTCCTTGAAGGCCACCGCCTTGGCGGCGATCACGTGCATCAGCGGCCCGCCCTGGATGCCGGGGAAGATCGCGCTGTTGATCGGCCTGGCGACGTCGTCCTTCATCAGGATGAAGCCGCCGCGCGGGCCGCGCAGGCTCTTGTGCGTGGTGGAGGTGACCACGTCGGCGAACGGCACCGGGTTGGGATAGACGCCCGCGGCGATGAGGCCGGCGTAGTGCGCCATGTCGACCATGAAGTACGCGCCGACCGCCTTGGCCACGCGGGCGAAGCGCTCGAAGTCGATGCGCAGCGCATAGGCCGAGGCGCCCGCGATGATGAGCTTCGGCTTGTGCTCGTGCGCGAGGCGCTCCATCTGGTCGTAGTCGATGGCTTCGTTCGCGTCGAGGCCGTAGCTCACCACCTTGAACCACTTGCCGCTCATGTTGAGCGGCATGCCGTGCGTGAGGTGGCCGCCTTCGGCCAGGCTCATGCCCATGATGGTGTCGCCCGGGTGCAGCAGGCCGAAGAACACGCCCTGGTTGGCCTGCGAGCCGGAGTTCGGCTGCACGTTGGCGTGCTCGGCGCCGAACAGCTGCTTCAGGCGGTCGATCGCGAGCTGCTCGACGACGTCGACGAACTCGCAGCCGCCGTAGTAGCGCTTGCCGGGGTAGCCCTCGGCGTACTTGTTGGTGAGCTGCGTGCCCTGCGCCGCCATCACCGCGGGCGACGCGTAGTTCTCGGAGGCGATCAGCTCGATGTGCTCTTCCTGCCGCTGGTTCTCGCGCTGGATGGCGGACCAGATCTCGGGATCGACGTTGGCGATGGTGGATTGGGTGCGGTCGAACATGGGGTGCAGTCCTTCGTCAGCGAAGCCTGCGACGGCTGGCGTGGCTGCGGACGAGGGAACGCAGGGACACGCGGTCGACAGGCTGCCCAGGCGAACGGCTGAAGCGGCCCGCAACGCCGCGAGGACGTGACGAGGGCACCGCCCGCGCTTCCCGGTGGTTCACCACCTCAGGCTCGCAGGCTCGGCACCTGCGGCCCCATCGCCAGTCGCGCGGGCCGCCAGTTTACCTGCGAAGCCACCGCCCGGGGTCAGCCGGCGCGTGAGGCCAGAACGGCGATCTGCTCGGGATCGGGCTTGCGCTCGGCCTCGACCTTCTCCGGCAGCGCCGGCGCGGCAGGCGCCTCGGGCTTGGCCGCGGGCGCGCTGCGCGGCGCGTTCACCGCCACCACCTTGCCGCCCGCGACCTGGCGCAGGTTGCTCTGCTCCGCGAGCACCTTGCCGGCATAGCCGCCGTCGTCGGCCAGGTTGGCCGCGCCCACGTACCAGCGCAGGCCGGCCTGCAGGCTGCCTGCGCGCGCGATGCACTCCTTCAGCACCTGCGCGCCCACGCGCAGGTTGGTCACCGGGTCGAACGCGGCGAGCTTGCCGCCGAACGCCGAGTACTTGTCGTCGTGCACGTGCGTCATCACCTGCATCAGGCCCTGCGCGCCGACCGAGCTCTGGGCGAAGGGATTGAAGCTCGACTCGATCGCCATGATGGCCAGCAGCAGCGTGGGGTCCAGGCCGACGCGCTCGCCCACCGACCAGGCTTCCTTGACGAGCCGGCTGATGGGCTCGGGCGCGACCCGGTAGCGGCGCGCGATCCAGTGGGCCACGTTGGCCTGCTGGCGGGTCAGCTCCTTCGGGTTGGCGGCCGTGGCGCGGGCCACGGCGCTCGGGTCGGCGAGCTCGGCGGCGAGCAGGTCGGCCGGGTCCATGCGGGCTTCCTCGCGCGACTGCAGCCAGTCCAGCGTCTGCGCCTCGATGTCCTGCTGGATGTCCGCGCGGTTGCCGATGAACAGCACCACCGCGACGGCGGCCAGCCCGAGCAGCGCGAAGGTGTTGTGCGCGACCTCCAGGAGGCCCTGCCCCACGTCGCGCAGGAAGATGCCGGCAGAGGCCGCGGTGGCTGCCGCGGCCCAGCGGACCTGCGCCATGAGTTGGCGGAGCGCTGTCATGTCGTTCCTTTCGTTTCCGATTCCGTCACGGGGCACGCGACGGCGTCGCGGCGTCCGAGCCGACGGCGATAATCGACCGACGCAGGGGCACAGGCGATACCACTGTGGCGCTGCATGGGCCGCTCTTCGGCAGCGATCGCGCCCAGGAGTCCCTGGTCCGGACGCGGGTTATCCCTGATGGGGTTGCGGGAATGGCCGCATTCTAGGGAGGCGATTCATAACCGGTCAAGGTTTTGGAATTCGCTTCTAATTACTTCTAGATATGAAATATCGTGACCTGAGGGAGTTCCTCGACGGGCTGGAGGGCGCCGGCGAACTCAAACGCGTCGCCAAGCCAGTGTCGGCGCGGCTGGAGATGACAGCGATCAGCGACTTGGTGCTGCGGGCGGGCGGCCCGGCGCTGCTGTTCGAGCGGCCCGACGGTTACAAAATTCCGGCCTTGACCAACCTGTTCGGGGTGCCCCGGCGTGTTGCATTGGGCATGGGTGCCGCCGACGTGAGCCAGCTGCGCGAGGTGGGCACGATGCTGGCGCACCTGAAGGAGCCCGAGCCGCCGAAGGGACTGAAGGACACCGGCCGCCTGCTGCAGATGGCCAAGGCGGTCTGGGACATGAAGCCCGCGACGGTCGGCCGCGGCCCCTGCCAGGACGTCGTGCGCGAGGGCCCCGACGTCGACCTGGGCGAGCTGCCGGTGCAGCTGTGCTGGCCCGGCGACGCCGGCCCGCTCATCACCTGGGGCCTGGTGGTCACGCGCGGCCCGCAGGGCGTGGCCAACCCGCGCCGCCGGCAGAACCTCGGCATCTACCGCCAGCAGGTGATCGCGCGCAACCGCGTGATCATGCGCTGGCTCGCCCATCGCGGAGGCGCCCTCGACTTCCGCGATTTCGCCCTCGCCAACCCGGGCCGGCCGTTCCCGATCGCGGTCATCCTCGGCGCCGACCCCGCCACCATCCTGGGCGCCGTCACGCCCGTGCCGGACACGCTCTCGGAGTACCAGTTCGCCGGGCTGCTGCGCGGCAGCCGCACCGAGCTGGTCGATTCGGGCGCGGGGGAGGGCGACGTCCGGCTGCAGGTGCCGGCCGGCGCCGAGATCGTCCTGGAGGGGCGCATCCCGACCGCGCCGCCGGGCTACACCGGCGAGAGCGAGACCGGCGTGGCGCTGAAGGAATCCGGCGGCTACCTGCATGCGCTCGAGGGGCCGTTCGGCGACCACACCGGCTACTACAACGAGCAGGACTGGTTCCCCGTGTTCGAGATCACGCGCATGACCTCGCGTCGCGACCCCATCTACCACTCGACCTACACCGGCAAGCCGCCCGACGAGCCCGCCATCCTGGGCGTCGCGCTGAACGAGGTGTTCGTGCCGATCCTTCAGAAGCAGTTTCCGGAGATCGCCGACTTCTATCTGCCGCCCGAGGGCTGCAGCTACCGCATGGCGATCGTGAGCATGCGCAAGAGCTATCCCGGCCACGCGAAGCGCCTCATGTTCGGCGTGTGGAGCTTCCTGCGGCAGTTCATGTACACGAAGTTCATCGTGGTGACCGACGACGACGTCGACATCCGCGACTGGCGCGAAGTGATCTGGGCGATCACCACGCGCATGGACCCCGCGCGCGACACCACGCTGGTGGAACGCACGCCGATCGACTACCTGGATTTCGCGTCGCCCGTCAGCGGCCTGGGCGGCAAGATGGGGCTCGACGCGACGAACAAGTGGCCGGGCGAGACGGCGCGCGAGTGGGGTCGGCCGATCGCGATGGATCGTGCGGTGGCTGCGCGCGTCGCGGCGCTGGTCGAGGAGATCCTGCCGAAGCGCGCTTGATCCGCGGCAACCCGGCATGCGGCGCACGGACGAAAGGGCTTGATCTGCCTCGCGGCTTGGCCTACCTTTGGGGGGCCTGCAAGCATGCATTCTCCATGCGCAGTCTCTGCGCGCCAGGGACCCTGGGGCCGAATCCCCCCGGAGTTCCGAATCGGTGGCGTCAGCCGCCCACCCCTCCCACCGTGACGGTCCGGGAGGGGTTTGTCTTTGTGGGCCGCCGCGTGACTACACTGCGTCGCACCTGCCTGCGGCGCCGCGCCGCGCGCCGCCCGTCCTCGCCTTTGCAAGGAGCGCCATGAATCCGACTCCGTCCACTCCCCTCGGGCTGGAACGGCTGCCCAGCGGCATTCCGGGCCTCGACACCGTGCTGGGCGGCGGCTTCTTCCGGGCCGGCGTGTACATCGTCCAGGGCATGCCCGGCTGCGGCAAGACCATCTTCGCGAACCAGCTCTGCTACGCCCACGTCGCCGGCGGCGGCTCGGCGGTCTACGTGACGCTGCTCGCCGAGTCGCACTCGCGCATGCTGCAGCACATTCGCACGCTCAGCTTCTTCGACGAGCGCGCCATCCCCAAGCGCATCTCGTACCTCAGCGCCTTCCACGACCTCGAGACCGACGGCCTGAAGGGGCTCGTGGCGGTGCTGCGGCGGGAGATGCGCGCGCGCCAGGTCGGCGTGCTCGTGCTCGACGGCCTGGTGGCGGCGGCCGAGGCCGCGGAGACCGACCGCGAGCTGAAGAAGTTCATCCACGAGCTGCAGACGAGCGCGGTGTTCCACGCGTGCACGGTGTTCCTGCTCACCAGCGGCAGCCCGCAGCGCATCAACGCCGAGCACACGATGGTCGACGGCATCATCGAGCTGGAGGACCGTCTCTTCGAAGCGCGCTCCGAACGCGCGCTGCAGATCCGCAAGTTCCGCGGCGCCGGCTCGCTGCGCGGCCGTCACGCGTTTCGCATCGGCGACGACGGGCTCGAGGTCTTCCCCCGCATCGAGTCGCTGTTCGGGCAGCCGCCGGGCGAGGCGCTCGGCCAGCACGCGGTGAGCACCGGCGTCACCACGCTCGACGCGCTGATCGCGGCGCGCGGCTACCCGGCCGGCGGTGCGACGGTCGTGGTCGGCTCCACCGGGACCGGCAAGACCACGCTGGGCCTGCACTTCCTCGCGGGGAGCTCGCCGCAGGAGCCGGGCCTGCTGTTCAGCTTCTTCGAGCCGCCGACGCGGCTGCGCGTCAAGGCGCACGCCTTCGGCATCGAGCTGGCGCATCTGGAGGAGGCCGGCGCGCTCGTGCTCGCCTGGCACCCGCAGACCGAGCACGTGATGGACGAGCTGGGGCACCGGCTGATGGGGCTGGTGGCCCGCCACGGCGTGAAGCGCCTGGTGGTCGACGGACTGTCGGGCTTCTTCGAATCCGCGGTCTACCCCGAGCGCACCAACCGCTTCTTCTCCTGCCTGGTGAACGAGCTGCGCCGCCGCGGCGTGACGGTGCTGATGACGCTCGAGACGCGCGACGTCGTGAGCAGCACCGTGTATGCGCCGTTCGGCATCTCCGGCTTCGTGGACAACCTGCTGTTCCTGCGCTTCGTCGAGCACCGGGGGCGCGTCAAGCGGCTGCTGACCATCACGAAGATGCGCGACACCGATTTCGATGCGGGCCTGCACGTGCTCGAGGTGGGGGCGTCCGGCATGCGGATTGCCGGTCTCTTCGCTTCGGACGGCGACGTGATTCCTTCGGCCGAGCCGTTGGATCCGCCTCGTTTCAATGCGCCGGCTCGGCCATCGGGCGGTACCTCCGAGCACTCATAGGCTGCGCGTGAAGACCATTCTTGTCGTCGACGACGAGCTGGCCAGCGCCGAGGTGCTGAGCCTCATCCTCGAGGAGGAAGGCTACCGCACCTTCTGCGCGGCCAGCGGCCCGCAGGCGATCGCTCGCGCCCGCGAGCTGGGCCCGCAGCTCGTCATCCTCGACTTCATGATGCCCGTGATGAGCGGCGCCGAGGTGGCGCGGCATCTGCGCGAATCGGCGCAGACGCGCGACATCCGCATCGTGATGAACAGCAGCCTGCCGGAGGAAACGGTGCGGGAGCACTATGCAGATTTCGATGCGTTCCTGCGCAAGCCTTACAACATCGACGAGGCGCTCTCGCTGATCGCCGGCCTGCTGGCCGACTGACCGTGCTCCCTCGCTAGAGGCCGGACAGCGCATCCAGGAGCGATCGCGCGTTGCGCTGCCCCTGGTCTTCCATGTTGTTGTTGAAGACCACGTGCGTGTCCTGCACCTCGGCCGACAGGCGCCGGATCTGCGCGGCGAGGTCGCGCAGCTCCTCGTCCGTGTAGTCGTAGTTGAAGCGCTCGGAGGCGGAGGTGGCGCCCGCGAGGTTCCAGGTGTCGGCGTTGCGCCCGTGCAGGCGCAGCAGCGCATAGCGCGGATGCGTCGCTTCGCGCACCATCGGCACGCTGTTGGCGAAGCCCTGCGGCCCGTCGACGATCGTGTGGACGACGCCGAGCTCGCGCAGGAAGCGCAGCGTCGAGTCGCGGTGGCGCCCCGCGAACCAGCTGCCGTGCCGCAACTCGACGCTGACCGTGCGCTCGCCCATGCGCTCCACGCAATGCGCGACGTGCGCGTGGCCCTCGCGGTTGCACAGCAGCCAGGGCGGAAACTGGAAGTGCACGAGACCCAGCTTGCCGGCCGCCGCGAGCGGCTGCAGCGCCTCGTGGAAGCGGCGCCACAGCTCGTCCAGCAGCGGCGCCGGCAGGTCGCGGTAGTAGAGGTGCTTCGCGCCCGTGGCGGGCAGCAGCGGCTGCAGGTCGCGCGCGAACACGACCGGCGGCGTCTGGTGGCCGGTGAAGAGGCGGAACGCCTTGACGTTGAAGGTGAAGCTCGCGGGCGTGCGCTCGGCCCACAGCTGTGCGGTGGCCGCCACCGGCAGCGCGTAGTAGCTCGAGTCCACTTCCACCAGCGGGAACTGCGACGCGTAGTGGCGCAGCCGCGCCTCGGCGCTGCGGCAGTCCTTCGGGTAGAAGCGGCCGCAGGCGATCAGGGTCTTGTCCGTCCACGACGCGGTGCCCACCAGCACGGCCATCGGCGCTCTCCCGTTGCGGCGACGCGGCCGAGCATGGTAGCGGCTGCGCCAGGCGCCCCGCGAGCGTTCATTTCCACTGAACGGCCGCGGCAATCGTATTGAACCGCCGAGGCGGCCTGCGCCCGTAATCTCCCGGCTCGACGACGCACGTGCGGCCGATCCCGGTCGCGGCGCTCGAATCGCCTTCGGAACCTTTTCGCGTGAACGACCTTCTCCAACACCCGGCCGTGCAGGCCGTGGCCATCCCGTTCGTCGTGGCGGCCCTTCTGGCCCTCGCGCTCGCGGGCACCCGCTACCTGGCGCTCGCGGTCGTCTCGGGGGTGGTGGTGGTGCTGTCGCTCACCATCGGCTTCTCGCTCGAGCCGCTCACGTCGGCGAGGAAGATGGTGCTCGCGATCCTCGCCGCCGCCGGACTCGCCGTGGCGCTCGAGGCGGCCGGCGTGGCGGCGCGCCGCGCGGTGGTCGCTGCCGTGTCGCTCGCCGCGGGCGCGGCTGCCGTGTGGGCCGTGTCGCGCGTGCTCGCGCAGATCGAATCCCCCATCGTCGCCTGGAGCGCCGGCGCGGGCGCGGCGCTGCTGGCGCTGGCCACCACCGGCAGTGCGACGCTCTCCGGCGCCACCTCCTCGCTGCGCGGGGCGGTGATCGGCGCGTGCCTGGGCTTCGGCAGCGGCGTGCTCGCGCTGCTCGGCGCCTCCGCGATGCTCTCGCAGATCGGGCTGGCCGCCGGCGCGGCGAGCGCTGCGGTCGCCCTGGTGCAGATGCTGCGCGGCCGCGAAGCGCCGCTCGGCTGGACCGTCGTCCTGCCCGCCGCGGTGGCCGCGTCGATCGTCGGCATCCTGGCCACGGCAACGGGCGAGCTGCGCTGGACCGCGCTCCTGCCGCTGCCCTTCGTGCCGCTCGTGGCGCGCCTCGTTCCGGCCGGCGCGCTGCGCCGGCCCTGGCAGATGGCCCTCGCGACCGGCGTCGCGGGCCTCGTTCCCGTGGCCGTCGCGGTCGGACTCGCATGGATGTCCGCCGCGGCGTCCGCCCCGGCCGGCTGACCGGCACCCTTTCCTTCCTCCACCATCCCCCTGCTTCAACGGAGTCGTCCATGAACCGTCTTTCCGCCCTCGTGGCCGGCGTGCTGCTGCCCGTCGCCGCCTTCGCTGCTCCCGAGACCTACACCCTCGACCCGACCCACACGGTGCCCGGCTTCGCGATCCAGCACTTCGGCATGTCCACCGTGCGCGGTCACTTCGAGCGCGCCACGGGCAAGGTCGTCCTCGACCGCGCGGCCAAGACCGGCTCGGTGGAAGTGAAGATCCCGACCGCCACCATCGCCACCGGCGACTCGAAGCGTGCCGACGGCGCGCGCTCGCGCGACGAGCACCTGCGCAACGCGGACTTCTTCAACTCGGCCGAATTCCCCGAGATGGTCTTCAAGTCCACGAAGGTCAACTTCGCCGGCGACAAGGTCGCGACGATCGACGGCACGCTGACGCTGCTCGGCGTGACGAAGCCCGTGTCGCTCAAGGCCACGAACTTCAACTGCGGCCCGAACCCGATGAGCAAGAAGGAGATGTGCGGCGCCGACCTGGAAGGCACCATCAAGCGCACCGACTTCGGCATGAAGTACGCCGTGCCGGCGGTGAGCGATGAGGTGAAGCTCTTCATCGCCGTCGAAGGCTACAAGCAGTAAGCGGGCGGGCTTTCCGGCCGAACACGAACGCGGGCGGGGCGCGAGCCTCGCCCGCGTTCGTGCTTCGAGCCCGCGCGCCGACCGGGCGCCCGCCGGACCGGACGAAAGTGCAGAAAGGGGTGACGCAGCACCCCGAATGAGGGAACATCGTGCACGCGGGAGGTCGCTCTCATGGCACGCTGGAGCTTCTCGTCGTCGTTCGCCCTTGCCTGCCTGCTCGCGGGGTGCGCGCTTGCGGGCCCGCGCCCATTCCCGATGGGCAGCAGCGCCGAATCGATCGTGCAGGGCATGGGGCGGCCCACGGCAGAGCACCGCATGCCGCCGCACGTGCGCCGTCTCGAATACAGCGGCGGCGCCTACGGCCGCCACACGTGGATGTTCGACTTCGACGCGTCGGACCGCCTGGCCGCCGCCGAGCAGGTGCGCACCGAGGCGCATTTCGGCGCGGTGCGCGCGGGCATGACGGCCGAGGAGGTCCGCGCGCGCATCGGCCTGCCGTCCACCACCTGGCGCATCGCGTGGCAGAACCAGATCGTGTGGTCGTATCGTTACGAGACGCCGTTCTGCAAGTGGTTCATGGTCGGCATGGGCCCCGACGGCCGCGTGGTCGACACCGCGTACGGCCCCGACCCGCTGTGCGACCGCGAAAACGTGCGCGGCGGCGTCGGGATGCCTTGACCGCACGGCCCGCGGGCCACCGGCGAGCGAGAGGAGGATGAGACATGCAGCGCAAATTCCTGCACGTGGCGCTGGCGTTCGCGTCGGCGTGGGCCGCCCCGGCCACGGCCGGCGCGCAGCCCGCCGAGAACCATCCGCTGGTGGGCAAGTGGACGTGGACGCGCAGCGCGAACCAGTGCACCGAGGTCTACGAGTTCCGTCCCGACGGCACCGCCTTCGTGACGAGCGGCGACGAGCGCACCGACAACGTGTATACCGTGGCGCCCAAGCCCGACGCGCGCGGCTTCTACAAGCTGGAGCTGCGCGTCACCAAGGACCACGGCGGCAAGGACTGCGCCGACCTCGAGCGCGACGACACCGGGCAGCGCAACGTGAACCACGTCCGCTTCGAGGCGGACGGTCGATCGCACCTGTGGTGCCGCAAGCCGAACCTGGAGACGTGCTTCGGGCCGCTGAAGCGCATGCCCTAGCCCGGGCTATTGCGGCGCGAGCGTGAAGCCCACGCGGGTGCCGCTGCCGTCCGATTCGGCGAGCGTGCGCCCCGCGTGCATGCGCGCGATGGCGGCCACGATCGCGAGGCCGAGGCCGTGGTGCGACTGGCCGTCCGGGCGCGCGCTGTCGATGCGGAAGAAGCGGTCGAACAGCCGGGCCAGGTGCTGCGGCTCGATCGTCGGGCCGGCGTTCTGCACCTCCACGCGCACCTGCCGCGATGCGTCGGTGTCGATGCGGATGACGATGCGCGAGCCCGGCTCGGCGAAGCGGATCGCGTTGCCCAGCAGGTTCGAGAGGGCGCGCTTGAACAGCGGCTCGTCCACCGACGCACGCACGTCGCCCTCGATCGCCACCGCGAGGCCGGCGTCGGCCAGCGGCGCCTCGTGGAACTCCACCACCTGCTGCGCGAGCCGCGCCAGCTCCACCGCCTGGCCGCGCCGGGCCACCGCACCGCGGTCGGACTTCGACAGGAAGAGCATGTCGTTCACGAGCGCCGCCAGGCGCTGCATCTCCTCGAGGTTGGACACCAGCGTCTCGCGCAGCGCGTCCGACGAGCGCTCGCGCGACAGCGCGACCTCGGTGTGGCCGATGACGCTCGCGAGCGGCGTGCGCAGCTCGTGGGCGACGTCGGCGTTGAAGCCCTCGAGCTGGACGTAGGCGCGCTGCAGGCGGTCCATGAGGCCGTTGAACTGGTCGATCCACGGCTGCAGCTCCACCACCGGCTCGCGCAGCTGCAGCCGCTCGCCCAGCCGGTCCGGCGCGATCGCCTGCGTCTGCCGAGCCAACTCGGCGAGCGGCGCCAGGCCGCGGCGCACGCGCCAGGTGGTGCCGAAGCCCACGAAGGCGGCGCCCGCGAGCGTGGCGAGCGAGAGCGTGAACGCGAGGCCCGTGAGCATGCGCGCGCCCTGCGAGCAGTCTTCGGCGAGGCGGCCGGTCACGGTGCTGCCGGCCAGCGCCACGTCGAAGTCGCGGTGCCGCCAATGCTCCGCGGGGCGTGGCTGGTTGGCGCCGTCGCGGAACAGCAGCGTGCCGTCGACGCGCCACACCTCGAGGAAGGTGCCCGGCCGGCGGGGCGCGTATCCGTCGAGCTTCTTCACGATGCCCGGCTCGCCGTCCTTCGCGCCGGCGCGGATCATGTCCTGCACGATGGCGGTCTTGGTCTCGAGCTGCTCGAGCTGCTCCTTCTTCACCAGCATGGACGTGACGGCGTAGATCAGGCCGCACAGCAGCCCCATGCCGAGCAGCGTCTGCCACAGCAGCTGCCGGCACAGGCGGCCGACGATGGAATAGGGCGGCCGCGCGCTCACGACCGGACCTCCAGCACGTACCCCATGCCGCGCACCGTGTGCAGCAGCTTGGGCGCGAACGGGTCGTCGAGCTTGGCGCGCAGGCGGCGCACCGCGACCTCGACCACGTTGGTGTCCGAATCGAAATTCATGTCCCACACCTGCTCGGCCAGCGTGGTGCGCGAGAGCACCTGTCCGCGCCGGCGCAGCAGCAGCGAGAGCAGGCTGAATTCCTTGGCCGTCAGGTCGAGCCGCTTGTCGGCGCGCATGGCGCGTCGGCTCACCAGGTCGACCTCGAGATCGGCGAGCCGCAGGTGCGTGGCGGCCTGCGCGCTGCCGTTGCCGCCGCGGCGCAGCAGCGCGCCCACGCGGGCGAGCAGCTCCGAGAACGCGAAGGGCTTGACCAGGTAGTCGTCGGCGCCTTCCTGCAGGCCGCGCACGCGGTCTTCGACCTTGTCGCGCGCGGTGAGCATCAGCACCGGGGTGGCGCTCTTCTCGCGCAGCGCCTTCAGCACGCCGAAGCCGTCCACGCCGGGCAGCATCAGGTCGAGCAGGACGAGGTCGTACTCGCCGTGCGTCGCGAGGTGGCGGCCCTCGATGCCGTCGCGCGCGACGTCCACCACGTGGCCGTTCTCCGACAGCCCCTTGCGAAGGTAGTCGGCGAGCTTCGGTTCGTCTTCGATGACCAGCAGGCGCATGCGTCTCCGTGCCCCATGGAGCGAGGTCAGGATGTTCGCACCAACCGGCGCGGGGCAGGATTACGAATTCGTAATCCGGCTGTGCGGATGGCGTCGGACGCGGTTCCTAGAGTTGCTTCCGTGTCGACGCAGACACCGTTCCCTCCCCCGACCTTCCCACTTCAGGAGCCACTTCATGAACCGCCATCTCCTCATCGCCGCCGCCGCCGCCTTCTCCCTGTTCGGCACCGCCAGCGTCTTCGCGCAGGAAGCCACCCAGGAAGCCGATGCCGCGGCCTCGACGCTCACCCGCCAGGAAGTGAAGTCGCAGCTCGAGGAGGCCCGGCGTGCGGGCGAGCGCGGCTACGGCGAGGCGTCGCCGGCGCCCGCGCCGTCGTCCACGCTCAGCGCCAGCGAGGTGAACGCGCAGACCGAAGAGGCGCGCCGCCACGGTGCGCTGATGTTCAACGAGGCCGGCGCGCGGGCCTGGCGCGCCGTGTGACGCGCGCGCCGTGCGACGCGCACGCCGCGTGACGCGCGCCGCGTGACGCGCGTCCGCCGCGCGGCCGGGCCGTCAGCGGTCCCAGCCGTGGCGGCGGCCGTCCCAGCGGTCGTAGCGGTTCGGCACGCCGTCGCCGTCGCGGTCCCAGCGAGGGTTGTACACGCGGTCGTGGCGGTTCGGGATGCCGTCGCCGTCACGGTCCCAGCGCGGGTTGTAGATGCGGTCGTGGCGGTTCGGAATGCCGTCGCCGTCACGGTCCCAGCGCGTCGGGCGCGCGTAGCCGTAGCCGCGGTACACCGGCGCGGGCGCGGTGTAGACGGGCTGGCCGTACACCGGAGTGGTGTAGACCGGCACGGGCTGGGTGTAGACCGGCGTGCCGACGGGCGTGCCGATCGTCACCGACCACTGGACGTCGTCGTTGCGGTTGGCCGCGGCCGGGCCGGCGGCGAGCGCGCCGGCCAGTCCGACGGCCAGCATGACGCGTTGCGGGATGTTCATGGTTCGTCGCTCCTCGATGCAGCGGGTCGGCATGGATGAAGACCCGTCACGTCCACAACGAGCGCCCGCGCGGCACCGACGACGACCGGGAGGTGAAGCCGCGTAAAGCTGCGTGAAGCCCGCGTTGCGCGGTGCAATGCGGCGCGACCGGTCGGGCGACCCGTCAGCGCCGCCGCAGCCCCAGCCATGCCACGCCCGCCACCACCAGCAGGCAGCCCGCCAGCTGCGGCGCCGCGATGCGCTGACCGAGCAGGCCCCAGGCGAGCACCAGCGCGAACACGGGCTCGACGTTCATGATCGCGGAGTTGCCCACGACGCCCAGGCGCGGCAGCACGGTGAACATGACGGTGAAGGCGGTGCCGTAGAGGATCGTCAGCATCGCGAGCCCCCACCATCCCGCGGCGGCGCGGGGCAGGTGCGCGCCCCCTTGCGCGGCGACGCCGGCCAGCGCGATGAGGGCCACCAGCGCCATGGTGGTCGCCGTGCGCAGGCGGCCGTCGAGGTCGCCCGCTTCGTGCTGCGTCAGTACGAGCGCGAGCCCGAACAGGGCCGCGGCCGCTACCGCGAAGGCGACCCCGACGCCGATCTGCCGCCACTGCGCCGCGACGCCGAGCCCCGACGCCGCGCCCAGCGCGTCCAGCGCCAGCGTGAGGCCGAGCAGGATGACCGGCATGGCGAGCAGCACGCGGCGCTCGGGCCGGTGGCCGTACATCACGCGTGCCCACAGCGCGGTCCACAGCGGGTAGGTGTTGAACGCGAGCAGGGCGAGCGCGACGGGCAGGCGCGCCACCGCCGAGTAGAGGCACAGGCTCTGCGCGCCGACCAGCACGCCGACGGCCGGCAGCGCGCGCCGGTGACGCGAGGTGAGGCGCACGGGCACGCGCTGCAGCACGAGCAGCAGGCCCACCACGAGGGCGGTCACGCCGCTGCGGAACGTGACCGCGGTGGCGACGTCCACGCCATGGTCGAACGCCAGCCGGGCCGCGACGTGATTGCCGCCCATCATGAAAGCGATGAGCAGCAGCGTGGCGAAGGCGCCGGCCGTGAGCGCGGAGGGCGAGCGGGCGAGGGTCATGCCGCCATTTTCCGGGGCCCGGCGCGGCGGGCCGCGGGGCCGGCACCCGCGGGCAGCCGTGGGAGGCAGGCACCAAAAGGACAGCCCGCCAGAGGTCGATACCTGAGGCGGGCTGCCGTCACCTTTTCGGTCGTTCGATGGCTTTACTCGTCCCTCTTGCGAGGTCCTTTCGGCGACCGCCCCGTCAGGTGGCGCAGCCAGCTTACGCCTGCCGGTGCTCCGCGCACAAGCCCCGCGCGGGCCGAAGGGTCTCTGCGGCCTACGGCAGCGCGGCCAGGCCGAACAGCTCGCGCGCCTCGGGCCAGCGATACGTCGCGAGCAGGCCGTCCGTGACCGGGTCGCGAACCTCCGCCTGCGGCAGCGATCTCGCCGACTGCCGGCGCAGCACGACGACGTAGACCCGCCCGAGGGTCATCCAGGGCAATGGGTCGGCGGGCACGGCACGCAGCGGCCATTCGCCGCGCACCTCGAAATCCGGCGGTACTGCCATCGGGAGAGCTTCGCGTGGGGTTAGCGAACAGACTCCCTCGCCAGGCTGCAGATACACGGGCCCGCAGAGGCTTGATCTTCGGCAAGGTCGCGGCCCGGCCCGACGCGCGTGGCGGGCTCCAGAACGGCGAAGGCCCCGGAGGTTGTCCGAGGCCTTCTGGGGTCAGTGGTGGAGAGGAGGAGGA
>Ga0075429_100000453_pt1 | contig 30583 bp, 53 predicted proteins | sample RhiMetdeltSRZDD3_FD_75295 | JGI IMG/M metagenome (GOLD analysis project Ga0075429, IMG submission 75295) | Populus rhizosphere microbial communities from Tennessee, USA - Rhizosphere MetaG P. deltoides SRZDD3 | ecosystem: Host-associated > Plants > Roots > Rhizosphere > Soil | place: USA...
CTCTCGGGCAGTCATCTAAAAAACACGGCGCCGATCTTCGTCACGCTTCACCAGATTGTGACGCCGACAGAGCAGCTGGTAGTTCGCAAGGGTCGCGGCACCCCCTGCGAACGCCGGGATGATGTGATCTGCCTGCAGGGGTCCTCTACACCCCCCTCTATGAGCCCAGGCACAGCCTCCACCCCTAGCCTTGAGCTCCTTCGCCATCTGCTGATGCCTCCAGCCCCAGTGGTTAGGCCGTGGTTTCTTCGGTCGACCTGGTCTGGGTACCCTTCTCATGCGGCCGGTACCGCCGGGTCGATGACGATCTCGTTGTAGCTGGAGCCTGGGAAGCGCTGGAGGGTTCCTCCACCGAAGGTCACGAACCATTCGACGAAGTAGGCACCGGCATTGGCCGTCTGTGCTGCACTCAAGGGGAGAGATACCTGGCCTAGGGTAGGGTCGCCGACGATCGACGCCGAGCCGACCATATGGAACACGCCGGATGGGGCCTTCATCACCCTGCCTGAGACCGTGGCTCCGGTAAGGTTGACCGCTGCGCCGGTACCGTCCTTGAGGGACGCCGTCATGGGGACCGAATCCCCAGCCTTGATCCTCATCGGGTCGTATCAACCGCCTTTGCATCTCCGAACGTGTCCCTGCTGCCTGATGCGCCGACCGTCTCCAAGACCTTGCCTTCGGAAGTCGAGTCTCGATCTGCTGCATACACCGAGGTATCGAAAGCTTGGGCGTATTCGACCGGCGTGCCTTGGTTGATGACCGGTTTGGAACCGAAGCCTTTTGACCTCAGCCGGATCCGTCCAACCGCTAGGGCTCGGCCTATGGCGAGTGCTCGAGAACGGAGCCTTACCCTGCCGCTTGCTATGACGACGGCTCGGCCTAGGGCTCTGGATCGGAGCCTGAGCCTTCCCGAGCCTTGAGCGACGACCGGCGGGGTAGTACCGAACGCTCTTGAGCGAAGCCTGACCCGCCCCGAAGCAACGACGACCGCCCTACCGACTGCCGAGGAGCGGAGCCTTACCCTTCCTTGTCCGGCGACGAGTTGAACGCCGAACGCCCTTGACCGAAGCCGAGCCCGGCCAGTTGCGATCGCCGAGATTCGAGCCAGAGACCTTGATCGGACCCTGACCCGCCCTTGGGCAACCTCGACCGGTTGGCCTATGGCTCTTGATCGAAGTCTTAGGCGGCTGGTGCTTTGCCCTGACGGAACGCCGGCGTCCTGGAAGGCGGCCGGGACTTGTTGGAAGGCGTCTTGCTGGAAGGCGTTGGCCATGCCGCCTCCCTAGGTGCTACTCGGTGGCGAAGACGTCGAGGTCGCCTGCTGCCACCTGGAAGGTTCCGGCGCCGGAGAAGTTCGTCACTAAGACCTTGCGCCAGATCGCCGAGCCATTGCCGGTAATGTCGATCGCCGCCCCACCAGATGTCAGAGCCACACGGAAGGCGTCTGTCGTCAGACCAGTGGAGATGACGAAGTAAATGGTCCCGGCGACGAGCCCTGCCGGAACCGTCAATCCCTCGATGACCTCGAAGATGACCCGATCATCGGCAGCAAGGCCGTGCGTCTGTGATTGGACGTCGTTCGCCGTAGCATCAGCGGTTCGCACGACAGCAAGGTCAACGACCTTGCCCGACGCCGGCTGGAACCAGCCTGTCTGGAAGAAGTTCCCCGCCGTAGAGGCGTCGTTCGCTCCCCAAGCAACGACGTTTCCCGCAGGTACCGACCAAGTGATCGCGCCGGTGTTCGAGAGCGTTCCTGCCGCCGCAGCACCAAAGGCCACTTGCTGACGAGCGTAGCCGCCACCGGTGAGCTCGTTCGCTCCTGTGTCTGCCGGGTCGGCTGAGTGCAGCGAGATGAACGGGTCGGCCGCGGGAAACGTTCCAGCACCGCCGTTGTAGATCTCATCGAGAACGGCGTTCTCGCCGAAGTCGGTCAGTCCGGGCATCTAGCCTCCTAGCCGGTCAGCTTGCACTCGGTCACTTCAATCGTCCACACCGGGGTACCGGTGGCGATGGTGTCGATGGAGAGTCCGACGAACGTTGCCGCCATCGCCGAGTTGTCGAACGTGGCCGGGATGTTACTGAGAGACGAGTTGCCGAATCCCACCGCGTCAGCCGCACGCTTGCCGGCGATGGAGTAGTTGAACACGACCTGACCCGACGCGCCCACCGAACGCACGTGACACATGAACATGAACAGTCCGCTGTCCACCGCGGCGGTTTGAGCGGCCGATGTGATCGTGGCCCGCGTGGTGTCGGCGGTCGTCTGCGCCGAGCCCTGCTTCAGCCGGAAGACTGGAGCGCCGGTACCGGCGGCGGTCTTGCTGATCCACAGATACCAGCGGAACAGCATCCCGGCCTTCATCCCCGGCGACGGAACCTGAAGACCCGAGTTCGTGATGTACGTCTCACCGCCGGAGGGGAGCGTCTGCGTGGCCGTCGAGTCGTTGCCCGACAGGAACGTCCCGCGCAACCCACCGGAGTCGTCGAGGAAGATGGGACGTTTCGTCGTGGAGTCGACGAATAGACGAGACTTGCCCGCCGCCGGCGTCGCCGGGACGGACTGGTTATCGAACAGCGCAGTCCCCATTTACAACGTCCTTCCTGAGATGACGACCTCGGAGTTGTCGTTGAAGTTGGCGAGATAGAGCTCGGCGTCCCCCTCGATGAACCCCTCGATCTCGAACGTCAGCGCGAGTTCGTCGACCTCGGTGTAGTCGAAGCCGTTCGGGATACGGAACGGGGCTCTCGGCGAGCGAGGGTTGCCGAGGATGTTGTAGTTGGCGAAGTCGAACCACCCGAAGATGGAAATCTCCGCCGTCCCTGCAAGGGCCAGCTCTCCGGTCCCCAGGACTATCTCGTACAGATGGATCGCGAAGTCCCCGTCGGCGAGTGTCAGGTTGCCGAGTGTCGTGTTCGTCGGCCAGACGTGGACGGCGTTCCAGTTCGAGGGGCGGACAATGGTAGCGTCGCCGCCGTCCGCTATGCCCAATGTGAACGGGTGTTTGACGTCCGGCATCTATGGAGCCGTGAAGAATCCGGTGTCGTCCAATACGACCTCCCCCGGCGTGCTCTCGTCCCGGAAGATCAAGAAGGCTCGGCATGACCCTTCGGCGATTGTCCCGAACCACAGCACCCATACCGTGTCGTCCATGACGTAGACGCCGTCTCGCTCGATCTCCTCGCCGTAGTACGTCGGGTTGCCTTGTGCATCCCAACATCGTGTCGAGACCCATACGTGATCCCGCCGGCCGATATGACTCGTCGTGGCCGTGAATGTGACCGGGGTCGTATCCGTCAGGGTCAGTGTGCCCTGAGGCTGGGGACCGGCGGCGAGCATCAGCGCGGCCAATGGGATGAGCAGGAGACGGCGCATCTACACCTCCGCGAAAGGACTGCCTAAGGCGAAGAGCCGCCCCACCCGTGGACGGCTCTTCGGAGGTTCTCGGCCGGTGGACCGAGGGAGCCCAGAGACAGTGCTCCAAGCTGCGGATATTGTGAACTACAGGCCTGTAACTTGCAACTCCCTGGCGAGCCTGAACCAGGCACACTGCCGGGCCTGCTCACGTCGAGCCTCGAGACGGGCCAGGTAGTCGGATCGGTCCTCCCCAGTACGCCGAGCGTAGACGTAGCAAGCTCGGCACTGGCCGGCCACCCTGGCCGGGACGTCACCACAGCTGCGACAGAGCTCAACTGCCATAGTGCTCCGAGCGGATCCGTCGGCGATCGCGGGCTTCCTTGAGCCTTTCGAGCTCGGTCTTGCCCACCGAGCGGGGGAAGGTGCCGCGGGGTTTCTTTGGGTCCTCGGGGCCGAGCCGACGGTCGAGCCCTTTCCGGATCCGCGTCAGCTCGGTGTCGACGCGCTGGACGGCATCGTCGAACGCCTCCAGGAGCTCGCGTATCTCGGCCTTCTGCTCGTCGGCGACCACGCCGAGAACCGGGTTCGAGTAGGCGATCTGGCCCGAGCCCTGTCCGTTCGCTTTCGTCGGTGCATGGGCGTAGTTGAAGGCCCACTGGTACTGCTCCTGGATCCGGACGAAGGCTGCGGCGGCGTTGAGCATGTGGGTTTGGATCTCGGCGAGGGAGCGCAGGGTCACGCGCAGCTCCACGGTCCCCAGCCCATGCTATGAGCCATCCGCGCCGTGATCGTCAGCATCGTACGGGAGTTTTCCCAGCGAGGGTTCAAACGCCAGAGGGAAGGAGCGTACGCGGCCACGCGGCCCGACCACGACGAAAGCGCATGCTGCCCCAAACCCACGTAGGGACCAGCGGGATTGAACGCCAGCCTCGACCAGCCTGATTCGCACCCGATCACCTGACGGAACGTCGTCCAGCCTCCTGACACCGGCCATCGGTCGAGGACGCACAGCGCCGTTCGGCGTTCCTCCCTCGGCGTCCATGTCCCCGGATCCACCCATTGATATCGGCACTGCCTTTCTCGATACTCCTGAAGCCGAGTATCTGTTGATGCCTCGGTGGCCGCTGTCGCCCCTCCGGAAATGAGTACGGCGATGGCGGCCGCGTACACGACTGCACATTTCACGTCTGCACCTCCGTCGTCGTCGGGCGCTTCGGCGCCACGGCCTACGGATCGGTTTGTATGGGCGTCACCTCCTTGGCTATGGCGGCGCCACCCGCGTAGAGCTTCCACGGGCCGAGATACAGCCGCAGGTGCAGCCCCCCTAGTCGGCGCAGCGAGACGCCGAGGGCTCCCTGATACGGCAGGGTGTCCAGACCGACGTACCACCGACGCCCGTAGTGGGTGCGCTGGTGTGTCACGCTTCCTCCTTGGCGAGGGCGGCGCGGGCGATACTCCGAGGGTCCCATGCCTGATTGGTGGTCTCGGCTTCCCCCTGTCCCGTTCCGGCGATGCGTTCCAACGCTCCCCCGTAGCGTTCAATCAGCCAATCCTTTACGACAGCAGCCGCCCGCAGCCTCTCGACCTCGGCCTCTAGACGCTCAACCTCGCCAGCGAGCTCGAGACCCCGCGCGATCTGTCTGGCGAACTCATCCTCGAAGGCGTTGACCTCGTTCACGCCGAGTACATCCCGATGATCGCGCCGAGATCCGGCCGCGGCGCCGAGTCCTTCAGCGCCTCAAGCTGCTCGAGCAGGCCGGGACGGGTCTCACGTAGCCACCTACGGCCGGTCGGCTTGTCGAGGTCAAACGCCGAGTGACACGACCGACACGCCGTCAGCAGGTTCAACGGGTTCCAGCGCAGCCGGTAGTACAGGCGCCGGCGGAAGATGTGAGCGGCGTCGTATGGCCCTCGCGTATCGCCGCAGAAGACACAGACTCCATCGCGGCGCTTCACGTACCGGGCCACTCGTTCGTCGGCGACCTTCTCGGCGTGTTGCTTGCACCACTGAAGGATCGTGGCCGCTCGGTAGCAGCGGAGGCAGCGGTCTGTTTGTTCGGCGAAGGGACCTTTCGATGGTCTCGGCGGGCGAGTGAGGGTGGTCATCGAGTTGCTTTGCTCCATCCCGCGTTCAACGCATCGACGAGCATCTTGACGACCTTCTCGGGGTCGACGTCGGTGGGAACGGGGAAGTCACAGTGGCACTGCTCGGGATTGCCAGCCGCAGCCTCATGACCCGAGTCGCCATCCCACTGACGGCTCTTGTGATACAGCCCGTGAAACATCTGCCCGGCCTCGATCGGATGACCGTGCACCGCACCACAGTTCCGGCATTCAACGCCGTCGAGGTACACGCACAGCGATGTATCGATGCGCGGGTTCATCGTGTTCTGCCGAACCTCGCCGAGTGCCTGCAGCAGTTGCCCACGTGACGGCGGGTCAACACTCCGTGCGGTGACCATCTCAACAACTCGGCGGGCCTCTCGTTCTGGTATGTGTTCGAGTTCCTTCGCCCATTGCTGAACGTGGCGATCGCCGACGCCTTTGCCTGGGTAGTTGGCTCGCATGTCATCGGCAAGTGCGAGAGCGTCCAACTTGTCCATCACATTCCTTCCGCGAGTCGGGCCAGTCGTTCTTCCCTTGACTCCCTGGCTCCGTTCAGACGTGCCGGCAGGGGGTCGCTCAGCCAGCCGTCACCATTCAGCCAGGAGGCCGGGTGCGAGATGAAGGTCTTGTCGGTGGGGAGGTTGGGGTCATCGGCATACCGACGAACGCCATTCAGGATCTCCTCGGCGGAGGCGCGCTTGAGGGCTTGCTTGAAAGCCCGCTCGGCCTCTCGGGGCTTCTCATGCCGGGGGTAGATGCGGTAGAACTCGGCGAAGATGTTCTGGGGTTCTACTTCAAGGGGTTCTAACGTCTGGGGTTCTAACTTCTTTGAACGGGAGACCCGTCGCCTGGTTTCCCGTCCGATGGGTTTCCCGTCGCCTGGACTCTCGGAGGTTCCGACATCCGAAGTTCGCGGTTCGGCGAAGATGACGTAGTGGCGCCGAAGCTGTCCATCGAGGTCGCGCTCGGTAATGAGCTCGGCGTATCCAGTCTCGCGGAGCTCGGCCATCGCCGCCTTGGCGGCATCTCTCCCGCAGCGAGCCTCGCGCATCAGGAGCCCGATCGCCGAACGGACCCATCCGTCGTCATGAGAGAGAAGCGTCACGAGCGCACCGCGGGCCTTCAGGGACAACCGCTCGTCCCTCAGCAGATCGCGGGGGATCGCCTTCCACGGCCGCCCGCCGAGGTCGATGCGGTCGCTCATAGCTGCATCGCCGCCTGGTCGCTGGTCACGCCGTCGATCCGAGCCACGTCACGCCGAGCGCAGTCGCGGCAAACCCGCCGGCGGTTGCGGACGAGGAACCGGGCCTGGGTCACGACGTCGCGCCATTCGGTGCGCTCCTCGAGGAGGTCTCGGCGTTCGACGAGACGAGAACCGGCGTGGGAGGGGTGCGAGCAGATCGCGGCCGGCATCAGATCCACTTCCTCGCCGAACACACACAGCCCTTCTCCCAGTCCCTCTTTTCCCCTATCGGTTTGTCCACCTTCGGGACGTGGCCGAGGTCTGAGCATTCGTTCGTGACGAGGTACTGCTTGGCTTCGTTGCTGAGATAGTCCCTTCGGAGCATGTCGATGCGGCGTTGGCGTTCTGGGGTCATCACGGGGACGGGGACGCGGATGTCGGCGACGCTCACGCCGACACCATCCGATCGAGCAGCTTGAACGCCGAGGTCTGAAGCTCATCGACCGTGGGCTGCAAGGCGTCCCATGCAGCGGCCCATGCAGCGGCCCCTGCGGCGGCCCCTGCGGCGGCCCGTGCGGCGTCCCATGCGGCGGCCCGTGCAGCGGCCCATGCGGCGGCCCCTGCGGCGTCCCATGCAGCGGCGTCCCATGCAGCGGCCCCTGCGGCGGCCCCTGCGGCGGCCCGTGCAGCGTCCCATGCGGCGTCCCATGCAGCGGCGTCCCATGCAGCGGCGTCCCATGCGGCGGCCGCCTTTGTCTTGGCCTCGCGGATCGTCGGCTGAACCTGCCGCGCCGTCTCGGTATCCGTGAACTCCGGGAGACCGGCGAGCGCGTCGGCTTCCGCGCCGAGCTTCGCCAGTCGAAGGAACGCCGGAGCGCACACCCGGACCAGCCAGTCGGTTGCCATCCACGCTCGGCGTTCGTCGGCGTCGCGGTCCCCCGCCGTGCCGATAACCTTGCGCGCGTACGGCTTGAGCTTCTGCCGCGTCTCGTCGTCAAGCGCGTCGTTCCACGCCCGTAGGAACGCGCCGAGGACCGGGGAGACACACTCGGGGTGATCGGACCAGGGTTCGTGGGCGATGTACGCGGAGAGCTCCATGACGCACATCTGTCCGTCCGGTGAGTGTGAGCCCACCAGGAGCGGACGGTCCTTGACCTCGCGCCACCGTGCCGGATCGATCTTGACCTTCGTCGTCACAGCTCCCCCTCCCGTTCCCAGTCGTGGACGCCGCCGTAGAGACGCACCTTCGGATCACGCGGCTCGTACATAGAGAGCGAGCGAGCGAACGCTCGTAGCTGTCGGCCCGCCGCGAGCATGGCGAGGATGAACTGGATGAGCAGAGCGGCGCCGATGAAGGCGAGCAGGACGGCGTAGTCGTTCACGCCGAGACCTTCCACTGCTCCACCCTGATTTCGATCGGGCTCACGTGTCCCTCGTGGGTCTTGATGTGCTCGGCGAAGTCGTTGGCGAGCACGATCAATGAGCCGCGGCGCGAGGCGTTCTCGGCACTGATGGTCCAGTCGCAGTGCTGACAGCGGAGTTCCGTGAGCCAGCTCACGACGCCGCCTTCGAGTCGCGGCAGACATTCCAGCGCTTCCAAGCCGCAAGCACCGCGGGCTCCACGGCCCACCAGTCGCGCTCCATCCAGTCCTCGAACGGCATACCGACCTTTGGGTGACCGTGATCGACACAGCATCCATGCTCACATCGGCAGCCGTCGCAGAGACCGTCCTCTTGCGTGGCATCGTTGAGGCATCCTGCGTCGCCCTCGAAGCCGGGACAGCGGCACTCAAGCCTCACGACGCCGCCTCCGCGATGAGTGCGCCGCAGTCAACGCAGCGTCCCTGTACATCCACGCCGACTGTATGCATGCAGTCCTTCACGGCGAGCGGGTACGTCTTGGGACCCCCGGCGGGTGAGAGCGGGGCACTCGCCTTCCCGGTGCGTCCACCGGGTGTCTGATCAGTCGGCGTTCTCTCACTCTCACCCGTGGTCGCTGCGCCTCGACTCGGCGACTTCGCCTCTCGCCGTGGTCCTGCGGCCGGGGGTACATGATCGGAGGAGGGGTCCGCAGTCGTTCCCCGATGTCCCTGCTCGTCCGCTGCGGTTGTGGTCCCCTCCCCCGACGACTTGCGGGAGGCCGAGGAGCTGGTCTCGACCCGACCTCCCGCTTCGGCACCTGCGCTGCGCCCACGTATCGGTGCCGACTGTTCGCCCGCCGCGGAAAGAGAGGGAACCCCGGCGGGCGTCTCCCGCGAAGGAGACTCAAGTAGGTCTTCCTTGCTCCACAGGTCCAGCCCCACGCCGAAGCGCATCGCGCCGCGGACGATGAAGTCAGAGATCGCCTTCTTCAGCTCGTCTCCGTAGCGCGACATGTGCTCGACGTCGCCGACCTCTTGCCGCGTCACCCCTCCGACGGTCATGGTTCCGAACACCGCCATGACGTGAGGCAGGCCGTCCTTGCCTTGGATGACGACGGGCTCCACTCGGTAGGTCCATCCCGGCGCGGCCTGGTTGAGTCGGTCGGTGATCGCGGCGTGGCCGATGAAGTCCACTTGGCCGAAGCCTTTGTTGACCTTCCCGATGAGGCTGGGGGGGAACGGTTCCCGGAGGTCGCGGCGCATCTGGGGATCGAGGACGTAGCTGCTCGGCACGTCGAACTCCACGTCGGTCTGGCCGGTCATGGTGATGTTCGTCACCATGTCTCCTTGTCCCGGTCATGCTCGAAGTCCACGGCACAATCGAGATGACACGTCGCGCCGTTGTAGAGCGAGCGCTTCTCGGCGGCGAACACTTCGAGGCCGCAGAAGACACACGGCTGCCGAGCGCAGTCCCGCTTGTGATGGATCAGGCCGACGGCACCCATGTCCCAACCACCACAGGCCGGACACCGGGCTCGCGTGAGGCGATCGAGTTGACCCGGCATCACGCCGACCTCAGTTCACCGAGTAGCCCGGCGGTCTCATGGGCCTGCAACATGGCCCGCGAGACTCGGGCGATCGTCGTCAGATGACCTGTGCCGCACTCCTCATGGCGTGAGCCTTCGAGTCCGAGAGCTCCACGAACGAGACGCCGGCACCAGCTACAGCGATACGTCAGCGAGTCCGGCGTGTGGTCCCACTCGGCGAGGATGGGGTCGCGCTTCATCGGCGAGCCCCTGCGAAGAACGACAGGATGAGGAGGACGACGATGACCCATGCGGCGATCCACCACCACATCAGGCCGCACTCCCACAGACCTTGCAGAGGAAGGGTTCGAGTGGAGGGATCTCCCGGCGCTTAGCGTCCTGTTCGACTCGGCGTCCGCAGAGCGTGGAGGTCTCGTTGGGGAGAACGACGTGCCATACCGAGGTGCCGTGGACGTAGCTCATCGCTCGAAGCCCCTTGAGGAGATGACCATCTCGAGTTGTCTCGCTGTGCTCTCTGCGACGAATCCGGTTGAGTTGATCTCGTTCTCGGCGTAGTTCAGGAGACGGGCAAGTTCGAGGTCGCCGGATTCGTGCGCCTGCTGCGCGGCCTTTGCCCAGACATGACGCCGGCGGCGGTTCTCCGTCCGATGTTGACGGTCCCGCGTCATATCGCCTCGGTACGCGAGGGCAACGCTGGTCGGGACATCGATACCATGGTCCCGGCGCTTGTCCTTGTCCGAGCCTCGGATTGCTTCCCAGTTCGTCGGCACTCTCAAGACTCCGTAGCGAAGGACTCGCTGAACTGCCGCCACTCCGAGTCAATCTGTCGCTCGCGGAGCCGGTCGTAGAACAGGCGGGCGACCGCGGCGTATCCGTCAAGCTCCTCGGCGGTGTCGTCGGTCTCCTCGGCCAGCCGCGCACCGTCGATCATCAGATTCCCCAGGTGGTTGAACCAGCGCTCCCAACGTTCCGCGAGGAGCGGCGTCTCCGCGGCCTCTGCGACCTCGGACGCGTTCGCCTTCCGGTAATAGCTCTTCCATAGACTGGAGTCGGGGAGTTCCACGTCCTGTCCTGGCCTAAGGTCGCTCGGCACCGAGACCAATCCGGCCTTCGCGGCGGCTTCCCATGTCCTCATGTAGACCTTCACCGTTGTTCCGCCGACCCCTGCGGCCTTAGCGAACTCACTGGTAGCAACCTTGCCCGACGCCGGCGTCGAGTAACGCGGGCTGTGATCTTTCTCCACCGACCGGGCAACCCAAAGAGCCGACTCCCACTCGCCGAACTTGAACCGACGCCCGAACTGCTTGGCGTCCCTCTCCCATGCTGCCTTCGTCATTCCCCTTCCTCCCTTTTTAGGCCGAAGCCGTCTCGAACAGATCGCCCAGACCAACGCCGAGTGCAGCGGCGACAGCGCGAAGCGTTTCGGAGTTCGCCCGGCCACTCCGCTCGAGTCGGCTGATGGTCTTCACGGCGACGCCCGCCTTGTAGGCGAGGTGCTCCTGGGAAAGGCCACGGGCTTCGCGGAGTTCCTTGATCCGGTTCATGGAGGCCGAATGTATCAGGCTAGATGTATCCGGTCAACCGTGGCAGGCCAGAAAGAGTGACAGGATTTGACAGGAGCGGCCTGTCCGGTCCAAACTGTCCCCCCTATGGCCTCCACCACACGAAGGACGCGAACCCGCAAGCCGACGAGCTTCGGCGAGTTCATGCGCGGGCGAAGGCAGGAACTTGGTCTATCGCTGGATCAACTGGCGTTCCGCTGCGGGATCGGCGTCCGTCTACTCGGGGCGTACGAGCGTGGTGAACACCAGCCGGGTGCCAAGCACCTAACGGCCATCATGGGAGCCCTTGAGACCGAGCTACCGTGGAAGACCGATCCTGGAGACTCCTCTACGGCCAGGAAGGTCAGTCTCCGCGAATGGGTGAACTCTGAGGAGTCTTCCGTCCTAGGCTTTGCCGGGGTCGGCAGGTAGCCCACCGAGGCGACGGCGGTGCCGATCAAGCTACTGCATACTTGTCACGCGGGAGGAGACCGCGAGGGCCAGGTGGACAACGGACACCTCCTCCATCACTGGACGCTTTGGCTCACCGCGAACGGCCTGTCGGTCAAGACGGTCTGGGACTACGGGTACGCGCTGATGAAGTTCGCTGCCTGGCCGGGTGACGGGAGCCACCCCGGCATCATCGGCCGGGACCTCCGCACGATCACGGACCTGGAAATCGCAACTTTCCTCGCCGTGGCGATCGGCGCCAAGGCTCATTCGCGGCAGCAGTACGTGAAGGCGTTCCGCTCGTTCTTCGGCTGGCTCCATGCCCGCGGCGAGATCCCGCGGGACCCCACCGCCATCGTGAAGCCGCGACCACCCCGCCGAACGCCCCAGGAGCCCTTCTCCCGCGACGAACTCGCCGCCTTGGTCATCAGGGCGCACCTTCGCCACCCGCGGCGTGGAGCGGCGATCCTGGCCTGCTACGCCCTCGGTACGCGGCGCTCAGAATTCGCCGGCATCGCCGAATCAGACATCGACTGGGACGGCCGGAAGGTCCGGGTCGTCGGCAAGGGTCCGAAGGTTCGGCGGATCGACCTCGGCCCGCTCGCGGCACACGCCCTGCGGGAGCTGCTCGAGCTCGGCCCCGAACCGCGGGGGACGGTCCCGGGGACCCTGCTCGGGATCCGGCCGGTCCAGTTCGCGGCGTGGGTCTCCCAGGCCGCCCGGGACTGCGGCTTCGAGGGACGCAAGTGCAGGACGCACACACTCCGAGCGACGGCGGCGACGGTCATGGACCATGCCAACGTCCCAAGCCGGGTGATCCAGGACTTCCTCGGCCACGAGAGCGTCGCCACGACGGGCATCTATCTCGGCCTATTCGACGGGGACCAGGCCGATGCCGTGAGAGCCCTGTGAAACGCGAAAGACGCCCGCCCCGACCGCCAGGGAGGAAGACAACGGTCGAGACGGGCGCCGGGGCCGCGCAGGGCGCGACTACTCTGAGCCAGGCTGGGGGCCGAGATCGTTCCCCGGCCGGGACGCGATGAACGTGATGACCCAGCCGATGATGGCCGAGACGCCGGCCACCCATGAGGGAGCCTCGGTCCCGTAGACCGCGGCGACGATGGCAGCCCATAGGCCGAGCCAGACCTCGGTCGGCCGGGATTTCAAGAAATCGACGACTTTCTTCACTTTCGACCCCCCAATGTAAAGCCGACGCCGAGCGTGTTGAACGCGATGGCTAGGACGAACCACTCCAGCGCCGGGAGCAGGATCTTCTCGTCGATGACGGCGCCGACCAGTCCGAGGACGATGCAGACCAGAGCAAGCAGAGCGGTGATGGACATGGAACCTCCTATCGGGTCAGGACCAGGAGCAGTCCGATCGGCGTCCCCTGACACAGACGCCGGGGACGACAGGGCCGGGGAGCGAGCAGTGAAAGGGCGAGCCCGGATCCCTGGAGGAACTCTCGGCGGTTGAGGATCAGGTCCTCTAGCAGAACGGTGACGGACATCAGCAGATCGGCGGCGGTGCCGGATGCCCGCCGCAGTTCGGTGGCACGGTGTTGGTCACGGTCACGATCGGCGGTGGGATGGGGCCTGGGGTCGGGGAGACTTCCTCGACGATCTCCATCACCGAGCGGAGCGACTGCCCGAGCGCGCTCGCCATCTCCGGTTCGCTGGAGCGAAAGGTCTGCTCACATCCCACGGCCTGGTCGCCCGGGTCGACGAAGCACTGGTCGGTCCCGGGTCCGCCGTAGACCGTCTCGCCGCCCCTATCGTCGACAGCGAACAGGCGATCGCGCCCGGACCCGCCGCGTATCAGGTCTCGCCCGCCGCCGCCGACGGCTACGTCCCGGCCCTTGCCCGCCCGGAGTACGTCATTGCCCGCCGCGCCGTGGACGTAGTCCCTTCCCGCCAGCGCACACAGGATGTTGGCACCCGCGGTCCCGGTCTTCACGTCACGGGACGGCGTGCCGACCCACGTGCATCGGGATGGCGCCGAGGGCTCGGCGTGGGCGATGACGAGCGATAGAGCGCCGATAGTGAGGGCCAGGGGGATCAGTGTCCATCGCACTCGGGCGGCACCTCCGGGATCACGAACTGCACGGGCACCCCGAGTTGGTCGGCGATCTCGCGCAACGCGGTGAGCTGGTCGACGTTCGCCTGGGCCGAGACGCAGGAGATCGTGAACTGCGCCTCGTCGACCTGCGACGAGACCCACGCCGTGCCGATCACCGACAGGACGACGATCACCGTGAGGATGATGACCATCCGCCACGACCCGGCGTGGTTGTAGGTAGGGCTCACCCTAGCGCCCCGTACCGGATCCCGATGGCGGACAACACCGCCCCGGCGACCGCTGCCAGGAAGAAATACACCTGCCGTCGGATCGACTGATGCTCTTTGTCGTTGTCCGTCCGCAGGTTCTCGATGTCCTTCGTGTTGTCGCGGACGGCGCGAACGATCGGCGATGGCTCGGTCTCCGACAGCGATTCGATCCGCAAGAATCGCACCGCCAGGTCCTGCTGGCTCAGTTGGTAGGCCGCGGCGTCGTGTCGATCGCTCATCAGCCGTATGCCCCGAGGGTGTTGTGACGAGGATCACCGAAGCCAGCGCCGTTGTAGAAGCGGAGTCCGTCCACTCGTACGCTCTCGACCGCGGCCTGCTCAGCCTTCGTGGTCTCCAACAGGTCTAGAGCTCGGCCTTGGCGGTGGTAGCCGAGGCAAGGTGACGCGGCCTTGTAGCCGGTGCCGGCCTTGTACATCTGATAGAGCGTGTTCTGCTGGTCCCACGTCCGGTAGCTCCCCGAGTACATGCTCGTCGAGGAGACTGTCACCTGGATGCCGGGCTCCTTCCGCATGGCCTTGAGCAGCCCGACCATCACCTTCGCGTGACAAGTGACCACGACCACGGTCGGATCACCATCCCGCTTGTACTTGAAGCTGCGCGTGATGAGTCCCGCGGGGTTGTCCTTCTCGCAGGATGGGGTCTCGAGCGGAGCCTTGTAGGCGGCGGACTTCTCCAGCTTGGAGATCGCCGCGGTGATCTTTATCTGGAGACGCTTAGGCTGGGTCGTATCGAAGTCAACGCTCATCCTGTCCCCCAGTAGGCTCGTGCTGCAGCAATCTCCTCGGCGTTCGGCCAGACCACGTCGGTGAGCGGAACGGCCATGACTCCCGTCCCGCCGTGCCCGAAGCCGAGCGCGTGTCCGACCTCATGTGTGATGACCCCGGTCAGGGGGCCGAGGTTGCGACCGAGGACGGCGTTGCGCCAGGTCGTGATGTCCACCTGGATGAAGCCGCACTCGGGCGGTTCGTTGAACTGCGTCCACGCGCCGATCCCCGGCGGCACGTCGAAGACCTCGCACGTCACGCCGGGCTCCGGGCAGCCGAGCGGGCCGGGATGGAACACCAGGTCGAGCCCCACCGGCGCCCACCGCTGGAGCGCTCGAGCCCAGGCGGCGTTCCAGTACTTCCGCTTGCGGACAGTGAACGACTCCTGGTCCCAGAAGTTGATCGTGGGAGCAGAGTCATAATGAGGTTGGATGTAGTAAGCGCTGGGGTACCAATCGGGCACGGCGCCTCCTTGCAGTAGGAGGGTCACCCTCCGAAGAAGCCGCTCATGCCGAAGGGGTCCACGACGGCCGCGCCCGCCCCGCCGGCGTCGTTCTTGAGCTCGGCGGCGATGATCCCCCAGCCGACACTGGTTGTCGTCCAGGTCGCCGATGCCGTGGTTTCGAATGCATCCTCTCGATACTGAGTCATCATGCCGATGTTCGGTCCCGCCCCGGACATGTCGTCGGCTTCGGTCCAGCTTGCGCGAGGAGTATGCCCCTCGGTGGCGAAGTGCCAGACGAAAGCGATAGGTCGATTGGCCGCATCCCCCGCCGCCGCCAGTGTCACGGTGGCAGTGCCGCTCAGCCCATCGGCGGTCGGCGTCTGCACGAACGCCGATGCGACGCCACCCGAGAGGTCTACCCCGGTCGCCCCGAAGAATGATGTGTAGCAACCGAGTTGGGTGTTCCCGCCGAAGTCCACGGTCGTCGCACCCGTGGTTGAACCGCTGGCGTTGGCCCCAAACATGGTCAGTCGGCTGTTGGGGGTGTCGGTATCGGGAGGAACGTACGTCTTCACGTTCAACCATGTCAGGTTGTTTCCCGACATCGTTGGGTTGTCCGCCGCCCCCACCGTGCGGCGGTTGTAGACGCAGGCGATGATGAGACCCGTTGCGGGGGGCGCCCATGACGTGTTCGTGTAGCTGGCCTGATCGGCGGCGTTGGCGATGTCGGGGTTCGCCGATGCGCCGAGGTTGGTGAAGACGATCGCCATTAGCTGATGGACCCCCCTGGTGTGTCATGTCCGAAGGCGTTCCATTGAGCCCACGTCTTGTTCACACCGGCCCCCGGGGAACCGCCGCTCCAGTGGAAGTACGCCAAGGCTGTATCGAGGGTGTGGTAGTGGTTGTCCTCGAACGTGTTGTCTCGGGTATAGATCTGGTCGCTCGCGGTGTTCCCCCCGGCTCCTACACGGTCAAGAGATGTGGTCGTAAACGTGATGTCGTTGTCGAAGACGTGGACGCTTCGAGTACCGGGAACCCCACCGGATATATGCCCCACCGTGTCGATGAGATAGATGGCTCGTCTTGATCCGACGAGTGAGTTCTTCGTGACGTCGATGCTCTGGAAGTTTGCCGAAGGGCTGTTCTGCCCATCGCAGGTCGACACGAGGAGCTGCGGGTTGTTGAAGATGTCGTCTGACGGATCGCCCTCTCCGTTGTGGGAGAGAAAGTTCCGCTTGATCGTCGTCCCCCCGTAGCTGATCTCATAGAAGATGCCCCAGTTGCGGTTGTCCTCGACGACGTTCTCCTGGATCAGGATGTTGTACATGAAGCCGTCGAACCATATGCCGGAACCGTAGTTGTCGTGGAACCAGGAGAACTGAACCGTGGTGTTGGAGCAGTTCGACCACTTCGTACCACCCGCATCGGCGACGGGGCTGAACTGGAGGGTGTTGTTGTTGGAGACGCGACAGTATTCGTAGGTCGTCCCCAAGACCACCGCCGTCGTTCCGCAGCTGATCCCGTACATCCCGTTGGAGTGGATATAGCACCGCCGGACGATGCTGTTCGGTCCGTTCATAACCAAGCCCTTGACGCGGTTGTTGCGGATGATCACGTCCTCGAGCAGCCAGTTACCGTCTCCGACAGCCGCGCCGTTCGTGTGCTGGATGGCAGCCCGGAAACTCTCCGATAGGGCCGTGCCCTGGTGCTCGAACACGCCGCCGCGGATCTGCACACCCCCCAAGGCCGTCTGAACGATGGCGGCGAGCAAGGTGTCGTTGCCGGTGAGCACCGCGCTATCCGCGGCCGTCCTGGTATATCCGCCGGCGGATTCGAGATACCACTGTTGGCCGGCGAGGGGAGCGAGAGTAGCGGAGACGTTGTGTGTGCCCTTGGTGAACCAAAGTTTCCCGTTCGTTCCGGCCGCCGTGATCTTCGCAGCGATGCTGTCCCCGGGGTTGACGGTCGTGAACGGTCCCGTAGGGACGGTGACGGCGTGAGGGATCGTCCCGTCCCGCACGGTCTGATTGCCTGCGGTCGGACCGTATCCCGGGGGGACCGGAGGACTTCCTAGGTCTTTACCGCCGCGCCGTAGACGAAGACTCACCACTCATACCCGTAGACGTTCACGTCAATGGAGATCGCCGCATCGGTGGTGACGTGGAGCTCAAAGTCGGCGGTGGTGATGAACACGGGGGTGGGTGGGGTGAACACGATGCCGGGCTTTGAAGTTGTGGACGGCGCGGCGCTGAAGGGAAGGATGAGCTGGTCGGTGCCGGCCGTGTAGACCGTATCCCCGTTGGCACCCGCCCATAGGAGGACACGACCGGCCGTGGTCCCGAAGGACGCGATGACGATGGAGGTGATGGCGATCTTCTTGCCCGCCGTCGGGTCCCACAGGACCGCGCCCGTCTGCGTAGCGGTGTAGGACGCCGACTTGAAGACCTGCATCCCTGGGTCGATGTGGGACACCAGTTGCCTGCCATAAAGGTCGGAGACGCTCTGGGCTCGGTCGTTCGCAGTGACGGCCGTCGGCATCGAGGCGAACGCCTTGTGCCCGATGAATACGGGATTCCCTGCCGAAACGGCATCATGGGCCACATCTAGAGTTGAGGCGTCCACCACGATCTTGACGCGGCGCTGGTCGTCTATACCGATCGCCGCCGACCGACCGTCCGTCACCGCCGAAGGGGTGGACTGATAGAAACCTGCCACCGTGGTATCGGCCGTCGTGCCCGCCGTGAAGGCCGAGTTGTCCGTCGCCGATGAGCCACCCGAACCAGCGAAGGACGTGACCTGATTCCCGGCGCCGTCCACGATCGCCACATTCAAAGCGTCGTTCGCGGCGAGGTTCCTGACCGTGGCATCTGAGGTGCCGTCGGTGATCTGGACCTTCTGGCCGGTCTGGTTCGAGGCGATCGCCACTGGGATGGAGTTCGCCATCGTCTGCTGACCGCGGACCAATGGGGAGGAGACGCCGTCGCCGCCGAGGTCTATCTTGACCTGCTGGTAGAAGACACTGCCGACGTCGTCGGCGGCGATGTCCTTGCCGGAGCCTGGGGTTATGGGCACATTGTCGGCCATCTATCCTCCTAAGCGAGCTGAACAGCCCAGGTCGTCGAGTTCGTATAGATCACGGAGGAAGTAGCGTCCGAGGTGTTCTGCGCGGCCTGGAGCTGCACATCACCGGCTGTACCGGCCGTGATGAACACGCCCTCGATCACTACATGCATCCGGATCGTGATGGACCCGCCGAGCGCGATAGTGCTACCCGGACTCACCGTGTCGTCCCATTGCCGATAAATGGTGTTGAGGGCGGCATCGAATCCGACTACCGACGCGGTCAGACGCCCACCCGCCGGGAACGTCCATCCGAGTTTGATGTCGGCCGCCGCTACGGCCGAGTAGATGACCGGCATAGTGAAGCGCCAGACCGTATTCGCCAGCACCGGAATGACGAGCGAGGTCACATTCGCCAACGTTGTATTGGGGAAGTTCTGGTCGGAGGTCTTCCGGCCGATGAGGTGCGGCCCCATCGAGTTGATCTGGTCCCTGATCTCGATGTTCAGCTCCGAAGACTCGACGCCTTCCTGGAAGGCCCATGTCTTCGGGTTCGTGAATGTCGCCGTTGCTGGCATCCGCTATCTCCCCAAGATGAAGTTGTCGTCCAGCCGGAACGCCGGATCGTCGAGCCTGGCGTAGTTCTCCACGGCGGTCGGCGAGACGCGGAGTGACACGACCCAGGTGTCTTGGCCGAACTCATGCGCGACGCCCTCAACCGCCGAGACCTGCGCGATGCCGGTCTCCGACTCCAGCACCTTGACGAGGTCGCCCAGCTCCCTGCCCAGCACCCGGTCCCAATGCCGGTGCTGCATCCCGTTGTCGACGAGCCCCTCGATCCGGAGCTCGGGCTCGTGATACCGGTCGACGTACTGCTGGGCCAGGTCGAGGACCTGAGCGTCGTCCGATAGAGGCAGGCCGCTCTCGACCTTGGAGCGCGTGTTGTAACGCTGATAGGACGAGGTGTCCTGGACGACCTGCTCCGTCCCGCCTTCCCTCGTCAACCGGACGTCGTTCAGGATCAGCGACTTGTCGAAGACGATGACGAGGTCCCGGTAGCTCATCCCCGACCCGTCGTCGGCCCAGGTGCGGGTGGAGAAGTCCGGCTGGCCCGTCGACCCCCGCTCGGTGAAGACGAACAGGCCAGCGCGATCGACGAAGAAGCGGCCCTGCTCCACCTTCGCCATCTGCTGGATGTGCTCCAGGACGTTGGCGTTCTCTAAGGTCACCGCCGCGACCGTGGAGACGCCGGTCTCGATCAGCATCTCGGTCGGCGCGAACCCCGCGGCCAGGAGCACGGCCTCGACACGTTCGCCTGTCTGCTGCTGGGGGAAGTCCCCCGACACCTTCGCGCCGTCGTTCGCCAGGAGTTCGAACCCGTCGACGATCTGGATCGTGACGACGTTGTCACCCTCGGCGGGGAAGGTGACCGGCCAGGCCTCCACGAAGCCCTGGAAGACGGGATAGGTGACCAGGTCCCACGTCGCCCTGATCCGTATCCGCCGGAGAGGAAGGATGTCGGGGTAGTACGGGGAGGACACGTTGAACGGCGTGAACCGTCCGTCGCGGTTGTCCAGGACGAGATACCCCGTCCCGGCCTCGGCGGTGCGCTCGAGCTCGCGCTGCCCGCCGCGGTCGGTCGCTCCGGAGCGGACCCACTGGGTGATGTCCTCGTCCCAGGAGATCGCCGAGACACGGTCCAGGGTGTTCCCGCTGTCGAGCAGGGACTTCGTCGGGTGGTCAAGGACGAAGCCGAACTCGATCAGGTCGTCTCGGTCTAGCTCCACCCGAAGGCCGGGGATGAACCCCTGAACTGGGGGCGCGGCAGGTTGACTGCCGAACAGGGTAAGCAGGCCCATCTAGTTCAGCCCTGTGCCGGCGTTGCGGTTGCCGAGTTTGACCAACTGGTCCCGAGTGACCTTCGCCAGGACCTTGCCGTCGATCACCAGAGTGATGTCGCCGCCCTGACCACTCTGGAGCCGGTTGGCCTCGGCGAGGAGTTCGGCGATCCGATCGGCGCGGCCCTGGAGCTTGTCCATCTTGTTGCCGAAGAAGTCCTTCGACAGGACTCCCCCTTCGTGGTCGGCGATGCGGTTGATCGCCGCGAGTTGCTGGGAAGCCTGCTCGACGAGTTCCGGACCGCCTTGCAATAGGGCTTGAGCGAACCCCAGCCCCTCCGGTCCGGCGCCAGCGATCTGCGACAGAAGCCCCTTCGATGCACCCTGGCGCTTGAGTGCGTCCAGGACATCGGCGAACCCCTGAGCACCAGCGAGCTGAGACGAGAGGAAGTCCTGAATCCCGAGCGGATTCTCGCCCTGCCCGAACCCGCCGACGAAGTCGGAGAACGAGGCGAACCCACCGCTGATCCCGCCGGCGAAATCGCGCATCTTCGAGCGGAAGTCACTGATAGCTGACTTCGCGGCGTCGAGCATCTTGCCGATGCTGTCGGTGACGGCCTGAGCGACCTGACGATCCTTGTCCGTGATGCCGTTCTTCAGGCCCTCCATCAGGTCGTGACCGAGCTCGGCCATCTTCTTTGAAGGAGACTCGGCCTCGGCTTCTCGTTTGGCCGCCGCGATCGCGTCATGAACGGCCTGCGCCGCGGCGACGGAGATGAGCTCGCTGTGCGTCGTGATGCCGAGCACAACCCCCTGCGCTAGCGCCGCGCCAATCTCCGGGGCGTGCTGCCTCGCAAAAGCAGTCGCTCCACCGATCCCAGCCTTGACGTCATCGACCAGGGCGCGGATCTCCTTGCCCGAGAGCCCAGCTTCCTTCCCGAGATCCTTGATGGCCGTGATGGCTTCCCGGCGGGTGGCGTTGCCGTTCGCGACCTCCTGCTGGAACTGACGGACGGCACCAAAGAGGGACGTCTGCGCTTCGACCGCGTTGAGGGATGCAGCGTCGACTTCCTTTAGAGCATCCCGGTACTTGAAGGTTCCCTGTGCTCCCTTGTCTCGGAGTACGTTGAGGGCGTGATGGGCCGCAGCGAGTCGATCCTCGGCTTCCTTGTCGGCGCGGACGGCTTCGATAAGAGCGAATGTCGGACTGGCGAGCGCGAGCAGCGCGTCGAGTTGGCTACGTAGGGCGAGGGTGACCGCGTCGACGACCTGTTTCTCGTTCTCCATCGCGCCGGACAGGTTCGTGATGCCCGCCTGAGCGAGTCCGGCCTTCTGTTGCATCTCGCCCATCGACTGCGCCGCGCCTAACGTTCCCTCACGAACGAGGTTCGACGACACGGCCACGCGCCCAAGGATGATCTCCGAGTTACCGAAGGTCTTCGTCGTCACCGTCATGCTGTCTCGGAGCTTCACCGTGTCTTCGGCCAAACCCAAGGGGTCCCAAGCGGCGACCGCAGCAGTGAGACCCGCGAACGCGACAGCAAAGGCCGCGGCTGCTGTGGCGGCCGTGGTGAATGCCACGCCGAGCCCTTCGGCGCCGACCGCCAACTCGAGAACCTGCGACGCGGACGACGTGAGATCCAGATCATCCAGCCTCTGCGCGATCTCCAGCAGGAGTTCGGGGATAAACGTCAGGGCCTTCCAGCCGGCGAACGCCAGACCGACGTTGCGAACGAGTGGAAGAAATGGAGCCATCGTCCTAACGAGTCCGGTGGTTATCTCCGCAAGCGAGGTCAGCATGGGGATGACCGCGCGGGCGAGTTGGACCTGCAACCCTTCCCAGGCCGCCCCGAGCTCCCGCTGGGCAATGGTCAGAGCGCGAGCGGCGTCCACGTCCTGCTGAGACATGATCAGGCCGGCCTCGGCGGCATGTTCCGCGAAGGTCGCCAGCTCGTCCGAGTTCGCCGCGAGTAGCGGGAGTAGCGCTTTCCCTGAACGGCCGAACAGGTTCATCGCGGCGGCAGTACGGTCGACTCCGGGACCCATCTCCCCGAAGGTCGCTGAGAGCTGAGCCAGAACCGCCTGGAAGTCGATCTGCCCGTCGGCGGTACGGACAACGTCGATGCCGTACTGCTGGAGCACGTCATCGTTCGCAACCAGGTGCTTGGAGAGGATGCCGAAGCCGGTCGAGAGCTGATCGACCCCAACACCTAAGGCTTGGCCTTGGGCTCGCAGAACCGATGCCTGCTCGGCGGTCGTACCAAGCTGTCCCTCGAGCTTGCGAACCTCACCGGCTACGGTCTCGAACGTGGATACTCCCTTGAGGGTCAACGCAGCTAGGCCAAGACCGACCGCGGCGAATGCCGAGGTTGCCACGCTCGCGAGGTTCGACAAGGCCGAGCTCGTGGACCCCCCGAACCCGACGATCGACTTCTGAGCCTTGGTCAGGTCCCCGGTCAAGGGGTCGATATTGCCGATGACATCGACAACGAGGGTCGCTATTGTGGCCGTCAGTCACCGCCTTCATCAGGGAGGGAAGCCATGCAGGAACTGCCGCCACCGCCGAAGCAAGTGCGGGTCGAGCGATACGTCGAACGCTATCCAGGCGATCTGACGATGGAGAAGGGCATCAACCAGATGCTCGCTCAAGGATGGCGAGTCGACGACACCTCCACCCACAAGAGCGCCTGGACACCTGCGGCCGGCATCTTCACCGAACGGAAGGTCCACGTCGTAACGTTCACGAAGTAGCTTCCGAGTGGGGCAGGGGTTGCGATGCCGCAGCCTCCAAGATCATCCCGAGGGCAGCAGACGTATCTTCCTCCCTCACCTCTCCGCGATCCCAATCGAAGTAGGCATCGAAGAGTTTGCGGAGCGAGACGGAGGAGCCGTGAGATGCGGCGGTGACGTAGGACAGGACTGCACCCGCCCAATCGATCCGTTCATGAATCAGGATGGACCCGTTCACACGTTCGAACGCCGCCCACTCCATGAGCTCTTGCTGGGTGATACGTTGCTCGAGTTCAGATGGCGAAGTGCCCAGCGCCAGGGCTACTCGGTAGAGTTGCCTCCGGGCTGGGCGCGCTCGAAAGCCGCCGCCAACTCCTCGACGTCCTGATCCCCGACACCACAGAGCCGACGCGCCACGTCGTAGAGCTTGGCTACGAACCCGGCGTCGAGTTTGGCTACCTCGTCATCGGTGAATGTCGACCCGTCTTCGTCGGTAAGACAACGTGCAACGAGACGAGCGCGAAATGTTCCGTCGATCGGCTTGGGCTTGAGTGTCCCATCCGCCGACTGCGTGAATAGCGCGCGCTCGTACTCGCCGTATTCCTTGGCCGACAGGCCGTGCATTTGGACCTTGCCGCCGGCGATCTCGATGACCTCTTCGGCTGGAGCGAGTTCGAGGATCTCCTTCTTACTGAGCATGTGCCTCCTAATCCAGGCTTAGCTAGGTGTGACCGAGGAAACGCCCGGCGTCACGATCTTGAAAGTGACGTGCGCTTCCATGCCAGCAGCGTCCGTCGCCTCGATCTCCCACTGTGACGTGACCACGGGGAAGCGATACGCCGAGGCCCAGTTCGGATGCTGCAGCTCGTAGTACCGCAGCGCCACCGCGACGGAGTCGTAGTCGGACTTCATGTTCGTGTGCGTCGTGATCGTGGGATCCCACAGCACGTTCAACGTGACCTCGAGTCCTTCCTGCCGACCAGGGAGGAAGTCGGACCACAGGTCACCATGAGCAGACACGTCGATCAGGCCACGGTTCGACCCAACAGCCGAGATGGTGTTGATCTGGGTCACGGTGTTGTACGTGCCCGTTGCCACGCCGAGCGCCGCGTTCTGCTTCAGGAATCCAAGGAACCCTGCTTGCTTGGTCATCTACCCTCCTTCCCTAAGCGACGAAGACCGCGGCGGTAACGGATGTGATGAAGGAGTTCGTGATGGCGACCGTCCCGTTCGACTGGAGATACCGCCGCACGGGTGTGAGCCGGATGAACCGCTCCGTCGCGTTCGTCACCACGACCGTCACGTCGGGGTTGTACGCGGTAGCTCCTGCCGCGTTCGACAGGCTGGTCGCGTCGTCGATCACGACCGTGTCCGGGGAACCACCGGCGTTCTTGACGTGCAGGATGTGCGTCTTGTCCAGGTCCGCGGTCGCTGGCGTGAACGTGTCGTTCGCGCTCACCCCTGTGTAGGTCGGGACCACCCCGGCCTCTGTAACCGTCTGCACCGTGTAGGCTGCCAATCTATCCTCCTCCTATCTCATGGCGATCTTGAAGATCGCCGCCATCGCCACCTCGATCGGCCCCTCTGATTCATCCGCGGCATCGCTTGCGAACGGCTGAGCCGACATGTAGCGCGTCCCGAAGTTGACGAACCGCGCATATGCAACCGTGGGACCGACGTGTGCGGTATCTCCGTCCACCTGAACAACGATGGACTTAGATAGCGCTCCCGTATCCTTCGGTGCATGGATCCTCATGTCGGCAGCGACCACCTCACCTCCGGCCTTGGCCGCGATAGGCTCCGCGATCTTGGCCGCTATCTTTCGGCGTTCAAGAGCCGTGAGTGCCTGGGGGATACCGTGGACGGTCACCTAACCGGCCCCCTCATGAACGGACGCAGCGTCATCTTGTTGTCCTGGGTCAGGAACAACGTCGTGGGGAAACCCGCCGTCTCCACCGGGAACCCTCCCTGAGACAGCGCTTGCCCCGATTCGTCGGCCGTGTAGGCCCGCTTGACCATCTCGATACAGACGGCCTTGATCGCCTTGAACGACTCCGAGGTCTCGGCGTAGCCGTGCGTGTACGTCACGGTCGCCCCGCTGGTCCACGCCGACCCTGGTGACGACACGGTTCCCGATCGGAGTCCTCGGGGGACGATGTAGTAGTCCGTCGTCGCCACCCCACCGACCAGCACCGATGAGACCGCCGTCACCGGACGCTCGGGGAGGCTCAGGAACGATGACGCGGTCGGATAGACCGTGATCACGTCTCCCGTCACCTGTGAGAGCGTCTGGTTGCAGTAGGCCCGGATGATCGACGACGCCGACTGCGCCAGCGATTGAAGGCGCGAGAGGTCAGACGGTACGGGTAGGTTGCTCCACTCGCAGACCTCCGTGGCGGTGGCGAACGGTCCGGCCATCTACTGGTTGGTCATCTGGAGCCACGTTGTCGTCCCACTGACGACGGTGCTCCCGACGCCCGGAGGAGTCGGTGCTCCTGCCGCGGACGTGCCGGCGACCGTGCAGCGGTACACGATCCTCGAGGCCGGAACGTCGACCCAGTCGCCGAGCGAGTTCGCAACCGCCCCCGGCCAGTCGATCGCGATCAGCGCTCGACCGGTCGAGTCGAGGGTCGACGTGGTCAGGCGACCCATGTAGTCCGTCGCCGTCGTCCCGGGGTTCAGGATGCGTCGAAGTAGAAAATCCCTTCGGAATGTCGTGGTTGCCATCAGCCCTCCCTGAGGGTTGCGATGAGGTCATCCTTGGTGCCTGAGGTCGGCAGGCCCTTGCTCTCAGCGAGGGCCTTGAGTTGCGCGACTGTCCGGTCCTCGTACTTCCCGGTGCCGGTGTCGGACTCTTCGCTCTCGGCGGGCGCTTCCGGTGCGGGCAGGTCCTTGAGCCGCGCCTTGATCGCCTTCGCCTCTTCGGTCCTGCCGATCCCTTCCTGCATGGCGAGGTCGCGCTCGAGCTGTAACCGCAGCCGCGCCGCTTCCTCCGGCGTCGGGTCCGGGGTCGGGTCGGCCTTGACGGTGAGTTCTTCCGCCATTCGGTTCTCCTTTCGGTCTCCCCGGTATGGGGGGCGGGGATGCAGATGATGGCCCCGCCCCCAGAGCCGGGACTGCTTACGTTGCGGTGAGCTCGATGACGCCGTTGTCCACGAGGCGCAGCGGCGTGAAGTAGCCCGCGTACGCCACCTGGACGCCGAGCACCGACGGCTCTGTGACCTGGAGCGTTCCGACCCTCTGCTCGTAGACCTCCACAGCAGCGGTCGAGAACAGGAAGGCCTTGTTCGTGCCGAGGCCCGCCGACATGTACGTCGGGATCCCGGCGACGGCGCCGATGAGCCCCTGTGAGAAGTCGCCCGCGGACAGACCGTCTCCGGTCTGGGCAACACTCACGATGGGGGCGAACAGCGGACCGAACACCGGAAGGCGTCCGGGCGACAGCGCCAGGACGACCCTACCCATACCGGCGGTAGCCGTGTAGACCGTCGACGCTGCCGTCCACAGCGCCGCCCGGATCGTCGCCGCGGTGGGCGACGCGCCGTAGCCGACGTTCGTCGAGGTGGAGGCGTCCAGGTTGGTCCCCAGAGCCGCCTCCGTCTGCACGGCGTACCTTGCGGCGAGGTCGTTGATGATCGTGTCCATGACCCCCGGCGAGGAGAAGTCGATGTTCTGCCGGGAGACGTTGACGTACCCGCCGTAGGTCACGGCGTTCGCCGTCAGCTTGGAGATCGTCATCTTCTGCGAGACGAGCTCGGCCTTCTCATCCGCCGCCGCTCCCGCCGAACCCTGAACCGCCACCGACGTTCCCTGGGTCACCAGGGGACGGAACCAGGTAGCGGCCGGCATCGGCCGGGGTCCGATGAGGCCGACCAACGGCCGAGCCGCGTCGATGAAGTTGATCACTCCATCCAGGATCGGCGTCGGGATGAGCCCGGCGTTGTCCGAGGTCTTCTGGTGCGCCGCGGCACGGGTGTAGAGCTCGATCCGCTCAGCGGCTGTCCGGTCGCCCATGCTGGCGTTGTACTGGTCGAGCACGTACTCCCCGGCCGAGCGGTATTCGACCTCCCCAGACCCCACACGACGAGCGGTGGTGAACGCCTGGTCGAGCTGCTTCATCCGAGCGGAGACCTTCGCGGCCTCGTCGGAGAAGCTCTCCAACTCCGAGAGCTGGCTCTGGATCTCCCCCATGCGGGTTCGGAGCCCGCTGAGGGTTTCCTTCTCGGCGTCGTTCAGGTCACGGGAGTTGTCCTCGGCGTTGGCGATGATGCCCTGAGCCGCGGAGTTCCGCTCCTCCAGTTCCTTCTCGAACCGCCGGATCATGGCGTCGTTCGCCCGAGAGTCGGGCATGTGTTGCTCCTTTCTGATCAGGGGACTACCGCCCGCTCAGCGGTTCGTCAGTCGTTGCCTCGCCCAGGCAAGGACCTCGTCGTCCCGGAACTCATCAAGTGCTGGGGTGGATTGCAGGGGTTCCTGCTCGACCACCTGGAGCCCCGACTGTTCCGCTCGAACAGCGAGCACTCGGGCTCCTGCGTAGACCGGCGCTTCCGTCATCGCGAGATGATCCACGAAGGCCTTCATCACCCGACGCAGATGGCTGCTCCGATGAACCTGGACATCCGAAGGCTTGCCGATACGGAAGCCGACCGATGCCGAAACCATGTCCTCCTCGGCGAGGTTGAGCATGTCATCCCCGAGAGGCGTCTTGCCGACCTTCACCGTGCCGAGCAGGCCGGCATCGGCGTTGGTGAACTTCAGTACCTTGCCGATGGTCTTCCCACGGACGTGCTCGTGGTTGACCGGCACCCGGCCGGCGTGGCTCTCGATGCCATCGAAGGCACCGCGCACGAAGACCTCGCGCCACTGCTCCCCGCGCCAGAAGACCTCGCCTTCCTCTTCCCAGGGAACGGCGACGAGGTCGATCAGGCGCTGCTTCGTGTCGACGTCGGTGATCGTGGAGGAGCGGAGCTCGACGCCCTCCATCGAGGAGCCACGCTCGTTCGCATACAGCCCGGCGAGCTGAGCCTTGGCCTTGTCCTCGGTCGGGTGACAGCCTTCGTTCGCCCCGTCGTCGTTCTTGATCACGCAGTATTCATCCTCGCGCTTCTCGATGTGCCACGGCACTAATCCTCGCCTCCTGTGATCGCCGTGATCGGAGCACTTGGGGCGACATCTCCCTCGCCCTCGCCCAGGAGCCGCTCGGCACGCTGGACCGTCTCAGTATCGACCAGTCCTTCGGCGTGCAGCTTGACCCAGGCATCGGCCCGTTCGGCGAATGGCGGACGGCTGTATTCGTCGCGGTTCAGTTCGGCCTTCTGTCCGGAAGGAAGTCCCCAGTACGAGATCGCCGACATCACATGACCGGCAAGCGCCCTGAGAGTCTGGCGGTCGTGGAAGTCGAACAGGGACGAGACGTTCGAGTAGGTCATCGAATCGCCCCCCGAGGGAAGCCCCACTAGGAAAGGCGGGACTCCCAGGAGTACCGCGATCCGCGATTCGTTGAACTGCGCGAGCTCCAGCATCGTCAGGTCTTTCGGGGAGACCGCGGTGTGGTCGACGAGCTTGGAGCCGCCGTCGAACACCGGCGGAGCTGAGGGGGTCTGGACCCGGCTGGCGAGATATTGCGAGATGAGGTCCTGCGCCTCGTCCTCGCCCAGATCCTTCTCGGTCTCGATGGTCCGCGTGACGACCCCACCCGCGGCCACGACCTCTCGGGTGTACTTCGCCAACAATCCGGCGGTAAGCATTCGCCCCCCAGCCGCCTCCAGTGGACCAACCCCGCGGGCTTGATCAGTCGTGGACTTGTAACGGATGTGGAGGATGTCCTCGGTGATGTCGGGGCCGGTCTCTCCGCCTAGCCGGTACAGACGCACCCCGTTGCGCATCTCAACGTAGATCGCCCAAGCGGGGACAACCCGGAACCGCGAGGGGAAACCATCGGCGAACGAGGCGAGCCTGAGGATGAAGACCTCACCGAGCTGGTAGTCCCAGAACAGTTGCTTGGCGAACTCCTCCCATGACGAGTAGATCGACGGGTCCGGGTTCGTCATCCATGACGTCGGCGCGATCACCCTCCCGTCCCTGGTGCGGAAGACGGGGAACGTCGACAGAGCCGAGGCGTTCTTGTCCAGGCAGGCCCACGCCACATCGAGAAGCTCGTTGAACCGAGAGCCCATATCCCAGTTCGGTGTCGACCAGCTTTTCGGCCAGCCGGCCCACGGTGACGGATAGAACGATGGCAGGGACCGCGGCTCGATCTCCGGTCCGACGATCTCGACGCCGTCCGGATCGCCGTCGGCTTCGCCCGCCCCCACGGTTGACGGGGTGCTCGGCGGGTTCGCGTTCGGCGTCTCCCCGGCGTGGTTCACTCCGCCCGTTAGGAAGTCCCAGAAACCCACCTATGCCCCCCGATACACATGGATCCGCGGCGGACGGTCGTGAGCGTGCTTGGAAGCCTGGTGAGCGGCCATAACGACCGCGATGAGCGCCTGGGTCTCCGCCGATGGTTCGAAGTAGGCTCCCGTGACCGTCTCCTTCATCCGTGAGTCCAACGCCTGCTTGCGCAGCACCTCATCCCCGTCATGGACCAGTGTCCCGGCGGAGATCATCCCGAGGAACGTGGCGGTGGCCTCCATCAGTCGCACAGGGGTCTGCGGCTCGTCCTCCAGCGGTAGCCCCGCTGCCTCAAGGACATCGGTGCCGATGCCGTGCTGGCGCTTGTCCACGTAGATCATCCGCACGTCGTACCGGGTCATGACACGTTGGAGCGCTCGTTCCAGGCCCGGGAAGTTGTAGGGGTAGACCTCCGCTCGTACCGCTACCCCCTGCCCACGCATCGCAGCGATACCGATCGAACACCCGCCCTGTTGGCCCACCCGGACTGCTACCCAGGCCGGTTCTCCATCGGTCACGGCGCCGATGTCGACCCGGAGCGAGTCCCATGCTTCGTCTGTGATCGGAACCGACGCCCCATCCAGCAACGCCGGCCGGTTACAGACGAACCGCATCCAGTGGAACGGCGCCGCCTGTATCGAGGGGTCTTCGTGCTTCTCCCTCAAGGTCTGGATGGTGATCGCCCGGAGGGGATTGCACATCAGAACATCCCGCATCTTCTCCGGCGAACGCCCCTCCGGCAGGGCGTAGTCGTGGATGACTGTGGTCTTTCCTACCACCCTCGTGAACGCCCCTCGAACCGTGACCTCGGCGTCCTCGACGTTCTTCATCGCCTCGCGGATCGTCTCGAACTCCCCATCCGGCTCGCCGGCGGTCGAGATGGCGACGATCTGCCCCCCCTCCTTCTTGCCAGCTTTCCCCCTCCACGTGCGGTAGAGCCGCAGGTCCTTGTGACGGTGGAGCTCCTCGAGCACCGCCAGGTCGAACATCGCCCCATCCCCGGTGCGGTCGTCGGCGGCGTAGACCTTGATCAGCGAGCCGTTGACCCGAACCTCCCGGAATCCATCCAGACACCGGAAGGTATCCGGCTCCTCGTCCCGAGCCTCATGCGCCACCCGCTGTTTCTGTGGGCCGAGCCCGGACCGGGCGACGAACCCACGCATGGCGTCGTACAGCCAGAACGCCTGGTCCTTGGCGGCGGCAGCGACCACAATCCGGATGTTCGGCCGGAAGCGGGCGACGTACAGGCAGATGGCCGCGACGAGCGTCGTCTTGGCGTTCCCCTCAGGGATCACCAGCCAGTTGACCGTTCGGCCCCGGAACAGGTCCCGCACGAACCGGGCCTGGAAGTCCTCGAGCTTCCACAGCTTTCCCGTATCGAGCGTCAGAGTGAGACACCAGCGGCGGAAGTGCTCGACCGTGAAGGGGCGCGGCGCGCGCGATTTCCGCGATGTCGGCTGGG
>Ga0075429_100000455_pt1 | contig 30466 bp, 26 predicted proteins | sample RhiMetdeltSRZDD3_FD_75295 | JGI IMG/M metagenome (GOLD analysis project Ga0075429, IMG submission 75295) | Populus rhizosphere microbial communities from Tennessee, USA - Rhizosphere MetaG P. deltoides SRZDD3 | ecosystem: Host-associated > Plants > Roots > Rhizosphere > Soil | place: USA...
ACGACGGGGTGGTCGGCCGGGTCGTGGACGTCGTGCCGTCCGAACGCGACCGCGAGGTGCTGCAGCGACAGGGGTCGATGCTGTCGACCGGAACCTCCGATCTCGCGGTCGCGCTCGCGATGCCGAACGGGACGACGCAGCTCCTCACGATCCCCCTGTTCATGAAGGGCGAGCTCAGCGCCCTGCTCGTCGTGGGCAGCCCGGACGCGCTGACGGGATCCACGTGCGACGGTCTCGAGACGCTGTCCTCGCAGGTCGCCCTCGCGCTCGAGAGTGCGGTGCTCACGGAGGACCTCGTCCGGCGCCAGAGCGAGGCGCGCTTCTCCTCGCTCGTCCAGAACTCCTCCGACGTCGTCATGGTGGTCGATGCGGACTCGACGATCCGCTACATGAGCCCGTCGGTCGAACGCGTGCTCGGCCACGAGCCGAGCGAGCTCGAGGGCACGAAGCTCACCGAACTGATCCATGCGGACGACCGGGCGCACGTCCTGCAGTTCCTCACCACCGGCGGCCACGAGAGCGACGGGATGCCCGGGCTCACCGAGTTCCGGATGCAGCACGTGGACGACTTCTGGCTGTACGTCGAGGCGCTGCGAACGAACCTGCTCCAGGACGAGAACGTCCGAGGGATCGTGCTCAACACGCGCGACGTCTCCGAACGCAAGGCGTTCGAGGACCAGCTGTCGCACCAGGCGTTCCACGACGCCGTCACCGGCCTCGCGAACCGCGCGCTGTTCAAGGACCGTGTCGAGCACGCGCTCGAACGCCAGGCGCGCACCAGCGTCCCGGTCTCGGTCCTGTTCATGGACCTCGACGACTTCAAGACGATCAACGACTCGCTCGGACACGCCGCGGGCGACCGGTTGCTCACCGAGGTGGGTGACCGGCTGAAGACCAGCCTGCGCCAGGCCGACACGGCGGCGCGGCTCGGGGGCGATGAGTTCGCCATCCTGCTCGAGGACGGCGGCGACGGCATCGACGCGGCGCAGGTCGCGGTGCGGATCCTCGCCGCGCTCGAGGGACCGTTCCACCTCGAGGGCAAGGAGGTATTCGTCCATGCGTCGATCGGGATCGCCAGCGCCGAGGGGAGTCCGGCGGGGCCGGAGGGCGCGGAAGAGCTCCTGCGCAACGCCGATATCGCGATGTATATGGCGAAGGAAGCGGGCAAGGGCCGCTACCAGGTGTTCGAACCCGCGATGCACGACACGGCGTTCCGCCGCCTCGAGCTGAAAGCGGACCTGCAGCGCGCGGTGGACAACGACGAGTTCATCCTGCACTTCCAGCCGGTGATCGAGCTCGAGACCGGCCGGATCGAGGGCCTCGAGGCGCTCGTGCGCTGGGAGCACCCCGCACGCGGCACCGTGGCGCCGCTCGACTTCATCCCGCTCGCCGAAGAGACGGGACTGATCGTGCCGATCGGCCGCTGGGTCCTCCGCGAGGCGTGCCTGCAGGCCCGGCGACTCCAGGAGCGCTACCCGCAGACGCCCGCGCTCCACATGTCCGTGAACCTATCGGCGCGCCAGCTCCAGCGGCCCGAGATCGTCGGCGAGATCGCAGAGACCCTCATGGAAACCGGGCTCTCGCCGGACAGGCTTGTCGCCGAGATCACGGAGTCGGTGATGATGCAGGAAATGGACCTCTCGATCCAGCGGCTCGCCGAGCTGAAGGAGCTCGGCGTGAAGATCGCGGTCGACGACTTCGGCACCGGGTACTCGAGCCTGAACTACATCCGGCGCTTCCCCGTCGACATCCTGAAGGTGGACAAGTCCTTCGTCGACGGCGTGAACGAGGGCGGTGAGGTCTCGGCGCTCACGGCCGCAATCATCGAGCTCGCCGCGATCCTGCGGCTGAGGCCCGTCGCGGAGGGGATCGAGCGCGCCGACCAGCTCGAGAAGCTCCTCGCCCTGCGATGCGACCTCGGCCAGGGCTTCTACTTCGCGAAGCCGCTCCCGCCCGAGCGCATCGACCAGCTCCTCGCGGCCCGGCAGACGCTCGCCGGCCGGGAGAGCGAGGTCTCCTCCTGACCGCTCCGGGGTGACCAGGCCTCCGTAGGGAAGTCCGCGGCCGGGGGCCCGATCCGACAGGGGAGAACACAGAGACACATGGTGAGCGTATGGATGAGCCGAGAGCGTCCTTCGGTCTAGGCTAAGGTCGATGGCCGTTCCCGGGTCGAACGAGGCTCTCGCATCCCAGGACCGCCGAGCCGCGACGGCGGACGGCTCCTGGATGCTGTGGACCGCGATCGGGATCGGTGGCATCTGGGTCGCCGTCATCCTGATCAGCCTGCTGTCGCCGGATATGGTCTCCGGCTCCGAACAGGAGCACATGAAGGTGGCGGCTTTCGCGACGTGGTTCTGGGGCGGGGTGGGCACCCTCGTGTTCCTGTGGGCCATCGGTCGGCTGCGTGGTGATGCCCTGTGGCGTTCCACGTGGATCGGACTGTCGATCGTGACGCTCGGAGTCTGGGCGCTCGCGACGGTCCTTGCCATCGCCACGCCTGTCGTGGAAACGGGCTCCGACCCGACGCAGATCCCTCTGGGCGCCGTCGTCGGGCCGGTGGCCGCCGCGATGCTCACGGCGATCGCGGGCGCCGTCACGAGCGTGTTCCGCCGCGGCCCCCGCGCCCGCTGATCGACTGCGAGGTCGATCGCCGTCAGAACTCGACGCGGTATCGAACCGTCGGGCGCATCTCGCAGTCCACCCGCTCGTTCGTCTCGGTCCCGTCTGCGTGCCAGCCGGCGACCTCGTAGAAGCGCCGCGCCCGCTCGTTCGTCTCGAGTACCCAGAGCGTGACGACCGAGAACCCGCGCTCGCGCAGGTCGGCGATCGCGTGCTCGAACAGCTCGCGACCCAGCCCCTTCCCGACGCGATCGGGCTCGAGGTAGATCGCGTACACCTCGCCGGTCGACGGCTCGGCGTCGGCGTCCTCGCTCGGCCCTGTGACGGCGAACCCCGTCACGCGGCCCTCGTCGTCGGCGACCCAGGTCCGCCATTGAGCGCGAGGCTCCTCGAGGCTCCGGCGATGTTGCTCGAGGCGCTCCTCGACGGAGAGCCCGTCCAGGTACTCGTCGGTGAGCTGGCCCCGGTACGCGGCCTGCCAGGAGCGGACGTGCACCTCGGCGATGGCCTCGGCGTCCTTCGGCTCGGCCTCGCGGATCCGCATCCGGACCAGGGTACGCCGGTCACTCGGCGTCGCGGGGGTGCAGCATGCCGAACAGGTACCCGTCGACGAGGGCCTCCCACGACGCCTCGATGATGTTCTCGGACACCCCGACGGTGGTCCAGCCCGCCTGACCGTTCGAGGTGTCGATCAGCACGCGGACGACCGCGCCGGTCCCGTGCGTCTCGTCGAGCACCCGGACCCGGAAGTCCTCGAGGGCGATGTGCTCGAGCTCGGGGTAGTCGTTCGCGAGCGCTTTGCGGAGCGCGTTGTCGAGCGCCCCCACGGGCCCATGGCCCTCGGCGCTCTCGATGTGACGGGTCCCCTTCGTCACGACCTTGACCGTGGCCTCGGCGAGCGGCGGCTCGTCGTCGCCCACGCGCTCCTCGACGTGGACCCGGTAGCTGTCGACCTCGAAGAACGGCTGCCGCCACCCACCGGCACGGCGCATCAGGAGCTCGAGCGACGCATCGGCCACCTCGAACGTGTACCCGCGCGCCTCCCGCTCCTTCAGCTCGTCGAGCATCCGCGGGACGGCGCCGTCCGAGAGCTCGATGCCGAACTCGGCCGCCTTCATCCGCAGGGTCGCCGCGCCGCCGAGATCGCTCGCGACGACACCGCGACGGTTCCCGACCGTCTCGGGATCGACGTGCTCGTACGCGCGCGAGAGGCGTTCGACGCCGCTCGCGTGCAGCCCCGCCTTGTGCGTGAACGCGTAGCGCCCGGCGAACGGCTGCCGGGAGTCCGGCGCCATGTTCGCGACCTCGGCCACGTAGTGCGCCACCTCGGTCAGCTTCTCGACCGCACCGTCGGGCAGGCACTCGGCGCCCATCTTCAGCGTGAGGTTCGCTGCGATCGGGACGAGGTCGGCGTTGCCGGTTCGCTCCCCGTAGCCGTTCACGACCGCCTGGACCTGCCGCACCCCCTGCTCCACGGCGACGAGCGAGTTGGCGACGGCGCAGCCCGCGTCGTTGTGGACGTGGATGCCGAGCGGCACATCCACGCCGGCCCGGACCTCGCCGACGATCGACGCGACGTCGTTCGGCAGCATCCCGCCGTTCGTGTCGCAGAGCACGAGCCGATCGGCGCCGGCGTCCTCGGCGGCCCGAAGCACGCGGAGCGCGAACGCGGGGTCGCTCCGGTAGCCGTCGAAGAAGTGCTCGGCGTCGAAGAACACGCGCCGGCCCTCCCCGCGCAGGAACGCGACCGAGTCGCGGACCATCGCGACGGCCTCCTCCAGGTCGGTCCGCAGCGTCTCGGTCACGTGCAGGTCCCACGCCTTGCCGACGATGCACACGACCTCGGTCCCCGCATCCAGGAGGTGTCTCAGGACCGGGCTCGTGGACGCCGGCTCGCCCGCCTTCCGGGTCATGCCGAACGCGGTGAGCGTCGAGTGCTTCAGCGATTCCTTCGTGGCGAGCCGGAAGAACTTCGTGTCGCGAGGGTTCGAGCCCGGCCAGCCACCCTCGACGAACGGCACGCCGAGTTGGTCGAGCTTGTGGAGGATCCGAAGGCGGTCCTCGACCGAGTACGACAATCCCGGGCCCTGGGCGCCGTCGCGGAGCGTCGTGTCGTAGAGCTCGACCCGAAGGGTCACGCCCTCGCCCCCTCGAGCACGAGGTCGCCGACCTCGGAGGTCGAGAACCCCATCTCCCCGGCGCGCATCGAGGTCATCTTGGAGCAGGCGAATCGGATCCCGGCCTCGACGCGGCGTGCGGCCTCGGCCTCGCCGAGCTCCCCGAGCAGCATCTGCCCCGCCCCGATCGCGGCGAGCGGGTTGATCGTCTCCTTGCCCGTGTGGTCCGGCGCGGTTCCGCCGATCGGCTCGAACATCGACACGCCGTCCGGGTTGATGTTGCCGCCCGCGGCGATGCCCATGCCGCCCTGGATCGTCGCCCCGAGGTCCGTGATGATGTCGCCGAACATGTTGTCGGTGACGATCACGTCGAACCGCGACGGCTGCTCGAGCAGGTAGATGCACGCGGCGTCGACGTGGACGTAGTCGCGTTCGACGTCCGGGTAGTCGGCCTCGCCCACCTCGTTCACGACCCGCTGGTACAGGTCCCCCGCGAACGTGAGCACGTTGGTCTTGTGCACGAGCGTGAGCTTCCGGCGCCGGTCGGACCGCATCGCGAGCTCGAACGCGTACCTCACGATCCGTTCGACCCCGTGCCGCGTGTTGATCGACTCCTGCACGGCGACCTCGTGCACGGTCCCCTTCCGATGGAAACCGCCGGCGCCGGTGTAGAGGCCCTCGGAGTTCTCGCGGACGACGACGAGGTCGACGTCGTCCTCGGTGTGGCTCGGCACGAGCGTCTCGACGCCGGGGAAGCGGACCACCGGCCGCAGGTTCACGTACTGGTCGAGCCCGAACCGGATCCGCAGCAGCAGGTCGCGCTCGAGGATCCCCGGGCGCACCCTCGGGTCGCCGACGGCGCCGAGCAGGATCGCGTCGAGCTCCGCGAGCCGCGCGAGCTCGTCGTCGGGCAGCACGTCACCGGTCCGCAGGTACCGCTCGGCGCCGAGGTCGAACTCGACGAGCTCGAGCTCGAACCCGTCGCGGACCGCCTCGAGCACCTTGAGCGCCTCGCCGACGACCTCGGGGCCGGTGCCGTCCCCCCGGATCACGCCGACCCGGTGGGTCGTCACGGCGCAACCTCCCCTTCGTCTTCCTCCTGGCCGTTTCCGTTAGCCATGAGCACGGCCCGGTTCACGGCCGCGAGGTAGGCCCGCGCGCTGGCCTCGACCACGTCCGTCGCGACGCCCCGTCCCGTGACGCGCCGCCCTTCGACGTCGAGCTGGATCACCACATCGCCGAGCGCGTCGGTCCCGCCGGTCACCGCCGAGACGTTGAACGAGACCAGCCGGCCCTCGACCCCGCTCGCGCGCTGGATCGCGCCCATCGCGGCGTCGATCATGCCGTCGCCCATCGCGGACTCCTCGATCTGCTCGTCGCCCCTGCGCAGCCGGACGCTCGCGGTCGGCGACAGGTGCGTTCCCCCGCCGACCTGGAGCGCCTCGAGGACGAACACGTCCTGCTCGGCCGCCCCGAGCTCCTCGGAGACGATCGCGGCGAGGTCCTGGTCGGTGAGCGAGATCTTCCGGTCGGCGAGCTCCTTGAAGCGCGCGAACGCCCGGTTCAGGTGGTCGGGCTCGAGCTCGAGCCCGAGCTTGTCGAGCGCGTCGGCGAACGCGTGTCGCCCCGAGTGCTTGCCGAGCACGAGCCGGTTCCCTTCGAGGCCGATCTCGAGCGGGTCCATGATCTCGTAGGTGGCGCGGTTCGAGAGCACGCCGTGCTGGTGGATCCCGCTCTCGTGCGCGAACGCGGACGCGCCGACGACGGCCTTGTTCGGCTGCACGCTGTACCCGGTGGTCATGCTGACGAGCCGCGAGGTCCGCACGATCTCCTTCAGCTCGAGCCCGTGCCGCACGCCGAGCGCCTCCCCGCGCGTGCGCAGGACCATCGCGACCTCCTCGAGCGAGCAGTTGCCGGCGCGCTCGCCGATCCCGTTCACCGCGACCTCGACCTGGCGGGCCCCGTTCACGACACCGGCGAGCGAGTTCGCGACCGCGAGCCCGAGGTCGTTGTGGCAGTGCGTGGAGATCACGACGTCGTCCGGGACGGCCTCGCGCACGGTCCGGACGAGCTCGCCGAACTCGTGGGGCATCGCGTAGCCGACCGTGTCCGGCACGTTGATCGTCGTCGCACCGGCGTCGACCGCGACCTTGAAGCACTCGAGCAGGAAGTCGAGCTCGGTCCGTGTCGCGTCCTGGGCGCTGAACTCGACGTCCTCGGTGTACCCGACCGCGAGCTTCACGCCCTCGCGGATCGCGTCGATCACCTGGCCCTGGCTCATCCGCAGCATGTCGGTCATGTGGATGTCGCTCGTCGAGATGAACGTGTGGATCCGCCAGCGCTCGGCGCCGCGGAGCGCCTCGGCGGCGCGGTCGATGTCGCCCGGCACGACGCGGGCGAGCGCGGCGACCACCGGCCCGCGGACGCTCGTCGCGATCTCGCGCACCGCTTCGAACTCGCCGTCGCTCGAGACGGGGAAGCCCGCCTCCAAGACGTCGACCTTCAGGCGGGCGAGCTGCTCCGCGATCTCGAGCTTCTCGGCTCGGGTGAGCGCGATCCCGGGCGCCTGCTCGCCGTCGCGGAGCGTCGTGTCGAAGATGCGTACGTCGGGGTCAGGACCCATCGGGGGCTCCTTCATTCCCACCCACCCGCTTCTCCTCGGAGTCGAGCCAGGGCATCATCGTCCGGAGCTCGCGCCCCACCCGCTCGATCTGGGCGGTGCGGGCCTCCCGGCGCAGGGCGAGGAAGTGGGGGAAGCCCTGCTCGGCCTCCCCGATCCACTCCTGGGCGAACGACCGGTCCTGGATCTCCGACAGGATCTGGCGCATGCGGTCGCGGACGCCCTCATCGATCACCCGGGGACCGCTCCGGTAGTCGCCCCACTCCGCCGTGTCGCTGATCGAGTGCCGCATCCACGACAGCCCGCCCTCGTACACGAGGTCGACGATCAGCTTCATCTCGTGCAGGCACTCGAAGTACGCGATCTCGGGCTGGTAGCCGGCCTCGACCAGCGTCTCGAACCCCGACTGGACGAGCGTGGACAGCCCGCCACAGAGCACCGCCTGCTCGCCGAACAGGTCGGTCTCGGTCTCCTCCTTGAACGTGGTCTCGATGATCCCGGCGCGGGCCGCGCCGATCCCGGCGCCGTACGCGAGCGCGCGCTGGAGCGCCTTGCCGGTGGCGTCCTGCTGCACGGCGACGAGGGCCGGCGTGCCGATCCCCTCGGTGTACGTCCGCCGGACGAGATGGCCGGGCCCCTTCGGCGCGATCATCGCGACGTCCACGTCCGGCGGCGGCTGCACCGTCCCGAAGTGGATCGAGAACCCGTGCGCGAACATCAGCATGTCGCCGGCGGACAGGTTCGGCGCGATGTCGGCGGCGTAGGCGGCGGCGTGCGCGGTGTCGGGAAGGACCACCATGGTCACGTCGGCCTCGGTGACCGCCTCGCCCGTCGCCTTCACGGAAAGGCCCGCGGCCTCCGCCGCGGGCCAGCTCTTCGACCCCTCACGCAGCCCGACGCGTACGTCGTGCCCCGAGTCCTTCAGGTTCTGCGCGTGGGCATGGCCCTGGCTGCCGAACCCGAGCACCGCGATCCGCTGCCCCGCAAGGGCCGAGGGGTCCGTGTCCGCTTCGTGGTAGATCGTCGCCATCGGTCTCCTCCCTTGGCGGCCGCTCACGACGTCCGCCGGCCATCCCCTAGACGCCGCCGCCGGTCCACTCCTGCTCGCCCGCCACCGCCCCGCGGGCGCGGGCCGTCCGCTCGCGGATCCCGCGGTCGCCGCGCGCGAGTGCCACGCGCCCCGTCCGCGAGAGCTCGACGATGCCGAAGTCGCCGAGCAGCTCGAGCAGCGCCTCGAGCTTCTCGGGCGTCCCCGTCCCCTCGATCGTCAGCGTCTTGTGCGTGACGTCGAGGACGCGGACGCGGAACACGTCGCAGATCTCGAGGATCCGGGCCCGGGACTCGCCGTCGGCCTTCACCTTGACAAGCATCAGCTCGCGTTCGACCGCGTCGCCCGGGGCGAGCTCGAGGATCTTGATCACGTTCACGAGCTTGTTCAGCTGCTTCGTGATCTGCTCGAGCGGCTTCGTGTCCACCTGCACGACGATCGTCATCCGCGACAGGCCGTCGTCGCTCGTCGGCCCGACGGCGAGCGAGTCGATGTTGAACCCGCGGGCCGCGAACAGGCCCGCGACGCGCGTGAGGACGCCGGGCTTGTCCTCGACGAGCACCGAGATCGTGTGCAGCGTCTTCTTCTGCCCGTTTCCGTTCATGCGACCGGGGCCTCCTCAGGGTCGTTCACCGGCTGCAGGCCCTCGGGGCCGACGATGATGTCGTCGTTACTCGCGCCGGCCGGAACCATCGGGAAGCACATCTCCCGGTCGTCCACACGGAAGTCGATCACGACGCTCCGGTCCTCGATCGACAGGGCCTTGTCGATCACCGCGTCGACCTCCTCCGGATGCTCGGCACGCAGGCCGACGCAGCCGTAGGCCTCCGCGAGCTTCACGTAGTCGGGGACGTCGTAGGACAGGTACACCTGCGAATAGCGCTCCTCGTAGAAGAGCTCCTGCCACTGGCGGACCATCCCGAGGTGCGCGTTGTTGATGATCGCCGTCACGAACGGAATCTGCTCGGCGGTCGAGGTCGCGAGCTCCTGGCTCGTCATCTGGAAGCACCCGTCGCCGTCGATCGCCACGACCCGCCGGTCGGGCCGCCCGGCCTTGGCGCCGAGCGCCGCCGGCACGGCGAACCCCATCGTGCCCAGGCCGCCCGAGTTCACCCACGTCCTCGGCTCGGTGAACTTCCAGAACTGCGACGCCCACATCTGGTGCTGGCCGACGCCGGCGACGACGACCGCGTCCCCCTTCGTCTGCTCGTACAGGCGCTCGATGCAGTACTGGGGCTTGAGCGGCCCGTCGGCGGGCTGGTCGTACCGGTAGGGGTAGCGGCGCTGCCACTCGTCGAGCTGGCCCAGCCACACGGCGCGGTCCGGGGGCCCGCCGGCCTCCTCCTGCTGCCGCGTGAGTTCCGCATGCAGCTTGGCGATCACGTCCTTGCAGTCGCCGACGATCGGGATGTCGGCCGAGCGGTTCTTCCCGATCTCAGCCGGGTCCACGTCGACGTGGATGATCTTCGCGTCCGGCGCGAACGTCGCGAGCCGACCGGTCACGCGGTCGTCGAACCGCGAGCCGAGCGCGACGAGCAGGTCGGCCTTCTGCATCGCGGTGACGGCCGTGTAGCCGCCGTGCATCCCCGGCATGCCGAGGGCGAGCTCGTGCGTGTCGGGGAAGGCGCCCCGGGCCATCAGCGTCGTCGTGACCGGCAGGCGGCCCTCGGTCGCGAGCGCCAACAGCTCGGCGCTCGCATCGGCCTTGATCACGCCGCCGCCCACGTAGAGCACGGGGCGCTCGGACTCGAGGATCATCTTCACGGCCGAGCGGACCTGCCGGAGATTCCCCTTGGTGGTCGGTTTGTACCCGGGGAGGTCGACGCGCTCGGGCCAGTGCCACGCGATCTCCTGGAGCTGGACGTCCTTCGGGATGTCCACGAGCACCGGGCCCGGCCGGCCGGTCGAGGCGATGTGGAACGCCTCGCGGATCGTCTCGGCGAGCTCGTTCGCGTCCTTCACGAGGAAGTTGTGCTTGGTCACCGGGATCGTGATCCCGGTGATGTCGGCCTCCTGGAACGCGTCGTTGCCGACCACGGGCGTCGGGACCTGTCCCGTGATCGCGACCATCGGGACCGAGTCCATCTTGGCGTCGGCGAGCGCGGTCACGAGGTTGCAGCCGCCCGGGCCCGACGTCGCGATCGCGACCCCGACCTTGCCGGTCGCCCACGCGTAGCCCTCGGCCGCATGGCCCGCACCCTGCTCGTGGCGGCACAGCACGTGGCGTACCGAGGAGTCGAGCAGCGGGTCGTAGGCGGGCAGGATCGCGCCCCCGGGGATCCCGAAGACGAGGTCGACGCCCTCGCCCTCGAGGGCCTTGAACAGCGCCTGCGCGCCCGTGACCCTACTCATGGGGCCGCGACCCCCGCTTCGTGGTCTTCGACGGCCCCCGACCTCTCCGCGCCCTCGACCGGTCCGGTCTCGACGCGGCGGACCGTGCAGCCCATCCGGTGCGCCAAGTTGCGCACCGCGCGCTCGAACTCCCACGGGTTCCAGTCGCGGCGGCGCGTCGTCATGCCGCCCTCGGCCATCCCGCCGCCGAAGTCCATCCCGGCGTCGAGGTAGGCGACCTCCTCGCCGAAGAACCGGTCGAACTGCGGGCGATCGGCCGCCTCCGCGACGTCGACGGTGACCTGTCCCGGCCCCTCCCACAGCACGCTCGCGACGGTGCGCCCGCCTTGCTCGAACTCGTACCGCATCTCCCGCTCCTTCCGTCTCCGGACCCGATCCTCGTGGCTCCCCGAGGGGTACAAAAAGCCCCTCGCTGGGCGAGGGGCATCTGGCGCGGGTCCCGGGCCTGTCTCGGCCCGGCCGCGCCTACGCGATAAGTACGAGGACCTGCGGTCCGCTCTTCTCCTGGTGCTCGAACATGGTCCGGTCAGTGTACGGACAAGCCCTCACCTGTCAACCCACCGAACGGGTGACCCGCAGGCGACGGTCGGCCCACACCCCCTAGTCGCTCGGAACCGGTCTAGTAACCGACCTGGGCTCCGGCCTCAGCTCACGATCCGGAAGATGAAGTCGAACTCGGTCCCTGCGTCGTTCCTGGCAACCAGGCGCATGCTTCCCCGAGCTCCCCGGTACGCCCCCGTCCCCCCCGTGATCGCCAGGGCGGACGGCCCTGCGTCGAAGAACGGCCCTTCCACCGTGATCGAGCCATCCTCGAGCACGTTGATCCACCTGCATTCCCAGCTGACGCCGACCTCGATCCGGACGCACTCGCCCTGATCCGTCCCGACGAGGTCGTCGTTCGACACGTCGAACAGCTCGTTGTGGAACGTGAGCAGGTCCCCGGTCGAGTCGCCGTTGGTCGTGAGATCCACCACCGTGTCGGTCGTCGCTCGCTCGACGACCACCAGTCGTGTCACGTTGGGCCCGGCAGCGGACACCGAGACCATCGAGACGACGAGCGCGAGCGCGCTGACCGTGACGGCCGCAGCGAAGACACGGACGTTGCTCCGCATCACACCCCCTATGACGTGGAGGGACATCCTGCGCGTGTCCGTCGTGCGGGGCAAATCGTCGCCCGGGGTTCGCCGGTCATCGCGGAGGGGTATCGATCCTCGTATGGCGTTCGACGGACAGAGCGGACGGGTAGCGGTGATCACCGGCGCCTCCGCCGGCGTGGGTCGGGCGACCGCCAGGGCGCTCGCCCGGCGCGGCTGGTCGCTGGGACTGCTCGCCCGGGGCCAGAAGGGCCTCGACGCCGCCATGGAGGAGGCCGAGCGCATCGGCGTCCCGGCGACGGCGCTCTCGACCGACGTGGGCGACGCCTCGGCGGTCGAGGCCGCGGCCGAGACCGTCGAGCGTGAGCTCGGCCCGATCGACGCGTGGGTCAACAACGCGATGACCTCGGTCTTCGGCCCGTTCGCCGAGGTCGCCATCGAGGACGTCCGACGGGTCACGGAGGTCACGTACCTCGGTTACGTCCACGGCACGCGGACTGCCCTCGACCGGATGCTGCCGCGGGACCGCGGGGTGATCGTGCAGGTCGGCTCGGCGCTCGCGTTCCGCGGCATCCCGCTCCAGTCCGCCTACTGCGCGGCCAAGCACGCGATCCGCGGCTTCGACGACGCGGTCCGGGCCGAGCTTCTCCACGAGCACAGCAACGTCCGGATCTGCGAGGTGCACCTGCCGGCGGTCAACACGCCGCAGTTCCGATGGGTGCGGTCCCTCCTCGATCGCGCAGCCCGACCTGTACCGCCGATCTACCAGCCCGAGATCGCTGCGGAGGCCATCGCGAGGGTCCTCGACCACCCACGCCGGTCGACGTGGGTGGGTCCGTCGACGGTCGCGGCGATCGTCGCGGGCACGATCGCTCCCGCCCTCGTCGATCGCTACCTCGCGCGTACCGGGTACCGCTCGCAGCAGACCTCGGAGCCGGCCGACGACCTCCGACCGGACAACCTGTACGCGCCGGTCGAGGTGGACGCGGGTGCGCACGGTCCCTTCGACGCCCGCGCCCACGAGCGCACGTTGCAGCCCTGGCTCGCGCGGCACCGCGGCGGGCTCGTCGCCGCAGCCACTGCCGGGGCGGCGCTCGCCGCCGTGGTCGGGACGCGCGGACGCCGGGAGGCCGTGTAGCGCCGTGGACTGGGCCGGCTGGGCGGTGTTCGGGCTCGTCGCCACGGTCACGCTGACCGGCATCATGGTCGCGGCGCAGTTCGCCGGGCTCAGCCGGATGGACATCCCGTTGATGCTCGGGACGTTGTTCACCGACCGGCCCGACCGGGCCCGCTTCTACGGGTTCCTCGTGCATGTCGCGAACGGACAGGTCTTCGCGATCGGGTACGCGGCCGCGTTCGCGATCCTCGGGACGTCGTCGTGGTGGCTCGGCGCGCTGTTCGGTCTCGGACACGGCATCGCGGCGCTCATGCTGCTCGTCCCGCTCATGGCGGGGGTGCACCCGCGGATCTCCTCCGAGCGCGGGGGGCCGACGCTCGACGCCGTCCTCGAGCCTCCCGGGCTGCTCGCGCTGAACTACGGACGCGAGACCCCGCTCGTCACGCTGTTCGCTCACGTCGTCTACGGAGCGATCCTCGGGACGTTCCTATCTCCCTGACCACTCCGGCACGGCCGAGCGCCGCCGCGGCCTCGACGAGCGCCGCGTGCGTGAACGCCTGCGGGAAGTTCCCGGAGTGCTCGCGCGTGGTCGGGTCCATCTCCTCGCCGAACAGCCACAGGTCGGTCGCGAGCGCGCACGTCGCCTCGAACACCTCTCGGCCCTCATCGACCCGGCCCGTCTCGGTGAGCGCGCGGCTCAGCCAGAACGAGCACGGTAGGAACGCGCCCTCGCCCGACGGCGCGAACCGATACAGGAGCGGGCCCCCCGCGCCGAGCTCGCGAGCGATCGCGTCGATCGTGCCCTGGAGGCGCGGTGAGTCCTTCGGCTCGATCCGCGTGATCGGCATCGCGAGGAGGGCGGCATCAAGCTCGCGTCCGCCGAACGTCTGCGTGTAGGAGTTCAGGTCGTCGTCGAACCCCTGCCGTCGCACCGTGCCCGCGACGGCGTCCCGAGCGGTGAGCCAGCGCCGCCACCGGCGATCCGAGAGCCGGAGCCGCTCGCCGATCCGGATCGCGCGGTCGAGGCCGATCCACGCCATCGCCTTCGAGTGCACGTACTGGCGCCGATCGCCCCGGACCTCCCAGATGCCGTGGTCGGGCTCCCGCCATCGCTCGGCCAGGAGGTCCGCGTGGCCGCGGAGCTCCCTCCAGGTCTCCCGGTACAGGTCGCCGGTCTCGCGCAGGTAGCCCCAGCCGGCGTCGATCATCCAGCCATACGTGTCGATCTGGAACTGTTCGGCCGCGGCGTTGCCGACCCGCACGGGTCGCGCGCCGTGGTGGCCGGGGAGGTCCCACCGTTCGACTTCGCGGAGGTCGCCGCCGCCCATGACGTCGTACACGACGCGGAGCTCCGGCGAGGTGCGCCGGCTCGCATGGAGCATCCACCACAGGAAGGCCTTGGGCTCGGCGGTGGCTCCCGTCTCGAGGAAGGCGCCCACCTGCATGCTCGCGTCGCGGATCCACGCGAACCGGTAGTCCCAGTTGGCGTCGCCGCCGGGCACCTCGGGCAGCGAGGTGGTCGGGGCGGCGACCGGCGCCCCCGACGGCGCGTACGTCAGCAGCCGCAGCGTGATCAGGCTCCGGCGAACCGCGTCCGGCTCGTACGGCGGGAGCCGGAGCGCCCCGCTCCAGGCGCGCCACCACGCGTCGGTGCGGTCGAGCTCCCGGAGGGCGGCGGCCGGCGAGACCGAGATCGCCGGTTCGCGATGGACGAGGCCGAGCGTGAGCACGAGCTCCTCCCCGGCGCGGAGCCCGAAGGGTTCGGGGCGACCCGGCCCCAGCGGCAGGTTCGGGTCGGAGCCGAGCGTCGCGACGATCGAGCCCCACGTGCATTGCAGCACGTCGCCTCGTCGCTCGCTGCGGTCGGGGTCTCGCGTCCAGTCGCGCCTCGGGTCGAACAGCACCCGCCCGCGGATCGTTCCCTTCTCGCACCGGAGCCGCCTCACGAGCAACCCCTGCGGTAGGAGCCCGCTGCCGGTGTCGGCCACCATGCCTTCGGTGAACGTGCCGACGCCGGTCGCGGTCCGCAGGGTCGTCTGGAGGACCGCCGACCCGTCGAGGTAGCGCCGTTCGACCTCGCGGACGTCCTCGAGCTCCACGGAGAACGCGCCGGCCAGCTCCCCGCCCACGAGGCGCCCGAACAGCGGCGGCGAGTCGAACCTCGGGAAGCACAGCCAGTCGATCGACCCGCGCGAGGAGACGAGGGCGGCCGTCCGCGTGTCCCCGATCAGGCCGTAGTCGCCGATGTTCACGCCAACCGCGTACCCGGCGGACCACCGTTCGAAGCGAGTTCGCGGCGTCTACCAGGCGGTTTGGTTCTGAGCGAGGGTGGGTAGCCCGCTCAGGAGAGGTGATGCAGATGCAAGCCACGCGTGAGGCTCCACGAACGACGCTGCGCGACCCCGCGTATCAGGCCTTCACGATCCTTCGGGTCACGTTCGTCGTGGTCCCGATCCTGTCGGGCGTCGACAAGTTCTTCAACCTCATGGTCGAGTGGCCCCGGTACCTGGCGCCCTGGGTGAACGACCTCATGCCGGGGTCGGGCCAGGACTTCATGTACGTCGTGGGCGCGATCGAGATCCTCGCGGGGATCGTGGTGCTCCTCTCGCCGAAGTGGGGCTCGCTCCTCGTGGCGGCGTGGCTCGCCGGGATCATCGTGAACCTGCTGACGTACGACCCGCCGCGCTACTACGACATCGCCGCGCGCGACTTCGCGTTGCTGCTCGCAGCGCTCACGCTGAACCGACTGGCCGTCGCGTTCGGCGCCACGACCGTGGTCCAGGAGGCGCGACACCTGAAGGCGGCCGCCTAGCCTCGGCGCGGGACCGCGCGGCGGCTCAGACCTCGGTCTCGGCGTGCTCGTAGTACTCGTACGCCGACATGGCCTTGCCGGTAGGTGAGCGCCATTCGCGTTCCCGCTCCGGCAGCCTGCCGAGGACCTTGGCCATCGCCCGCACGTGTTCGGCGACCGAGCCACAGCACGACCCGAGGTACCGGACGCCGGCGTCGCGGCCCCGTTGAGCGAACGTCGCGAGGTCGCCCCTCGGTAGCGTCATGGCCGAGAGCGCGTACGGGAAGCTCGGCGACGCCGTGAAGTCCGGCTGGTCCGCGGTCGTCGCGTACGCGACGGGTTGCGCCGCGACCGGCACCGAGCCGCCGACGGCGCCCACCATCTCGGCCGCGATCGGCAGCTGCTGGACCGGGCCGTTCAGGCAGTTCACGCCGACGACGTCGGCGCCGGCCTCTGCGAGACGCTTCGCGCACTCCCCGGGACCGTCCCCCTCGTAGGACGCGGCGGGAAGCTTCTCGAACGACATGGTGACCATGACCGGGAGGCCGGTCCGCTTCGCGCGCTCGACGAACAGCAGCGCCTCGCCGAGGTACGAGAAGGTCTCGCCGATCCAGAAGTCGGGCGGCCCCGCGTCCATCTGGTCCCCGAGCTGCCGGTCGAGCAACGCGCGGACGTGATCGGCGCTCGACGCGTTCGCCGGGTCGTACGCCCACGTGAGCGAGAGGTTCCCCGCGACGAGCGCGTCGCCCTCGGCGGCGATCTCGCGCGCGATCCGTACCGCGGTGCGGTTGATCTCGTCGACCTTGCCGGCCAGGCCGACCGTCGCGAGCTTGTCGTCGCTCGCGTAGAACGTCATCGTCTGCAGGACCTCGGCGCCGGCCCGCAGGAACTCCCGATGCAGCTGCGCCAGCGCGTCGGGGTGCTCGATCACGACCTCGGGCGTGAACGGCCCCGCCTGTACGTAGCCGCGCTTCTCGAGCTCGAGCAGGTAGCCGCCGTCGCCGAGGACCGGGCCCTCGGCCAGGCGCTCCAGGATGTCCTTCGGCATGCGCGACCTCCCGCGACGAGGCCCCGAGTGTAGGCGCGAGGCTTCGCGGGGGGACCCCGGAACGGCGACCGCGGGTCAGTCGCGGCTTGCCGGTCGCGAACGTACCGTGACGCCGTGGATCGCGACGATGCGCTGGCACGGCTGCGCTCGGCCCGGGTCGGCCGCCTGGCGACCGTGACGCCCGAGGGCCTGCCGCACGTGGTGCCGTTCGTGTTCGCGCTCGTCGAGCGCGGATCCGACATCCGGGCCTACTGGGCGGTCGACCGCAAGCCGAAGCGCACGCCGGACCTCGCGCGCATCCGCAACCTCGAGCACACCCCGAGGGTCGAGTTCGTCGTCGACGCCTACGCGGAGGACTGGTCCACGCTGTGGTGGGTCCGATGCTCCGGTTCGGCGCGGGTCGTCGCCGACGAGGCCGAGCGCGCCACCGCGCTCGAGGAGCTCCGCGCGAAGTACGAGCGATACAGGCTCGAGGCGCCGGAGGGGCCGGTGGTCGCGATCGACGTCGACCGCATCACCGGCTGGCGCGCCGACGACCCGTCTACCAGGTGACGGCGCCCTTCGACGCCGAACCCACGACGCGCGCGTACTTCGCGAGTGCGCCTGCCATGTAGCGAGGCTCCGGGGCCGCCCAGGCCGCCCGCCGACGTTCGAGCTCGTCGGGATCGACCGCGAGCTCGATCGAGCGGTTCGCCGCGTCGATCACGACCTCGTCGCCCTCGTGCACGAGCGCGATCGGTCCGCCGACGAACGCCTCCGGCGCGACGTGCCCGACGCTGTAGCCCTTCGTCGCGCCGCTGAACCGGCCGTCGGTGACGAGCGCCACGTCCGTGCCGAGGCCCGCGCCCGAGACGGCTGCGGTGACCGCGAGCATCTCGGGCATCCCGGGAGACCCCTTCGGCCCCTCGTAGCGGATCACGATCACGTCTCCGGCGAGGATCGACCCCACGGTGACCGCCTCGAACGCGTCCTGCTCCGTGTCGAACGGGCGGGCCCGCCCGCGGAAGACGAGCGACGCCGCCCCGGCGATCTTCATCACCGAGCCATCGGGCGCGAGCGAGCCCGAGAGGATCGCGATCCCGCCCTCGTCGTGGATCGGCTGGGAGAGCGGGCGCACGACCTCGCCGTCGGGGGCGTCCGGCGCGAGATCGCCGAGGTTCTCGGCGATCGTCCTGCCGGTCACCGTGACCGCGTCGCCGTCGAGCAGTCCCGCGTCGAGGAGCTCCTTGATCACCACCTGCACCCCGCCCGCCCGGTCGAGGTCGGTCATCACGAACCGCCCGGCCGGCCGCACGTCGACGAGGTGCGGCACCCGCCGGCTGATCCGGTCGAAGTCGTCGAGCTCGAGCTCGATCCCGGCCTCGTGCGCGATCGCGAGCAGGTGGAGGACCGCGTTCGTCGACCCGGCCACCGCCATCACGACCGCGATCGCGTTCTCGAACGCCCGCCGCGTCATCACGTCGCGCGGCCGCACCCCGGTCTCGAGGAGCGCCGTCACCGCCTCGCCGGAACGGCGGGCGAACTCCTCGCGGCGATCGTCGACCGCCGGGGGCGACGCCGCCCCCGGGAGCGACATCCCGAGCGCCTCGGCCGCGGCGGCCATCGTGTTCGCGGTGTACATGCCGGCGCACGAGCCGGCGGTCGGGCAGGCCGCCCGCTCGATCCCGAGCAGGTCCTCGTCGCTCATCGAGCCGCGGGCGTGGGCGCCGACGGCCTCGAACACGTCCTGGATCGTGACGTCGCGGCCGTCGTAGGTGCCCGGCAGGATCGTCCCGCCGTAGAGGAAGACCGACGGCAGGTTGAGCCGCGCCATCGCCATCAGCATCCCCGGCTCGGACTTGTCGCAGCCGGCGATGCCGACGAGGGCGTCCATGCGCTCGGCGTGCATCATGAGCTCGACCGAGTCTGCGATCGTGTCGCGGGAGATCAGCGACGCCTTCATCCCCTCGTGCCCCATGGCGATGCCGTCCGAGACCGCGATCGTCGTGAACTCGAGCGGGACGGCGCCTCCGGAGCGGACGCCCTCCTTCGCGAGCGCCGCGAGCTTGCCGAGGTGGTAGTTGCAGGGCGTCACCTCGTTCCAGCTCGACGCGACGCCGACCTGCGGCCTGCCGAAGTCCTCCTCCGAGAACCCGACCGCCCGGAGCATGGCGCGCGCCGGCGCCCGCGCGGGTCCCTCGGTCACCTGCCACGATCGCGGCCGTTTCGGGTCGGAGCTCATGGTTCGCCTCCCGGATCGCGTGATAAGGATTGGGCTCGAACGATACCCGTCCGACGCGAGGGAGAGAGTGTGAGCGACGCTCCACGTCCCGCCGACCGATCGTGGTGGCTCGAGGAGGCACTCGCGCTGCCCGAGTTCGCGGGGCCGGAGGCGCCGCCGCTTCAGGGCGACACGACCGCGGACGTCGTGATCCTCGGGGGCGGCTACACGGGCCTGTGGACCGCCTGGTTCCTGAAGGAGCGCGCGCCCCACCTCGACGTCGTCGTGCTCGAGGCCGAGATCTGCGGCGGTGGGCCGAGCGGACGCAACGGCGGCTTCGTCGACGGCTGGTGGGAGAAGATCCGCGACGTCCGCGACGTCTTCGGCGATGCCGACGCGATGGAGCTCCTGATGACGATCGGCCGCTCCCCCTCGGAGATCCGGGCCTGGTGCGAGGCGAACGGCGTCGACGCGTGGTTCCGCCACGGCGGCGACCTGGCCGTCGCGACGGCGCCCCGGCACGAGGGCTCGTGGCACCGGATGCTCGAGACCGCTCGCGAGCTCGGCGTCGAGAGCGAGTACGAGGAGCTCTCCCCCGAAGACGTGCAGAAGCGATGCTCGTCGCCGCGGTTCGGGAGCGGCGTGATCATCCCCGATGCCGGGAACCTGCATCCGGCGCGGCTCGTGCGGGGGCTCCGCCGCGTCCTGATCGAACGCGGCGTCCGGATCCACGAACACACGCCGGTGCGGCGGCTGCGGTTCGGCCGGCCGGTGGCGGCGGAGACCCCGGCGGGCACCGTGACGGCCGCCGACGCGGTGGTGGGGATCGGCGCGTGGGCCACCTGGTGGAAGCCGTTCAAGCCCCGGCTCACGCTGCGCGGCTCGTACATCGTGATCACGGCGCCCGCGCCCGAGCGGCTCGAGGAGCTCGGGTGGACCGGCGGCGAGTCGGTGCGCGACCTCCGTTCGTCGCTCCACTACCTGCGGACGACGGACGACGGGCGGATCGCGTTCGGCATGGGCGGGCTGCAGCCCGACCTCGCGCGGCGGATCGATCACCGGTACGACTACGAGGAACGCTACGCGCGGCGCGTCGCCCGGGACCTCTACGAGATGTTCCCGAACTTCGAGGGCGTGCCGATCGAGGCCGCGTGGGGAGGGCCGATCAACGTATCGGGGTTCACGACGCCGTTCTTCGGGACGATGGGTCCGGGCAACGTCCACTACGGGCTCGGTTACACGGGCAACGGCGTCGCGCCGACGCACCTGGGCGGAAAGATCCTCGCGGCGCTCGCGACGCACGCGGACGACGGCTTCACGCGGCTCGCCGTGGTCACGAAGCGGCCGAAGCGCTTCCCGCCCGAGCCGTTCCGTTCTCCCGGGGCGTTCCTGGCCAACGCCGCGATCCGTCGCAAGGACGACCGTGAGGTCGCGGGCAAGCACGTCGGCGCGCTCACGCGGTTCGTCGCGCGGCTGCCGCGGAGGCTCGGCTACAAGATCGGGCCGGGCTAAGCCCCGAACGGCGAGTAGCCCGGCGCGACGAGCGGCCACGGCCGCACCCGCTCCCACGCGGCCGCGAGTTCGAGCACGAGGTCGTCGCGGTAGCGCGGCCCGACGATCTGGAGCCCGAACGGGATCCCGATCGATCCCATGCCGGCGGGCAAGCTCACGGCCGGGTGCCCGCTCAGGTTGAACTCACCGAGGTTGTACCCCTCGGCGCCGGCGGGACGGTCCTTCCCCGGGACGGTCCCGTCCGCCAGCCAGCCCTCGAGCCCATGCGTCGGGCTGACGAGCACGACGTCGTCGCCGAGCAGTCGGTCGACGTCGGCCGCGTAGGCGAACCGGCGGAGCCGGGCCCGCAGGTACTGGTCGACCGAGAACCCGAGCGCGTCCTCCATCGCCGAACGGAACGGGTCGCTGAACTCGGCGAGATGCTCCTCGACCCAGGCGCGGCCGAGCCAGGCGACCTCCTCCGCCGCGATCGTCGTGAACCAGTCGTCGCCCGCGACCTGATCGTCCTCGTGGATGCTCGGCAGGAGCTGCTCGAGCGTGACCTCCTCGACGGGCAGTTCGAGGTCGGCCTCGATCGCGCGGAGCGCCTCGCGGAACCGCTCGTCGACCTCCGCGGGCAGCGGGCCGAGCGCGCGGGTGCGCGGGATCGCGAGGACCCGCGACGGCATGCCGCCCCGGTACGTCCACGACGGCGCCGCCGTCGGGTCGCCCTCGGCGGGCCCGAGCATCACGTGGAGGAGCAGCTTCGCGTCCTCGACGCTCACGCCGAACGGCCCCGTCGTCGAGGTCTCGAGCCACGACGGGATCGGGCGCCGCCCGATCAGCCCGTTCGTCGGCTTCAGCCCGACGAGCCCGCAGAACGCCGCCGGCGTCCGGATCGATCCGCCGCCGTCGCCCCCGGTCGCGATCGGCGCCAGCCCGGCGGCGAGCGCGGCCGCCGAGCCACCCGAGGAGCCGCCGGGCGACCACTCGAGCCCCCAGGGGTTCCGCGTCGGCCCGAACAGGTCGTTGTCCGTGTAACCCTGGAACGCGAACTCGGGGATGTTCGTCCTGCCGATCGGGATCGCCCCGGCGGCCACCATGCGCTCGACGCTCGCCTCGGTGCGTTCGGCCGGCCCGCGGCCGACCATCGTCCGCGACCCGAAGTTCGTCACCCGGCCAGCGACGTCCATGTTGTCCTTCACGAGGAGCGGCAGCCCGGCGAGCGGACCCGTCGCCCCGCGCTCGTCGAACGCCCGCGCCTGCTCGAGCGCGTCCTCCGGCCAGACGTCGGTCACCGCGTTCAGGTCGGCGTCGCGGCGTTCGATCCGCGCGAGCGCCTCCGTCACGAGCTCCACCGCCGACACCCGGCCTTCGCGGACGTCCTTCGCGAGCTCGGCGAGCATCAGCGGGCGAGGTTCTTCAGCCGGCCGACGAACTCCCCGCGCTTGTGGTCGCGCAGGACCACGGACGCGGCGTTCCGACCGGCGACGCCCATCACGCCGCCGCCGGGATGGGTCCCGGCCCCGCACAGGTACATGCCGGCCACCGGCGTCCGATAGTCGCCGTAGCGCGGGATCGGCCGGAAGCTGAACAGCTGATCGGGCGTGAGCTCGCCCTGCATGATGTTGCCGCCGAGCAGGCCGAACCGCGCCTCGATGTCCGGCGGCGCGAGCACCTCGACGTGCTCGACCGCGTCCTCGAGCCCGGGGGCGAACTCGCCGAGCGCCTTCAGCATCCGTTCCGCGTACTCGTCGCGCCCCCCGTCGTCCCACGAGCCGTCGCGCAGCTCGAACGGCCCGTACTGGCTGAACGCCAGCATCAGGTGCTTGCCCGCGGGCGCGAGGCCCTCGGGCTCGTGCGCGGTGGGGAACACCACCTCCACGTAGGGGTGCTCGCTCATCCGGCCGTACTTCGCGTCGTCCCACGCACGCTCGAGGTACTCGATCGAGGGCGACACGGCGGCCAGGCCGCGGTGGAGCTCACCCTCCTGGTCCCACGATGGGAACGCGGGAAGCTCGGACAGCGCGACGTTCACCTTCACCGAGCCCGAGCGCGTCCGGTAGCGGCGCACGTCGCGGACCACGTCGCCGGGCAGACGCTCCTCGCCGACGAGCGAGAGATAGGTCGTGATCGGGTGCGCGCCGGACACGATGCGCTGGGCCCGGACCAGCGTTCCGTCGGCGAGCGCGACTCCGACCGCGCGGCCGCTCGCGTTGATCGCGACGCGCTCGACCTCGGCATCCGTGCGGACCTCGGCGCCGGCGGCCTGCGCCGAACGCGCCATCGCCGCCGACAGTCCACCCATGCCGCCGTGCACCCAGCCCCACGCGCCCTGGTGGCCGTCGATCTCACCGATCCAGTGGTGCATCAGGACGTAGGCGGAGCCCGGCGTCATCGGCCCGCACCACGCGCCGATGATCGCCTGCGTCGCGAGCGCGCCCTTCACGCGCTCGTCCTCGAACCATTCGTCGAGGAAGTCCGCCGCGCTCATCGTGAACAGCCGGACGGCCTCGTGGACGTCGCGCCCGCTCCACTTGCGGAACCGGCCGGCGGTGGCCGCCCACTTGGGGAGATCGCGCACGTTCAGGTTCGGCGGGACGACGAACAACAGGTCCTTCAACAGTCGCGCCACGCGATCGAAGTAGCGGTCGAACCCGACGTACGCCTCCGCGTCGTGCTCGTTCAAGCCGGCGATGCCCTTCGCGTCGCGTTCGACGTCGCCCCACAGCGTGAGCGAGGTGCCGTCGGGGAACGGCACGAAGTAGTCGGGCGAGACGATCGAAACGCGGTAGCCGTGCCGCTTGAGGTCGAGCTCGCGGACCACCTGCGGCGGCATCAGCGAGACGACGTAGGAGCCGCTCGAGACGCGATAGCCGGGCCACGGCTCCTCGGTCGCGGCGGCGCCTCCGAGCACGCCGCGTTTCTCGAGGACGAGGACATCCAGGCCCGCCTTCGCAAGGTACGCTGCGCACGCGAGGCCGTTGTGGCCTCCCCCGATGATGACGACGTCGCGTTCGAACACGCCCACGCCCGCCGGAGGGTACCGACACCCGCCGCTGGATGTCGACCGCTCGCCCCGTCGCCCGGGAACCGGCGCGGGCCCCAGCCTCGTCTGCCGGTCGTGAACGACGTTCAGCGGAAGGGTCTGATCAACGGCGGGATCGCGGCGGCGCTGACGTTCGTGGTCGGGTCGACCGCGATCCTCGCGACCGGCTCCGGCGACGAGCTCACGCTCCCCACGCCCTCGGCGACGACCATCCCGCCGGCCCCGCCCGACTGCACCCCGACGTTCGAGCTCGTGGAGAGCGCGGACGTCCCGGAGACGCCCACGACGCTCCTCGGCGTCGCCGCGGTGACGGCGAGGCAGGCGTGGGCCGTCGGCGGCACCGGCGACCCGGAGGCACCCTCGGCGGTCGCGATCCAGCGCTGGGACGGCACCGAGTGGACGATCGCGGAGGCGCCGAGCCCCGGGAGCTTCATCAACGAGCTCCGGGCCGTGGACGCGTCGGGACCGAGCGACGTCTGGGCCGTCGGTCGGACGTCGAGCGGGTTCGGCGACGCGCCGCTCGTGCTGCACTACGACGGCGAGACGTGGGCCGAGTTCGAGGTGCCCGACGAGATCGACGGCGTCCTGAACGACGTCGCGGCGATCTCGGAGACCGACGTATGGGCGGTCGGGTTCGTGGGCGACCCCGCGGCGTCGCTCGAGCGCGCGCTGGTCCTGCACTGGGACGGCGTGGCCTGGGCCGAGGTCGAGGTCCGTCGCGCGATCGGCGGCGGCAAGGCCGCGCTCACCGGCATCGGATGGGTCTCGCCGACCGACCTGTGGGTCGTCGGCTACCACCACTTCGTGCCGCTCGTGCTCCGGTTCGACGGCGCCGCGTGGAGCCGGAGCCAGACCGAGGTCCGGGGCGACCTCCTCGCCGTGGAGCCGTTCGCGACCGGCGAGGTGTGGGGGATCGGGACGCCCATCCAGCGGTTCGACGGCGAGGCCTGGACCGAGGCGAACGTGGTGCGCGCCGACGGGCTCACGCTCGTCGACGGGGCCGCAGCCGTCGGCGGCCGGGACATCTGGGCGGTGGGCAGGCGGTCGGACGAGGACGATCCCGCGACGAGGATCGCGGTCTACCGCTACAGCGGCCGGCGATGGGTGCCGGTGGACGGCCCGTCCGTCGGCGGATCCGACGTGCTCACCGCGATCGACGCCCTGCCGGACGGCACCGTGCTCGGGGTCGGCACGAAGGACCTCGAGGCGGGCAGGCGGACGCTCGCGATCTCCGGTTCGACCTGTCCGGCGCCGGCCTGACCGCCGAGTCAGTCCTTCTCGGCCTCGAGCACCTTTCGGGCCTCGGCGTGCTCGGCTCGATCCTTCTCCGAGACCTCGGGCCAGCTGAGCCCGAGCGCGTTGATCGTCTCCACGAGGATCTGCGCGACCATCGCCTGCATCACCGACTTGCTGTCGGCGGGGATCACGTACCAGGGCGCCCACGCCGTCGAGGTCGTCGTGATCGCGTCCTCGAACGCCTGCATGTTCTGGTCCCAGAACGCGCGCTCGGCGACGTCGGCCGCCTTGAACTTCCACTCCTTGCCCGGCGTGTCGAGCCGCGCCATGAACCGGCGCTTCTGCTCGGCCTTCGAGACGTGGAGGAAGAACTTCACGATCTTCGTGCCGCTCCGGTCGAGGTGGCGCTCGAACGCGTTGATGTCCTCGAACCGGCCCTTCCAGAACCGCGCGCCGCGCGGACCGGGCGGCAGCTTCTGGCCTTCGAGCCACTCCGAGTGGACCCGCAGCGCGACGACCTCCTCGTAGTGCGAACGGTTGAAGATGCCGATGCGTCCGCGCTCGGGCAGCGCGTTGTTGATGCGCCAGAGGAAGTCGTGATCGAGCTCCTCGCTCGACGGCTTCCCGAACGACACCACCTGCACGCCCTGCGGGTTCACGCCCGACATCACGTGCTCGATCGTCGAGTCCTTCCCGGCGGCGTCGAGCGCCTGGAAGACGACGAGGAGCGCGTACGTGTCGGTCGCCCACAACAGCTCCTGGGCGTCGGAGAGGTCCTTCACCCCCTGCTTCAGGACGTCCTTAGCCGCCGCATTGAGCTTCTTCTCCGAGAGCTGCTTGAACTCCCCGCCGCCGGTCCACGCGGTGTCCCGCTTCGCGAGTCCCGCCGGCTTCCCGGGCTCGACGCGGAGCTGCTGCAGGATGCGTTCGCGCCGGCCCGCCGCCGTCTGCTTCGCCATCAGGATCCTCCGATCTGGGTCGGGGTCGAGTCTCGCCGCCTGGACCAGCCGACATCGAGACCGATGCTGACCAGCAGGATCGCGAGGAGCGTCACGATCGACGCCGGCTCGTCCGCCAGGGTGGTCACGAGGAAGGTCACGAGGGTGATCCCGATCACCCCGAGCGCCAGAGCCAGGATCCACGGGTTCGCACCCGTCTCCCGATACACGCGGAGATGGGCCGCGGTGACCAGCGCGAAGATCATCAGGGCCACCGCGCTGCCGATCGACGCGATCGCCGACAGGTCGAACCCGATCACCATGACGATGATCGCGGCGGAGGCGATCAGGAGGCCGTTCGAGGCTCGACCGCCGATGCTGCCGCCCATCACCGGCGGGAATTGGCCGTTCGCCGCCAGATGCTCACACAGCCCCGGCGCGGGATACAGGCCGGAGTTCGTGGCGCCCGCGGTCGCGAACAGCGCGGTCACGCTGATCAGCCAGAACCCGAGGCGCCCGAGGACGGGCTCCGCCGCCACGGCGATCGCCGTCGGACCGGACGCGATGACCTCATCCACCGTCAGGGTGCCGAAGACGCCGAGCGCGACGGCCACGTAGACGACCGTGGCGATCGAGAGGGCAACGAACATCGCCCTCGGGAGCTGGCGTCCCGGATCCGAGAGGTCCTTCGCCGTGAACGTCACCACGCCGAACCCCAGGAACGCGAAGAACGTGAGTGCGACGCTCGACACGATGTCGGAGACCCCGGGATACCCGGACGGCGCGAGGAGCTCCGGGTCCATGTTCACGAGCGTCACGACCGCGAAGGCCCCGAGGATCCCGACGACCACGAACACGATGGCGCTCTGGACCTTCGCGACCACCTGCGTACCGATGATGTTCACGCCGGTCATGGCGACCACGACGAGGACGGCGAAGACCTTCGCCCAGGCGGCGCTCTCGTCCGTGAACATCGAACTCGCGTAGCTCCCGAACGAGACCGCGACCATCGCCGTGACGATCGCGTTCGCCGAGTAGACGAGCCACGCCGTGACGGCCGAGACGTGTCCCAGCCCGAAGCCCCGCGCGACGTACTCGAGCATGCCGCCGGCCGATGGGTAGGTGGCGCCGAACTTCGCGAACGAGTACCCCTGGAGCATCGCGATCGCGCCGGCGATCACGAACGACAGCCACACGGCCGCGCCCGCGACCTCCCCGGCTGCCCCGAGCAGCGAGAAGATCCCGGCACCGACCATCGCCCCGACGCCGATGAAGGCCGCCTGACGCACCGTCATCGTCCGGCGTGCGCCGGCGTCGGGCGTGCTACCCGACGAGCTCATGACCCCCCCTTCGGCGGCGGCGAACCCGAACGCCAGCGGCGCGTTCGCCACCACATGAAGATCCCGACGCCCACGAGGGCGGCGATGCCCACGATCCAGATCCAGGACGAATCATCGCCGGAACTCGAGGCCGCTGCCGCCACGATCTGCTCGGCGTCCTCCGCGGTCGCACCCGTCGGCCGGGGGACGTCGGGCGGTCCGGTCGCGCCCGTGGGCCCGGTGGCCCCGGGTGCCGTGGCGCCCGTCGCGCCGGTGCCGCCGGTGGCGCCGGTTCCGGTCGCCCCTCCCGTGGGTCCCGACACGGCGGCGGTCGGTCCCGTCGGCTCCACGGTCGGTTCGCTCGTGGGTCCCGTCGCCGACGTCGGCCCGGTCGGCGAGGGCGGCTCCGGGCGTTCGGCACCGAGCAGCCGCTGGATGAGCGCGACGAGCGCCAGGATCAGCCTTCCTGGCCCGCCGTCCTCCGGTCCCTCCGACGGCGAGGGAGTCGGCTCGGGCGTCGGTTCCGGCGCCACGGAGGGGCTCGGCTCGAGGGTCGGCTCGTCCGTCGGTTCCTCGGTCGGTTGGGCAGTTGGCCCGGTCGGCACGCTCGTCGGCCCGGTCGGCGCACTCGGCCCATCGAGCCCGTCCGTCGGGATCGGGAGCGCCGTCAGGATGCCGCTGCCTCCGCTCGGCAACGCCTCCTCGACCCGGTCGCGCGCCTCCTCCGAACACGCCGCCGCCAGCAGCGTGAGGGGAAGGAGGGTCGCGATCGCCCGACGGATCCGACGGTTCAGGATCGTCTCCCGGGGTCCCGGACCCGTGCACCGATCCTCGTCGCAGGCCTCACTCGAGCGCCGATCCGCCGGCCAGCACGACGATCGAGAGCACCCCGAGCATCACCAGGAGCGGCCACACCCATCGCAGGTACCGGCCGTACGGGACGCGGGCGATCGCGAGCCCGCCCATCACGACCGCAGACGTGGGGATGAACAGGTTCATGAGCCCCGAGGCGCTCTGGTAGGAGGTCACGACGAGCGCCTCGCTCACGCCGACGAACACCGCGAGCGGCGCCATGATCGGCATCGCGACGGTCGCCAGGCCCGAGGAGGACGGGATCAGGAACGACAGTGGGAGGAACAACAGGAACATCACGACGATGAAGGCGGCCGAACCGACGTCGCCGAGCGCGACCTCGGCCCAGTGCAGGACGGTATCCGTGATCTCGCCGTTGTTCATGATCACGGTGATCCCTCGGGCGATACCGATGATCAGCGCCACGCCCAGGAGGTCGCGGGCCCCGTCGACGAACGTCGTGGTGAGCTCCCCTTCCTTCATGTGCCCGATCAACCCGATCACGATCGAGAATAGGAGGAACGACGCCGTCATCTCAGGGAACCACCACCAGAGCGTGGGGAGCGGGATCCCGAGGTCCTCCCACGGGATCACGCCGTACATCATCACGCCGAACGCGAGCCCGAACACGACGAGGACGGTCTTGTGCGTGCGCGTCAGCACGGCGACGCCGCCGTCACCGCCCCCTCCACTGTCCGCCTTGAAATGCGCCTCGTTCTCGTCCTTCATGTCGTGGACGAGCGACGTCGAGGGATCCTTCTTCACGCGATCGGCGTAGCGCAGCACGAAGAAGATGCCGATCGCAAGGCCGACGATCAGGATGATGAGTCTCCCGACGAGTCCGTCGCTAAGCGGCACGCCGGCGAACCCCGACGCGATGCCGGTCGCGAACGGGTTGATCGTGGATCCGAGGGTCCCGATCCCGCAGCCGAGGAGCACGACGGCCGCGCCCGTGAGCGCGTCGTAGCCCGCCGCGATCATCACCGTGATCACGAGGGCGTAGAAGGCGAGGCTCTCCTCCGCCATGCCGTACGTCGTGCCGCCGATCGCGAACACGGTCATGAGGATCGGGATCATCAGCCGCTCTCGGCCGCGGAGCCGCCCGACCAACTTGCCGATCCCCGCCTGGATCGCCCCGGTCTTCATCGTCACGCCGAGGAACCCACCGATCACGATGATGAACAGGGCCACGTCGATCGCGCCGAACAGCGTTCCGGAGTTGTAGTAGTTGATGTTCCCCTTCTCGTTCTCGATCCCGTAGAGACCGTTGATCGGGGCGGTGAGCGAGTCGACGAGGATGTCGGCCGGCTTCGACTCGACCTCGTGGTAGGTGCCGGGGATCGGCTCGCCGGCGTCGTTCAGATCGTAGGTGCCCGCGGGGACGACCCAGGTCGCGATCGCCGCGAGCACGATCAGGATGAACAGGATCGTGTACGCGGACGGGAGCGTGAACCGCTTCTTCCGCCCCGTCGGCTCGGTCGTCGTCGTGGCCTCGTCGCTCATGCCCGGGATCCGGATTCGGAGACGACCACGACCGCGGCGGCCCGGTCGCCGACGTCGTCGCCGCGTCGATGTTCGCGCCCGCGCGCGAACGCGAGCAACCCGACGAGGACCAGCACCACGAGGATCACGACCACCCACCGCGGGGCGTGGCTCATGCCTCCCCCTCCTTCGGTCCGACGGGACTTAGAGTGGGTCTCGGAGCAGCGGACACGTCATGCAGTGGCCGCCGCCCCGCCCCTTCCCCAGCTCGAACCCCTCGATCGTCACGACCTCGACCCCGGCCTCGCGCATCTTCGCGATCGTGTAGGTGTTCCGTTCGTACGCGACGACGACCCCCGGCTCGAGCGCGACCACGTTGTTGCCGTCGTCCCACTGCTCGCGCTCCTGCTGGTAGGCGTCGCCTCCGGTCTCGACGACCCGGAGGTCCTTCACGCCGAGCGCGTCCGCGACGGCCGACAGGAAGCCCGGCTCCTCGGTCACGTGGAACCGCCCCTCGGAGGCACCGGGCCGAAGGCTGATCGCCCGCACCTGGTCCATGACCTTCGGGTACACGGTGACGGCGTCCCGGTCGAGCAGCGTGAACACGGTGTCGAGATGCATGTGCGCGCGGTCCTTCGTCATCACCACGGCGATCACGCGTTCGGCGGCGCCCTTCGCGAACAGCGCGCGGGCGATCTGCTCGATCATCCGGGCCTGGGTGCGTTCGGACAGCCCGATCAGGACCGTGCCGTTGCCGATCGGCTGGACGTCGCCCCCCTCCATCGACGCCCGCCCGAAGTCGGCGGCCTCGAACCTCCCGTCGTCGCCGAGCTCCGGGTACCAGTACTCGAACCCCGTTCCCTGGAACATCGGGTGGTAGCGGTAGATCGCGGCCACGTTGTACGCCTCGAGCCGCCGGGCGGGCCAGTACATGGGGTTGATCGACACGCCGCCGTAGATCCAGCACGACGAGTCGCGCGTGAACAGGGTGTTCGGCAGGGGCGGCAAGACGAACGTGCTCTCGTCCTCGAGCGCCGCCGCCGGCAGGGAGAACTCCCTGAACTTCGCGAGGTCGATCCCGGACTCGGCGACG
>Ga0075429_100000457_pt1 | contig 30418 bp, 22 predicted proteins | sample RhiMetdeltSRZDD3_FD_75295 | JGI IMG/M metagenome (GOLD analysis project Ga0075429, IMG submission 75295) | Populus rhizosphere microbial communities from Tennessee, USA - Rhizosphere MetaG P. deltoides SRZDD3 | ecosystem: Host-associated > Plants > Roots > Rhizosphere > Soil | place: USA...
CCTCGAGCTCCTCGATGCGCTGCTCGTCGGCCTTGGTGCCCAGCGTCGTCACGACCAGCGCCTGCGTCTCGCCGCGCGTGAACAGGCACGAGCCGTGCGTGCGCGGAAGCACGCCGACCTCGATCGTGATGGGGCGGATCTGGTCGGACTTGCGGCCGTCGGCACGGATGCCGTCGCGCAGCACCATCTCGCGCAGTTCGTCGCGCTCGATGTCGTGCAGGATCTTGCCGATGAACGCGGCCTTGTCGCCGTGCTTCTCGGCGAACGCGCCCACGGCATCCTTGGTGATGATGTCCAGCTCCTCCTGGCGCGATTCCTTGCCGGGGATCCGGATGGCGTCACGCAGGCGGCTCGTGTAGGCGCCGCGCAGCTCGCGCTCGAGCTCGCTGACGTCGACCTTCTCGACCGGGGAGCGCTTGGGCTTGCCGGCGAGCTTCACCAGCTGCTGCTGCGCCGTGACGATCTTGCGGATGTTCTGCATCGCGAAGTCCAGCGCGGCGATCATGTCCGCCTCGGTGACCTCACGGCTGCCGCCCTCGACCATGATGATGTCGGTGGCCGTGCCCGCCACGACGACGTCCATGTCGGACTCGTCGAGCTGGGCGAACGTCGGCATGATGACGAACTGGCCGTCCACGCGGCCGACGCGCACACCGGCGACGGGCTCGGGGAACGGGATGTCGGACAGCACCAGCGACGTGGAGCCACCGATGAGTGCCAGCACGTCGCCGTCGTGCTCCTGGTCGGACGAGACGACGGTCGCCATGACCTGCGTCTCGAACGTCCACTGCTTGTGCATCAGGGGACGGATGGGACGGTCGATCTGACGGCTCGACAGCGTCTCCTTCTCGGTCGGACGGCCCTCACGCTTGAAGAAGCCGCCCGGGATCTTGCCCGCGGCGTACGTGCGCTCGCGGTAGTCGCAAGTCAGCGGCACGAAGTCCAGTCCGGGCTTCGCGGTCTTGGCGGCGCTCGACGCCACCAGCACGATGGTGCCGCCCAACTGCACGACGGCGGAGCCGCCGGCGAGCTTGGCCCACTTGCCCGTGCTGATCGTGAGTTCCTTGCCGCCGAGGTCGATGGTTACCTTGTGTTCAGCCATTCCACTTCCTGTTCTCTCGCATGCAGCACGGGACCTTCCCGGCCGCTGTCCACCCATCCGCACGTGCGGCGCGCGGGGGGTCGGACGGGGGCCCTCCCCGTCCTCATGAGAACGCGGCCCCGAGGGGCCGCGTCTCGTGCCGCCAGATGATCTAGCGGCGAAGTCCCAGGTCTTTGACGACCTTTCGATAGCGCTCGACCTTCGTTGCCTTCAGGTAGTCGAGCAACCGCCGGCGCTGTCCGACCATACGGAGCAGGCCGCGGCGCGATGCGTGGTCGCGCTTGTGAACCTTGAAGTGCTCGGTGAGGTAGTTGATCTTCTCGGTGAGGAGGGCGATCTGAACTTCCGGAGAACCCGAATCACCTTCGTGAGTCTTGAACTTCTCGATGATCCCCTGCTTCTGTTCCTTGGTCAGCGTCAACGGAGGGCTCCTGAAGGGGGTGAGTGCCCGGCCCCGCCCGCGAGGTTCAGGTCTCGACGGGCAGCGCGTACCGCCGGAACCCAAAGGGGGTCCGGGGCGACGCGCGAATATACCACTGTGAGGCGGCGGCCTCCAGTCGGAGCAGGGAACCGGCTGGAACCTCATAACGCCATATCACACAGGACCTTGCGCCGCTCTTGATGCCCGCTGGGCGAGGGCGTCCGTCACTTCGGCTCCCCGCTTCGGCGAACCCGGCGAGATTCAGTCCTCAGGCGGCCCCGACCGGGCGAGCCGCACGCGGGTCTCGGCCACGTCGGCATGCATCGCCTGGATCAGCTGCTCGGGCCCCGAGAATGCGCGCTCGGGCCGCAGCCAATCGGCGAACGAGACCTGGAGATCCCGTCCGTAGACGTCACCGCTCCAATCGAGCAGGTGCACCTCGAGCGTGCGCAGCCCGCCGCCGAACGTGGGCCGGACGCCGACACTCATCGCCCCCATGCGCCAGTCGGTCTCCCCTGCGAGTCGCGCCCACACCGCGTAGATGCCGTGGGCGGGGACCTGTTGCTCGTCGTGCAGCCGCAGGTTCGCGGTCGGGAAGCCGAGCGTGCGCCCGAGCCGGTCGCCGCCCACGACGAGCGCGGTGAAGCCATACGGACGGCCGAGCAGCCGCCCGGCCTCGGCCACACGGCCTTCGGCCAGCAGCGCGCGGATGCGCGTGCTGGTGACCGGAGCGCCCTCGGCCACCTGCAGCGGCAGCGCATCCACCTCGAAGCCGTGCCGCTGGCCCAGCTCGCGCAAGCGCGCGACATTGCCCGAGCGAGCGCGCCCCAGCGCGAAGTCCTCGCCCACCACCAGCCAGCGCAGCGCGAACGGGCTCACCAGGTGCCGCTCGACGAACACCTCCGGCTCCAGTGCGGCCAGCTCGCGCGTGAACGGCAGCACGCGCAGCTCGACGCCCATGCGCTCGATGCGCACGTGCTTCTCGGGCAGCGGCGTCAGCGGCGCATACGGACGGAACTCGCGCGCGAGCACCACGTCCGGGTGCGGCTCGAAGCTCAGCGCCACCGTGCGCTCGCCCTGTGCGCGCTCGAGCGCGCGCTCGAGCAGCGCGCGGTGGCCGAGGTGCACACCGTCGAACACGCCCACGGCCACGGCGCCGCTCAAGCGGCTCCGCCTGCGCGCACGGCCCACGGGAACACCACCGCGGGCCTCGCGCGCACCCCGTCGCCTTCCGAACGCAACTCGCCCAATGCCAGCGCGCGGCCGGAAGCATCGCGGAACACGACGCTGCGCGGGCCAGCGCCCACGGGTGCAGCGACGTGCGGGATGCGCGGGCCCTGGCCGTGCCCGATCGCCTCAGCCGCCTCCGCGTCCAGCACGACTGCCGGCAGCACCGCGAGCGCGCGATCCAGCGGCACGCCCCAGCGCTCGACCACATCGGCCGAGTCGGCCGGCGAGAGCTTCTCCCACCCGCACGCGCGCTCGACGCCGAACGGTTCGCTCCGCAGCCGGCGCAACTCGCTGAGCACCGCACCACAGCCGAGCGCGCGACCCAGATCGTGCACGAGCGTGCGCACGTACGTGCCGCCCGAGCAGTCCACCTCGAAGCGCAGCTCGTCGCTCCCGATCTCGGCCACGCGCCATGCGTCCACGCGCACGGGGCGCGGTTCGCGCGCCACGGTCTCGCCGCGGCGCGCCATCTGGTAGAGCCGCTCCCCACCCTGCTTGATCGCGGAGACCATGGGCGGAGTCTGCAGCAGGTCGCCGGTGAGTTCACCGAGGGCGGCGCGCACCGCGCCGGGCTCCGGGCGCGATTCGCTGGTCTCGAGCACGCGGCCGTCCAGGTCCTGCGAGTCGGTGACGACCCCGAAGCGGGCCGTGCCCGAGTAGGTCTTGCGTCCGCCCTGCCAGACGATCGCGCAGCGCGTCGCGGCACCCACCGCCAGCACCAGCAGACCCGAGGCGGCGGGATCGAGCGTGCCGAGATGGCCGATCGCGCGCGTCCCGAGCGCGCGGCGCGCGCGGTCCACCACGTCGTGCGACGTCACGCCCGTGGGCTTGTCCACCGGCAGGAGCCCCGACCAGTCGAGCACCGCGGCCGCGGGCCGGGCCCCGGCGCGCGGCCGGGCCGCACTCATTCGAGCTCCTCGTCCTCCACCGGCTTGTCCTCGTGGATGCGCTTCAAGAGCTCCTCCACGCGCGCGCCCCGGTCCAGCGACTCGTCGTACACGAACCGCACCTCGGGCACCTCGCGCAGCCCGAGCCGCCCGCCCAGCTCATGCCGCACGAAGCCGGCGGCGTGCTTGAGCGCGTCGAATGTGGCCTCGCGCTCGGCGACGGGCCCCAGGATGGTGACGAACACGCGCGCGAACGACAGGTCCTTCGTCACCTCGACGTCGGTCACGCTCACCATCGCCGACACGCGCGGGTCGCGCACGCGGCGCTGGAGGATCTCCGCGACCTCGCGCCGCATGAGATGAGCCACCTTCTCGGGTCGGATCCTCACTGCAGACTCTCCTGCCAGTCGAGCACCTGCGCCTGCAGGTACTGGTCCACGATGTGCCGGGCGCTCTGGAGCATCTCGCGCACCTGGCCGCCGTCCGTCGCCACCACCGCGATGCCGAGTGCGGCGCGCTGCCACAGGTCCTGGAACTCGACCTCCGCCACCGAGGCGTGCACGCGCTCACGGATGCGCTCCTTCATCGAGCGCACCACCTGGCGCTTGTCCTTGAGCGACTGCGCGCCCGGAAGGTGAAGTTCGACACGCACGATCCCGACGACCATGGAGCCCCTCCTCCCGGCGCCAGCGCGCCGGGTGGGTCGTCCGAGGGCGGGCCCGTCACAACGTGCGGGCCAGCTCCTCGATCTTGAAGGATTCGAGCCGGTCACCCTCGTGCAGGTCGTGGAAGCCGTCCAGGGTGATGCCGCACTCGAAGCCCTTCTCCACTTCCCTGACGTCGTCCTTGAACCGCTTGAGCGCCTCGACGCGACCCGTCCACACGGTCTCGTCGCCTCGGAGGACACGGATCTTCTCGTTGCGCGTGATCTTGCCCGTGGACACCATGCAGCCGGCGACCACGACGCCCTTGGACAGCTTGAACACCTGGCGCACCTCGGCCGAGCCCAGCACGACTTCCTTGAGCTCCGGCTTGAGCATGCCCTCCAGGGCCAGCTTCACGTCCTCCTGCGCCTTGTAGATGATGTCGTACAGGCGGATCTCGACCTTCTCGCGCTCGGCCATCTCGCGCGCCCGCGAATCCGGCCGCACGTGGAAGCCGACGATGATCGCAGCGGAAGCGGCCGCGAGCAGCACGTCGGACTCCGTGATCTGGCCCACCGCCGACCGGATGACGCGCACCGCCACTTCGCCGGTGGACAGCTTCTGGAGCGACTCGCTGAGGGCTTCGACCGACCCGTCCACGTCGCCCTTGATGAGCATCTTGAGCTCGTTCGGACCGCCCTTGCCGAGCGTGTCGTGGAACGACGTCAGCGTGATGGCCTTGGTGGAGCGCTGCTCGTGCTCGCGGTGCAGCGCGGCGCGCTTGAAGGCCACCTCGCGCGCCTCGCGCTCGTCCTCGGGGCTCACGAAGATGTCGCCGGCCGACGGCGTGCCGCTCCAGCCCACGACCTCGACGGGCGTGGACGGCGGCGCTTCCTTCACCTGACGGCGGCGCTCGTCGTACATCGCGCGCACACGGCCATAGACCTGGCCGGCCACGAACGGGTCGCCCATGCGCAGCGTGCCGCTCTGCACCAGCACCGACGCCACCACACCGCGGCCCTGCTCGACGCGCGCCTCGAGCACCACGCCCTTGGCGCGGCGGTCGGGATCGGCCTTCAGCTCGAGCAGCTCGGCCGTGAGCAGGATCATCTCGAGCAGCTGCTCCATGCCCGTGCCCTTCTTGGCCGAGATCTCGACGCTGGCGTACTTGCCGCCGAACACCTCGACCACGACGCCGTGGCCGGCGAGCTCGGTGCGGATGCGGTTCCCATCCGCGGTCGGCAGGTCGATCTTGTTGATGGCCACGACGATCGGCACGTTGGCCGCCTTGGCGTGGTCGATGGCCTCGATCGTCTGCGGCATGACGCGGTCGTCGGCTGCGACCACCAGCACGACGATGTCCGTGACCTGCGCACCGCGGGCTCGCATGGCGGTGAACGCCTCGTGGCCCGGCGTATCGAGGAACGTGATGTGCTGCCCGGACGGCAGCGTCACCTCGTAGGCGCCGATGTGCTGCGTGATGCCGCCGGACTCGCCGGCGACGACGTTGGTGCGGCGGACGTAGTCGAGCAGCGAGGTCTTGCCGTGGTCGACGTGGCCCATGACGGTGACGACCGCGGGCCGCGGGCGCAGCTTCTCGGCCGGAATGGTCTCGACCTCGTCCTCGACCTGCTCTTCGAACTCGGACACGAACTCGACGCCGAACTCGAACTCGTCAGCGACCGCGGCGATGGAGTCCTTGTCGAGCCGCTTGTTGATCGTCGCCATGAGGCCCATGCGCATGCACGCCGTGATGACCTCTTGCGGCTTCACCTGCATCATGTTCGCGAGCTCGGAGACGGTGATGAACTCCGGCGCGCGGATGATCTTCGCGTCCTCGATCGGCGCATCCGTCCCGTCCTCGCGACGGCGGTGCTTGCGCTTGACCTGCGACGTGTCGAGGCTGGCGAGGGTCTTGCGAACGCTCTCGGCCGCGAGCTTCTCGTCCACGTGCTTCTTCTTCTTGCGATCGCGCCGGCCGCGGCCAGGCCCACCGGGCCCGCCGAAGCTGGGACGCGGGCCGCCGCCCGGCGCACCGAAACCACCGTGCGTCGGCCTGCCGCCCGTGGGACCACCGCTCGGGCCTCCCGAGGGACGAGGACCGCCGGGACCGCCGCTCGGGCGTGGTCCGCCGTAGCCACCGCCACCGGGACGCGAGCCGCTGGGAGCGCCACCCGGACGCGGACCGCCATAGCCGCCACTCGCGGGACGACCCGCACCGGGAGCACCGCCGGGACGCGCGCCGCTGTAACCGCCGGGGCGCGGCGCACCGGAACCGCCGCCCGGTCGCTGGCCGCCGTAACCACCGCCCGCGGGGCGCGAAGCCCCGGGGCCGGTCGAGGGACGCGGCGCCGAGGGCGCGCTCGGGGCCGAAGCCGACGACGTGGGAGCCGCCGCGGCCGCCTGCGCGCGCGCGGCCGCCTGCTGCGCCGCCGCCTGCTGCGCGGCCTGTGCCGCGTGCTGCTGCGCCTGCTGCGCGGCATGCGCGCGCTGGCGCTCGTCACGTGCGCGTTGCGCCTCGTGCTCCTGCTGCTTCACGACCTCCTCGCGGGCCGCGGCCTTCTCCTTGCCCAGCTCGGCGCGCACCTTGTCCACGACGTCCGTGGTCAGCGTGCTCATGTGGTTCTTCACTTCGACGCCCAGCTTCTTCGCCAGCTGCTGGATCACTTCGCTCGACATGCCGAGGTCCTTGGCGACCTCGTAGATGCGTTTCTTCGTCGCCTTCGGGTCAGCCGGCATGCGGCTCTCCTTCCGCGGCATCCGGCACCGCGGCGCCGGCCTCGGGGCCGTCACCAGATTCCATCTCGGGGGTGAACTCCAGGTCTGCAGGGCCCGCCGGTTCCACGGGGTGCGCCGCGAGGTACTCCTGCGCGGTCGCCAACACCTTCTCGGCGGTCTTCTCGCCGATGCCGGGGATCTCGACCAGCTTCTCGAGCGGCATCGCCACCAGTTCCTGCACGGTCTCGATGCCCGCGCTGATGAGCTTCTCGGTGGTCGCCTCGCCGAGGCCGAGCACTTCGACTTCGAGCCGGCTGGCGCGCGCGCGGTCGAGCCGCTGCTTCTCGTCGGTCTTGGACACCAGGTCGATCTTCCAGCCGGTCAGCCGTGCGGCGAGGCGCGCGTTCTGCCCGCCCTTGCCGATGGCCAGCGACAGCTGGTCGTCGGCGACCACGACCAGCATGCGCTTCTCGGCTTCGTTCACGCGCACGTCCCCGACACGCGCGGGTGCCAGGGCGCGCGACACGAACACGGCCGGGTCCGAGGACCACGGCACGATGTCGATGCGCTCGCCGCCCAGCTCGCGGACGATGCTCTGCACGCGCGAGCCCTTGAGGCCCACGCACGAGCCCACGGCGTCCACCCGCGGGTCCGTCGAGAACACGGAGATCTTCGAGCGCGCGCCGGCCTCGCGGGCCACTGCCTTCACCTCGACGATGCTCTCGGCGATCTCGGGGACCTCGCTCTCGAACAGGCGGCGCAGGAAGTCGGGGTGCGTACGCGACAGGATGACCTGCGGGCCCTTGGCGGAGCGGTCCACGGTGAGCACGACGGCGCGCACGTAGTCGTTCTGGCGGTGGTAGCTGCGCGGGATCTGCTCGCGCGCCGGCAGCATGCCCTCGGAGAAGTCGAGCTTCACGATGACGTTGCCGCGATCGACCTGCTGAACGACTCCGCGCACGAGCGTGCCGACCTTGTCGGAGTACTCCTTGAACACCTTGTCACGCTCGGCCTCGCGCACGCGCTGGATGAGCACCTGCTTGGCGGTCTGGATGGCGTTGCGGCCGAACTCGGCGATGCTCAGGGGGATCAGGATGACGTCGCCGACCTGCGCGCCGGGCTTGTGGGCGCGCGCCTTCTCGACGGTCCACTGGAACGCCGGGTCTTCGACCGTCTCGACGACGGTGAAGCGCAGGGCGCACTCGAGGCCGCCGGTCTTGTCGTTGAAGCGCACCTCGACATCCGCGGTGGCGCCATGCTTCTTGCGCACCGCGCTCGCCAAGCCGGCCTCGAGCGTCTCGACCAGCATCTGCCGGTCCACGCTTTTCTCGCGCGTGATCTGGCTCAGCGCGTCCAGGATCTCGTTGTTCATCGTACCCCTCCCCGCGGCGGCTTCCCGGGTGTGCGCGCCTTCGCTTGGCGCAGCCCCGCCCAAGGGTCGACCACCAGGCGGGCCGATTTCACCTCGGCCCACTCGAACCACTGCTCTTCGCCTTCGTCCGTGCGTACGCCTGCGCGCCCATCCACCGGACCGAGCAGCTCGCCTTCCCAGCGGCGCCGGCCGTCGCGTGCTTCATGGGTCTGCATCTGGATCCGCTGCCCGGAGAACCGCTGGACATGCTCCAGGGTTCGGACCGGTCGTTCGAGCCCGGGCGAGCTCACCTCGAGGTGATATCGCCCCGGCACGATCTGGTTCATGTCCATGGCGTCTGCCAGCCGGCGGCTGAATCTTGCGCAATCATCGATGGAGACGCCGCCCGGTTTGTCCAGGTAGACGCGGACGATCCGGTGGTGCCCCAGGGACGCTTGTTCGATGTCCACCAACTCGAAACCCAGCTCATCCGCCAGGGGTACGGCGAGCTGGCGAACCTCTTCTCGGACTTCCACTTTGGCTCCCGCGCAGACAAAAAACGGAGTGGTCGCACCTGCCCCACTCCTGCCCGACAACGTACTCCACGGCCCCCCGCTCGGCAAGCTCTCGAAGCCCGTGCGGGCATGAACTTTGCGGTACCTGTACGTCCGCGTCGCAACGCAATGTGGGCCTCAGACCGGGGGGGCGCGCGCGTCAGGTTCGGCCAGAGGCCCGCCCGAGGGCCGAACCCGGTGTTCCATCCCAGCGGCATCGGGGAGTCGAGCTGGGGTGGCAGGGGCACCGCGAAAGTGGACAGTCGCGAGCAGCCGATTGCCCAGGGATGGGCAATCGGCGTCCGCGAGCGTCAGCGAAGGGCCGGGCAGGAGGCCCGGCCCGAGCGTTGGCCACTTTCGCGGTGCCCCTGCCGCCCCCGCGACGCAGACGAGGCCGCGTCCGTTCGCCACTTTCGCGGTGCCCCTGCCACCCCCGCGACGCAGACGAGACCGCGTGCGTCCGCCACTTTCGCGGTGCCCCTGCCACCCCCGCGACGCAGACGAGACCGCGTGCGTCCGCCACTTTCGCGGTGCCACCGCCACCCCCGCGACGCAGACGACGCCGCGAACTTACGGCTTGGCCAGCGCGCTCTTGTACACGATCCAGGCCGCCACGCGCGCCACCTCCGCCAGGCTCTCCGCCGAGACCTGCTCGGGAGTGTCCGCCGTCGTGTGCCAGTGCGCGTAGTCGAAGTCGATCAGGTCCACCGCCGGCAGCCCCGCATCGAGGAGCGGCACGTGATCGTCGATCAGCGTGTGTCGCACGCCCTCGTGGAAGTGGCTCGCGCGCACCGCGCGGGCCGCTTCGTGGACCACGTCCACCAGGTTCGTCGCGCGTGAGACCGAGACGCCCTCGTCCCAGATCCCGAGGTCGCGGTCGCCCACCATGTCGAACACGAATCCCGCCACCGGTCGCGCGGCGTCTCCCCGGGGCGGCAGGCGGCGTGCGTAACCCTTGCTGCCACGGCAGTAGTCGTCCGGCGCCTCGGGCCTGCCGAGGTCCTCGCCGTCCAGGAACACCAGGTCCACCCCCACCGCGGGCGCACGCACGTGCAGCAGCTCGGCGACCTCGAGCAGCACCGCCACGCCCGAGCCCCCGTCGTTCGCGCCCGGCACCGGCTCGCCGCGCCGCGAGAGCTCCGGGTCCATGTCGCTCCACGGCCGCGAGTCATAGTGCGCGAACAGCGCGATGCGCCGTCCCTGCCCGGGGCCGAAGTGCGCGATCAGGTTCTCCAGCGGCCACGCCTGGCCGGCGACCGTGTCGGCGAATGCCTGGCGCTCGACGCGGGCGCCCAGGCGCTCCAGCTCGGCAGCGAGCCACGCGCGCATCGCGGCATGTCCGGGTGTGCCCGGGATCCGGGGGCCGAAGTCCACCTGTTGTCGTACGCGCGCCAGCGCGCGCGCGCCATCAGGCCCCGCCGGTTCGCTGCACGATGCAGCGAGCAGCAGCGGCAGCAGCAGCGGGGCCAGCCAGCGGGCGGGCCGCATCAGAAGCGGAACTGCCCGCGCAGCTCCACGCGCACGCTGCGGCGGATGATGCCGTTCGTCTCGCGGAAGTGGCTGAAGCCGAGCGCCAGGTCACCCGTGACGTTCGTGCTGAAGCCGTAGCTGCCGGTGCCGTTCATGCTGAGCCGGGTGCGATCCACGGGATTCGCGAGCTTCTCCTCTCCGGCCACCTTCACACCGCCCTTCTGCCTCGAGTACACGGACGTGAGCGACAGGCTGACATTCTTGCGGATCGTCGTCTCCTTGCCCAGCACGGTCACCTTCTGCCCCTGTGAGTACGAGCGTGTCAGGCTGAAGTTGACGTCGGTGGTCTGGTCGGTGGCCTTCGAGTTGCCGAGCTGGAACTGCTCGCGCTCGGTGCTGCGCCGCTCCAGCCGCAGGTCGGCGTCGGTGCCGTTCTTGAACCGCCCGCGGATCGAGAACAGCGGACGGAAGTCGTCGCTGCGCGACGTGCCCGTGCGCGTGTGGCGCGAGTTCTGGTAGTCCTCGGACGTACTGCGCGCGTAGGCAGTGCGGAACTGCGGGTTGTCGAAGATCCGCGTGATCCCGATGATGTTCGCGATGCGGCCGTACTGCACCTCGAAGTCGGGGAAGCGCAGGTCGCGGAACCGGCTCTTGGTGCCGTTCAGGTTGTTGGTGCGCTCGCCGTAGCTCGCGCGGACCTGGACCGTGCTGCCGAACGCGATCGGGACCGTCGTGCGCGCGTTCGTGCGCCAGTCCACGCCGTTGGACGACACGTTGCCCGGCTCGGCGAACACACGCGCCTGGTCGAAGCCGGGATTCTCCGCGAGGCCGAGCAGGTACATCGGACTCGCAGTACCGGTCAGTCGCGAGTACGTCGAGTTGCGGCCGACACGGCCGTCCGTGCTCACCGGGCCGATGCGCGACAGCAGCTGCCGCCATGGCAGCAGGTTCCGGCGCGGCTTCTTCGACGCCGCACCCGAGTCCGGCTTCGGCGGCGGCGGGGCGACGGTCATCCCGGTGACGGTCAGGCGGTCGAACGGGAGATCCCAGTTCACGCTCAGCTCCTGACCGTTCGCGATGCTGCGTGCGGCCAGGTCGGGCGATTGCGTGTCGTTGGTCTGGTTGTAGCTGGACGACCAGCCGAAGGACGGCTTGAGGAACGGGTGCGGATTGAGCGCGAGGTGCGAGGCGAACGACTGCCGCCAGCTCGTCAGCCGGCCCATGTTCAAGCCGCCGAGTTTCTCCTGGCGCACGCCTTCGAGCGCCAGGTTGCGGTTGCCCTCGATGTGGTGGCTCAGCATGTCCACCGGCCGTGTGTCCATGCCGAAGCTGAGGCCGGTCGCGCGACCGTTCTGGCTGCTGGAGGGGCGCAGGCTGTCGGTGCCGAACACGCGCGTGAAGGCCTCGGTCTGGGTGTTGGTGGTGTTGTACGCCCAGTAGAAGCGCTCCGGCAGCGGGAACAGCTGTGCCCTGGTCAGCGGCAGCGGGATCGGCATGAGCTGCCGCAGCGCGACGTTGTAGTTCACGCCCATCGTGGTCGTGCTCGAGTTGGCCACCGACGTGGGGCTCTGCGACTCGGTCGTGGCACGGCCACCGCTCGCCGTGATGCCGCCCAGCGTGTAGCGCAGGAGCGGATTCGAGCGCTCGCTCCACATCCGGGAGTAGCTCGTCGACAGCACGCGCGACGTGCTGCGCGTCTCGCTCGCCTCGGCCAGCGCGCCGGTGCGGATGATATCGTCGCCGGCGGTGAACCGCGGCTTCAGCGAGGTCTGGTTCTGGGAGAACGACACCGGCAGCACGATGCCGGTGCCCTCGAAGAACCGGTGCGGTTCGAGCCGGGCGCTGACGTTGAGCGTCGAGTTGGCGTTGCCACTGCCGCGCGTCTCGCCCACCGACAGGAAGTCCGCATCGCGCGAGTTCCAGGCCACGTTGTAGTCCAGGAGATTCGCCACCTTGCCGCTCACGAGCAGGCGGTTCGCGATGCCGATGTCCTTGGCCACGTCGGTGGCGCGCAACTCGTCGAACCACAGCCGGCCCGTGTAGCGCCGGTTGCTCGACTCGTTCGACAGCCCGACCGAGACGCGGAGCAGTCGCGTGAAACTGGGCCGCCCGCGCAGGATGAGCGAGTCCCCACTGGGAAGCGTGGTCCGGTAGAGGATCGGGTCGCGCACCGGGAAGTCCGGCCTGAGCTTCACCGCCGAGAGTTCCTCGAGCTTCGGAACGATCTCTTCCCAGAGGGTGTTCGGCGGCGTGCCGGGAGCCGGTAGCGGAGCCGGTCTCGGCACGCGACGCTTGATTTCGTAGTAGTTCTGGCCCTTGTCATCCGAGGCGAAGCGGACGAAATAGAACAGCGAATCCTGATCCGGATCGTAGTCGCCGGCAGGCAGCCCGGCGAGGTCGAACTTCTTCACGTCGAAGGCGGAGGTGAACCAATTCAGCGCGCCGTAACGGCTGTAGTTCTCGGGGATCGAGAACGGCTTGTAAGCCTCGAGCGTGTCCGCGGGAGACAGCTCGGTGAACTCCAGGGCGAGCGACTGCTCGCGGCGCTGGTACGACTCGCTGCCGTTGCGCGTGTCACCGGGGTCGAAGGGTGGCTTGTAGATGTCGGCGTCGTCCACCGTGTTGACCGCGTTCAGCGTCAGCTCCGTGGCCAGGGTGTCGCGTTGCCGCGGCGTCAGGTCGGTGGCGAGCCAGCGGCTGCCCACGATGTCGAAGCCGCCCAGCATGAGCATGGGCCGCTGATTGGCCGCCGTGGTGCGCTCGTCGGTGGTCAGGCCCTCCACCCACACGCGCACGTGCTGGGCGATGGTGAGGTCGGGGAAGCCGAACTGCACCCGCAGGCTGTCGTTGAGCGGGATGCGGTAGCGCCGCCAGCCATTGCGAGTGGGGTCCACGCCCGGTTCGTTCGGGAAATCGCGGAGCACGTCGGTCACCAGGTAGCGGTAGCTGCGGCTCGAATCGGCGAGATCGATCGTGTACTGGAAGTAGGCTTCGGTGAAGTCCCGCTGGTCGTTGAGGTTCATGTCCTCGGTGTCGGGAATCGGGTACGCGTCCTTGCTCCGCTCCGTGCCGTTGAAGGAGCCGTTGGAGGACGTGTAGCGGCGCGGGTCCATCGCGGACGCGAAGTCGTTGCTCACGCCGACCCAGTTGTCACCCTCGGGATCGGAGCCGGACGCCGTCACCAGGTCGGCTAGCGTCAGCGTGCCGGTGCCATTGTTGTACAGGGCCTTCTCTGCCGTGTCGTCCAAGCCGTCGATGCCGGTGTCCTCCGATTTCTCGCCGATCACAGTCAACTGGCCGTCGGGTGTGCCTTGCTCCTCGGTGTCGATGCGGGCGTTCGGCGGCCGATTCGGCGCGCGCATCTGGTCCTCGCTCACGCGGCCCACGTCGATGTGGAGCCGAGTGCCCGAGCCGGGAGTGCGATTGCCGCGGATGCGCGGCGCGGGGCTGTTGGGGTCGTGGTGGTCGTTCCAGTCGTTCACCCACAGCTCGATGAACTGCGAGCGAGACAGGTCGATGCCGACGTTGTCCAGGTTGTACGTGAGCCCGATCCACAGCGAGTCGCCCGGCGCGTAGCCAGGCGTGAGGATCGGATCCGGCGTCTTCGGGACCGAGATGGCCAGCACGTTGCGCACGTTGTTGGCTCCCTGCCCCGTGGTGAGCTTGGGGCGCAGGTCCTTTTCCTTGATCATCTCCTCGTCGGACTGGTTGTTCTGGTTGTTGAGGGGCACGTACCAATGGACCTCGGCGTTCGATTGCTTCGCGAGGTCGAGGAAGCTCACCGAGGACAGCGCATTGCCGTTCACCACGCTGAGCGCACGCCGCGGCACGCTCGACCAGCGCCAGCGATCCGGTGTGAGGGACAGCGACACCGCGTCGCGCGCACCTTCCATGTCGTCCACGAACACCTCGTTTCGCGTGTTCGGGTTCGGGAACGACATTCCAACCTCGGCCTGCACGTTGAATTCGGACGGCGTGGTCGTGCGCACGCCCGGCAAGCGGTCCACGAGCCGAGTCAGGAAGAACGGCTTCATGCGCCACTCGCCGTTCAGGTCGGTGATCCAGGTGCGCGAAGGCTCCTCGCCCAGGCGCGGGCGCAGGTCCTGTGCGCCCTTGCTCTCGTACAGGAACGCGCCGCCGAGGCTGCGGTCGCGCCCCTCGAGCCGGAACGCGCTGCCGATCAGCGTCTTGCTCGCCTGCGCGAACAGCGGGGCGTACGAGTAGTCGATGGACAGCTGGTCCGTGGGGCCCAGCTGGCGCTTGAGCGTGATGCGGCCGAGGTCGTAGTCCACCGAGTAGTCGCGATCCTTGACCCAGCGCTCGCCGTTCACGACGACGGCTTCGGAGTTGTCGAGGATGTTGCCGCGGCCCAGCGTGATGTCGCTGCCGCCCGTGCGGGCGGCGGCGAACTCGGCCACGAAGTACCATTGCGCGTCGTTGGTGCGCGGATTGTAGAGGTCGTACACCTTGGGATTCGGGGTGTTGAGCGCGCCGGCAGGCGCATCCATGCGCAATCGGCGGCTGAGCCGAGTGTCGATGAACTGGTCGAACGGGCGCGCCGCGACGCCCGTGAGCCGCGGCGCGAAGGGACGCACGTCGGGCAGGAACAGCGTGCCGTTCGTGTAGTCCACCCAGCCTCGCGTCTGCGAGTTGAAGCCGATGTCGTCCACGACGCCGTCGGTCCCGCGCCGCGCCTGCTGGGTCTGCTCGTCCCAACCATCCAAGCCCACCGCTTCGATGAACGGGAGACCGCCCACATCGGAGATCGGGGGCTCTTCCTGGCCGGCCTGCAGTGACAGCTTGAAGGTCTTGGGGTCGAGGCCGAATCCGCCCAGGTAGTAGACGTTCTTGAGCTCCAACTCGCGCACCTGCGCGAACACAGCGGTGCTGTCGAAGTTGATCCCGTCCGACGTCGGTGTCTGGTCGCGCCGCGGCACGCGCAGCAGCTTCATCAAGATCGCGGCCGAGTCGGGACCCGAGGTGGCGAGGATGCGGCCACCGACCTCGAACGGCGTACCGAGCTGGTGCCCGGGTCCGACCACCGGCGTGGCCTTGTACGTGACGGCGAGCGTCATGTTGCTCTGCACCGGGATCGGCTGGCGCAAACGGATGACCTTGAACAGCGTGTCATTGAACGCATACATGTCGTTCAAGACCTCGAACTCCTTGTCCGCCCCCTTGTTCAGGATCTTGAAGTCGCCTGCCACCACCACCGTGTCGGAGGCGGCGAAGCCCGGCAGGCCCATGACGTGATCCGGGTCGATGTAGGCGCGGCCCGGCTGGGTCTCGCCCAGGTTGTTGCTCGACAGACCGTCATCGAGGTACAGGCGGATCGAGCCCTCGTCCACGTCGTAGACCGAGCCGAACGCCGGGTCGTAGAGCAGGAAGTACTGACCCTTCACCCAGTCGAGGTCGGTGAACTTGAACGTGGAGCGTGACCCTCCGCCGGTGTAGACGGCGCGCTCGCTGCGTCCTTCTTGCTTGCTGGCCAGGGCGGTCACGTCCAGTGCGGCGACGCGTGCCGCCATCTTGATGCCGAACAGGCCCTCGTTCTTGCCGCTGTAGGAGACGTACTGCGTGCCGGGCAGCGTCAGGTTCGTGTTGCCCAGGTCGAGCGCCTGCATGAAGTCGTCTTCGTCGCCGCGGTAGTTGATGGCGATGCGGTTCGCGAGCGGCACCTGGTTGGCCGAGTTCTGCAGCAGGTTCACCTTGATGCGGTCCGAGAGCTGGCCTTCGAGGCGGATGTCCAGGTCCTGCTGCAGGTCGAGCGATGGGAACAGGCTCTGCTTCTGGCCGGTCACGAACTGGGCATTGGTCCAGTTGCTCGTGCCCGAGATCCGGATGCTCTCCGAGCCCGAGACGTTCAGTGCCGGGCCGCCCGGACCGAGGATGCTCGCCAGCCGCTGCGGCAGCTTGACCGGGATCGGAAGCGACAGGCCCGAGCGCTGGATCGGCGTGTCGCGCCCGAGCGAGTTGATGTTGCGGCGGGCGTTCTCGGCCCACTTCTCCCGGAACGTCATGGCGGACTGCTCGATGGTGAACTGGTCGAGCGGCCGGCGGTAGCTCTGCCCCAGCGTGACCTCACCGACCTCGACCACGCTCCGGTAGATGCCGGTGACGGGGTCCACGCTCACCCGGAGCCGGCGGGGGTCGAAGCCGGGCTGGAGCTTGATCGGCCCCATCTCCGGGCCCAGGGGGGACATCCCGGGCAGCACGGACTGCCGCTCGAGCGCCAGGCGCCAAGACGGCTTCCAGGGGATCGGGAGGGTGTCCGCGGCGACGGCCTCGGCCTTGGCCCGGTTGAACTCCTTGCTCGCGGGCATCGGCACCGAGCTGAGCCCCGGCAAGCCCGAGACCGCTGCGAGGAACGCGATGGCGGGCAGGGTCAGTGAACCTGTCATGGATTCCTGGGGCCGCGCTTCCGGGGAACCGGGGAAGAGCGCGCCACCGTATCAGCCGACCGGGAGCCGGTCAAAGCCTTGCCACTGCGCAAGGTGCCCGTTCTGCCGGGCGTGGGGTAGTCTGCGGCACCGTGCGCATCCTCCCTATATACATCCTTCGGCAGCACCTGGTTCCCTTCCTTCTCGGATTCGGGGTGGTCACGTTCATCTTCGAGATGGACGTCCTGTTCGACTACCTGGACCTGATCATCAACCGGGGGGTGCCGGCCCTGGCCGTTCTGCAATTGTTCGGCCTGTCCCTGGGCTTCGTGGTGGCCCTGTCGGTGCCGTGCGCGGTGCTGGTGGCGACCTTGATGACCTTTGGGCGCCTGAGCCAGGACAACGAGATCACCGCGCTGCGAGCGAGCGGAGTGCACATCTTCCGCGTCCTGCTGCCGCCCGCCACCGCGGCGGGCCTGCTCGCCGTAGGGCTCACGCTGTTCAACAATTACGTCTATCCCGACGCGAACCACGCGTTCGCGAGCCTGCTGGTGGATATCGGCAGGATGCGGCCCACGGTGAAGCTCCAGGAGGGCGTGTTCATCACGGATTTCCCGGGCTATAACCTTCTGGTCCAGTCCGTGAACGGCGTTACCAACGAGATGCGCGGCGTTACCATCTACCAACTGCACGCCGGGGGCCCTCCCACGACGATCCTGGCCAAAAAAGGCTACCTCACCTACACCCCCGACGGTCACACGGCCGTTCTCGAACTGGAGGACGGCGAGATCCACGAGATCCCGGCCGGCGAGACCGGCGTGAACCGCTACCACCGGCTCCAGTTCCGGAAGCACACCATCAACATGAAGGGCGCCGGCGGCCTGCTCGAGCGCAGCGTGCGCAGCGCACGCGGCGACCGCGAGAAGAGCGCCGCGTCGCTGATCGAAGAGCGCTCGCAGGTCGTCGAACAGTACGCTCAGTCGCTCGAGCGCAACCGCCAGCAATTCCTGGCCATGGGCGCGAGCGAGGCCGATCTCGCCGCACTCGCGCCCGAGCGCGAGCCGTGGGGCACGCGCTGGCGCCTGATGTGGTCGGGGCTGCTGCATCGCCGCAGCGCGCTCGAGGAACTCTCGGCGCGCGATCCGCGCTTCGAGATGAACGCGAACCTGTGGACGCTCGAACGCCGTGCACTGCAGCGCCGCAGCGCCGGACTGTCGGTGGAGATCCACAAGAAGTTCGCGCTGCCGATGGCGTGCGTGGTGTTCGTCCTGATCGGCGCGCCCATCGGCATGCGCGTGAAGCGCGCGGGACCGGCGGTGGCCTTCGTGTCCATCGGCTTCTTCCTGTTCTACTACGTGTGCCTGATCGGCGGCGAGGAGCTGGCGAACCGGCTCATCTTGCCCGCGTGGCTGGCGATGTGGCTCGCGAACCTGGTGCTCGGCACGCTCGGGCTGGACCTGACCGCGCGCGCCTGCGACATCCCGATGCCCTGGCACCGTTGGAGCCGCAAGCAGGATGCGGTCGCCGAGGGCACTCGATGAGGATCCTCGACCGCTACCTGTTGCGGGAGTTCCTCGGATACCTCGTGCTGGGGCTGCTCGGGTTCATCGTCATCTTCATCGTCGTGGACCTGATCGAGAAGATGGACGTGTTCCTGGACCACCGCGCGCCGGGGCTGCTGGTGGCGCAGTACTTCCTGAACCTGGCGCCCGACGTGGTCGTCAAGATGCTGCCGGTCTCGCTGCTGCTGGCCACGTTCCTGGCGCTGGGCCAGCTCAACAAGTTCGGCGAGCTGACCGCCATGCGGGCGGGCGGGCTGTCGCTGGTGCGCATCCTCGCGCCGGTGCTGGGCGTCGCGATCGCCTGCGTGCTGGTGTCGCTGCTGATCGGCGAGTTCGTGGTGCCGGCCGCGACGCGGGCGCGACAGCAGATCTTCGAGGAGCGCATCCAGCACCTGCAGCGCGCCGTCCCGAGCGAGCGCGCCGACGTCACCTACCTGGGCCGCGACGGCCGGATCTGGCTGGTGGGGCTCTATCTCGTGCACGAGCAGCGCATGCACGAGGTCTCATTGCAAGAGTTCAAGACCGGCGTGCTGATGCGGCGGATCGACGCGGCCGAGGCGAGCTGGGACGGCCAGCGCTGGGTGTTCGTCTCCGGCTACGTGCGGCGCTTCGCGCAGGGGCAGGAACAGGCCGAGGGCTTCCAGCGCATGGCGGTGAGCGGCCTGGGCGAGCGCCCCGAGGACTTCGCCAAGCAGGGCCACAAGCCGGAGGAGATGGACTGGTTCGAGCTGCGCAATTACGTCGAGCGGCTGCGCGCGAGCGGGGCACGTGTGGAGAACTACCTCGTGGACCTGCACTTGAAGCTGGCGTTCCCGCTGATCTGCGTGATCGTGGTGATGATCGGCGCCGCGCTGGCCACCCGGCTCCGCATGCAGGGGGCGGCCCTGGGCTTCGGGCTGTCGGTGGCGATCTCGTTCTTCTACTACGGCATCCTGCGCGCGGGGCAAGCGCTGGGCCACAACGGCGCGCTGCCACCTTACGTCGCCGCGTGGGGCGCCGACGTGCTGTTCGGTGCGGTCGCGGTGGTGATGCTGGCGCAGGCGCAACGTCGGTAGTTCTGCTCCCTCGTCTGCGTCGCGGGGGTGTCAGGGGCATCGCGAAAGTGGCCAACGCTCGGGCTGGCCTTCCTGGCCAGCCCTCCCTGACGCTCGCGGACGGCTTCCGGCCATCCCTGGCCTCCAGCCTGCTCGCGACTGTCCACTTTCGCGATGCCCCTGACACCCCCGCTCGACTCCCCGATGGCGCTGGGATGGAACACCCGTGCACCGGGGCGCTCGCTACCAGCTTGCGGGTGAGTCCAGCGCGTCCAATGTCGCGCAGTACCGCACGTCGGCGGCGAATGCGGGCCCGAGGCTCGTCAGCCAGCGTGCGTGCTCCGCTCGCTCCACGAGCGAGCGGACCTCGTCGGCGGAGTGGCAGGCAAGCTTCGCCGCGTGATGAGCCTCGAGATTCGCGAGAGTGCCGCCCCGGTCGACGAGCCGCTGGGCGAGCGTGCCGGCGCAGGCCGTGTCCTCGATCGCGGGGCGGCCCTCCTTGCCCGCGCACACCAGCCACACGTCGCGCTCGGCCGCCAGCGCCTCGACGCTCGCCGTCAGGTTCGCGAAGCTCGCGAGCAGCCGCCGGCGGCAGTGGCTCGCGATCAGCATGGCGATGCTGCCGTTCGTGCTCGCGAACGCCAGCGTGCGGCCGCCCACGCGCTCGGGCGTGTACTCGAACGGGGAGTTCCCCAGATCGAAGCCCTCGACGATGCGCCCATCGCGCTCCCCGCAGGCCAGCGTGCCCGGAGTCGCGTCACGGTATGCCAGCGCTTCGAGCGTCGAGGCGAACGGCTCGACTCGAGCCGCACCGTGGCCCAGCGCCACCGCGAGCGTCGTGGTGGCGCGCAGGACGTCCACGGCCACGGCGCACGCTGCGGTTGGCAGCGAGCCCGGCGTGGGTGGCACCAGTGCCACGCGCACGCGCGCACCGCTCACGGCGCGCTGGGTGCGGTCGGGGCGGCGGGAGCGACGCGGTCCTTGAGCAGTTCCTCGACGAATCGCGTGCTCAGGTCGCCGGCGCGGAACTTGTCCGTGGCCAGCGCCAGCCGGTGGAACGGGATCGTGGTCTTCACGCCCTCCACGATCATCTCCTCCAGCGCGATCTCCATGCGCCGGATGGCCTCGGCGCGGTCCTTCCCGTAGGCGATCAGCTTGCCGATCATCGAATCGTAATACGGCGGGATCACGTAGCCGGCGTAGACGTGGCTGTCCACGCGCAGGCCCGGGCCCCCGGGCTTGTACCAGTACGTCACCTTGCCCGGGCTGGGCCGGAAGCCGTGCTCGAAGTCCTCGGCGTTGATGCGGCACTCGATGGCGTGACCGCGCCACTGCACGTCCTGTTGGCGGAACGTCATCGGCTCGCCCGCGGCCACGAGGATCTGCTCCTTCACCAGGTCGATACCGGTGACCTCCTCGGTCACCGGGTGCTCCACCTGGATGCGTGTGTTCATCTCCATGAAGTAGAACGAGCCGTCCTCGTCATAGAGGAACTCCATGGTGCCGGCGTTCCGGTAGCCGATCGAGGCCGCGCCGCGCGCGGCCAGCTCGCCCATCTGCACGCGCTGGGCGGGCGTCAGCACCGAACTGGGGGCTTCCTCGATGAGCTTCTGGTGATTGCGCTGCACCGAGCACTCGCGCTCACCCAGGTGCACGACGCTGCCCTTCCCGTCGCCGAACAGCTGGATCTCGATGTGGCGCGGCTTGGTGATGTACTTCTCGAGGTAGACGGCGTTGTTGTTGAACGCCGCCCCTGCCTCGGCCTGCGCGATGCCGAAGCCGAGCCGCAGCGTCTTCTCGTCCCACGCGATGCGCATGCCGCGCCCGCCGCCGCCGGCCGATGCCTTGACGATGACCGGGAACCCGATCTCGCGCGCGATGCCCACGGCCTCTTCGATGTCGGTGAGGATGCCGTCGCTGCCCGGCACCATGGGCAGGCCGGCCGCCTTCATCGTGCGCTTGGCCTCGGCCTTGTCGCCCATGCGCCGGATCATCTCGGGGCTGGGGCCGATGAACGTGAATCCGCACGATTCGCTCACCTCGACGAAGTGCGCGTTCTCGCTCAGGAACCCATAGCCGGGGTGGATGGCGTCGGCGCCCGTGACCTCGGCTGCGGCGATCAGCCGCGCGATGTGGTTGTACGACTGCGCCGGCATCGGGGGACCGATGCATACCGACTCGTCGGCCAGCCGCACGTGCAGGCTGTCCCGGTCGGCCTGGCTGAACACGGCCACGGTGGCGATGTCGAGTTCACGGCAGGCGCGGATGACGCGCAGCGCGATCTCGCCGCGATTGGCGATGAGGACCTTCTTGAACATGTGGACGCGCCCCTACTCGCGCGACATCCAATCGCCCTTCGGTCCGCTCCCCGGGTGTCCCGCGTGCCCGCCGGGCGGTGTCGCACCTGCGGCGCTCTCGTCGGCTGCGGCGTCCACCGCCTGCCACTGGCGATCCGAGGTCGAGGCGAAGCCCTTGAGCTTGAGGGACAGCTCGTTCGGGTTGTTGCAGTTGCGCAGCGCCTCTTCCTCCGTGATCAGCCCCTCGCGCAGCAGCGCCAGCACGGACTGATCGAACGTCTGCATGCCGTACTGCGTCACGCCCTCGGACACCAGCGTGTGCAGCAGCGGGATCTTCTCCTGTTCGAGGATGTACTCGCGCACGGTCGGCGTGGTGATCATGACCTCGACTGCTGGGATGCGGCCCGCGCCATCGCGCCGCGGGATCAGGCGCTGGGACACCACGGCACGCAGGTTCGCGGACAGGCCCATGCGGATCTCGTCATGCTGGTGCGGCGGGTAGAACGAGATGATGCGCTGGATGCTCTGGACCACGTCGGTGGTGTGAAGTGTGCTCATGACCAGGTGGCCGGTGTCGGCCGCCATGAGCGCCGTGGACATGGTCTCGAGGTTGCGGATCTCACCCACGAGGATGATGTCGGGGTCCTGGCGCAGCACGTAGCGCAGGCCGTCCTGGAACGACGCGGTGTCGAGCCCGACCTCGCGCTGGTGGATGAACGACAGCCGGTCGCGGTGCAGGAACTCGATCGGGTCCTCGACCGTGATGATGTTGCGCGTGGTCGTGCGGTTGATCGTGTCCACCATGGCGGCGAGCGTCGTGGACTTGCCCGAGCCAGTGCGCCCGGTGACGAGGATCAAGCCGCGCGGCGAGAACGCCAGGTCGCGGATCACCGGCGGCAGCCCGAGATCCTCGAGCGTGGGCACCTCGACCGGGACGTGGCGCAGTGCCAGCGCCGGCGTGCCGCGCTGCATGAAGATGTTGGCGCGGAAGCGCGCCAGCCCCGAGACGCCGAACGCGAAGTCGATCTCGTGGTGGCTGGCGAAGTGCGCGCGCTGCTCCTCGTTGAGCATCTGCTGGTAGACCTCGCGCAGCTCCTGCGAGGTGGGCGCCGGCTCATCCAGCGTGTACAGCACTCCGTCCACGCGAACGACCGGCGGCGTGCCTGCCTTGAGGTGCAAGTCGCTCGCGCGGGCGGCGATCATCTTCTCGAGCACGGTGCGGATGTTCATGACGCCCTCTCCCCTGGGACCGTGTCGCCGCTCGGACTGTCCGCGCGGCTCGGGTCCCGGCCGGACTTCCCTGTCAGAGCGGCTCCACCAGGAACAGTTTCTGTCCGAACTCCACCGGCTGTGCGTTCTCGACGAGGATCCGCACCACACGGCCCTTGGTCTCGGCCTCGATCTCGTTCATCAGCTTCATCGCTTCGATGATGCACACGGTCTGGCCCACTTCGATCACGTCCCCCAGCTCGACGAACGGATCCGCGTCCGGTGCCGGCGAGCGATAAAACGTGCCCACCATCGGCGAGACCAGCGCCTTCAAGTGAGTGTCGGGATCGGCGGGCGGCTTGGCCTCTGCGGCCGGCGCGGCCGGCGGCGGCGCGGCGGCGCCCGGCGCGGCCGCGGCCCTGGCGGCCGGCGCGCTCACCCAGGTGCCGCCCCCGGCGGGATTCGCAGAGATGCGCACCGAGCGCCCGCCCGAGTTCAACTCGATCTCGCCGATACCCGTCTTCTGCACGAGCCGGATCAGGTGACGCAACTCGGCGAGGTCGAAGCCGGCAGCACCCGCACCCGGCGGCACGGCCTTGAGCGCCGTCGGCGCCTTGGGCGCGACCTTCACGGCCACCTTGGGAGCCTTGCGGGCTTCACGCGCGCGGGCCATGAGCCTCCAGTCGCGCGACCAGGCCGCGCAGGGCGAGCAGGTAGCTGTCGGCGCCGAACCCCGACACGGTCGCGGCGGCGACGCCGGCGACCAGCGAAGTGTGGCGGAATGCCTCACGCGAGTGCGGGTTCGACAAGTGCACCTCGACCGTCGGGAGGCCCGCGCCTGCGATCGCGTCGCGTAACGCGACGCTCGTGTGCGTGAGGCCGCCCGGATTGAAGACCACTCCGTCACAGCGACCGCGCGCCTGGTACAGCGAGTCGATGAGGACCCCCTCGTGCGCGCTCTGGAGGAACTCGACTTCGCAACCGAGTTCACTCGCGAGCGAACGCAGGCGGGTCTCCACCTCGTCCAGCGTCACGCGGCCATAGATCTCCGGCTCGCGCGTGCCGAGCGCCTGGAGGTTGGGGCCGTGCATGATGAGGAAGCGTGGCATCGGGTCCGCCCTCAGGCACGTGCCGTGCGCGCGCCCACCCTGGCCAGCGCGGCACGCACGAGTCGGGACTCTACAGCGCGCGGCACGCTAGCATCGCCTATGCGGGAGGTCAACACCCAGCGCGACAACCCCTTCGCGCGTTTCTTGTCCTGGCGCATGGCGCTCAGCAGCCGCTCCATGCCGAGCGGGGGCATGCGGACGGGAAGTCGAAGGTGGTCGAGCGCCGCCTCGAGCCTGACGTGGGACTCGGGGGCGAGCCCGGCGCGCTCTACCGAGAGCCAGGCCGCCGCCCGCATCCCGACGGCGACCGCCTCTCCGTGCAGCAGTTGCCGGTACCCCAACACCGCCTCGATCGCGTGCCCGAGCGTGTGCCCGAAGTTGAGCGCCGCTCTCCCGCCGCCCTCCCGCTCGCGCTCGTCGGCCTGCACGACGCGGGCCTTGGCCGCCACCGAGCGCGCGACCGCACCGGCCAGCGTGGCGAGCTCGCCGCGGTCCAGCTCGTCGAGTCGCGGCTCGAGCCAGCGCCAGAGCGACGCGTCCACGGCGAAGCCGGTCTTCACCACCTCGGCCAGGCCGTTGCGCCGGTGGCGTGCCGGCAGCGTGGCCAGGGTGTCGGGATCGGCGAGCACGCCCGCGGGCTGGTGGAACGCCCCGACGAGGTTCTTGCCGGCGGGCAGGTCCACCGCGGTCTTGCCCCCCACGCTCGCGTCCACCTGCGCCAGCAACGTCGTGGGCACGGCCAGCCACGGCACCCCCCGCAGCCAGCTCGCGGCCGCGAAGCCCGCAAGGTCCCCGGTCACGCCACCGCCCAGGGCGACCACGGCGCCGTCGCGAGCCAGGCCGATGCGGGAGAACGCCTCCCAGACCGCCTCGAGCACCGCCGGCCGCTTGGCCGCCTCGCCCGCGGGCAGCTCGACCTGGTCCACGGCGAAACCGGCCCGTGCGAGCGAGCGGAGCGCGGTCGCGGCGTAGAGCCGGCCGACGCGCGCGTCGCTCACCAGCACGACATGGCGCGCCGTGAGCGTGCCGCGCGCGAACGCGCCGAGTCTCGCCAGCGATCCGCGTGCGATGCGCACGCGCGAACGCACCGGGGCTGCGGCGAACTCGAGGCTCAGGTCGCGGCTCACGGCCGCAGCATACACGAGCGCTATGGTGCGCGGCGCTCAGCGACCGGTGGTGTCGGCGAGTCCGTTCTGCTCGCGCATCGAGCGCGACGGGGCCTTGCCACCCGGTTCGAGCGCGGTGCGGCCCTGGTTCGAGAGGCCCGCACCCGCGGCCGACGTCGCCACGGGTTCGACACGCATCCACGACGGGATCGGGCTCGGGGCCTCATCCAGCCGCACGTTGCCCTCGTGGCCGAGTTCGTCTCGCACCCACACGATCTTCACCTGGGCACCGGGCCCCGCGACCGCGACCCAGCGCGCGAGCTGCTCGGGGTATTCCACCTTCACGCCGTTGAACGCCACGACGAGGTCGCCCTTCTTGAGCCCCAGCTTCGCCGCGGGTCCGCCCGGCTGCACGGCCTCGACCAGCGCCCCCAGCGGCACGCGATCCGAAGGATCCGAGATGCTCTTGACGAACGCGGCGCGCGTCGAGACGCCGAGCATGCCGTGGCGCACTCGACCGTGCTTCGCCAGCCCGTCCAGGAACGGGATGATGTCCTCGACCGGGATCGCGAAGCTCATGCCGCCCGGGCGCCGTTCGGCGCGCTCGCGCTGCCCGGGTGCGGCGGGTGCGCCCAGTTCGCCCTGCACCAGGCCCAGGAGCTCACCGCGCGAGTTGAGTGCCGCGCCGCCGCTGTTGCCCGGGTGCACCTCGTTGGACAGCTGCAGCAGGCTCGTGCCGGGCTCGGCGAAGCGCATGGCCACGTTGCCCACCGACTGCGTGGGAGCACCGCCGTAGGAGTTGCCGATCGTGATCGCCCAGTCCCCGCTCACCGCAGGCTTGGAGGCGAGCGGCAGCGAGGCCAGCTCGAGCCCCTCGGGACGCAACAGCGCCAGGTTGCGCACCGGGTCCATGCCCACGACGCGGGCCTCGGCCTGGAGATGGTTCTCGGTCACGATCATCACGCGCTCGGCACCCAGCACCACGCTGGCGGTGGTGACGATGCCGTCCGAGGACAGCGCGACGCCCGAGCCCACGCGACTGTGGAGCCGGCGCGGCTGCCCGGGCTTGCTGAGCGTCGTGCGCTGCGCGATCACCGTGACGACGCACGGCCGTGCGCGGCGGGCGATGCGCTCGACATCCTCCTCGATGGCGGACAACGTCCCCTGCGCTCGGGCCGCTGGCGGCAGCGTGGCGAGCAGCGCCAGCACCGCGGCGACGGCGAGCCACGCGCCGGCCATGCGCACACGCGCGCCCCGTCCGGGGACGGAGCGCGCGGCGTGGACGGCTGGCGTCATGACTGGCCTCAGAAGGAGATCACCGTCTGCTCGGCCTGCACACCGTTCGGCAGGTTCCCGACCGCCTGTGCGCGGCCGCGATGGAGGACGACCGGGTCGAGGATGAACTCCACGTCGGCGGAGTGATCGAACAGCGAGTCCGCGAGCGTCGCCGGCGGCTGCACTCCCGCCGGAGCGGGCGCAGCGGTCGCGAGCAGTCGCGGCTGGGAGACTGGCGGTTCGGCGCCGGAGCGCACGGCCTGCAGGCTGCCGCGCGTGCCCAGCACCCACGGCGTGATCGTGGGCAGCAGCAGCACCGCCACCACCACCACGAGCGCCGCGGCGGCCGTCATCGGGACCCAGCGCGGCGTGGCCGGCTCGGCCGCGACGCGGTCGGGTGCGACCTGGGCGCGGCGGGCGGCCAGCAGGGCGCGTTCGGGCAGGTCACGTGCCACGTCGATGCGCGGGAGCGAACCCACCGCCTCGAGCGTGCGCGTGTACTGCTCGTATGCCTGCCGGCATCCTTCGCAGCCGGTGAAGTGGCCTTCGAGCCACTCGCGTTCCGCCTGCGTCACTTCGTCATCCCAGTAGGCGTCGAACAGACGCCGGGCCTGGTCACATCGATTCATGAGCATCCTGCTTTCGGAGTAGCGGTTGGAGTTTGCGCTGCAGCATCCCGCGGGCTCGGTTGATGCGTGAACGCACCGTCCCGCCGGGAAGTCCCAGCACCTCGGCGATCTCCTCGTACGCCAACCCTTCGATGTCGCGAAGCACCAGCGCCAGCCGGTACTTCTCGGGCACCGTGGCGATGGCGCGCGCCACGGCTCCCTGCAACTGCTCGCGTTCCAACCCCGCTTCGCGACTCTCGGTGGAGTCGGCGAGTTGCGGCAGGCTGTCCGAGAACACCTCGGTGAGCGCGTCCAACGAGAACCAGTTCCGCCGCCTCACGCGACGCCGGATCTCGTTCTTCGCGAGATTCGCGGCGATCGTGAACACCCAGGTGGAGAACTTGGACCCCCGGCGGTAGTTCCGGCGGTGGACGAACACGCGCACGAACACTTCCTGCGCGAGGTCGTCCGTATTCTCCCGGTCGTTCAGGACACGGCTGATGAGGTTGCCCACCCGGCCCTGGAACCGCCTCACGAGTTCCGTGAAGGCACGGTCGTCATCCTCTGCGACCCGACCCATGAGGTCCTCGTCGGACAGGCTCAGGATCGGTGGCAGGGGGTCGCGGTCAGGGGCCAAGCAAGTCCTCACTCGATGTTCTGTTACACCGCAGCGGCAGCCGGGTTCCGAGAATGTCACGCCAGCGTCAGCCGGGCCGCTCTCTGGGCAAGCCACTGCGACGGGATCAAGGAGCTTTCTCGTTGCGGCAGAAACGCTTACCGGATCCTGACCGGACCTGCCCGGGTACGGGCCGCGAATCTCGTCCATTGTCTCGCGGCCCGGAGACCGGGCTCAAGACATTCCCGGCCCCATTCGCGCCAGCGGCTCGCCGGACCCCTGCGGGCTCAGCGCATCGCGCGCAGCTTGTCCTCGACCCGCTTCACGTTCTCGCCCTTCATCCCCTGCGCCACGCGGTACTGCTCGCGGGCGAGTTCGGCCATGCCCAGGTCCCGGTAGACGTCGCCCAGGTGCTCGCGCACGACGGCGTCCCCCTCGGTGAGCGCGACGGCGCGCTCGAGCTTCACGCGAGCTTCCTCCAGCCTCCCGAGCCGGTAGAGCGCCCAGCCGTGCGAGTCCACGAACGCGCCGTTGTCGGGGTCGCGCGCGATGGCCTTCTCGATGAGCCGCAGGGACTCCTTCAGTTCGCGGTTGTGGTCGGCCAGCACGTAGCCCAGGAAGTTGAGCGCGGGCGGCCACTCGGGTGCGATGCGCAGGGCGCGGCGGCCGGCGTCGATCGCGCCGTTCACGTCGCCCCCGCGCTCCAGGCTGCCGCCCAGGTCCAGCAGGAACCCGGGCTCACGCGGGTACTTCTCGACCAGCTTCGCGTACTCGCGGCTGGCCTCGTCGAAGCGCTTCGCCTCCATGAGCGAACGCGCGAGTAGCCGTCTCGGTTCGGTGGAGTCGGGGTCGGCCGCCACCGCTCGCCGCGCGCGCGCGACCGCCGAGTCGGGCTGGCCGGCGGCCGTCCACGCTCGCACCGCGAGCATCGTCCCGGCCGGGTGGCCGGGGTGGTCGGCAGCCCAGCGGTCGGCCATGCGTGCGGCCTCGCGCCCGCGGTCGTTGCGTGCCAGCACGACGACGGCGCGCGCGGTGTTCTCGGGGTCTCCCGGGTTCAGCGCACGCAGCTGGCTGATCGCGCGGTCGCCCTCGCTGTCGTGCTTGGTGCGGAACGCCAGGTCGGCCAGGACCTGTAGCGCTTCGGGATCGGTCGGATCGGCCTTCGCGACGCGTTTGGCTTCCTCGTAGGCTTCCGGGTAGCGCTGCGCGCGCATGTACAGGCCGACGAGCCGCCGCCGGGTGCCGATGTCATCCACGTGCACGCTCAGGTGCTCGCGGTAGAGCGTGATCGCCTCGTCCGGTCGGCCCAGGTTCTCCTTCACCCAGCCCTGCAGGAACAGCAGCCCCGGACGCACGGGGTTCAGCTCGCTGGCGCGCGCCAGCGAAACCTCGGCGGCCTTCAAGTCGCCGCGACGCGCCTCGGATGCCGCGATCTGGAACCACGCCTCGCCGTCCTCGTCGTCCACCCACACGATCCGTCGCCACGCACGCTCCGCGGCTTCCGGCCGCTGCAGGCTCTCGGCCACGCGCGCCGTGGTGCGCAGCACCTCGAGCTGCGTGGAGTCCAGCTCGCACGCGCGCTCGAGCGGCGGCAGTGCCTCCTCGGCGCGGTTGGTGCTGAACAGCGCCGCACCGCGGAGCCACAGCGCACGCCAGTCGTCCGGGTCGTGGACGAGCGCACGATCGGCGAACTCCAGCGAGCGCGCGGGGTCGCCGAGCTGCGCGCAGATCTGGCTGATGCGCACGAGCAGGTCCGCCGACTGGGGTTCGAACGCGAGCGCTCGGTAGTACTCGCCCAACGCCTCGGCAAGCCGGCCGGATTGCTCGAACAGCCGTGCGCTCAGGTAGCGGCGGATCGCCTCCTCGTTCGCGTAGCGACCGGTGAGCGTGTCCGCTGGGGGCACGGCTGCGGGCACAGGCGCACGCGCAGGCGAAGGGCGCGCTGCACTTCGGGCCGTGGCGGCGGGCACGACCATCAGCACCAGGGACAACCACAGGACGGGCCGCATCCGCGAGAGCCTAGCAGCGAGGCCGCGGGACCCGGTGGGTCCCGCGGCGCAACGCGGCATCAGCGGCGACGACCGCGGCGCCCGTAGTCCGGGCTCCGCCGACGGCCGAAGTTCTCGAGCGCGCGCTCCATCTCCTCGATGCGTGCATCGCGCTCGCGATCGTTCTCCTCCCCCACGACCTCGACCGGCGGCTGCACGTCCACGACCGGCACGACCTCCGCCTGCACTCGAGGCTCGGACGTGTCATAGGGGTCGAGCAAGCGTTCGGCATCGGTGTCCACCGGACCCGGGACGGACTCGGCGGCGGCTGCCGGAGCCGGCGCGGGAGCGGCACCGCGACGACGGCCGCGGCCGAAGGAGACGGAACGCGCGACCGCGGGCTCCGCTGCGGGCACGGCCGGAGTCTCGCTGGCCGAGTTCGAGGCCGGGGTCCAATCCGTATCGACTTCGGGCTCCGGCTCGTCCCATTCGAGCCCCGGAGAGGGCGCGTGGTGGTGATTGCGGTTCGCAGCCGTGTCCCCGGCCGGTTCGTACACCGGCTCAGAAGCACGCGGATCCTCGGACTCCTGTTCGCGCGCGGCCGGCGGTGCGGTGTCTCGCACCTCCTCACGGCCATGGCGACGGCGTCCGCCGCGGCGGCTGCGTCGCCGGCGTGAACCGGTTCCGCCGGCCTCGTCGCGATCCTCGTCGTCGTCGCTGACGACCGGCTCGGGAGCGCGCAGCTCCCGCACCGGCTCGGGCGCTGGCGCTGGCGCGACGGCGTGTCGCGGCTCGGCGCCCCGGTCGCGACGGCCGTCGCGGCCGCCTCGCGATCCGCGCGCTTCGGGCTCGCGTTC
>Ga0075429_100000458_pt1 | contig 30386 bp, 31 predicted proteins | sample RhiMetdeltSRZDD3_FD_75295 | JGI IMG/M metagenome (GOLD analysis project Ga0075429, IMG submission 75295) | Populus rhizosphere microbial communities from Tennessee, USA - Rhizosphere MetaG P. deltoides SRZDD3 | ecosystem: Host-associated > Plants > Roots > Rhizosphere > Soil | place: USA...
CGTTCCCCGGCGAGATCTGGGCTGCCCCGCGCAGCTGGGTTGAGACGGTCTACCCCGGCCTCGCCTACTTCAACGCGGTTGACCGCGGCGGACACTTCGCGGCATGGGAAGAGCCGGCACTCTTCGCGTCGGAGTTGCGCGCGGCGTTCAGGGCGCTCCGGTAGCGCGGGCGCCACGCTGGAGACGAACCACCTGATCGCACGCCGGAGGAGCGTCACCGTGGAATTTGCCTACAAACCAGAGCTGTGGCGGGAATTGTTCGAGATGGCCGCTCTCGCGGCCGTGACACTCACCGGCTTTCTGTCGGTCGGGCTGTCGATCAATATTCGCACGATCGTCGACACTCCGGCGCACCTCGCCCGTGCGCGTGAGGCCCTGATCGCACTCACCGTGCTGCTGACCGTTGCGATATTCGTCCTGATTCCCGAGCAAGGGCGAGTGGCATTGGGAATAGAGCTTGTCGTTCTTAGCATCCTCGTCTTTGTGGTGGTTTTGCGGTTGCAGTCGGGGACCTTGCACCAACTTCCTGCGACGAGGAGGCGATCCTGGCGGAGACGTCTCATTGGTCTCGACAGCTCCGTCCTGGCGATCACGATGGCCGGAGTTGGCCTGGTCACCGGACGCCTGGGTGGCATGCTCTGGCTGCTGCCGACCATTCTGATCTGCCTCGTGTGGTCGACGTACAACGCATGGAGCCTGGCGATCGATGCGGCGGTGGCACATCCGCGGCGACATGACTAGCCTGGTGGCGGTGCTGGCAGGCGGCGTGCTGGCGCTGCACGTCGCGCGGGCACAGCAGCCCGGCATCACGCGAGCCGAGCTCCAGCGGCACGACCTGAGCACGCCCGGGCGCGAGGTCATCCAGGTGCGCGTCGAGCTTGGTCCGGGGGTGACGTTCGGCAGACACCGGCATCCTGGTGAAGAGATCATTTACGTCCTCGAGGGCGTGTGGGAGTATCAGGTCGAGGGCAGGCAACCGATCACGCTCAGGGCCGGCGGCGTCTTGTTTATCCCGGCCGGCACGATCCACTCGGCAAGGAATGTCGGGAACGGCACCGGGGCGGAGCTCGCCACCTATATCGTCGACAAGGGGAAGCCGCTCGTCGAGATGGTCAGGTGATCCATGGCTCACGAACCGTTTATCGCGCGCGGCTTCCACCGCCGAAGCCCGGCAACGCCTGAGGCGGTCCGCCTGCCGCCCGGGCAGTACGAGACGAAGGACTTCCCGGTCCTCGCCGCCGGCCCCACACCGCGGACGCCGCTCGCGATGTGGGACTTCACCATTCGCGACTCCGATGGCCATTCGGCTCGATGGTCGTGGGACACATTCCAGGCGCTGCCGCGCGACACTCCGACGGTCGACATTCATTGCGTGACCAAGTGGTCGAAGTTCGGTACGAGGTGGGAGGGCGTGTCGGTCGACACGCTGCTCGCCGCCGCCGCGTCGCAGGGGGTGGCAAGCGGCTTGTTCGTGCTGGCCTTTTGCGACGGCGGCTATACGACCAACCTTGCGCTGTCCGATGTGACCGGGGGCAAGGCGTGGGTCGTCTTCGGCTATGACGGTGCGGCGTTGCCGCCCGAGCATGGCGGCCCCGCCCGGCTGCTGGTGCCCCACCTGTACTTCTGGAAGAGCGCGAAATGGGTGCGTGGGCTGCAGCTCCTCGACAGCGACCGGCCGGGCTTCTGGGAGGAGCTCGGCTACCATGGCCGCGGGGACCCCTGGCGTGAACAGCGATATCAAGGCGATCCCTGAAGCAGAGGCGTCGCCCCGACTCGAATGGCGCGTGGCAAGAGTGGTCGCCGTACGCGACGAAACGACGAGAGCGCGGACGCTCGTGCTCGACGTGCCGCACTGGCCCGGGCACCGGGCCGGCCAGCATGTCGACGTGCGCCTGGTCGCGGAGGACGGCTACCAGGCGCAGCGCTCCTACTCGATCGCCTCGCCGCCCGAGGACGCCACGGTGGCGCTCACGGTGGAGCGCCTCGACGACGGCGAGGTCTCGCCGTACCTCGTGGGTGAGCTGCGCCCCGGCGACGGGCTCGAGGTGCGCGGGCCGATCGGGGGATACTTCGTCTGGCAGGTCGCCGCGGGCGGACCGCTGCTGCTCGTCGGCGGCGGCTCGGGCATCGTGCCGCTGATGGCGATGCTGCGCCACCACGGGCGGGCCGATGCATCGGCCCGCGCCACGGTGCCGGTGCGGGTGCTGTACTCGGCACGGACGCTGGAAGACATGATCTACCACGTCGAGCTCGAGCAGCTCGCCGCCCCGCCGCTGCTGGACGTCGTACTGACCTTCACGCGGAATGCGCCGCCCGGGTGGACCGGGTACCGTCGCCGCATCGACCGCGCGATGCTCGAGGCCGTGAGCTGGTCACCCTCCGCCGGGCCACACGCCTATGTGTGCGGTCCGACGCCATTCGTCGAGTCGGTCGCCACCCTGCTCGTGGAGCTCGGGCACGCGCCGTCGCTGGTGTGGACCGAGCGGTTCGGCCCGACGGGATGACGCAGTCGTAATTCTGTTATCAACCGAGGGCCACGCGCCTGGAGGGGACAACATGCAGACCGAAGAGATGCGCCTCGATGGCAATGCGGCGGGCGGGATCTTGCGCGACGTGTTCACGCACGAGATGACCGCGGCGCTCGCAACGTGCGCCGGGTGTGGAGCCCTGGGCCCCGTCGGTGCGCTGCTCGAGTATGGGCACCGCATGGGCATCGTGCTGCGTTGCCCCCAGTGCGACACGCCCGTGCTCCGCATCGTGATCCTGCCGGGCCACTTCCGGCTGGATTGCTCCGGACTCCTGCGGCTGACGATTCCGACGAAACCCTGATCAGGAGGCGGCCGGGTTCCACCGGACCTTGGTATCGGTAGGTGCCTTCATCCCGCCTGGCCGAGCCGGATCGTCATGGTCACCAGCTCGGCCAGCGAGGCGGCCCCCATCTTCCGCATGACCTTCCCCCGGTGCGCCTTGACCGTGATCTCGCTGATCCCGAGCCGGCCTCCGACCTGCTTGTTCAGGAGCCCGGCAACGACCAGGGCCATGACCTCGCGTTCGCGGATGCTGAGGGATGCGTAACGGCCGCGCAGGGTGGAGGAGGTCTCTGGGCGCCAGCCGGCCGAGCGGATCAGCGCTTCCAGGGAGTCGCGGACAGAGGTGTCGTCATCCACGATGAAGGCGGGCGATGTCAGGGTCAGCATGGTCAAAGTCCTCGCGTCATGGTCAGTGCACGCCCGGAAGCCGGGGCCACGCCACTACGCTACGCGCTGCCCCGATTTCACGAATCCGCCAGTCGGCGCAATTCCGACTAGATCGGATGGATTAGGGAAGATGGATAATACCGCGCTGGAGTGCCACCGTGACCGCCTCGGTCCGGTCCCCGGCCTCGAGCTTTTGGAGGATGTGGAGGACGTGGACTTTGATGGTGGGCTCGGCGCGGCCCAGCGCGGCCGCGATCTCCTTGTTGCCGAGGCCCCGGGCCATGTGGGTCAGGACTTCGAGCTCTCTTTCGGTCAGCTCGACCCGGGGGGTGAACTCTGCAATGCGCCGGGCGACCTCGTCGGGAATGACCCGCATGCCTTTGTGCACCTGTCGGACGGCATCCGCGACCAGCTCGCTGGCCACGTCCTTGAGGAGATAGCCCCGGGCGCCCGCTTCCAGCGCGCGGTGAATGTCCGCGTCGCCCTCCCATGAGGTGAGGGCGATGATTCGTGCCGCCGGGAATTCGGCCACGATGCCGGCAATGGCCTCGACCCCACCCATCACCGGCATGCTGAGGTCCATGAGGGTGACATCGGGCTGGTGCTTTCGGAATTGCTCGATGGCCTGCCGGCCATTGCCAGCCTCGGCCACGAGGGCAAGGTCCGGATAAGTCCCGATCAGCGTCGCCAGACCGCCCCGAAAGATGGGGTGATCATCGACGGTCATGACCCGAATGGGTGGAGTCATGCCGAAGATTGGCCCTGCACAAGGCCGGTGACAATAGTCCGTTCGGCGTATTTCGTCTCGAACGCCGGGGCGCGAGACCATCGTATCGACCAACACCAACGTACAATGGCACCCTCCGCCGGCGGCCAGAGATTGGTGCTCATGCTGGCCATCCTTGGAGGCGCGCTATGTCGGCAATGCCCGAGATCGATCGCCGTCGCTTTTGCGGAGCCGCGGCGGCAACCGTTGGCCTGCACACCCTCTCCAGGAGATTGGAAGCCATGACCGACACGCTGACCGCCTCCGCGCGACCGACGGGCCAGGGTACCAGTGCCATTCGCCCCTTCAAGATCAACATTCCGGACGCGCAGCTCGCCGACCTGCGGCGGCGCATCAACGCCACCAAGTGGCCCGAACGGGAGTGGACTCCGGATTCATCGGACGGGGTGCCGCTCCGCACCATGCAGAACCTCGCCCGGTACTGGGGCACTGAATACGACTGGAAGAAGTGTGAGGCGACGCTGAATGCCCTGCCCCAGTTCACCACCGAGATCGACGGGCTCGACATTCACTTCATTCACGTGAAATCGAAGCACCCGAACGCATTGCCGGTCATCGTGACCCACGGCTGGCCCGGCTCGATCATCGAGCAGCTGAAAATCATCGAGCCGCTCACCAATCCGACCGCCCACGGCGGGACCGCCGCCGACGCATTCCACGTGGTGATTCCGTCGCTGCCGGGATACGGATTCTCCGGCAAGCCGACCGGCCCGGTCTGGCACCCCGTCAGCATCGCGCGCGCCTGGGCGGAGCTCATGCAGCGCCTCGGCTACACCCGCTATGTCGCCCAGGGCGGCGACTGGGGGAACGCGATCTCGGAGGTGATGGCTCTCCAGCAACCCGCGGGATTGCTCGCGATCTCTACCAACATGCCGGCCACCGTTCCGGCCGAGATCGCGCAGGCCATGGCCCGAGGGGAGACGCCGCCGGCCACCCTGTCAGCGGACGAACGGCGCGCCTGGGACCAGCTCGACTTCTTCTACAAGAAGGGGCTCGGCTACGCGATCGAGATGGGGCTCCGCCCGCAGACGCTCTACGCGCTCGATGATTCCCCCATCGGTCTCGCGGCCTGGATGATCGATCACGATGCGCGCAGCGAAGAGCTCATCGTGCGCGTCTTTGACGGAGCGAAGGAGGGCCTGACGCGAGACGACATCCTCGACAACATCACCCTCTACTGGCTGACGAACACCGCGGTCTCCTCGGCGCGTCTTTATTACAGCACCCGGCAGCTGGGGGCCAAGGGCGGCTTCTTCGATGCCAGAGGCGTTCAGCTTCCGGTCGCGGTGATGGCGTTTGCGGACGAGATCTATCAGGCCCCGGAGAGCTGGGCCAAGCTCGCGTATCCCAAGCTGCTTCGGTACGGCCGCTTTCCGAAGGGAACCCACTTCGCGGCGTGGGAACAGCCGGAGACCTTCGTGACCGAGCTCCGCGCGGGCTTCACGTCACTGCGATAGAGACTGTGATCACCTCCTCCGTCGCGGCCTCACTATGCCAAGACTGAGAGAAAGCGGCGTCGCGCGGTACATCCAGCCGGTGCGGGAGTTGTGGCAGCGATTTGATTCAGCAGGGTACGGGAGGCCCGACTCGAGCGAAGTGGAGTGGGGGAAATCGGAGTCTATCGATCCGGACAACGTCGGAGACATTGCCGACGAGGGGCTCTTTCACCGCGGCTAGCGACTGATGGGCAGCACAACCGCGACGACCGTTCCTCCAGAGCTCCCTGGACGTACCGCACAGCTTCCGCCGGCCCGCGCCGCCCGGTCCTGCATACCGGTCAGACCGAGGTGTCCCAGCCGGTGGGCCCGTTCCGACTGCTCCGGCGTGAACCCGCTCCCGTCGTCACGCACCTCCAGCCGCAGCATGGTTGCCTCGAAGCCGACGTCTACCTCGATCCGCCGCGGCTTTGCATGCCGCACCGCGTTGGCAATCGCCTCGCGCCCGATCAGGATGGCGGCCGTTTCGAGTGCGCGAGGCAGCCGGCGCCGTTCCCCGCTTGCCGTGAGGATGAGGGTGATCCCGGTGCCGGCCACGAGTCCTTTGGCTCCGGCCTCGAGGGCGCGCGCGAGATCCGCGTGACCGGACTCTGGCTCTTGCAGATCCATAACCCGCTCGCGGGCTTCGCGCAGCGTCTCCCGGGTCAGCTGCTGCACGTGCATCAGGGTCTCGGCCGCCACATCCGGCGCATCCGGGAGCGCGCGTTCCGCCGCTTTCAGCTGCATGCTCACGCCGGCAAAGCCCTGGAGCACCGTGTCGTGCAAGTCCTGTGCAATACGGGCGCGCTCGGCCAATGTCGCCTCATACCGGCCGGCGAGCACCTGCTGAGCGCGGGCGTGGCGTTGTCGTTGCACCTGCCACGCGGTGACCGCGCCGAAGCCGATGATCAGCAGAAGCAGGGCGCCCTGAGCCCAGAGCGTCTGGTACCAGGCCGGCAGCACCCGAAAGCGGAGGGCAGCTCCGGCTTCGTTCCAGATGCCGTCCCCGTTGTCCGCCGTTACCCGAAACGTGTACCGTCCGGGCCCGAGTCCGGTGTAGTACGCCCGGCGGCGCGTGCCGACGTCCCGCCATCCGGGGTCCTCGCCCTCGAGCTGGTAGCGGAACTGGACCCGGTCGGCGACCGCGAGCGCTGTGGAGGTGTAATCGATCTCGAGGTCGCGGCCCCCGGGCGGGATCGTGACCGCCCCCGAAAGCGGAATCTCCCGGTCGTCGACCCGAACGCTTTCGACCAGCACGGGGGTCACGACGGGTGGTGGCAATCTTCGCGGATCGATGCTCGCGACACCGCTATCGGCACCCACCCAAATCCGGCCATCCGCGCCCCGGGTTATGAGCTGACCCTGCGCGCTGCTGACGATCACTCCGGGCAGGCCGTCACGGTGATCGAACCGCCGGTACTGAAGAACATGGGTCGAATCGGCCATCGCACGCTCCGCTTCACCCGGCGGAAGCCGCAGCACGCCGGTCCTCGTCGCGAGCCACCAGGCGTCATCCTGGTCGATGGCGACCCCGTAGACGAAACGTTCCGGGACGCCCTGGTGCTCTGGGAGGGTTCGGAAGCGGTCCCCATCGAACCGGCTCAGCCCGGCATTGCTCGCCGCCCAGAGATTCCCGGCCCGGTCCTCGAAGAAGGTGTTGATCCTGGCCGGGATTTCGCCCCGGGGAAACAGCCTCAGCCTGCCGTGTTCGTACACCCCCAGCTGGTCGAACTGGGCAATCCAGATCCTTCCCTGCCGATCCCGGAACAGCGAGCCGGTGAGATCGATCGCTGGAGGGAGCGCAGCCACGCGAATGAGGCTGTCGCCGGCCAGACGCATCAACCCAACCGACTCATCGAACAACCAGATGGTTCCCGCGGGATCGACGACGATGTCCCTGAGGAACTTTGCGTCGTTTCGGCGAAGCGGGAGCGCGACGAAATCCCGTTTCACCGGGTCAAACCTGAACACCTTTTCCCCGTTGAGGGTCCAGATCGTCCCGGAGGGATCCTGATACAGCGTCAGAGGAACGAACCTGTCGGTGAGAGGTACGAACCTCTCGCCGATCTCCTCCATCTTCCGGCTCCGCGGGTCGAGCCGCTGGTATCCTCCCCGGCCGTATCCGCCGATCCATAGCGCCGAGTCCCGGGTGGCGTAGACGTAGTGAGCCCGCATCGAGCCCGGAGGAACCACCGGTGTGAATGCCCCGTCCCGGAAGCGCTCCAAACCCCGGTTCCCCGCGACCCAGATGCTTCCCTCCCGATCCTCGAGCACCGAATAGATCACATCGGACTGGAGCCCATCCCTGGAGCTGAACGCCTCCGTTTCCTTTCCGAACTTCGCGATGATCCGGCCCCGGACTTCGCCGGGATCGACGATCCGCCGCAGACCATCACCCAGCGTTCCCACCCACAGGCTGCCCTTGCGGTCGACCAGGAGCGACCACCCTCCGAGATCGATCTCCGTCATGCGGCGCGGGTCGTCGGCGCGCGGGAAGTCGTGAGTCGACCGGTATAGCTCGGTCATCCACACCGTGCCATCCCGTTCCTGCGCGAATTCCGCCTTGACCGCGGAGCGGAGGAGCCGGAGACCGGAATCCGGGATTTGCCCGTCGCCCCGGGGCAGTCTCACCACCCGACTCTCCGTCTCGACCCAGAGCCCGTCGCCACGGTCGAACCAGACCGCCCGGCCCTGCTCCCCGGGGAGCCGCCATTCGCTCGATGCGTCGCGCCATTTACCGTCGCTGAACTGCCACAATCCCTTGGCCGTTCCCGCCACCAGGATGCCGGTGCTGGACTCCGCGAGGTCGAACGTCGCCGGCAGTCCGTCGGATTCACGCCAGGTCGATAGCCGGCCGGACTCCAGGCGGCTCACCGCGCCCATCGCCCACACCACCCAGAGACCGCCGTCACGTGAGGCCAGGAGACGCCCCGCGCTCAGGTTTCGCAGCCCGGTGTCGGGTGGGACGAAGGGGACGAACCGGATCCCGTCGAAACGGACCAGGCCCCGTTGCCCGGCAATCCAGAGGTAGCCATCGGAGGTCTGCGCGAGCGCGCGGGGCTCGATGGGCGCCCCGGCCCTGGAGCTCCACACCGTGTGCATCAGCTGCGAGATGGGACGGATGGGCGCCGAGTCTACCGGAAGGGCCTGGATCAGAAGACTCAGGAGCCTGGGAAGCATTTACGAGCGGGGTCGGAGGGCTGGGACGACCTCAACCAGTCGATCAAGCATGCCGCTGGATTCGCTGTTGCGCAATCACGCCGAGCTTGCCTCCGTCGCGCTCGACGGAGGCAAACCTCCAGCCCGGCATCATTCAGGCAGTCCTGTCTCTAGCGGGCGGGGACCAGTGCCTGGTCGAGCCAGGCGTCGAAGGTGATCTCGGCGATGCCGGCGCCGTCTCCGGGCAGCAGGGTGCGCTCCCCGAGCCTGGCCCCGAAGTAGCGCGCTTCAGCATCGGCGATCACCTCCCGCGGGTCGTTGCGGGCGCGGAGACCCTTCCGGATCAGCTCGTCGAGCCGGAATTGCTGCGGGCCCGCCACTTCCAGAGTCCCATTCAATGGCGCACCCGCCGACACCCGCCCGACCGCCTTCGCGACATCCTCGGCTGCCATCGGCTGGATCAGCACCGGGGCGAGCCGCACTGTCCCGTTCACGGTCGCGGCATCCGCAATGCTCTTGACGAACTCGAAGAACTGGGTGGCGTGGACGATCGAGAAGGGAATGGACGAATTCCGGATCAGGTTCTCCTGGGCAATCTTCGCGCGGAAGTAACCGCTCTCGGTGAGCCGCTCGGTCCCCACCACCGACAGGGCGACGTGATGCTTGACTCCCGCAACCGCCTCCGCGGCCAGGATGTTCCCGGTGGACGTCTCGAAGAACTTCAGCACAGCCGCATCTTCGAAGGACGGCGAGTTCGACACGTCGACGACGACATCCGCGCCGGCCAGCGCTTCAGCCAGTCCCTGGCCGGTGAGGGTGTTGACGCCGGTGTCCGGCGATGCCGGTACCGCCTGGTGCCCGCGTTCACGCAGCTTGCCGACCAGCTTGGAGCCGATCAGCCCGGTTCCCCCGATGATCACGATCTTCATGGTGCATCCTCAGTGTGATGGTTGAAGCCGAGTCATGGGACCGGCACGACCGGCGGACTTCCGGCTCCCTTCACGAAAAACACCACGAACCTGGCCGGTTTGGTACTGCTGGCGTTCCGTCCAACCGCATGGATGTCGTCGGGGCCCTCATAAAACGTCTGTCCGGGGTTCAGCGTCACCTGCGGCCCTCCTTGCACCTGCATCACGATCGACCCCTCCAGCACATAGATGAATGCATGAGCATTGTGCCGGTGGACGGGGTCGGTCCCGCCGGGCTGGTATTCCACGGTGAGCATCAGGACTTCCTTGCCCGAGATGTCCTTCAGCGCTTTCGTCAGCAGCGGAGTGACCGCCGCCGCCTGAGTTTCCGCCAGGGTCGACTCCGTCGTATTGTGGGGCGTTTCGTCCAGGACCGGGCCCGGCGCAGTGAGTGTCAGGAGGCCAACGAACCCCGCCCTCACGGTCGTGCGGAAATGGCCGTACATCGCTGAGACTCCGAGTTCGAGGTGCGCCCATCATAGGAGCGCGTCAGGAACAAATCGATTGGACGTTGGTGTTGGTCGGTTTTCGGTGCAGTCGATACCTTGGTAGGATGGTCGGGCGCAGCGACGGCTCGTAGGTTGGCTCATGAGCTTGCGCCCTACGGCACAACCCACATAGGAGGTGCACCATGCCGGCGCTGTCGAAAAATCCCGGTACGATCGTCCTGGTTCATGGCTTCTGGGTGACGCCGCGGAGCTGGGAGCACTGGGTCACCCGCTATGAGGCCCAGGGCTACCGCGTGCTCACGCCGGCGTATCCCGGGTTCGAGGTCGAGGTCGAAGCGCTCAACCGGGATCCTTCGCCCATCGAACGCCTCACGGTTCCCGCGATCATGGCGCATCTCGAAGCCGTGGTCCAGGGACTCGAGGCGCCCCCGATCCTCATGGGCCATTCGGCGGGTGGCGCGTTCGTGCAGCTGCTGCTCGATCGTGGCTATGGGGCCGCCGGAGTGGCGATCAACTCCGCCCCGACCGAAGGCGTGCTCGTCACGCCACCGTCGCAGCTCAAAGCGGCGTTTCCGGTGCTCAAGAATCCGGCGAATCGCCATAAAGCCGTGGGGCTGACGTACGATCAGTGGCGCTATGCGTTCACGAACACTTTCGACGAAGCGAAGGGGCGCGCTGCCTACGATCGCTATCACGTCCCGGCATCGGGAGGCATTTTCTGGGACAGTGTGCTGGCGAATTTCCTGCCCGGTCCCCAGGACATCGCAGTCGACTACCGCAACGACGGCCGTGCGCCCCTGCTCTTCATTTCGGGGAGCGACGATCACCTGATGCCGCCCGCGGTCCAACGCTCGAACGCGAAACACTACAAGTCGACTGCCATTACGGAGACCAAGGAATTTCCGGGACGCTCGCATCTCATGCCCGCCCAGGAGGGCTGGGAGGAGATCGCCGACTATGCACTGGCGTGGGCGGAGAAACACGTGTCGCACCAGCCGGCGTGAGGAGCGCGAACTGGCCGGCTCCGCGACCATTTTCTTCCGGATGGCCTGGAGCTCCGATCATCGCGCTCCAGCCCCCTCGTTGATTGGTGTCTCACCATGAAGGGTTCCTTACCTGATGCCTCCCACGACGGTTCCCCGGACCGGGCGGTCGACGTATCCCTGCACGATTCGGGGGTACGGCTCGCTCAGGAGCGGCGAGGAGAGCAGGAAATCGGCGGTGGCGCGATTGCAGGCAACCGGAATATTGTGAACCACAGCCACCCGGAGCAGGGCCTTCACATCCACGTCGTGGGGTTGTGGTTCCAGCGGATCCCAGAAGAAGATCACGAAGTCCACCCGGCCGTCAACGATCGCCGCTCCTATCTGCTGGTCGCCACCCAGCGGCCCGCTCAGATAGCACTGCACCTCGAGGCCCAGCTCCTCGGTCAGCATGGCGCCGGTGGTGCCCGTGGCGCACAGGGCGTGAGAGCTCAGCGTTCCCCGGTTGAACCGGGCCCACTCCAACAGTGCGGTCTTGCAGTGGTCATGTGCGATCAGCGCGATCTGTTTCCTCTGGTCCATCGGGATCACTTCGAACGGCATGGGCATCCTCGGCAGTGTGGGCCCAAGGCTACCGGGTGCCGGTCACCGACAGGCCACGACCGTGCCACAAGGTCGCCCGATCTTTGTCGCCCGATCTTTTACGAAACCGTGACGCAATTCGCATCGCGCCGAGTAATAATTCGGGCGGAATTAGCCGGGCGCTGCGGACCCCTCTCCCGAGTTCGAACCCTTGTTACTTCTGCTCCAAGCGGCCGCAACGGGATCCAGCGCCTCGGGCGCGCCGGTGGGTTCGCTTTCGGTCTGGCTCGCCCTGATCGCCAACGCCGCCAAAGTGGCCGAGGTGGCGGTGGTGATGTACGGCGTGTACAAGTACGTGGCGAGCCGGGGCGAACGCCGCGCCGCGGAGAAGGCTGCCGCGGAGCTGGCCCGAAAGGCCGCGAACTATCAGGCCTGGCAAGTGGTCAACAGCGCGCAAGGGAAGGGCGGTAGCGGTGGCCGGATCGATGCTCTGAACGACCTCAAGACCAATGGCGTGTCGCTCGCGGGGGTACACCTCGACGGCGCCTGGCTCGAAGCAGTGGACCTGCGCGACGCGAGCCTCGCGCACGCCACGTTCGTCAAGGCCAATCTCAAGGGGGCAGTGCTGGAGCGAGCCAACCTGGAGTCTGCAGAGCTGACCGACGCCAACCTCATGGCCGCCAGGCTGGGCGGCGCCTATCTCCGGGGCGTCGAACTGTCCGGGGCCCAACTCTCCACCTCCGATCTGCGGGGGGCGGACCTCTCGGACCTTCGCGGCTGGCAGCGAATCCGGTCGATCAGCTATGCCAGGATCGACGCGGTGCGGAATGCTCCGCCGGGTTTCCGTGAGTGGGCGCTAAGTCACGGGGCAACGGACGGCGAGCCGGACATCCAGCCCGAGATGGCCGAGGGATTCTCCCATGCCTGGCGCGCCGTGTGAGGGCCGTCGTTTGACGACACCCATCACGACGCGACGACTTCGACCACTCCTGGTGATCAGGTTCGTCCGAGTACTTTCTCGATGGAGATCGGCAACGAGCGGACTCTCGTGCCGGTCGCGTGATACACCGCGTTAGCGATCGCAGCCACCAGCCCCATGATGGAGAGCTCTCCGATACCCTTGGTTCCGATCGGGGTCATGGGATCGGGTTGTCCCACGAACAGCACCTCGATATCGGGTACGTCCGCGTTCGTCGCCGCGACATAGTCGGCCAGCGAGCTCGTCACCACCCGGCCGGTGCGATCCGACACGGTGTCCTCCAGCATTGCCATGCCGATGCCGCCGACGATGCCGCCGATGATCTGACTGCGGGCGGTCTTGGGGTTGAGGATCCTGCCGCCATCGACCGCGAGACCCGCGGCCCCTCCCCCACGCCCAGCCCCACCGACGGGTCACCGAGTGTGCGGGAGCCGCGCTTTCGGGTATTTTGGTTTGCAGGAGGTGGGATGACCGCTCCGAATCCAGTGTCGCATGCCGAATTGCCAGGAACCGGTTCCCTCGTCGCGGCGACCCGGCGCATCCTGGAAATGATCGCCGCCGGGGCGAGCCTGACTGATATCCTCACCAACGTATGTACCGCCATCGATGCGCAGTACCCCGACATGATGTCGATGGTGCTGCTGACCGATCCCGACGGACAGCGGATGTGGCCGGTCGCTGCCCCCAGGGTTCCCGCCGACTTCGTCAAGCAGATCAGTCCTGTGATACTCGGCCCGTCCTCGTCCACCTGCGGGACCGATGAATTCCAGAAGGAGCGGGTCATCAGCGCCGACATCGCGAACGATCCGCAGTGGGTCGGCCGGCCGTCGCGCGAGGCGGCCCTCGCCAACGGCCTCCGGGCTGCCTGGTCCCAGCCCCTCCTGTCCCGGGACAACGAGATCCTCGGCACCTTCGCCATGTTCCTCACCACGCCGCGAAGCCCCAGTCCGAGCGAGCTGTGCTTGATCGAGGACGCGGCCCAGATCGCCATCATCGCAATCGAGGGTGAAAGAGCCCAGGCGGCGCTCAAGAAGACGCTTCACGAAATCAAGACGTCGGAGCAGGAATTGCGGGGCATCGTCGACGCGGTCTCCCAGGCCATCGTCGTCCTTGGCCCGGATGGCAAGGGCCTGTACGCCAACCGGCAGCTGCTCGAGTACACTGGATTCACCATGGAGCACCTGCTGACCCCGGACGCCCAGGGCAATCCGAGTCTGTTCCATCCCGAGGATTGGGCCCGGCTGCAGGAGGAACGGCTTCAGGGGCTGGCCCGGAAGGAGCCATTCGAGCTGGAGTGGCGGCTCAAACGCAAGGATGGCGTGTACCGATGGTTCCTGGTCCGGTATCATCCGCTGAAAGACGAGCACGGACAAATCCTCCGCTGGTATGCGAGTGGCACCGACATCGACGATCGCAAGCGGGCCGAGGAGCGAATGCAAAACGAGAACCTCGCGCTCCGGGAAGAGATCGACCGGGCGTCGATGTTCGAGGAGATCGTCGGGTCCTCCGTGGCATTACAGCGGGTCCTGGCTCAAGTGGCGCGAGTAGCCAAGACCGACACCACGGTGCTCATCCTGGGGGAGACCGGCACCGGTAAGGAGCTGGTCGCCCGCGCCATCCACCGGCGATCAAGCCGTTCGGCCCGGGCCTTCATCCGGGTGAACTGCGCCGCCATTCCCCAGGCGCTCATCGCCTCGGAGCTGTTCGGGCACGAGAAGGGCGCCTTCACCGGCGCGCTCTCGCGCCGGCTGGGACGGTTCGAAGCCGCCGATGGCGGCACCATCCTGCTGGACGAGGTGGCCGAACTGCCATCGGAGACCCAGGTCTCGCTCCTCAGGGTGCTCCAGGAACGGGAGATCGAGCGGGTGGGCAGCAGCCATCCGATATCGGTGGATGTGCGGGTCCTCGCCTCCACCAACCGCGACCTGGAAGCCGCGGTCGAGAGCGGAGCCTTTCGTCAGGACCTCTATTACCGCCTGAATGTCTTTCCGATCAAGATCCCGCCATTGCGGGAGCGGGTGGAGGACATCCCCGTTCTGGTCGAATACCTGGTCGAGCGCTATGCCCGGAGCGCCGGGAAGAGCATCCGCCACATCTCGAAGCGCACGCTGGAGCGGCTGCAGGCGTACGAGTGGCCCGGTAATGTGCGGGAATTGCAGAACGTGATCGAGCGCGCCGTGGTGCTGTGCGATGGCGACACGTTTTCCGTCGATGAATCATGGCTCAAGGCCGCTCCGAGCCAGCCATCCAGGCAACCGAGTCACCAGACGACGCTGGCGCAGGGCGAGAAGGCATTGATCGAAGCCGCCCTCGCCGAGTCGAACGGACGGATCTCCGGCCCCAACGGAGCGGCCGCCAGGCTCGGCATACCGCGTCAAACGCTCGAATCGAAGATCAAAGCCCTCCGCATCGACAAGCTCTCCCACCAGAAACGCTGACCGGACGGCAATTGCCGACCGGTCGGCGGTCGCGCCAAACCACAACCGAGCGCAACGCACACAATTAGACCTGGCGTGCCGCTTGCCTCCCACGTGGCGGGCCGATGACTCTCCGCATCGAGAGGACCTCCGTCCACGGACGCACGGTGCTCCGGCTGATTGGCCGGGTCAAAGCGGAGTGTCTGCCGGAAATCGTGGCCCAACTCGAAGGCACGGAGCCACCTCCGGCCCTGGACCTACGGGAGGTGACGCTGGTGGACGTCGAAACGGTCCGGTTCTTCAATGCCTGCGAGCAAAGCGGGATCGAGCTGTTGCGCTGCGCGCAGTACATCCGGCAGTGGATGTCGACCGAACAGTCGCGCTGACCGTTCAGCAATTGCCGACGCATCGGCATCTGTCCCAAAGCCAACTCTCCGCAATACCGGCACTTAGCCGCGGCGCGGCGCTTGCCCTCTCGGGGTCCGATGACCCAATCGTTCGAGGGCCTCTCGACCGGCCTCATCGGAGCCACCGCCGCCTGGCTCGCCTGTTCCCTGGGCGACCTGCTGGGCGGTACCCCCTTCCGCACTTACGCGGTGCTGGGCGGCTTCCTCGGAGCAGCCTGGCCGGCAACCACCTCTACCGTCGTTCACTTTGTGTTGTGGGCCGCGGGCGCGACGCTCGTCGTGGTCGCGGTCCGCGAGGCGGAGCGGGTGCCGCCCATTCTGATGGGTTTGACCCTCGGCTTCATCCTGCTGCACTTCTTCTTCGTCCTCGGGACCTTCGTGCTGTCGCTGGTCGGCCTGGGCGCCACGGGCTGGCGCATCCTGCTGATCGGCCATGCGACAGGGATCGCTGCGGTTGCGTGGTACATCCGCCGGAACCACCCGAGGCTCTCCGAAGTGTATGTCCACATCGGCGACCCGGTATGAGACAATGGCACGCGGTGCTCTGGCTGAGCCTGCTCGGCTGCAAGGCGAAGGCGCCTCCTGCTCCGCCGCCTCCCGAGGTGTCCGTCGTCCCGGTCCAGGCCGAAGAGCTGGCTGAGTGGGACGACTACCAGGGATGGTTCGAGGCAATCGACGCCGTGGAGGTGCGGCCCCGCGTCTCGGGCTATCTCGAGCGGGTCGGCTACCTGGACGGGCGGGAAGTCCGCAAGGGCGACGTGCTCTTCGAGATCGACCCGCGGCCCTATGCCGCCGCGCTGGACGAACGTCGGGCCGAGCTGGCCCGGGCTCGCGCCCGGCTGGCGCTCTCGGAGAGAGACGTCGAGCGGGGCCAGCGCCTGGTGACGGTAAAGGCGATCTCCCAGGAAGAAATGGATACCCGGCTCACCGTCGCTGCCGAGTCACGCGCGGCGCTGGCGGCGGCGGAAGCGGGAGTGCGTGCCGCCGCGCTCGATCTCGAGTTCACCAAGGTGCGCGCTCCGGTCAACGGTCGCGCCGGCCGCGCCGAAGTAACCGAAGGCAACCTGGTCACGGCCGGTCCGGCGGGATCGACCCTGCTGACCACGGTCGTGTCCCTCGACCCCATCTACGTCTCCTTCGAGGGTGACGAGACCTCCTACCTGCGCTACACCCACCTTGCCAGCAGCGGCGAGCGCCCCAGCAGCCGGACCGCTCCTAACCCGGTGCAGATCGGGCTTGCCGACGAGGACGGCTTTCCCCACCGCGGGCAGATGGATTTCGTGGACAACCGCCTGGACCCGGCCACCGGAACCATTCGCGCCCGCGCCGTCCTGCCCAATCGCGACCGGCTGTTCGCGCCGGGAATGTTCGCGCGGGTTCGGCTGATTGGCCGCGGCATGCGCCGCGTGATGGTGATTCCGGAAGCGGCGGTGAGCACCGACCAGGACAGGAAATTCGTGTTCGTGCTCAACGCCGACAGCACGGTGGGCTATCGCAATGTCACTCTGGGCAGGCAGGTGGAGGGACAGCGCCGCATCATCCAGGCCGGCCTCAAGGAGGGTGAACAGATCGTCGTGAACGGCTTTGCCCGAATCCGTCCCGGGGTTCGGGTCAAGGCCACTCCGGCCGTGCCGGACAGCGCCGCCGCAAGGGCGCCATGAACATCGCCCGGTTCTTCATCGGCCGGCCCATCTTCGCGACGGTCCTCTCCGTTGTGATCACGCTCGCCGGCGTGCTGTCATTGCGGATTCTGCCGGTCAGCGAATATCCCGAGGTCGTTCCCCCGACAATTCAGGTGGTGGCCACGTTCCCCGGGGCAAGTCCGGAGACCATCGCCGAGACGGTCGCGTCGCCGCTGGAGGAGGCAATCAACGGCGTCGAGGACATGCTGTACATGTCTTCGCAAGCGACCAGCGACGGGGCGATGCAGCTGACCGTCACCTTCGCCCTCGGCACCGACGTCGACCTGGCCCAGGTCCAGGTGCAGAACCGGGTCAACCAGACGCTGCCCCGGCTCCCGGAGGAGGTCCGGCGCCTGGGAATCACCGTGGCCAAGAGCAGTCCGGATCTCACGATGGTCGTCCATCTAACATCGCCGAACCATCGCTACGACATGGTGTACCTCCGGAACTATGCGCTGATCCAGATCCAGGATGTGCTGGCTCGGCTGCCGGACATGGGACAGGTCGGCATCTTCGGAGCCGGCGACTACGCCATGCGGATCTGGCTCGATCCGGTCAAGGTCGCTGCCCGCAACCTGACCGCGGCGGACGTGGTGCGGGCGGTGCAGCAGCAGAATGTGCAGGTCTCCGCCGGAACGCTGGGAGCCCAGCCCCTCACCGAGCCGGTACCGTTCCAGCTCACCATCAACACCCGCGGGCGGTTGCTCACCGAAGAAGAGTTCGGCGAAGTGGTGATCCGGACCGGCGGGGAAGGCCAGCTCACCCGCTTGCGCGACGTCGCCCGGATCGAGCTGGCGGCGCAGACCTATGCTGTGCGGTCCGGCCTGGACAACAAGCCGGCGGTCGCCCTGGCCGTCTTCCTTGCCCCGGGCGGAAACTCGCTCCAGCTGGCCGAGCGGGTCCGAGCCACGATGGCCGAGCTGTCCCGGGACTTTCCCGAGGGGGTCGGTTACCAGATCGTCTACGATCCCACGGTATTCGTCAGTGAGTCCATCCGGGAAGTGATCAAGACGCTGCTCGAGGCGGTCCTGCTGGTCGTCGTCGTGGTGGTGTTGTTCCTGCAGACCTGGCGGGCCTCGGTCATTCCGCTGGTGGCGGTCCCGGTATCGATCGTCGGCACCTTCGCGATCATGCTCGCCTTCGGGTTTTCGATCAACACGCTGACGCTGTTCGGCCTGGTGCTCGCGATCGGCATCGTGGTGGACGACGCGATCGTGGTGGTGGAGAACGTCGAGCGACACATCGAGCTCGGGCTGGCCCCGAGAGACGCGGCGTACCGGGCCATGGAGGAAGTCACCGGGCCGATCATCGCCATCGCCCTGGTGCTCTGCGCCGTGTTCGTGCCGGTGGCGCTGGTGCCCGGATTTACCGGACAGCTCTACCGCCAATTCGCGCTCACCATCGCGTTTTCGACGGTGATCTCCGCGATCAACTCCCTTACCTTGTCGCCGGCGCTCGCCGCCATTCTGCTCCGGCCCCGTGATGCTCCGCCCGACCGGCTGACCCGATGGTTGGACCGCGGACTGGGGTGGCTCTTCCGGCCCTTCAACCGCGTCTTCAAGGCCGGCTCGGCGCGCTACGGTGGGGGCGTCGGACGTCTGGTCGCGCGACCGGGCCGGCCTCTCGCGACATACGCCGTCCTGCTGGCGATGATGGTGCTGGTCTTCCGGCAGGTGCCCGACGGATTCATCCCGCAGCAGGACAAGCAGTACATGATCGGGATCGCGCAGCTTCCCGACGCCGCGTCGCTCGACCGCACCGAGGCGGTGGTGCGGAAAATGGTGGCGATCGGGCTCGAGCATCCCGCGGTGTTGAACGCGGTCCAGTTTGCCGGGATTTCGGTAAACGGTTTCGTCAACGCGCCCAATCAGGGCGCGGTCTTCTTTACGCTCAAGCCGTTCGAGGAACGGCACGCTCCCGAGCTCGCCGGAAACGCCGTGGTCCAGGCGCTGAATGGTCGCTTCGCCTCGATACAGGAGGCGTTCGTCGCCGTCTTCCCGCCGCCGCCCATTCAGGGGATCGGCTCCACCGGCGGCTTCAAGATGCAGGTGCAGGATCGCGGCTCGTCGGGCGGGCAAGCGCTGTATGCGGCCACCGAAGCCCTGGTGGCCCGGGCCAATCAGCAGCCCGAGCTCGCCGGGGCCTATTCCAGTTTCCGGATGAACGTCCCGCAGGTCTGGGTCGACATCGACCGGGAGCGGGCGCGCCGGCAGGAGGTGCCGCTTCCCGAGCTCTTCGCGACGCTCGGCGTGTACCTCGGCTCGGCCTACGTCAACGATTTCAACCGCTTCGGGCGCACCTATCAGGTCGTCGTGCAGGCCGACGGCCCCTTCCGCAGCCAGGTCGAGGACATCGGCAATCTGAAGGTCCGCAACGCAACCGGTACGATGGTGCCGCTCGGCGCACTGGTCCGGGTCAGGGAGACCTTCGGCCCCGACCGGGCCATGCACTTCAACTCCTTCCCCACCGCCGATATCAACGGGAGCCTGGCGCCGGGAGTCAGCTCGGGCCAGGGGATCGCGCTGATGGAGCGGCTGGCGCGTGAAACCCTGCCCCGCGGCATGGGCTTCGAGTGGACCGAGCTCACCTACCAGCAGGTACGGGAAGGGGCGACGCTGCTGGTGGTGCTTCCCCTCTCGATCCTGGTGGCCTTTCTGGTACTGGCCGCGCAGTACGAGAGCTGGTCCCTGCCGCTGGTGGTGATTCTCATCGTCCCGCTGTCGGTGCTTGCGGCTATGGGCGGCGTGTGGGCGATGGGAGGAGACAACAACATCTTCACCCAGGTCGGTCTGGTGGTCCTGGCGGGGCTGGCCTGCAAGAACGCGATTCTCATCGTGGAGTTTGCCCGCGATCTCGAGCGTGAGGGCCGCAGCATCGTCGCCGCGGCGCTCGAAGCGTGCCGCTTGCGGCTCCGGCCGATTCTGATGACCTCGTTCGCGTTCATCATGGGCACCATACCCCTGGCCATCGCGAGCGGGGCCGGTGCCGAAGTCCGCCGGGCGATCGGGATCGCCGTAGTCTCCGGCATGCTGGGCGTCACCTTCTTCGGCCTCTTCCTCACGCCGGTCTTCTATGTCGTCGTGCGAACGCTCGCCGCGCGATGGTCTCCGGCGGTGGTACCCGCCCCGGTGCCGGCGGCAGCGCCGGATGCAACCCATGCGTGAAGTCGCTTGCGTCGCCCTGCTGTGCCAGCTCGCCTGCGCCGGTACCGGGCCGCGGCCCGAGACGCTGGTTGTGGTGCCGGTCAGCTTCGTGGCAGTGCCGGAGTCACTGGCCACAAGGACCGCTGCGCTGGTGGACTTCCCCGCGTGGCCCGGTGACGACCCGCTCCGGCAGATTCTCGAAGTCGCGTTCCGGGACGGACCCTCGCTGGCGGAGGCGGCGGGACGGGTGAGTGAGGCGCGCGCCCGGCGGAAGGACGCCGCGTGGCAGCTCGCCCCCACGGTCTCCGGCAGCGCGAGCTACACGAAACAGCAGGTCAGCAGCGCGCTCGGCTTTGGAGCGCAGAGCCCGCGCCGGTTCGAGGTGTATGACGTCGGCGGAGAGGCTTCCTGGGAAGTCGATGTGTTCGGCCGGCTGCGCAAGCAGCTCCAGGCTCGGGGCGCCCTGGCGACGGCCGCGGAAGCAGATCGCGAGGCCGTCCGCATCGGGCTCACCGCCGAGGTGGCGTCGGTGTACTTCACGATCCGTGAAGTCCAGCACCGTCTCGGTGTTGCGCGGGACAACGCGGAGAATCAGCGCCGCAGCCTTCAGTTGACCGAGCAGCGTCTCGAGGCCGGGCGCGGAACGGCGTTCGACGTGCAACGAGCCCGTGCCCAGCTCGCCGCGACCACTGCCACCATCCCCTTGCTCGAAGCGGAGACCGCTGCGCTGTCGGCGGCGCTCTCCGCGCTCGCGGGGCAGACCTCGGGAGCTTTCGACACCCTGCTCTCGGCGGGAGGCCCCTTGCCGGGTCCCGTCGTGGAGCTCGGGTTCGGCACCCCGGCGTCGCTGATCGCGCGGCGCCCCGAGGTGCGTGCGGCAGAGCGCTCCCTGGCCGCGGCCGATCGATTCGTCGGCTCGGCCTCGGCCGCGCTACTCCCCCGTCTCAGTCTCGGTGCTGCGTTCGGCTCGACCAGTCTCGAGTCAGATCGGCTCTTTGGTGATCAGACCAGCCGCTACACCATCGGTCCGTTGCTCACCTGGCCGGTCTTCAACATTGGGCGGCTGTTCGCCGAACGCGATGTCGCGGCAGCTCAACGGGTGCAGGCCGCAGCCGTCTATCGCGCGACCGTACTCCAGACTCTGCAGCAGGCGGAATCGGCCGTCCGGCGGTACGAGGGTACTCGAGCGGCGTTGGTCGCACTGGAAGAGGCGGCCACGGCGAGCGCCGAGGCCACCTCCCTTGCGCGGCTGCGGTTCGAGGAGGGCGTCACCGACTTCCTCCAGGTGCTGGATGCCCAGCGCACCCAGCTCGAGACCCAGGACCGTTTGGTTCGTGGACGCGGCGAGCTCGCACAGGCGCTGGTCGAGGTGTACCGGAGCTTTGCCGGGGAGCGGGAATCACTCGATGGGAGGGGACGATGACAGGTATTCGAAACCGCCTGGCTCGCGCCGTGCTTGTCGCCGCTTGCGTTGCTGGAACCGCCCCGGCGCACGCAAACGACCGTCCGGCATCCACCAGTCTTGCCAAGACAATGTCCACCGCGGAGCGGGTTAGGGTGTACACCGCCGCCCGTCGCAGTCTCGAGACGCGGAAAGGGATACCCGCCTTTGCCCGGAAGTACGGGATGAAATGCTCCGCCTGTCATTTCTCGGTACCGACGCTCAACTCCTACGGGATGGCGTTCAAGGACAACGGGTATCGGATGAAGAACGGCACCGACGATCTGCGGACCCGGGAGCCGGGCTATTGGCCGGTGTTCGCCTGGCTGTGGAAGAATTACTCCGTTGACGCCGACCGCGTTGATGGAGAAACGATCCAGCGGCGGGGGGGCTTCGCCGATGGCGCATTCGCGTTCGGGGGGCTGGGCTCGATTGGCGACAAGGTGTCGTTCCGGTTCATGCCGATCATCTACGAAGATGGTCTCACCCTCATCGATCACGGCTGGATCCGCTACAACCAGGCGTTCGGCACCGACTGGCTCAACGTCAAGGTGGGGTCCGCCGACCTGGATCTGCCCATCAACGCCGGGCGTGAATACAACATGGGCAACTCCCGGTTCGGCCTGCTGTACGCGTATCCAGTACCGGGCTCCGTATCGCGCTTCAGCGTGCTGTTCCCGCAGCCCGGCGTCGAGATCATGGGGCACGATCGTGGGAGTCGGAGCCGCTACTCGATCAACGTGTTCAACACCGGCGGAGCGCCGCGAGCCCATTGCACCTTCTGCGCGCCCGGGATCTTCGGCCGGCTGATGCGCCGCCAGGATCTGGCGAATGGATTCCTTCGCAGCGTGCAGGTCGGCGCGTTCGCGTCGTACGCAACCTGGCCGGTCGGCCCCGACAGCTCCGATCTGAAGGGGCAGCGTCGATTCGGCGGCGACGTCGAGCTGTTGCTGGGGTCGGATGCGGTCCCGCTCCGCGCCACCGTGATGGCGATGACCGGGTCGGACGACGTCGCGCTGGTCCCCCTGGGAACCCGGGACCACAAGTACGACGCCGGCATGCTGCAGCTCGAATACCTGCCGGCGCTCCCGCTCGTGTTCTATGGCCGGCTCCAGGCCATCCGCAACCGGCGGCAGGCCGACCCGTCGCATTCCGCCGACTTCGGGGACCAGGACTTTCAGCTGCTCGGGGTGCGCCATGCGCTCGAGCTGAATTCCCGCTTCAGCTGGCTGCTCGAGATGACGTACTGGCGGCAGAAGATCAAGCGGGTCGGGCCGGGTGGCACCAACGTGATGCATCACGAGCTGTGGCTCGGAACCCATGTCATCTTCTGAAAGGGGCAAGCACATGCCGGCCATGCGACGCACGGCGAGGGTGGCTGCCCCCCTGGCCGCAGCGCTCATCCTCGGCGCGTCATACGGGACGGCGCAGTCACCGGGCGACCCGGGGCGGGGGCGCCAGGTCTACCTGCGCTATTGCGAACAGTGCCACGGGGATCGTGGCGACGGGATGGGAGAAGTCGCGCGATGGGCAACGCCCAAGCCGCGGGACTTTCGCCAGGGACACTACAAGTTCCGCTCGACGCCCTACGGCACCCTTCCCACAACGTCGGACCTCGACCGGGTCATCCGTGACGGCCTCTACGGCACGCTCATGCCTCCGTTCGAGGCGCTGAATCTCCGCGCCCGCGCGGACGTGATCGCGTATCTGCAGACGTTCTCTCCCCGCTGGCGCACCGAGAAGCCGGGAGTGCCAATCGTCGTCACCAGCCGGCCGGCAGCCACGCGCGAGTCGGTGACCAAAGGCCGAGAGCTGTTCGGGACCTACTGCTCGACCTGTCACGGCGATGGCACCGGCAACGGACCGACCGCCGCCGCGCTGATGGATGCCTGGGGCGCTCCGCTCTCGCCGGCCGACCTCACCCGACACCGCACCAAGTCGGCGCGTACGGCGAGCGACATTTTCCTGAGGGTGATGACCGGCCTCGACGGCACTCCGATGCCGGGGTTCTCCGGTACGCTGACGGCGGAGCAGGCGTGGCAGGTCGCGCACTACGTCGAGGCGCTCGGCTCGTGGTCCGGGTCCAGCAAGGAGCTCCGCGCCTTCGCCGCGACCTTGCCGCCGCCGGCGACGCCCACTGCCCCACCGGCAGCGCTGGCGGACACAACTCCCGTCGCGGAGATCGCTCCAACGGACACCACAAAGGTTGCCGTCGTGGCGGACACATCGGTGCGGACGCCGGCGGCACCCGGTCGCGCCACCCGCGACAGCGTGGCCACGCCCGCCGCACCCGCAGCGCCCCCTGCCCCGCGGCGGCCGGCTACGATCGTGGTTCGGATGGTGATGGTCGGGGCGACCTACCGCTACGAGCCCTCCTCGATCTCGGCCCGCGTCGGCGATGTCGTGCGGTTCGTGAATGTCTCGGGCGGGCCGCATAACGTGGCCTTCTGGGCCGACAGCATCCCGGCCGGCGCCGCGGCGCAGCTGCAGAAGAACATGGGGGCCACCATGGGTCCGCTCATCGGCGCTTTGATCACCGCTCCGAATGCCGAGTATCGCGTGTCACTCGCCGGGCTCGCCCCGGGAACCTACAAGTTCTACTGCCTCCCCCATCTGGCGTTTCGGATGACGGGGCAGATCAATTTGCAGCGCTGAACGCTCGAGCGAAGGCTGCTCTCGCAAGGAGACCACGATGGCTTCAGTCGTCGGAATCATTCTGCTCGGCCAGCGCGGTGTGCTGGGCAACCTGGAGGCCTCGCTCAGGAAGGATGTCCCCATCGCTTGGAAAGCCCAGTGAGCGAGGAGCGCCTGGATCCTCCGGTCGGTCCCCAGGACCACATCCTGGGAGGGGACGCGGCCGCCGTCACCCTGGTCGAGTACGGTGATTTCGAATGCACCGATTGCGGGCGCGCCTATCCGATCCTCAAGCGGGTCCAGCACCGACTCGGCGGCCGGCTCCGGTTCGTGTTCAGGCACTTTCCCCTCGGCGATATCCATCCCCACGCAGAGCACGCGGCCGAAGCGGCAGAATCGGTCGCCGCCCTCGGGGGTCCGGCCGCGTTCTGGGCCATGCACGACCTGATGTTCGAGCATCAGGACGCACTCGACGACACCAGCCTCGCGCGGTATGCCGGGCAAGCCGGTGTCGATGGGAAGACTGTCCTGGCAGATCTTCGGGAAGGGCGCTATCGGAAGCAGGTCCGCACCTCGTTCATCGACGGAGTCCGAAGCGGGGGCAACGGAACGCCCACCTTCTTCATCGACGGCGTTCGGTACGACGGCGACAGGGACGAAGCATCACTGGTCGCAGCACTCGCACCGCAACCCATGGAAAAACGGAGAGCACCCTCATGACCAACAATCCGAACGAACTGACCATTGAGAACTCAGTGGTGGTGTTGATTGATCATCAGCCATGGGTCGCATTCGGTGTGAAATCGATCGATCCCGGCCTCCTCATCAACAATGTTGCCGGCCTGGCACAGTCGGCGAGAGATGTCGGTGTGCCGGTAGTCTTGACCACGGTCGGGGCTCAAGGAAGCATTCTCGCCGACCCCATCTTCAAGGAAATCGGCGATCTCTTCCCCGAGGTCACGCCGATCGACCGTACCTCCACCCATGCCTGGTCGCATCCCGAGGTCCGGGCCGCGATCGACAAGACCGGCCGCAAGAAGCTGATCATGGCCGGGCTGGTGACCGAGGTGTGCCTCGCCCAGTCGGTGCTCGCGGCGCTCAAGGAGGGGTACGACGTCTACTTCGTCAGCGACTGCTCAGGTGGCCTGACGCCTGAGGGACACGAGGATGCCAAAGCGCGCATGATCCAGGCGGGGGCCAAGCCGATAAGCTGGCTTGCCGTTACAGCGGAGTGGGTTCCGGATTACCTGATGCCGGAACGGCAGGCGCTTACGAAAGTCGCGACGCAGCGAGCGGGAAGCTACGCGTTACAGATCGACTATGTGATGGCCCAGGTCACGGCCGGCCTGGTGCCGCTGCCGAGCTTCGCTCAGCCGGCTGGGGCCGGTGCCCGGTGACCCGGTGAGCCTCGCATTGTGGGTGCTTCAGGGCCTGCTTGCGGTTGCCTTCCTGGCGCATGGCTGGCTCTTCCTCTCTCCGCCCGCCGACATGGTGGAGCGGTTCAATGCCTCGTTCCCGCCGGCATTGCGCATGTTCATTGGCATAGCCGAAATGCTGGCGGCAGTCGGGCTCACCCTGCCGGGCATCACGCGCATCCTGCCGCGGTTGGTGCCCGCTGCCGCGGCAGGTTTGATGATCGTGATGGCAGCCGCCACCGGCCTTCACATGGTACGCGGTGAATACGGGTCCGCGGCGATCACGGCGGTCTTGCTGGCAGCCGTCACATTCGTGGGCTACATGCGGTGGAAGGTGAAACCGATCTCTCCAAGGGGCACGGACTAGAAATGATATCCAACAGTGAGAAACTGATCGCCGTGGTCGGCGCGACGGGCCGGCAAGGCGGCGGAGTGGTGCGCGCCCTGCGAGCCGCCGGCCGGTTCAAGGTCCGCGCGCTGACCCGGAATCCGGACCAGCATCGCGCCCTCGCCGACGAAGTCGTCGAAGTGGACCTGGACCGGCCCGAAACCCTGAAAGCAGCATTCCAGGGGGCACACGGCGTCTTCCTCGTCACCAATTTCTGGGAGCCGGGCACCGACGAGCGGAAGCAGGCCACCGCGGCCATTCATGCCGCCAGGGAGGCCGGTGTCACCCACTTCATCTGGTCGACCCTGCCCAATGTCGAGGAGATCACCGGCGGGACGATCGACGTGCCCCACTTTACCGGCAAGGCAAAGATCGACCGGATCGTCGCAGACGCCGGGTTTGCCAACGATACCTTTGTCATGGCGCCTTTCTACTACCAGGGGCTCACCGGCGCTCTCGCTCCGCAGAAACAGGCCGATGGATCGCTGGGCTGGGCGATTCCGCTCGATCCCACCGTGCGCTGCATTCACATGGGCGATATCAACGAGCTCGGCGACGTCGTGGCGGGCGCATTCGCGCACCCCGAGCAGGTGGGCCATGGCGAGTACCTGCCCCACGTCGGCGACTTCCTGAGCTTCAACGACGTGGTCGAGACGCTGAACCGGCAGGGGCACCAGCTCTCCGTCACCCAGGTCCCGCCCGACGGGTGGCCCGCCGAGCTCGCCAATACGTTCAAGTACTTCCAGGCCCATACCTACCTGGGTTCGGAGTCCTCCGGACGGATTGCCCTCGCCAACCGGGTCGCCGGCCGGCAACCAACAACCTTCGCGGCGTGGGCGCGGGTGAATTTCCCGGTGGCACGGGAGAGAGCGGATGACTGATGCAAGTCGGGATTGACAGTTTTGCCGCGGCGTACGACGACGCCGGCCTCGCGGAGAGTCCGTCGGTCCGGCTGCGCCAGCTGGTGGAACAGATCGAGCTGGCCGACCAGGTGGGACTCGATTCCTTCGGCATCGGGGAGCACCACCGCAAGGAGTACCTCGACTCGGCCCCACCGGTGATCCTCGGCGCCGCGGCGGTGCGCACCAGCCGCATCCGGCTCACCAGCGCGGTCGCGGTGTTGAGCGCCATCGATCCGGTCCGGCTCTTCCAGCAATTCGCCACGGTGGACCTGCTCTCCAACGGGCGGGCCGAGCTGGTAGTCGGCCGGGGCTCGTTCATCGATGCCTTTCCCCTGTTCGGCCTGTCACTCGACGACTACGACGCGCTGTTCGAGGACCACCTCGACCTGTTGCTCACTCTGCGGGAGCACGAGGCGGTCACCTGGTCGGGGCGCTTTCGGCCGCCGCTTACGGGGCAAGGCGTGTACCCCCGCCCGGTACAAAACCCGCTGCCGGTCTGGGTCGGTGTCGGCGGCACGCCGAAGTCGTTTGCCCGGGCCGGCGCGCTCGGCCTCCCGCTGATGGTGGCCATCATCGGTGGCGAGACCCGCCGGTTCAAGCCGCTGATCGACCTCTATTACGAAACGGCGGAGCGCTTCGGGCACCCGCGCGAGAAGCTCAAGGTGGGAGTGCATTCTCTGGGATACGTGGCGGCATCGAAGCAGGAAGCAGCGGACGACTTCTATCCCGGCTTCGCGAAGGCGATCGCCACCGTGGCCGAGGAGCGGGGCTGGGGACCCATGACCCGGTCGCGCTTCGATGCCCAGCTCGGGCCGTATGGGGCGCTCCTGATCGGGGAGCCGGACGAGGTGGTCGAGAAAGTGCTCCGGCACCACGCAGCCCTGGGCGGGATCGCGCGGGTGACCTTCCAGATGAATGCGTCGTCGTTGCCCCATGCGAAGCTCATGGGCGCGATCGAGATGCTGGGCACTCATGTCGCCCCCGCGTTGCGGAAGGAGCTCGCGGCGGCTCGATGATCGGCTTGGCGCCGTTGAAGTTCGCCGGTGTGCTCATGAGTGACCCAGCACTTTCTCGATTGAGATGGGCAACGAGCGGACCCGCGTGCCCGTCGCGTGATACACCGCGTTGGCGATCGCCGCCACCAGCCCCATGATGGAGAGTTCCCCGATTCCCTTGGTTCCGATCGGCGTCATGGGATCGGGTTGTCCGACGAACAACACATCGATATCGCGCACGTCCGCGTTCGCCGCCACGACGTAGTCGGCCAGCGAGGTCGTCACCACCCGGCCGGTGCGATCCGACACGGTCTCCTCCAGCAATGCCATGCCGATACCACCGACGATGCCGCCGATGATCTGACTGCGGGCTGTCTTGGGGTTGAGGATCCGGCCGCCGTCGACCGCGGATACGACGCGCGCGACGCGGATTGTTCCGAGATCGGGATCGACGTGCACCTCGACGAAGTGCGCGGCAAACCCGCCGGCGTGCACCCGGCCGCCGGTCGATGGCGCCGTGAAGGGAACGAAGCGGCCTCCCCGTGGTACCATCGTGGCCGACGGCGTCTCCCCGGGCGGGGCACTCTCCGCTTCCGTGGTGATCTCGTTCAGACCGTGCCGGGCGAGAATGTCGGCATAGGTTTCGAAGCGCGCCGGATCGCCGGTGACCTGGATGCCGCCGTCGCGCACGGTGATGTCTTCCAGGCGGCATCCCCGGAGCGGAGACGCCTCGTCGCCGCCGACGCGGGTCAGGAATGCCCGGACGAGATCGATGCAGGCCGCGTGGACGGCGTTGCCGAGCGCACCCGTCAGGCCGGATCCACCTTGCTGCGGCGCCATCGGCATGGCGCTGTCACCCAGCTCGAACCGGATGCGCTCGACCGGCACGCCCAGACAATCCGCGACGAGCATGGTCATCACGGTGTAGGTGCCGCACCCGATATCGGTTGCGGCGCTCTGGACGCTGACCGTTCCATCCCGCCGGATCGAGGCGATGGCTCTGCATGCTGGCTGATACGCGAACAGCGCCGCGCGTCCCATGCCGTAGCCGACCAGCTGCCCGCCGTTCCGCATGGACCGGGGCTTCGGATTGCGCGCCGACCACCCGAAGCGCTCGGCCCCCTGCCGATAGCAGTCGAGCAGCGCATTGCTGGACCAGGGCAGCCTACTCTCCGGATGCACGTGCGCATGGTTCTTCACCCGAAACGCGACCGGATCGATCCCCACGGCATAGGAGAGCTCATCGATCGCCGACTCCAGCGCGAAGGAGCCCTCGGCTTCACCGGGTGCACGCATCCAGCCCGGGGTCGGAATGCTCCGGCGAACCTGAGTCGCCCGGGTGGAGAGATTGGGGCACGCGTAGGCATCGATCGTCCCGGTCGTGATCAGATTGATCATCTCGTCCGACATGCCGAGCGACGAGGTCGAGACATGCTCGATGGCGGCGAGCTGTCCGTCCCCGCTCGCCCCGAGCGATAGCTGCTGAATGCTGCCGGGCCGATGGCCGATCGAAGTGAACATCTGGGCGCGGGTCAGCACCAGCTTCACCGGCCGTTTGGTGACCCGCGCGGCAAGCGCCGCGAGCGGCACATGCGGCCAGACGCGCAGCCCTGCCCCGAACCCGCCGCCCACGAACGGCGCCAGGACGCGGACGCCGCTCGGATTGACGCCGAACGTGACGGCCAGCGTGTCGCGCACGTTCTGCGGCCACTGGGTCGTGTCATGGACCGTCAGCGCATCGCCGTCCCAGACCGCCACGGTGGCAAACAGGCCAATCGGATTGTTGGTGTTTTCGGCCGTGGTATAGGTGGCCTTGACCTGCACGTCGGCGGCCGCGAGGGCGCGGGCCACGTCCCCGCGCACGTAATCGGGCGTCCATGCATGGGACACCCGGACGGCTCGGGGGTCGTCGTAAGAGAGCACCGGCGTGTCCGGCTGGTAGGTGACCTCGATCAGCGCGGCCGCCGCCTGCGCCTGCTCTCTCGTCTCGGCGACGACCATCGCCACGTGTTGGCCGTAGTGCAGCACGACATCGCTTTGAAATGGTGGCAGCGGCGACGGACTGCCAAGCTCGTTGACCGGGCCCCGCGCCAGCACCGGCGCATTGAGATGCGTGATGACGGCCAGCACCCCAGGCGCCCGCTCAGCCGCGCCCACCGAGATTTGCCTGATGCGCCCGCTCACCACGGTGCTTTGTACCAGCGCCGCATGGGCCAGACCGGGAAGTGTGACGTCGATCGGGTACCGGGCGGCACCCATCACCTTGAGGCGCCCATCGACCCGGTCGCGCGGGGTGCCGACGACTTCGGCAATAGCCGCTGCAGTCATGGCGTCGCCTCTCTCGCGGCGGCAAACGCGCGCACAATGGTGCGTTTTGCCAGCT